>VFQR01002687.1_pt1 | contig 10922 bp, 10 predicted proteins | sample 3512321 | NCBI WGS metagenome assembly VFQR01 (sample SAMN10412374, study PRJNA504923) | tailings metagenome | isolation source: Relicate 3 Philex TSF1 revegetated site | place: Philippines: Tuba, Benguet | collected 2017-08-29
ATAGGCCACTTACGAGACAAACACGGCGTTCGCGATCGTGCTCTGATGGTAAGTTGCGGTAACGGATGGGTCGAACGCGAACTCTTCCAGCGTGATGTGATCAAGAGCGCCTTTGGGTTCGACGTAATGCCAAGTTTGGTTGAGACCGCCCGCCAGGAGGCGAAAAATATTGGACTTCCCGCCACCTATGAAATGATCGATGCGAACAACATATCTCTCGCTGAGAGAGGGTTCAATATTGCTGTAAACAATGGATCTGTCCATCATATTGCATTTATTGACCGCATGCTTCGATGGCTAAGAGCATCTATTGCGGATGATGGAATCTATGTCATATTTGATTATACTGGTCCTCATAGGAATCAATACGACTGGGAGACGTGGTCGTCAGTTATTGCGGTGAATCGATCGCTCCCCGAGAAATACCGAATCCGACTCAATTACCCACATATGCCAACAATGTTGGCAATGGACCCGACGGAGGCCATTCATTCGGAGCTCCAAATGGGGGTCACCAGGCGCTATTTTGAGGTGCAAGAAGAAGTCAGGCTTGGTGGCGGTGTTGCCTATACGCTATTGTTTGGAAATCGTACCCTTTTCAACGAGCGAGAAACCTCCGAGGGGCGAGTCGCAATTCAAATGATTCTTCATAAGGACGAGGAGCTTCTTAGTCGAAATCCGCAAAGCAATCTTTTCACTTTTGCAGTCTGCCGCCCAAAAGAAGATCTTGGCCCAGATCAGCAGGCACTTTTGGACAAGTGGGAGGCGGAAGAAGTTGAGCGAGAGGCCCGGGCTGCCGCCAATGGCGGTCGGTATTATCGGCCTGATGCGCTAGAGATCATCTATAACGAACTTGTAAACTTGAGAGATGAGGTAAAAGCCCTCAGGTCGTAAGTCAACGCTTAATTTTGGATCATGCGCTATCGATCAGCTTTCATTGAGCAAGTTAGGGTCATTTTTCTTATGCTAAACGATCGAAGTGCTTTGTATATAGTATTGATTTTTCCTCCCGCGTGGGGCAGTGTGCCGAGGGCTCTTCCATCGCTGTCCGACAACTGCGCGGAGGGTAACGCCCGATGTCGCGACGGTCGGCCAAGGCTACATTCTTTGGATTGGTCGCATCCAGCGATTCAGAAGCGCAAGTGTGCTCGCTACCGCCACCACGAGGATGAAGACGTGGAACAGGGGCTCATCCCATAGCACCGTTGCAAGCGCCATTATGGCATTGCCCGTTGAAAGCATGTGAACCGAGCCCGACACGCGCCGGACCGGGACGCCGGCATCCACGGCTCTTTGATATCCATGAGCTCGATGCGACTCGACAATATTCTGGCCTCCCGCTACGCGCATGGCGAGGGTGATCCCGCCATCTGCGATAGGGTATAGCAGGATGAGCAGCCCTGCCGCCCAATGCCCTCGGCTTGCCATTGCGAGGGCGAGCCAGGATAGCAGCAGGCCTAGCGGCAGGCTCCCAGCGTCGCCCAGGAATATACGCGCGGGATGGCGGTTCCAGAACCAAAATCCAGCCACAGCACCCAGCCCCGCCGCAGCCAGCACCCCTTGCTCCAGCGAGATGCTTCCGGCGAGCGCGGCCAGCGCCGCTGCGGCAAGTGCCGGCGCTGCGTGGGCGGCCGTGATTTCGTCGATGCCGTCGATGAAGTTGGTGAGGTTGACGACCGTGATGGTGAATAGAATCAATAGTGCCAGAGTGACACTGTCGGGCAGATCGGCAAGTGCCGGAACCTGAATGAATGCGGCAACCACGACGGCCACGAGCGATTGGATGAACAGCCGAACCTGCCAGGTGAGCGGCCGCTTATCGTCGGTGAAGCCAAGCCAACAGAGGGTGATCAGGCTTGCGGCACAAGTTATGCTGGCGCTGCTCCCTACCGATAAGTACATTATGGTGGGCAGCGCGGTCGCAAGAAGCGTGGCAACCACAGCGACGCCGGCCCCTTGAGGTGTGGGCACCGCATGCGATGATCGGGCTGATTTTGCGGCGAGAGCGACGCGCGAGAGACTTGGCAGCAGGCAGCCGATTAATGCCCAGCACATCAGGGCCGAGAACCCAGCCACACCAGTCAATATGGTGGCAAGCGAAGCGATGGTCCGGGTCCCCGATTAATACTGGCAACTGGCAAGAGGTCCTACGACAATATCAGTGGGCGGCAGTGTCAGGAAAGGCTCGCGCGCAGGCTGTCGATCATCCGGCCCTGCGGCATCTTGTCGATAGAGGGGTGCATCGGCAGGCTGATGGCCTCCTCCGCGAGGCGGTCGGAGACCGGCAGGCCGTTGCCGGCCATCGGGCGATGCTGCTGGACCGCCTCGTGCGCGAACTCTTGGTCGAGGACCTTCACCCGCAATGCGCCGAAGAACATGAGCGGGCCGACGGCCTCCCGCGGCAGGTTCCGGCCCTTTGGTGACGGCGTCGAATACCGGCGACAGCTCGCCGCCATAGTTCTCAACATGCCCGGACTGGAGAGCCAGAGGCCGTTCTACGCTTGCATTCCCTACCGGTAGCATCCCCTCTTCCATTCCTGTTGCAATGCACTATCCTCTCTGGCGAGGCTGCTGCAATGCATCATATTCTCCGCCGGCCCAGATTAAAGTGCCTGCCAATCACCTGAATTCGAGCGAGACGCATCCATCTGAACGCCGCATAGTACAATCTGACCTCAGGGGGAACGATGTCACTAACTACTATTGCGAACAAGTACAGCACTGACAAAGGAACTATAACCGGGAATATCCACGCATATTCATGTTATTACGATATTCTGTTCTCGCAAATGCGGGACAAGCCAATCAATCTTATGGAGATCGGTCTTAATATTGGAGGACCTGAGCTCGATGGGTCTGCCGATCGAAAAGTTTCAGATATTCCATCGGTCAGGATGTGGCTTGAGTACTTCCCTCTCGCTCATATTCATGGCGTTGATATTTCGGATTTTTCAGCCTACCAGAATTCTTCATTTTCATTCTACCGCGCTGACTGCGGAGACAGTGCAGCCCTGCAGAAAGTAGCGGCAGCGGCACCGAAATGTGACGTCATCATCGATGATGGATCACATGCGTCCTATCATCAGCAGCTGACATTTCTGCACTTTTTTCCCCTGCTCAAGAGCGGTGGATTGTACATTATCGAAGACCTCGACTGGCAGCCGACGAATTACGAGAAGACGCTTCCGGAGGTCCCGAAGACGCATTCCTTATTCGAGCAATTTCTTGAAACTGGCGATTTCGCGCGGACCGGCAGCATTCCACGGGAGTCGTGGGCGCCGCTGGAATCGCAGATCGAGAATGTGCTGCTGGTTGAAAAAGACAAGCTGGATATTCTGGGCAATTCCTACAACAAAAGGCAATCCGGAGGTGCTACCGGATACGACTCTCTTGTCGCGCCCGGCCTGTTTTCGGCACGGCATCTGAAAGAGATTGCCGTGAAAGGCATTGAACTCTTGAGGGTTGGGTATGGAAATCGGGAGCCTTTGAGGAATACGGTCAAGCTGGCCGTCATCCAGAAGGCCTGAACGCCGAGCCTTTTTCCGGGCCGACATGCCGTGCCCCCGCATGCTTCCGCAGAAGCCGGCGATGTGCCCCTGTCTGCCGGACGCACTTCACATGATCCGGGCCGGGCCGCGCCGAGGGCGTCGTGAGCTTACGCCAGAACGGCGCGCACGCTGTCGATGATCCGGTCCTGCAGCGCCTCGTCGATATAGGGGTGCATCGGCAGGCTGATGACTTCCTCGGCGAGGCGGTCGGAGACCGGCAGGCCGTTGCCGGCGATCGGATAGTCCCGGTAGGCGGTCTGCCGGTTCAGCGGGCGCGGATAGTAGATGGCGGTCGGAATGCCCTTGGCCTTCAGTTTGTTGGCGAAGTCCGCGCGGTCGCGGCCGCGCAGCAGGATCGTGTACTGCGCCCAGGCCGACACGAGCCCGTCCTGCACCACCGGCACGTCGACGAGATCGCCCAGCGCCTCGTTGTAGCGCGCCGCGACGCGGTTGCGGGCGGCGATCTCGTCCTCGAAGATCTTCAGCTTCTCGATCAGCACCGCGGCCTGGATCGTGTCGAGCCGGCCGGTCAGGCCGACGCGCTGGTTGTCATATTTGTCCTCGACGTTCTGGCCGTGGATGCGCAGCGAGCGCAGAACGGCGGCGAGTTTCGCGTCCTCGGTGAAGATGGCGCCGCCGTCGCCGTAGCAGCCGAGCGGCTTGGCCGGAAAGAACGACGTGGCGGTCGCCATGCCGATGGTGCCGATCTTGCGGCCCTTGTAGGTGCCGCCGAAGGACTGGGCGGCATCCGAGAGCACCCAGAGCCCGTTGGCGGCGGCGATCGGCTCGATGGTGTCGTAGTCGGCTGCCTGGCCGAACAGGTCGACCGGGATGACGCCGGCGGGATTGAGGCCGAGTTCGCGCGCCTTAGCGATGGCAAGTTCCAGCGAACGCGGATCGGTGTTGAAGGTGTCGGCATGGACGTCGAAGAAGACCGGCGTCGCGCCGAGCCGGACGATGACCGAGGCGGTCGCGGCGAAAGTGAAGGCCGGGCAGAACACGGCGTCGCCGGCCCTGACGCCCTTGGCCATGAGGATCAGCAGCAGCGCGTCGGTGCCGCTGGCGCAGGTGACGACATGCGTCGCGCCGCAGAATGCGCCGAGCGCCTTTTCCAGCTCCGGCACTTCGGGACCCATGACATAGGCACCGTGGTCGACGACGCGCAGCACGGCCTCGTCCATGGCCGCGCCGATCCGCCGACGCTGGGCGCCGAGATCGATGAACGGAATCGCGGCGAGAGGGGCGGATTGGGTCATCGGGCTGGTTTGCCTTCGGGTCAGGCCGGGCACTGTCGGCGCCGGGAATCAGCGGCGCGCCGGCGGAAAATGTCCGGCGAAGCCATAGGCAGTTCGGTGCATGGGCTTAAATCACTTTGTCTTTCCGTCGGTTACCGCGAGCGCTCGGCCGAAGTAGGCTAACGGAGCTCGAGCGCCCGCCTGCTTCGGCGGCCAGCCTATGCTTTGGATGGTGCAAAATAGACAGCGCCAAAGCCTTGAGCGCGTGTGCCGAGGGTGGAAGCAGCCGATAACAGATTCATTGGGCGGAAGCCCTCCGAGCCGCTTGTGGTGTGTGCTGGTGGAGAGGCGCCTATCGCTCGTTTCGGCCAACGAGCAAGCTGTTGAGCAGCTACAGGAGAACGCCTACCAAAATTCCCGAAACTATAAGTGCTGTTCCGAGTATAACGCCAAAGCCAATTTCTTCTCTCAGCACAAAGTAGGAGAGGATCGGAACGAAAACGAAGGCTAGGGAAACAAACAGGAAGGCTCGGTTTACAGGCATGTTCTGCAGAACGAATACCCACAGCGCTGCTGCGGTCACATATATTATTACGGCGATTGACGCCGGCAACGCGACGTGAAGGAAGATCGCTGGGTCCTTCATGATTTTTAGTCCCGCCGCACTAAGGCGAACAGCAAAGATCTTCAACGTGATCTGGCCGACCGCCAGCAGAGCCTGGACAGAGATTGCAGACACATAGAGCAGCAGGCGGTTGCTCATGCCGCATCCTTCCGCAGAAAAGCGATTGATGTATCCTTCGGAAGCATGGAAAGAAACGGCAACATAATGCTCGCAGCTAGAATTGTGGCGATGTTCAAGAACCTTGACTGCCCTTCGACATAGGACACCCTCGCCCACAGACCGGACGCGGTAAGAGGCTTCAATTGCTTTACGTGGAGGCTCGTTAAACCAGCCTGTTCGCCAATTCGGACGAGGTGTCTGGCGTTGAAGTACCAAACGTGCGGCGAGGGAAGTCCATACTGCCACATTCGTAGAAACGGGCCGCTGATCTTCATTTGGTCCATAATGTCGGCAATCCGATAGAATATTCCGTCTTGGTCCGGACAATTCAGAACCAGTATTCCTCCCGCATTTAGGTGCCGATAGGCAGCTGAGATGGCATCGGCTACGGATGGAATGTGTTCAATTACGTCGTTGAAAACAATTGCGTCGTAGGTATCGTCCGATTGGAGAACGGCAGGGAAATATCCATGGCGAACAGGCGTTTTGGTGCTGATCCGAGCGAGGTCAACGACGTTGGCATCCGGCTCTATTCCCTCGGCATCAAATCCCGCCGCGAGCGCGTCCTTGATGAACAAGCCATGTCCACACCCAACATCAACAATGCGACGCCCATCACGCGGCAAGTGATCCTTTAAAAAGGCCAATATTTCTTGATTACTGCGCGTCCGGGATTTATACAGACCAGATAGGCGCGAATTCTCGTCAATCGCAGTATTTTTCTTGTCTCTGGGGATGTTCGGCTTGAGCGACGATGCGAGTAGCCTGCATTCGCTGCAGTGAAAAAGCCATTCATGCCTGCTCTGGACTAGAGGGCTGCTACAAACGGGACAAAGGGTCTTGATCGGGCTCATTGCCGTCATTTCGGCTCACTCGATTGCGGCCCAGACTGGCCATGGTTGCTTGCCGGCTTCAGCACCCGCATGGGCCGGCCGGAGGCCTTCAGTCGTGTATGCAGCGTCGAGCGAGGCACCGACTGGATGTCATAATTGAGGAAGGCGAGGAGCAGTTGCGTGCCGATGATGATGGGGAGAGCCGCAACCATAACCGTGCCGGCGGTGGCCGGCCCGCGCGAACTCCAGTTGGCGAGGCCGAAGATCACGCCGAACAGGCACAGGACCAGCCCGAGTACGAATTCGACCGACGCAAGGCTAAAGTTGCGGATAAAATAGTTGTAGAGGATACGCTTGCCAAAATTTCGTAGGTGCGCGAGCGCGAAACGCGGTATTTCGCGAAAGGGGCGAAGATTACTTACTTCATCCGCATAGAGCGAATGCATGGGAATATCAACAACGCGCGCGCCGATCACGTTCAACCTGAACAGCAGGTCCGACTCGAAGAAGAAGCGCTTCGCGATCTTTTCCGCGGGCAACAACCGGACGATGGCCGCGTGGATGGCGAAATAGCCGTTCGTCGGGTCGAAGCTGTGCCAGTAGCCCGTCGAGAACTTGGCGAGAAACGACAGCGCGGCGTTGCCGATCAGCCGGACAGGCGGCATCTGCGCGACGCCTTCGGGCTCGAAGAACCGGTTGCCCTTCGTGTAGTCAGCCTCACCCGCCAAAATGATGCCAACGAAGCTCGGGATGAGCGCCGGGTCCATCTGGCCATCACCGTCGAGCTTCACGATGACGGAGGCACCATCGCTGGACGCCTGAACCATTCCGGTCAGCGTCGCCCCGCCGACGCCCATGTTTGCTTCGTGCCGGATGATACGCACGCGCGGGTCGGCGCAATTGGCTTCGACGTAGTCTCCGCTCCGGTCGGGGCAGGCGTCGTCAACGACATAGATGGCGGTGACCTCGAGCCCGATCTGCGCGATCACCGAGAGAATATGTGCTCTGACCTTGTAGCTCGGGATGACCACCGCAATAGCCGCTTCGTCTGAGGCGAGGGGGGCGGGGGCTGCGTACGTGACGTCCGGAGTCCGCGCGCGTGAAAGCGCTCGGTCATGCGGAGTGCCCGGCCCGTCGCCTGCCATCGTGTAGGTTGGCTCCATGTACCTCTCCCGCCGATCACCCGACTCCGAACGGCTCGATCTCCCGCAGCAGCGGTGCCGTGCGGTCCTTGTCCGACAGCGTCGCCCCGGCCTCGGCCACCGGCCACTCAACCCCGATATCCGGGTCGTTCCAGCGCACCCCGGCATCGTGCTCGCGGCTGTAATAGTCGGTGACCTTGTAGATCACCTCCGTATGGTCCGCCAGCGTGCAGAAGCCGTGCAGGAAGCCGGGCGGCACCCAGAGCTGGCGCCAGTTCTCGGCCGAAAGCTCCACCGCGACATGCTTGCCGAAGGTCGGCGAGCCCTGGCGGATATCGACGGCCACGTCGAAAATCGCGCCCCGGACGACGCGGATCAGCTTGCCCTGCGCCCGCGGCGCCGTCTGGTAGTGCAGGCCGCGGATCGTGCCGCGCGCCGCCGAGAGCGACTGGTTGTCCTGCACGAAGGCGAGGGGGCCGGCCTCCGCCTCGAAACGGTCGGCGCGGAAGGTTTCGGAGAAGAAGCCGCGCGCGTCGCCGATCTTCGTCGGCTCGATCAGCAGCAGGCCGTCGATGGAGAGCTTCGATATGTTCATGGTCTGATGCTCTTGGCTTGATGCTGTTGGCGTGTCGTGCGGCTCAGCGATGCTCTTCGATCACCCGTTCGAGGTAGCGGCCGTAGGGGCTCTTGCCGAGCGCCTTGGCCAGCTTGCGCAACTGCGGGGCGTCGATGAAGCCCTTCTCGAAGGCGATTTCCTCGGGGCAGCAGATGCGCGTGCCCTGCCGCTTCTCGATGGTGCGCACGAAATTGGAGGCGTCGGTGAGCGAATCCGGCGTGCCGGTGTCGAGCCAGGCGAAGCCGCGGCCCATGCGCTGCACGTTGAGGCTGCCGCGCTCCAGATAGGCGCGGTTGACGTCGGTGATCTCGTATTCGCCGCGCGCCGACGGCTTCACCGCCTTTGCGATGGAGACGATGTCGCGGTCGTACACATAGAGCCCGGTCACCGCCCAGCTCGATTTCGGCCTGGCCGGCTTTTCCTCGATGGAGAGCGCCCGGCCGGCCGGGTCGAACTCCACCACGCCGTAACGCTCGGGATCCTCGACATGGTAGGCGAAGACGGTCGCGCCGGTGTCCTGCGCCACCGCCTGGTCGATCAGGGTCCCGAGACCCGCGCCGTGGAAGATGTTGTCGCCGAGCACCAGGGTCGCGCGGTCGCCCGCGACGAACTCCTCGCCGATGACGAAGGCCTGCGCGAGGCCGTTCGGCACAGCCTGTTCGGCATAGGCGAAGCTGACGCCCCAGCCCTCGCCGGTGCCGAGCAGGCGGCGGAACATCGGCAGGTCGTGGGGCGTCGAGATGATCAGGATGTCGCGGATGCCGGCCAGCATCAGCACCGACAGCGGATAATAGATCATCGGCTTGTCGTAGACCGGCACGAGCTGTTTCGAGACGCCGAGCGTGATCGGATGCAGCCGCGTGCCGCTGCCGCCCGCGAGGATGATCCCCTTCATCGGGTCAAGGCTCCCTGTTCCTTCAGCCTGTCCATGCAGCGGGCAAGCGCCTCGCGCCAGCCGGGCAGGGCGACGGCGTGCGCCGCCTTCAGTTTCGTGCAGTCGAGCCGCGAATTGGCCGGCCTTGCCGCAGGCGTCGGATAATCGGCGGTGGTGATCGGCCTGACGGCCGCCGAAGGGCCGCCGCGCGCCGCCGACTGGCGGAATATCTCCTCGGCGAAGCCGGCCCAGGTGGTCTCGCCGCCGCCGCTCATGTGGAAGACGCCGCGCAGGTCGCGGCGCGCCGGCTCCGCGATGAGATTGCGCACGATTTGTACCACCGCCGCGGCGATGTCCGGCGCATAGCTCGGCGCGCCCTGCTGGTCGGCGACCACGGAGACTTCGGGGCGGTCGGCAGCGAGCCGCAGCATGGTCCGGACGAAATTCTTGCCTTCGGCCGCATAGACCCACGAGGTCCGGAGGATCGCATGATCCGGTTGCGCCGCCGCCACGGCCTGTTCTCCCGCGAGTTTCGAGCGGCCATAGGCGCTGACCGGCGCCACAGGATCGGTTTCGACATAGGGCGCGGGCTTGGCGCCGTCGAAGACGTAATCGGTCGACAGATGGACGACCGGCACGCCGAGCGCCGCGGCGGCGGCGGCGACCGCGCCGGCCCCCGCACCGTTGACCTGCATGGCGAGGTCGGTCTCGGTCTCGGCCTTGTCGACGGCGGTATAGGCGGCCGCGCTGACCACTGCGTCCGGCTTGAGGGCGCGCAGCACGGTCTCCACGTCCGAAGGATTGGCCAGATCGAGCTGCGGCCGGCCGAGCGGCAGAACCACCAGATCGGCGTCGTCCGCGCCCCGTTCGACCAGCGCGGAGACGACCTGTCCGGTCAATCCGGTCACGACCAGCCGCATGTCAGCTCACCGTCGCCAGGGGAAGGCCCAGCCGCTCGCCGGCATAGACCTTGTCGCGCAGGGGCCGCCACCACCACTCATTGTCGAGATACCAGCGCACCGTCTTCTCGATGCCGGTCTCGAAGGTCTCCTCGGCGCGCCAGCCGAGCTCGGTTTCGAGCTTGGTCGCGTCGATCGCGTAGCGCTGGTCGTGGCCGGGACGGTCGGTGACGAAGGTGATCAGCGATTCGTGCGGCTCGTCCCGCGGCCTCAGCCGGTCGAGAATGGCGCAGATGGTGCGCACCACGTCGATATTCCGCCGCTCGTTGCGGCCGCCGACATTGTATTTCTCGCCGATCCGCCCCCGGGTCGCGATCAGGTCGAGCGCGCGCGCATGGTCGTCCACGTAGAGCCAGTCCCGGATGTTCTCGCCCTTGCCATAGACCGGCAGCGGCTTGCCGTGGAGGGCGTTGAGGATGACCAGCGGGATGAGCTTTTCGGGGAAGTGGAACGGCCCGTAATTGTTCGAGCAGTTCGAGATGAGCCCCGGAAAGCCGTAGGTGCGCGCCCAGGCCGAGACGAGATGGTCGGCCGCCGCCTTGGACGACGAATAGGGCGACGACGGGTCGTAGGCCGTCTCTTCGGTGAACAGGCCGTCCGGCCCGAGCGAGCCGTAGACCTCGTCGGTCGAGACATGCAGGAAGCGGAAGGCGTCCTGGCCTTCTACCGGCAGGCCGGACCAGTAGGCGCGCGCGGCCTCCAGCATGACGAAAGTGCCGACGATATTGGTGTCGATGAAGTCAGCCGCGCCGCTGATCGAGCGGTCGACATGGCTCTCGGCGGCGAGATGGATGACCCGGTCCGGCCGGAAGGCCGTGAAGGCTTCGGCCACGGCGGCGCGGTCGCAGATATCGACCTTGGCGAACCGGTAGTTCGGCGCGGTCTCGACCTGATTGAGCGAGGAAAGATTGCCGGCATAGGTCAGCTTGTC
>VFQR01002688.1_pt1 | contig 10917 bp, 7 predicted proteins | sample 3512321 | NCBI WGS metagenome assembly VFQR01 (sample SAMN10412374, study PRJNA504923) | tailings metagenome | isolation source: Relicate 3 Philex TSF1 revegetated site | place: Philippines: Tuba, Benguet | collected 2017-08-29
CGCCATCACCAGGGTCAGTAGGCGTTCCCGACCCGCCATCACCGGGGTCAGTAGGCGTTCCTGACCCGCCATCACCGGGGTCAGTAGGTGTTCCCGAACCGCCATCACCAGGGTCAGTAGGCGTTCCCGACCCGCCATCACCGGGGTCAGTAGGTGTTCCCGAACCGCCATCACCGGGGTCAGTAGGCGTTCCTGACCCGCCATCACTGGGGTCAGTTGGTGTTTCTGAACCGCCATCACCAGGGTCAGTAGGTGTTCCCGAACCGCCACCTACCGGGTCAATTGGTGTTTCTGAACCGCCATCACCAGGGTCAATTGGTGTTCCCGACCCGCCACCTACCGGGTCAGTTGGTGTTTGTGAACCATCATCAGGTGTTGGCTGGACTGAGGGATTTTGAGGTGTGGTTGTGGTTCCACCAGAATCAACAGGAACGTTATTATTCGGGGTAATTGTGTTGTTATTATTACTACTTGTATTCCGCTGTTCAGTGTTTGAGAGGACTTGCCCCGTTTCTTCAAAGGAGTTTACTGGAGAGTCATTTGCTATGGGAGCTATTGAGGAATTATTTGTCACAACGTTGTTAGTTGCGCCATTTGAAGGGCTACTAGTTAACTCCAAGAAAGATGGATTTTCAACTACTCCCTGACCTGTTACTGGTGATTGTGCTTGTAAAGCCTCAGCAGTTTCAGTTTGAACGCTGGCGATCGCTGGGTCAGTATTAGGTGTAGCATTTTGCCTATTTAAATCTAGTCCCCGAACTAAATCACTCGTTTCATAAAAATTTCTCAGATCAAAATCGTATAAACCCTGAAATTTGCCTTTAACTATAACCATCAGCTGTCCTGCTTGCAGCACCTGAGTTTGAGAAGCTTCCTTGTTAGAAACTTCAATGCCGCTATTTGTCAGGGCACCTACTACCGTGGTATCTGTTTGTTGGTCGTAGCGTACAAATAATGCTGAGCCACGAATTGCCGCTGCTGCACTTGGTGTTTGTATACGTGTTTGCCCCCTCCCTGGTGGTATCAGCAACAACGCAGTGCCGTTTGATAGTCTAAAGCTGCGAGTTCTGGGTAAAAATTGAAATATAGCCTGTTCCCCTACTCTTGCCAATGAGCCGTCGTTAAACCGCAAGTCTGCTAGAGAAGCTCGACCAGTTGACAACCCATCACCAGGGATCATTGCATCTGATTTTTGTGCAGGACGCTTCTTGAGTTTGTTTTTGGGTATTATTTGTACCAAGTTACGGAGGTTTTGAATCTCGGCTCTTGTTAGAGGAGTTAAAGCACTTACGCGATCTGGTAAAGGCAGTACCACAATTCCCCATAAGCCAATTACTAACAGCGGTAAGGATTTATTAAACATAATCTGATAATTTGTAAACTTCAACTAATACCAAATACACTAGTGCTTTAAGTTGGGGCTATTTCTTATAGCCAGTTGTTTCAGGTCAATTTATTTCCACTTCAGTCTGCATTTCATAAATAAAATAAACAACTAATAACTATGTGTTGAGTTATTTAAGTTTTTGCTCTAAAATTCATATTTTATGCAATAAATTCTAGAGCAGGTTTCAAGGTTGACGTTTAATATCAATAATTAAATGAACAATAATTTCCAGGATATTGTTCTAGGTATTGAATATTTCCTCACATTCTCCATAACCCACCTAAAAAAGAGTAAAAAAATAATATTACCCTTTGAGAATGTGAATTTGGGGGCATACACAAGTATTGAATACAACACCAGTAAGCTTCCAAATATCCTCTGACAAATAATTATTTATCTTTACCTCAACCAACAATAAGCTTTTAGATGCCTGTTATGAGGTCAATCGCTAGCTCTATTTTATGGCGTTCTTCTATTACTCTCATAAAAATACTATGAGGAAATCTCACTAATTTTTTGCTAGATTCTCTTCGATCTCAGAGAGCCTGGATTAGCATTAATTTTGTTGACAATTACTACAAATTGTACAGGAGGTGATTTGCAGTAATTTTCAGTTTCAACGTGATAGAAGAACGGTAAGTTAGGCTAAGACAATGAAAATTAAGTTTTTATAGTCATCATTTGTCATTTTTCATCGGTAAGGGTTCGAGAGATGTTTACATTTTGTAATCTAGTTCTGTTTGTTACCATCTATTTATTTAACAAGAATTGAGGGAAACTGATATCAGAACAGATGATTATGGCAAAAAAAATCTGGTAATAAATCCGAAAAACAGCAATTTGACTTTGTAGATATCAGTATATACCTAAAAAGCTAAACCATATACACTCAATTGTATTTTTTGAGTAGGAACTTATGATACAACTTTTAGGTCTACATTCGCCAAACGCGCTTAACGCAATCTAACAGATGCGATTCAAGAACTGGAAAAATTTGTTTTTTTGGATTTTGTTAGCTTCCACAAGTGGGTGCTGGTTTTGCATCAGGGTAGATGCGGCAGGATCTCCAAATCATGATTTGGTATCAATGGCTCCGAATCAGTCACAGAGTTTGGATTTCCAGATGCCGTTAAATTTGGCACAGGGAACACTAGAAATTACACAAGCAGAACCAACACCAACTCCACAACCTGGTGACACTCCACAACAAAATGACCCACCACAACTAGAATCTCAACCCAGTAATTTGCCTACATCTCCTCCAGATTCAACAATTGATCTGTTGAATCTACCTGAGATCAATCGTTCTCAAAAGCTAGAAAGGTTAAGAAAGCTGCTGCAACAGCCAAAACAGCCAGCTGAATCTGATAGCGATCGCGAATTGGGGTTGCGCGTCCGATTACGACCCCTAGAACAACAGCCACTCCCACCGCAACCTGTAACTAAATTTCAACCCATCGGCTATCTCCGGGGTCGTGTGGGTTACTTCCAGACAACTAATATTTTTTCTTCAAAAGATAATCCTACAGAAGATGGTTTAATTATTTCTGGACTGACACTAGCCTCTGCATATTTCCCTGTGGGATCTAAAACTTATTTAAACGGCTCAATTGATGGCAATATCATTCGATATCTAGATCAATCACAGTTTCATTACAACCAGCTAAGATTTAATCTCAGTCTTTACCAGCAGCTATCGCGGCGAATGTACGGAGAAATCAGTTTTAGCAATCAGCAATTATTTTATGGCAACAACAGCGATCGCCCCAATAGCTTCAAAGCAGGCGATCGCTTTTTAAACGAAAATTCCGTGCAACTGTCTTTCGGACGGCGAGATCCCTTAGGCTCAAAATTAACGTTAGATAGCTTCTACGAATTGAGCGTCAATTTTGCCGATCCTCAAAGCCGCAGTCGCATCATCAATTCTTTTTGGTTATCTCTAAACTACTACTTGCAAAGGCCTCTACAAGTTGGTATCGACTACCAAGTTAACTTTTCTGACTTTACACAGCGCGATCGAGAAGACCAATTTCATCGCATATTCGCACACTTAAATTACCGAATATCTGATTTTAGTAGCATGAATGTCCAGACTGGAGTTACTCTGGGTAGTTCAACCGCCCAAAACATTGATTTTGATGGCTGGTTCTTCAGTATTAATTACAATTTGCAATTAGGTCGGTTTTGAAAAAAGTGAGGAGAGTTAAGAGTGAGGAGTTAAGAGTTAAGAATTAAAACTCCTAACTCCTACCTCCTAACTCCTACCTCCTAACTCCTAACTCCCAACTCCTCCTCCAAGCTGAATATGCAAACTGAACTTCCGTATGATAAATGCAAGCAAGAATTACAAGATTTGTTGCGATCGCGTTATCCGTTGATTTTTCTCCGTTCATCGGAAGAAAGTCGCGCTATTCGTTGTACAATAGAGGCCCATCTAGCAATTCTCAACACTGAAGATATTCAAGATGGAGAGTTAGTACAGTGGAGTACTACCCAAGGCTTTCAACAAAGAATAGAAACGCCAGCAACTACTGGTCAAGCTCAATGGCAACGACTAGCTAATCCACCAGATCGTAATCATAATCCAATATTACAAGCATTAGATACCTTACAACATCGTTTACAAGAACAAGTAGCTAAAAATCTCAACCGACAGCATACTTATTTATTACCTGATTGGTCTGTATTGCTGCGTCCTGATGACCATTTAATAGCGCGAATACTCAAAGAATTAATCATAGCGATCGACCAAAAAAGACCTTTACCCAGAATGTCTTTAATTATTATTGGCTCAGATTGGATAATTCCCACAATTCTTCGCAATATAGTTCATATTATAGATTTACCTTTACCTGTAGAAGAAGAACTTTATGATAATGTTTTTAGTGTCGCTGTTGAAAAATATGGTTTAGCAGAAACCGACGCTTGGAGATTAGCAGAACAAGCTCAAGGTATGCCCTTACAAGCAGCTATTCAATGTGCAAAATTATCTACTATTCGTAATCTTTGGTCTGACCCAGAAGCAGCTGGAGAATTATTATTGCAAGCTAAAAAGCAAGAAATTAGAAAAACAGGAGTTTTAGAATATTATGCTCCTCACGGTCAGGGTTTGAAAGATGTCGGAGGGTTAAGCAAAGTTAAAGAATGGATATATAGCCGTGAGCTTTGGTTTACACAGGATTCTCAGCCAGAATTACGTCCTCGTGCTATTTTACTAGAAGGCTTTCCTGGTTGTGGTAAAACTTTTATTGCCAGAGCGATTGCTCAAGAATGGCGTGTACCCCAAATTAATTTTGAAATTGCTCGATTACAATCTCGTTGGGTAGGCGAATCAGAAAGTAATACATTTCAAGCACTTAGAGCAATTGCAGCTTCAGCTCCCAACATCCTGTTTATGGATGAAATTGAAAAAGCATTTGCTAGTGTTGGCGGTGATAGTTCCGGAGTTAGTACTAGACAGTTTGGCACATTTCTCTCTTGGTTAAATGACCACGAATACCCAATTTTTTTTATAGCGACTTGCAATGACCGCGAAAAATTACCTCCGGAATTATTTCGGGCTGGTCGCTTTGATGAAATTTTTATAGTTATGCCACCCAACACAGAAGAAAGATTTCAAATTTTGCAAAAGCGTATTAGTGCTTATAAATTACCACCAACCTCATCGACCACATTAGAGTATTTAGTAGAGAAAACAGCAGGGTATTCAGGAGCAGAATTAGATAAATTAGTCAGAGAAGCAATCTATATAGCTGAATACGGCCACTTACCAACTAAAACTCACTGGGAAAATGCTTTAAATCAAATTAACCCTCAATATCGCACTCCCATCATGCAACAACTGTTGAGTAAATATTTGAAGTTAATCCAAGGTGGTGGTGGTAAAAGCGCATCAGTATTGGAAATAGGTTTTTTAGAAAATCTGATTCCTGGATCTTGAAAAAATACAGAATTCTGAATTCTGAATTCTTCTTTATTCATAACAAGCCTTCCGATTCTGCAAATTTACGCAAACGCGGTAGACACTGGCGCTGATAAAAACTGCTCAATGTCGGAATTGACAGCCCAAATTCCTCAGACAACTCTCTCCAGCTAACTTCCGGGGGTAGACGTTTGAGAATTAACACCTGACAATTCACATCTGGACGCCCTTTGATGTAAGTATGGCGCAATTCTCCATCAGAGTCTGTCTTCGCCCAATTCTCCAACTCTTCCAGAATTGGAGGTGCTTCGGGGGTAGCCGGCAGGTTATCAACAGGATCGATGGTTTCACTTGTTCCGCCAGATATAGACTGACGAATTTTCAGGGGGACAGTTGTGGCTTGTTCGCGGTTTTGATTCAGGTAAAAGTCTTGTAGTCTCCGTTTTAGGTAAGCATTCAGCCAGGTGATGACAGTACCATAATCGGGGTCATATTTTTGACCCGTCAAACCTTCACAAACATTACGGCAGAAATACAACCAAGTTTGTTGTAGTGCGTCTTGATAGTAGGGAGTACTTTCCCTCCAGAGTCTACTTGCTGTCAAACGAATAATTTGTGTGAGCAGCTTTTGACGCTGAGGGCTTCCAGGTGGGTATCCACAGGCTTCGGTAACTAAGCGGCGTAGCTGTTCATCGAATTGAACCATGACAATCTTGAGGAACAAAGCAAGAATATCTTAGTATTGCCTATAACAACACCTTAGAAAATTACCTTTCATAAAAAACCTCACGGGAGCTTTTCCTCGCAGTGGCTTTTAGCCGTGAATTGCTTGGCTTTACGAATAAATAAGCCAAGGGAAATTTATTCAGCCAGGGGAGTATCATATCATGTCCGGCAAATTACTTATGGTATGTCATTGCGATCGCAACGAAGTGGAGCAAAGCAATCACAAGGCCTGGAGCGATTGCTTCTCTACAAGACGCACTCGCGTTCGCTTCGTACCCTTCTCTGTGAGACGCTACCGCAAACAAGTTCTCCAAAGGAGTACGCAATTGACTTGTGTTCAACCGGACATGATCTCAATCCCTAAAATTAAGAGACAGAGATTGTTTCCTGGAATTTAGGTACATATGCTCTGTAAACATTACCCCAGAATGTATCCCAATTGTTTTTAGCTTTCTGGTAACCAGCAGCTAAATCACTCACGCAAGAAGGATCGGCATCTGCTACTTCATTAATTCCCTGTCTCACTAATTTGCGATGAGTAACATCAGCATCACCAACATGGATATTCCAAAATTCCCAATCAATGATTTTTTTATTATCTTTAATATAAGGATTCTTGATTAAATTTTTATACATATTAGTTAGATAAATCTGACAAAGGCATTCTCCTCCCATGCCACATAAACCAATAGTATAAGCTGCTGATTTATTTAGAGTTAGTTGCTTAATCTCATTAAGCAAAATATTATTTTCCTGATTGATTGAACTTTCAAATACATTCTCGCCAATATTAATACTAAGGAGAAAATCATCAAATAGTCTCAGGTGCGTCAGCCTGTCATCTCCTTCTCCCAATTCTTCTGCTAAAATTTGTGCTAGTAAACTTTTCATCTTGCCGTAGGGAAGTTTGGAAACTAAAACACTCAGATTATCAGGGTACTCTTTAATAAAATACCGATATTGGAGGCATATGTTCTGTAGAGTATCTAATGAAGCAACTTGTAAATAATGTAGCTTCTCATCAGCCAGATACTCAGTTTCCAATCGAGTATCATCTGCAATAATCCAAAAATCATCACGTGTAATCATTATAACCTCTTAATAATAAAAAAACTTGATTTTGCTTGCTTGCGGTGAATAATTACATAATCATACTGAATAATACTGAGTTATTCACGAAGGTTATGCTAACTTGTCATAAAGAATACGTAAATCTTTTTGCGTATGTAGTTCAGGTTTTAGATACTCGTAATTATACTTAAATTTGAGGATAGAATATTCAGTCAATACAGTTCAGTCAAATAGCTTTTCAGAAAAAAATAGTGGATGTAACTCAGTTAGTCAAAGTTTCAATTATTCTTTTGCTGTTGGCTACAGGTGTAGCTCTCCTTTCCCGGCGCTTGAGAATTCCTTATGTCACCAGTTTAGTATTAGCAGGTTTACCAATCACTGAATTGTTGTCTCGTCCCATAGGTTTAAATCCTTCCCTGGTTTTAAATCTTTTCCTGCCAATTCTCATTTTTGAAGCTGGTATTAATACAGATGTCAGCCGCCTACGCAGCACTTTTAAACCAATTGCCCTACTAGCTGGGCCTGGGGCTGTGCTTTCTAGTGGGATTATTGCCGTCCTCTTGAAATTTGGGCTGGGACTAAGTTGGATACCTGCCTTATTTGTCGGAGTAATTTTGGCAAACACTGATACAGTTTCCATGATTGCCGTCTTTAAGGAAATACCAGTACCTTCGCGGCTTTCCACCATTGTTGAAGGAGAAACCTTATTTAACGATGCTGCTGCTTTAGTTTCCTTCAACCTGATTTCCCAAGTATATTCCACAGGTTCACTTACCTTACTAGAGGGAATTGGACAACTGCTGTTGATTTCTCTAGGGGGCTGCCTCGTCGGCTTAGTTTTGGGCTACTTAAGCATACCTGTGTTCGCTCGTTTAGACGATCCCCTCAGCAGTCTTTTATTAACAGTTGCAGTTGCTTTAGGAACTTTTCAGGTAGGGCAATCTCTAGGCGTATCCGGTGCTGTGGCTGTAGTTGTAGCTGGATTAATTTTTGGGAACTTTGGGCTTTCTCGCAATACTTCTGCTTCTAGTCGCATCACATTGTTGAGTTTTTGGGAATATGCCAGTTTTAGCGTCAACACCTTTATTTTTTTATTGATTGGTGTAGAAATAAACCTGGGAATACTCTGGAAAACTTTACCCGCAATTCTATTTGCATTTTTAGCTTATCAAATCGGGCGACTTCTTACAGTCTATCCACTACTAGCAGGGATTCGTTGGTTTGACCGCCCAATTCCCCTGCGCTGGCAACATTTACTGTTTTTAGGCAACATTAAAGGTTCACTCTCAATGGCTTTGGCTTTGAGTTTACCCACCACACTCCCAGGACGAGAAATCCTGATTGCTTTAGTCTTTGGCAGTGTGTTGGTGTCATTAGTAGGACAAGGTTTGAGTTTGCCTTGGGTAGTCAAACGCTTAAAATTATCTCAATTTTCAGAAGCTCAGCAACAGATTGAAGAATTGCAAGCGCAGTTGATGATGAGTAAAGCAGCGCAAGACGAATTAAATAATCTTTTGAAATCAGGAGTGTTGCCAAAAGCCGTCTATGAAGAAATGCGTTCAGCTTATCAAGTGCGAATCGCCAAAGCCGAAAAAGCACTGCGGGAATTTTATAATCGTCGTCCTGAGGAGTTAGAAGCCAAAAATGGCGAACTCAGTAAACTGGATGCTATCCGCCGCCGTTTACTCCTGGCAGAAAAGGGAGCGTTAAATGAGGCATTCCGAAAGCGAATTCTTTCAGAAGAAATTGTGCAACGGCGAATACGAATTATTGATGAACAGTTACTAAAACTTGAGGATGATTAATTATTGCGCATTAAGAGTTAGGAGTTAGGAGTTTGAGTTTGGAGTTTGGAGTTAGGAATTGGGAGTTTGGAGTTGGGAGTTTGGAGTTGGGAGTTATTCTCCCTCATCTCCCTCATCTCCCTTATCTCCCCATTTATACAAGTCAATTTAGGAATCAAATCGGATTGCTATATAGATTGAATTTTTCTTTATTTGGAGAGCGATCGCTTTTCGTCTTTTTGATTTTTAATAACTCTACCAGTACTGATAAAAGAAATTCCTTGCTGAAAATCCAGGATGATGGCGTATCCTCAGGGCGATCGCTCAATAATCACCTTAGTTTAAATCCTCTAATTGCCACCGCAGTGCCCTTTTGGCTTTGATCAGTGCGATCGCGGCTTTGGCATTTTCGTCTAATACCCATTCTGGAAACACTGCCACAACTTCTTCAATCTTTTCTAGAGGATACCACCAACTCTCGGTTTCCCGATGAAAACGCCATCCCTCTATCGACCTGGCTTTAATTTGAAAACTGCCTCTTGGATCGTAGGGGCCAATCACCACGACTGCATTATAGTCCTGACGAATTTCAATGCGTTTATCCGCTTTTTGTGCATCTAGTTGACGAGCATATTGCAACACCTTTTGCACAAATATCTCTGGCACACGAATGGATTTAGTGGGTAAATGCTGCCATTTTGGAAGATAAGGAATTAAATTTGCAGTGTTGCCACGTTTATTCACCATTTTTCTCTCTGTAATTTTTAATCTATCAGCTTTTTGTTGCTAATTTTACTGATTGCTAACAGAGAAATATCACCAACAGCCTCTATCTTGGGAAATATATACTGAGAAAACTTTTATCTTAGCGGGAAGCCCTGGAAGTGACCGATCTTTGTAAATTAGCTAGAGCGCGATTGTAATCTAAGATAGCTGTGACTCGATTCCCTTCTGCTCTTGTGAGGTCGTTTTCCGCAGCAATTACCTCTGTTTGAGTCCCCACACCAGCTTGGAATCTCAACCTGGCTAAGTCTAGAGCCTGGGTAGCTTGATTTAAAGCCACACTAGAAGTTTGTACATTATTTAAATTTGATTGTAATTGAGAGTAGTATTGTTCTACATCAAAGCGAATTTGGTCGCGCTGGCTAGCGAATTGCACTTCGGCGATGGCAATATTAGCTTTTGATTGAGCTGCACGAGCTTTTGCTGCTCCTCCATCAAACAAATTTAAACTTGCTTGCAGTCCTACAGAATAGCTATCACTAGAACTAACGCCATCATTAAAGCGATCGCGCACGCTGTAGCTACCTGCTAAACTAATCTGCGGCCCCAGTTGTGAAAGTGCCTGTCGTCGCTGTTGCTCGCTAATATTACGTTGTGCTAATTGCTGTTGCAACTCTGGACGATTTTGAAAAGCTTGGATAATCGTTTCTTCCAGTGTTGGCTGCCAAAGACCCGCTAATTGTACGGCATCTGACGCAGTGATATTCGCTGACTGCGCCAAACTTAACACCGTTGCAAGTTGGCGACGAGCGATTTGCTGCTGGGAAATAGCATTAGTTAGTTGTTGTTGAGCATTTGCTAAATTTACCTGAGCTTGCAGGACATCAAACCCCGTACCCACTCCAGCATTTTCCCTAGCTTGAGTATCGCGCAAACTAGCCTCGGCGTTATCCACAGCAGACTGATTAATTCTGACTTGTTCATCTGCCTGTTGCAAATCATAATATTGAGTCGTGACATTCAGCTGAATTTCCAAAGATCTGCTTTCAACATCTAATTCATCTATGCGTAACTGTTCTTCAGCTGCTCGGATAGTAGCTTGTCGGTTACCAGAAGTATACAAATCATAATTCAGTTGTGCTGAGCCATTAAAAGAAGTACTAGCTTGAGATGAATTTCCATTAAAACCGTTACCACTGTTGGTCACATTTCCATTGATTCCAGCAGTAGGAAATAAAACCGCTTGAGACTCGCGCAATGCTGAACGACTGCGTTCTAATTCTAAGATGGCTATTTGTAAATCT
>VFQR01002689.1_pt1 | contig 10914 bp, 8 predicted proteins | sample 3512321 | NCBI WGS metagenome assembly VFQR01 (sample SAMN10412374, study PRJNA504923) | tailings metagenome | isolation source: Relicate 3 Philex TSF1 revegetated site | place: Philippines: Tuba, Benguet | collected 2017-08-29
GAGCTGCGCGGCGATGGCCGTGCAGTAGTCGGGTAGGGGCACGTCGCGGAACACACCGAAGGGCGTGGGCGAGTGGTCGTCGTGGCTCAGCCGGGCCAGGGCGAACGCCAGGCTCGGATCGGCGCGGTGGGCGTCGTGCACCAGCAGCGCGTCCTCCCCCACCTCGGCCACGTCGACCAGCCGGAGCTGACCGTCGGAGCCCATCACAACGCCGCGCTCGGCGTCGTGCCCGAAGCGGATCGGCTGGCCGTGCTTCAGGTCGATCATCATCGCCGGGCGCTGCTCGCGGCTCGTCACCCCGTCGAAGGCGCCGTCGTTGAACACGTTGCAGTTCTGGAAGATCTCCACGAAGGCCGCACCGCGGTGCTGGTGCGCGGCGCGGAAGGTCTCGATCATGTGCTTGCGGTCGAGGTCGTGGGTGCGGGCGACGAAGCTGGCCTCCGCGCCGAGGGCGACGGCGAGCGGGTTGAACGGCGTGTCGACGCTGCCGAACGGGGTGCTCTTGGTGACCTTGCCCGGCTCGGACGTGGGCGAGTACTGGCCCTTGGTGAGCCCGTAGATCCGGTTGTTGAACAGCAGGATCGTCATGTTGACGTTGCGCCGGAGGGCGTGGATGAGGTGGTTGCCACCGATCGACAGGCCGTCGCCGTCGCCGGTGATCACCCACACGTCGAGGTCGGGACGGGCGACCGCCACACCGGTGGCGATGGCGGGTGCCCGGCCGTGGATGCCGTGCACGCCGTAGGTGTTCATGTAGTACGGGAAGCGGCTGGAGCACCCGATCCCGCTCACGAACACCGTCTGCTCGGGCCGCACGCCGAGCTCGGGCATCAGCGTCTGGACGGCCTGGAGGATGCCGTAGTCACCACAGCCGGGGCACCACCGCACCTCCTGGTCGCTCGACCAGTCCTTCTTCGTGGTGAGCTGGATCGTCGTGTCGCTCATCGCGCACCTCCGCCGACGGCCGCCACCTCGTCGAGGGCGGCGGTGATCTCGTTCTCGATCTCGAGGGCCGTGAACGGCAGGCCCTGCACCTTCGACACCGCCCGTGCGTCGACCAGGTATTCGGCGCGCACGATCCGGCACAGCTGGCCGAGGTTGAGCTCGGGGACGATCACCCGCCGGAACCGGCGGAGCACGTCGCCGAGATCGCTCGGCAGCGGGTTGAGGTGGACGAGGTGCACCCACGCCACCTTGCGGCCGCGCCGCCGGCTGCGTTGCACCGCGGCGTCGATGGCGGCCCACGTGGAGCCCCAGCCGAGCACGCAGACGTCGGCGTCGGCATCGCCGTGGACCTCGAGGGCCGGGATGTCGGCGGCGATGCGGGCCACCTTCGCTGCGCGCAGGTGGACCATCCGCTCGTGGTTCTCCGGCGAGTAGTTGATGTTGCCCGAGCCGTCCTCCTTCTCGAGGCCGCCCACGCGGTGCATCAAGCCGGGCGTGCCGGGGATGGCCCATGGTCGGGCGAGCGTGTCGGGATCGCGCAGGTACGGCCAGTACTCGCTGGTGCCGTCGTCGGCCACGTGGTTGTGCTCGGTGGCGAACGGCACGGCGATGTCGGGCAGCGTCGCCGGGTCGGGGAGCCGCCAGGGCTCGGAGCCGTTGGCGAGGTAGCCGTCGCTCAGGAGGATGACCGGCGTGCGGTACTTCAGCGCGATGCGCGCCGCCTCGATGGCGGCGAAGAAGCAGTGCGAGGGGCTGTAGGCGGCCACCACCGGCAGGGGCGCCTCTCCGTGGCGCCCGAACAGCGCGATGTTGAGGTCGGCCGCCTCGGTCTTGGTGGGCAGACCGGTGGAGGGACCGCCGCGCTGGATGTCGACCAGCAGGAACGGCAGCTCCAGCGACACCGCCAGGCTGGTGGCCTCGCTCTTCAGCGCCACGCCCGGGCCGGAGGTGGTGGTGACGCCGAGGTGCCCGGCGAACGCGGCGCCGATGGCCAGCGCCGCGGCGGCGATCTCGTCCTCGGCCTGCACCGTGCGCACGCCGAAGTGCTTGTGCTTCGACAGCTCGTGGAGGATGTCGGACGCCGGCGTGATGGGATACGAGCCGAGCGTGAGCGGCAGCTTCGCCAGCTGCGCAGCGGCGACGAGACCCCAGCTGAGCGCGGTGTTGCCGGTGATGTTCGTGTACTCGCCCTCGGGCAGGTGGGCCGGGCGGACCTCGTAGCGGTGCCCGAACTCCTCGGTCGTCTCGCCGTAGTGGTAGCCGGCCATGAACGCAGCGCGGTTGGACGCCTCGACGAGCGGGCTCTTGCCGAAGCGCTGGGCGATCCACTCGAGCGTGGGCTCGATCGGCCGCGAGTACATGAAGCTCACCAGCCCGAGGGCGAAGAAGTTCTTCGACCGGTCGGCGTCGCGCGGCTTCACGCCGAGGGGCAGCGCGGCCTCCTTGGTGAGGCTCGTCATCGGCACCCTGATCACGCGGTACGCGTTGAGCGAGCCGTCGGTGAGCGGGTCGGTCCGGTACTCGGCCTTTTCGTAGTTGCGCTGGTCGAAGGTGTCGATGTTGAGGATCAGCGTGCCGCCGGGCTCGAGCCGGTTGAGGTCGGCCTTCAACGCAGCGGGGTTCATCGCCACGAGCACGCTGGGCGCGTCGCCCGGCGTGGTGATGTCGTGATCGCTGATGTGCACCTGGAAGCTGGAGACGCCGTTGACGGTGCCGGCCGGGGCGCGGATCTCGGCCGGGAACTCGGGCAGCGTGGACAGGTCGTTGCCGAACAGCGCGCTGACGTTGGTGAACCGGTCGCCGGTGAGCTGCATCCCGTCGCCGGAATCGCCGGCGAAGCGGATGACCACCCGGTCGATCTGCTCGGCGCGGTGCGGGAGCGGCACACGGACGCCCGCCGGGTCGGTGGCGCCCCCGTGGGCGGCCGCCGTGTCGGTGGTGGCCTGGCCTGGCTGGACGATCTCGGTCATCGTGTGCCTCCCCCATGAGACGGATGACGCCGGGAGCACCCCGGATGCGGTCGACGGTATCACCGGGATGCCCCGCGACCTCGGCACGTTCTCGACACCCCCCCGACACCGTTCCGCCACAGAACCCGCCGCACCCATCCCGCCCCACTCCCAGACCGGGGCGGAGCGCACGACCGTCGTGCACCCCCACCCGATCCCGACCGGGGCTGATCGAGGGGGGCGCTACCATCCGCCCGGCCGCGCCATCCGCTGTCGACAACCGACGGGGCGTGCGAGCCGGAGGAGGAGCGCACGACGGTGGTGCACCACGACTCCCACTCGTCCGGCGGCGGACCGTTCGGGACGATCTTCGACCGCGACGTGGCCACGTACGAGTCGGCCCGGCCGCCCTATCCGCCGGAGCTGTTCGCCCTGCTGGAGGGGAAGTGCGGGATCGGCGAGGGCACCCGCGTGCTCGAGATCGGTCCCGGATCGGGCCAGGCCACGCTCCCCCTCCTTCACCTGGGCGCCGAGGTGGTGGCGGTGGAGGCGGGGCCGCGGATGGCCGACCGCCTGCGGGAGCGGACGGCGGGGCGCCCTTGCGAGGTGATCGGCTCGAGGTTCGAGGAGGCGCACCTCGGCGCCCGCCGCTTCGACGTCGCCGTCGCGGCCACCTCGTTCCACTGGGTCGACGCCGCCGTGGCGATCCCCAAGCTCGCCGGCCACCTCGTCGACGGGGGGTGGCTGGCGCTGTGGTGGACCATCTACCGCGACGCAGGCCCGAGCGACTCGGGCTTCGACGAGCTCGTGCACCGCATTGCCCGGCGGATCCGCACCCGTGACGACCCCGACCGGGTGTCGCACGGGCTGCAGACGGAGCAACGGGCCGCGGAGATCACCGCCGGCGGCCGCTTCCGCATGGTCGAACGGGCCGTCGTGCCGCTGACCGTGACCCACACCCCGGCATCGCTGCGCGCGCTCTTCGCCACGTTCTCCGACTAGAGCGCCGTGGACGAGCCGGCACGGAGCCACGCGCTCGACGAGCTCGCCGCGTTCGTCGCCGCGCGACCGGGGGCCACGCTGGCGCGCACGTACGAGACCGTGGTCTTACTCGCGCAGCGCGCGGGGTGAGCGAGGCCCGCCGCATCGAACGCCGTCAGCGGATCGCCGAGGTGAAGCCGCGTACAGCGGGCTTGACACGGCTGCGGCTGATGGGGTTGAGTTAGGACCGCCTAACGCCCCCCGTTGGGCCACGTTTCCCGGTCATCGACCGCCGTCCATCCGAGGAGATCCATGCGCACATCCGCGTTCAGGCGCCCGCTGGTGCTGCTGGCAGCTGCGTCCGTGCTGGTCGCCGCCGCCTGCGGCGACGACGAGCAGTCGGCGGACACCACCGCCGGTGGCGGCGAGGCCGGCACCCTGACGATCTACTCGGGTCGCAGCGAGGAGCTCGTCGGTGCGCTGCTCGCCCAGTTCACGGAGTCCACCGGCATCGCCGTCGAGACCCGCTACGGCGACACCGCCGAGATGGCTGCGCTGATCCTCGAGGAGGGCGGCAACTCGCCGGCGGACGTCTTCTTCGGCCAGGACGCCGGCGCACTCGGCGCGCTGTCGGCCGAAGATCGGCTGGTCCAGCTGCCCCAGGACGTGCTCGACCAGGTCGACCCCGCGCTGCGCTCGGCGAAGGGCGAGTGGATCGGTGTGTCGGGCCGGGCCAGGACCCTCGTCTACAACACCCAGACGCTCAGCGAGGCCGATCTGCCCACCTCGATCACCGAGCTCACCGACCCGAAGTGGAAGGGCAAGATCGGCTGGGCCCCCACGAACGGCTCGTTCCAGGCCTTCGTGACGGCGCTGCGCGTGCTGCTCGGCGAGGACGCGGCGAAGTCGTGGCTCGAGGGCATGATGGCCAACGAGCCGGTCACCTACGAGCGGAACACCGCCATCGTGGAGGCGGTGGCGGCCGGTGAGGTGGAGGTTGGCCTGGTCAACCACTACTACCTGTACCGCTACCTCGCCGAGGACGCGAACTACCCCGCCGCCAACCACCTGTTCCCCGGCGGCGATCCCGGCTCGCTCGTGAACGTGGCCGGCGTCGGCGTGGTCGGCTCGAGCGACCAGCAGGACCTCGCCCTCCAGTTCGTGCGGTTCCTCCTCGGCGCCGAGGCTCAGGAGTACTTCGCCACCAACACCTATGAGATCCCGCTCGCGGGAGGCGTCTCGCCGGCGCCGGGTGTCCCCGGCCTGACGGATCTGACCCTGCCCGACCTCGACCTCAACCGGCTCGAGGACCTGCCCGGCACGCTGGCCCTCCTCACGGAGGTCGGGGCCCTCTGAGCGGGTGACCGCAGCCCCGCCGACCGCACCCGGCCCGACGCCGTCGGCCGTGGACGCACCGGAGCGCCGCCCCCTCCGCCGGGGCCGCGCTCCGGTGGCGCGCACGGGCAGCGGCACCGGCACGTCGCTGCTGGCCGTGCTCGGGCTGCTCGTCGGCGCCGGCGCCGCGCTCCCGCTCGCCTACCTGGTGGTGCGCGCCTCGGAGCTCGGGTGGTCGCGCGTGATCGAGATCGCCACCTCTCGCCAGGCGGTGGAGCTGCTCGGGCGCACCTCGCTGCTGGCCGGCGCCGTCACCGCCGGCGCCGTCGCCATCGGCGTCCCGCTCGCCTGGGTCACCGTGCGCACCGACCTCCCGGGGCGGCGGTTCTGGGTGGTGGTCACGGCCCTGCCACTCGCGATCCCCACCTACGTCGGCGGCTTCGTGTTCGTGGCCGCGCTGGGGCCACGCGGCATCCTCCAGGGCTGGCTCGAGCCGCTGGGCGTGGAACGGCTCCCGTCGTTCTACGGGTTCTGGGGCGCGTGGTTGGTGCTCACCCTGTTCAGCTACCCGTACGTGCTGCTCACCGTGCGCGCCGCCGTGCGCCGGCTCGACCCCTCCCTCGAGGAGGCCAGCCGCACGCTCGGCCGCAGCGGCGCAGCGACCTTCGTGCGCGTCGTGCTGCCGCAGCTGCGCCCGTCGATCACCGCCGGGTCGCTGCTGGTGGCGCTGTACACGCTCAGCGACTTCGGGGCGGTGTCGCTGCTGCGCTTCGACTCGTTCACCCGCGCCATCTTCGTGCAGTACCGCGCCTCGCTCGACCGCTCGACCGCGGCGGTGTACGGGTTGATGCTCGTGGTGCTCACCCTCGCGGTGCTGGTGCTCGAGCAGCGCAGCCGCGGCGAGGTGCAGTACCACCGCCTGCACGCCGGTGGCGGTCGACGGAGCCGACCGGCACCGCTCGGGCGGTGGCGCGCGCCGGTGCTCGCCGCGTGCAGCGCGCTCGTGGTCCTCGCCCTCGTCGTCCCGCTCGCGGTGATCGCCTACTGGTTCTGGCGGGGCACCAGCGCCGGCGAGCCGCTGCGGCTCACCGGCGAGCTCGTGGCCAACAGCGTGCGCGCGTCCGCGCTCGGGGCGATCGTGTCGGTGCTCGCGGCCTGGCCGGTGGCACTGCTGTCGGTGCGCCATCCCGGGCGGATCTCCCGGCTCGTCGAGCGCCTGGCGTGGTCGGGGTACGCCCTCCCCGGGGTGGTCGTCGCCCTGGCCCTCGTGTTCTTCGGTGCCCGGCTCGTGCCGGCGCTGTACCAGACCATCTGGATGCTCACCTTCGCCTACGTCGTGCTGTTCCTCCCCCAGGCGGTGGGCGCGATCAGGGCCTCGCTGCTGCAGGTGACGCCCTCGCTCGAGGAGGCGTCCCGCCTGCTCGGCGACGGGCCCGTGCGCACCTTCCGGCGCGTCGTCCTCCCGCTCACCCGGCCCGGCGTCAGCGCCGCCGGGGCGCTCGTGTTCCTCACGGCGATGAAGGAGCTTCCGGCCACGCTCCTCCTCGCCCCCACCGGCTACACCACGCTGGCGACGCAGGTGTGGAACGCCACGTCCGAGGCGTTCTTCGCCCGCGCTGCGGCGCCGGCGGCGGCACTGGTGCTGCTGTCGGCCCTCCCGCTCGCGCTGCTGATCGTGCGCGAGAACGAGCGGGACGGCGAGCCGCCACCGGACGGTGCAGCGGACGCTCCGGGGCCGGCGGCGGAGCTGGCCGGGATCCCGGGCTGAGGCGGGGCGCTCAGCCGGGCACGGTGGCCGGTGCGGACAGCGGGAGGGGCACCGCTGCGTCCCTTCGGCCCTCCACCACCGCAGAGGGCGCGGCGAAGGCCACCGCCGACACCACCGCGGGTCGCAGCACGACTCGCTCGCCGCCGACGGCGGGTGGCGGTCCCGCCCGGCGAGTGCGCAGCACCAAACCTCCGTCGAGGCGGACGAGCGTGACGCTGTCGTGGCCGTAGTACTCGCAGCGCTCGACGGTGCCCGGGGCGCCGCCCGTGCCGCGGGCCACTGCGTCAGGCTCCACCACCATGTCCTCGGGTCGCAGCAGCACCTCGACGGGCCCGGTCCGCGGCTCGCGCAGCGGCACCCGGCCGAGCACGGTGACGGCCTCGTCACCCGCCGCCTCGCCGGGCACCAGGTTGGCCTCACCGACGAAGGTGGCCACCCACGGCGTCGCCGGCTCCGCGTAGAGCTGGGCGGGAGGTGCCTGCTGGACGAGCCGCCCCGCGGACATCACCGCCACCTCGTCGCCGAGGACGAACGCCTCCTCCTGGTCGTGGGTGACGAACACGCTGGTGATGCCGAGCCGCGACAGGAGCGACTTCACCTCACCGCGCACCTGGACGCGCAGGACCGTGTCGAGGTTCGAGAACGGCTCGTCGAGCAGCAACGCCCGCGGCCGCGGCGCGAGCGCCCGGGCCAACGCCACCCGCTGCTGCTGGCCGCCGGACAGCGTTCCCGGCGAGCGGTCGGCCATGCCACGCAGGCCGACGAGCGCAAGGCTCTCCTCCACCCGTCGGGGCCGTTCGGGCGAACGGCGGAGGCCGTAGCCCACGTTCTCGGCGCTCGGGGGGCACACGGGTGCGGCGGCCGTCGGCCACGGTGACGCCGTCGATCGCGACGTGACCGGCATCGGGCCACTCGAGGCCGGCGATGGTCCGCAACAAGGTGGTCTTGCCGCACCCGGAGGGCCCGAGCAGCGCCACGGTGGAACCGGCGGCGACGCGGAGCGACACCGAGCGGAGGACGGGCTGGGTGCCGAAGGACTTGGATACGTCGACGACGTCGATGGGCGCAGTGGACGCGGCCGCCACCACGTCGCCCGAGCTGTTCAGCACGCCTAACACGCTAGCCACCATGGCGGCGGCTCCACAAGGCCGCTGGTCCCGCACCCACAGGACCATGGGCCGTGGAGGCTCGGTAGCGTTCAGGCGGTGCGAGGGATGACGCCGGCCGAGCACCACGGCGCCCCGTCCGTGGCCCAGCCCCGGCGGCCGCTCACGCTCGTCGTGTGCGTCGGCGGTGACTGCCGACGCGCCGACCGCTTCCCGCTCGTGGCGGCCCTCGCCGCGGAACAGGGGCCCGGCTGCCGAGCCGTCGTCTGCCAGGGCATCTGCGACGGTCCCGTGGTGGGCCTGGCCGGCCGCGGCCCCACCCGCTGGTACGCCCGCCTGAGCGCGGCAGACGTGCGGCGGATGCGCGAGGTCCTCCGCACCGACGGCGCCCGCCGACCGCTGCGCCGCCGCGAACGTCGCGGCCGCCGGGGAAAGCTCCGCAAGCCGGAGCGGATGCGGCCGTTCGGCGACGGCGGCCGGCGGCGGTAGGTTTCCCGCCGCCCGCGACGACGAGGGATGGAGCATGGCAGGCGGACTGGTTGGACTCTTCGACGACGTCGCCGCGTTGGCGAAGCTCGCCGCCGCATCGGTCGACGACGTGGGCGTGGCGGCGGGCCGGGCCAGCGTGAAGGCGGCGGGCGTGGTCGTGGACGACACGGCCGTCACCCCCACCTACGTGCAAGGGCTGGCCGCCGAGCGCGAGCTGCCGATCATCAAGCGCATCGCCACGGGATCGCTGCGCAACAAGCTCCTGTTCATCCTCCCGGTGGCGATCCTGTTGAGCGAGCTGCTCCCCACGCTCGTGGAGGTGATCCTGATGGTGGGCGGCGTCTACCTCTGCTACGAGGGCGCCCACAAGATCCTCCACGCGTTGCGCCACGACGACCACGACCACGACGTCCCGGTGTCGCTGAAGGGCGCCGAGGCGGAGGAGGCCACCATCCGCGGCGCCATCCGCACCGACTTCATCCTCTCCGCCGAAATCATGGTCATCGCGCTGAAGGACGTGGTGGACGAGCCGTTCGTGTCACGGGCCGTGATCCTCGTGGTGGTGGCCGTGCTGATCACCGTGGTGGTGTACGGCCTGGTGGCCGGGATCGTGAAGATGGACGACGTCGGGCTCCGCCTCGCGCAGCGCAGCTCGGAGTCGTCGCAGCGGGTCGGTCGGGCGCTCGTCAACGGGATGCCGGTGCTGCTGCGCTGGCTGTCGCGGGTGGGTGTGGCGGCGATGCTGTGGGTGGGTGGCCACATCCTGCTGGTGGGCGCCGACGAGCTGGGCTGGGACGGCCCCTACGACCTCGTCCACCGGCTCGAGGAGGCCGTGCACGACGCCCCGGCGGGCGGCGTCCTCGGGTGGCTGACGAACACCGCCGCGTCCGCCCTGGTGGGGCTGGTCGTGGGGATCGCCGCAGCCACGATCGTGGCCGAGATCGCCGCCCGCCGGCGTGGCCCGGCGCCGGCGCCCCATCCCCACTGAGCAGGGCGGACGGGGGTTCCGCGCGGAACCGGCTGGCGCGATCGGGGCTTCTGCGCACCGTCGTCGGGGAGCACGGAGCACCCCCGTTCCGCGCTCCACCCGAAGTGGTGACAAGCAGTACCCCGGATGCCACCCGCCACAGGAGCGGATAGCGTCCGGGCGCCGGCGGGCGACCGACACGGGAGGGAGTTGTCTGTGCGTCGCATCTGGATGATCGTGGTGATGGCCGTCGTGCTCGGCGGGCTGACGGTGAGCGAGCAGGCGGTGCGTGCCGAGGCACGCCCGGCGCAGCCCCAGCGCGTGGTCGACACGCGGAACGGGCTCGGTGCGCCCGCGCAGCGGCTGGCGCCCGGCGCCACGCTGCAGATCCCGCTGGGTGCGGTGGTGGGCGGCAACGCCACCGCCGTGGCCGTCAACCTCACCGTCACCGAGGCCACGGCCGCCGGCTACGTGTCGGCGCACCCGTGCGGCCAGGCCCGCCCTGCGACCTCGGTGCTCAACTTCGTGCCGGGCGAGACCGTGGCCAACGCGGCGTTCGTCGGCCTCGGCGGTGGGGCGCTGTGCGTGTTCTCGTCCGCACCGGCGCACGTGATCGTCGACCTGATGGGCTCGTTCACGGGGACGGCCGAGTTCACCGGCGCGACCCCCACCCGCCTCGTCGACACACGCACGAACAACACGCCGCTGAAGGCCGGCGTGGAGCGCCGGATCTCCGTCGCCTCGGGTGCCGGCTATCCGGGCAGCACGGGAGCGGTGGCGATCAACGTCACCGCGGTCCAGCCGAGCGCGAACGGCTACATCACCGCCTACCCCTGCGGTGCCCGACCGATGGCGTCCACGGTCAACTTCCGGGCAGGCGAGATCGTCCCGAACTTCACCGTCGTGCCCTACACGGCCGGCGAGGTGTGCGTGTTCTCGATGGTCGACACGCACCTGGTGGTCGACAGCTTCGGCTGGGTGCCGTCGTGGTCGGGAGGGCTCAAGGTCTCGGCGCCCGCCCGCCTGCTCGACACCCGGTCCGGCGTCGGCGGCACCCTCGGAGCCGTGGGTGGCGGTCACCAGATCCGCCTGCGCGTGGCCGGCCGCGGGCCGGTGCCCAACACGGCCACCGCGGCGATCCTCACCGTCACGGTCGCCGGTGGCACCGGTGACGGCTACGTCACGGCGTGGCCCTGCGACCAGCCGCTGCCGGTGGCCTCCGTCCTCAACCTGCGCCCCGACGCCCTCCGGTCGAACTCGGTGCTCGTGGGGCTCGCCCAGAGCGACGGCACGGCCTGCGTGATGGTGTCCACGCCGCCGTCGTCCAAGGTCCACGTGATCGCCGACGTGACGGGATGGGTGCCCGGCTCGGTG
>VFQR01002690.1_pt1 | contig 10913 bp, 9 predicted proteins | sample 3512321 | NCBI WGS metagenome assembly VFQR01 (sample SAMN10412374, study PRJNA504923) | tailings metagenome | isolation source: Relicate 3 Philex TSF1 revegetated site | place: Philippines: Tuba, Benguet | collected 2017-08-29
TGAGCGCGAAACTCACGCAAATATTTAAAGTAATTGAAGACACAATTACCAAACCACCAATTCCACACGAACCATACAAGCAATCATTAAAAGCCTGGGCAATGTATTGTCTACGAGATAAAGGTTTTAAAGTTGTTTACGCCCAAAATGCTGACTTTGCTATTGAAACTAAAGGTGAAGAAAAGTTGTATTTTAAAGTTTCAAATAGTGCCGATGATTTAGATAATTCTATTAGCTGGATAGTTTGGGATAGTACAACCAAAGCCGCTAGTCTCATTCCCAAAAACAAGGACTGACGCCAAAATATTCATCAAATATTGTTCTAATTCTTTCTTTATTCCTCGGCTCCAACTCTCTCTGAAGTCTGTCTAGACAACTGCTGCACGAATAGTTGATGTTCTGGTGAATTTAACCCCGACTGCAACACAGCCAACACTTGCTGTATATTGCCAGCAAGTAAATTTGACATTGATAACCACAAACCAGGGAATACTTGACTTTTAATAATTCCATCCCCATCCACTTCTAAGGATACATATTCTCCTTGTTGTAAGCTAAACCAATTTAATTTATTTTCAAATATTTGCCAAATAATATATTCTTTTATCCCATTGCGACAATAGGCTTTTTTCTTGTCATATAAATCAATAGCAGCGCTGCTAGCTGCTATTTCGACTACAAGTTCTGGCGCACCTTCTATATAATCATCATCGCCCAAACGAGATTGTCCGTTAGCTGTAGGTGTAATTAATAGCACCCCATCTGGTTGCGGTTCATTATCTGAATCTAGGCGGACTGTTGGCTCAATTCCCAATCTCACACCAGGGGTAGCAATTTGGTAAGTCCATAACCAACCTATTACATGACCATGTGGTTCAGCATGACTTTCAAAACGTAATGGGGATGCCAAGTATACAACTCCTTCAATTAATTCTGCCTTTTGATGACGGGACATTGCTTTATAGCGTAGCTCAAATTCGTAGCGAGTGAGGCGATCGCCATTTTCTAAAAAAGGAATTCGCTGCTTGATTGCTAAGTTTACCATGATTATCGGTTTTGGTAAGGGATATTATTTTATTATGACTTCATACATATTTATCTTGTCAAAAAATCGCGATCATCAGGTTTTTCAAACACCATTAAATGTTGTTGAGGTAACAAATTTTTGGTTTCACGCCAAACTAAACCAACGGCTTGCATTTCTTTACGAACTTGCTTTTGACTCATTTTGTGCAGACCTTTGATCATAATAAAAGGATTTTCACCCCGATACTCAACTAGCACCACCCTACCTCCAGGTTTCAGTGCTTTCACAATTTTTTGCACCACTTCTTGGGGATACTCCAATTCATGATAAGCATCTACCATAAGTGCCAAATCAATGCTTTCAGATGGTAAATTTGGCTCAGTAAGAGTTGCTAAAACAGGCTCCACATTGGTGATATTTTTCTCTTGTTTAAACAATTCAATAATTTCCAACATTTCTGGCTGAACATCTACAGCCAAAACTTTACCTGTTGTTAATAGCGGCGCAATGCGAAAGCTCAAATAACCAGTACCAGCACCAATATCGGCTACCACATCATCAGGTTTCAGATTAAGAACGCTGACTATTTTACTTGGCTGTTCTTCCGTTTCTCGCCTTGGTCGTTCTAGCCAGCCAGCGCCAGTGTATCCCATAACTTTGGCAATTTCTCGCCCCATATAATATTTGCCAATACCATCTGGACTATGGATTACTCTTTGTTCGTAAACTGCGGTAGAGGGGGAATCTGCTTTTGCTATATTAATAGGCTTCAGCAGTAACCCTCCTAAAATCACTATCAGAATTAATATAAAAGGTAAAAAATTAAGCTTGTCGTTATGACGCATATTATGAAAGTTGCAATCGTAATTATTTCAGATCAAAAAATCAGCGTCTAGGGTACGACATTGTAATGCCCTGTTCTAGTCTATTCGCATAAAATCTGCTGTAAATGATGATTATAGCGTTGTGGATGAGTGCGATCGCACTGAATTTAAATCACAAAAGGTTCAAGTTCACTGTTATACCATTCTTCTTCAATACGTTCAGTAACCAGTGGTCTAACAATAAACTTGGGTGGACGGCCATCTAAAACATCAATCCGCACACATGAATAAGGCAATCGGTTATAAAAATTGTAGTTATGGCGACCGACAAAAAGCATTGAATCAGCAATTTTACGAGTGGAATTTCCTGAAACTTCAGCAAAAGTCTCCATCAATTCAGTCCCCTCTCGTCGTTGATACCTGGGACGATGACCACTACCACCAGAAATAATGCAGTTAATGTGAGAATCAGCAAATCCGGTATCAGTTGTGCGGAGATATTCCAAACAGTGAGCATGACCGTTTAAAATCAAATCTACTATGGAACGCTCTTTAACTAAATAACCAAGAGTTTGTGCCACTTGTTCAAACACCCAACGCAAGCGGTGGCGAACTGCCAAGGTTTGTCCCTGATGCCATTTAGTAGCCTCTGTAACATAAGGTGGATGGTGGAAAAAGATCACACGTCCCCGCACCTGGGAAGTATTCCAAGATTCGATGAGTCTGCTTCGTAACCATTCAAGTTGTTCAAAATCCATCGCAAGCATTTTCTCAGATGCTAACTGTTTTTCAATATCGATTTTGATTTCATTAATTTGGTCTAATTTGGCACTCAGTTCATCAAGTTTTTCCGCTTCAGTTGGTTTATCTGGGTTGAGTCCATCACAAATTTTCAAAATTTGCAATTCTTCTCGGTCTATCTCATGACGACGCTTTTGCAATTCCCGACGATAAATTTCCCCTTCTTTAGTTTCAGGTAATGGTGATGGTGTATTGAAAGTATTAGAATCCAATGCAAAAAAGTCAATCCCGCCGTAACGAAACGTATAATACCGATTGGGTAACCGAGTGAATTGTCCTGGTTGATAACGCAAACAGCGCCCTGTGCCGATTTTAGCAGTATAGTGTCGATCTAAATGACGTTCTAACTCTTGGGAAGACATCCGCGCTGTATAATCCAAAAACGCTCGTGCATAGGCATTACCTTGATAGGAACCATGCCAGCCAATCTCAATATCTTTGTAGCCTAACAGCCGACGTAATGACGACGTTGTGCCAGTAAATAAACGGTACATCAACGGCACATCGTAGTAATCATGATTACCAAGTACTGGCAGGAACGGCAAATTAAACACCATACGGTCATAGGAAATGCCTTTTGGGTTATCGCCACCTACAAGAAATTCCCGGTAAGGCTCAATAAAATTTGTTGAGTAATACTCTTGAGAACCCACAACATAAATGACATCTCCCGTGTGCAACACAAAACTGCAATCCTCACGGTGAGGAAGCATCAGTTCGGCAACTTTTCGCTGGGGGTGGTGTGGAGAATGGGACTTAGTACCAGAATCACCGATAACCATAAACGAAAATTCTGGACTATCATTTTTGCGATCGTCAATAACCAAGCTAGTTTGGTCAATTTCCCGTTGCACAAAACTCGGATGCATCCACCGCACCCGTTCCCTCATCTTTTGAATTTTTACAGGAATCGGTGGATCGGAAATCAAATTCATGGCTGATAACTCGTGAATGCCTGACGCACAAGCTGATTGTAACGAAATAAGGATTGGGCATTGGGAGATGAGGGAGATGAGGGAGATGAACAGGCAGGGGTCGCAGGGAGCAGGGAGCTCTTAGCAGAGGTGAGAATTCCTAACTCCTAACTCCTAACTCCTAACTCCTAACTCCTAACTCCTAACTCCGCAGTGCCAATGCCCAATGCCCCATGCCCAATTACGGCAAATTTTCTCGCAATAATGCTCGAAAGCCTGCTTGTTGAAAATGCTCGTCAGCAGTTAAAGCTTCAGTGATTCCGCTATATTCCATCACAATAAAAGATACGCAGTTTATAAATCCCCATTCTTTCTCAGTTCGTTCGCAATAAAGCTGAAAAGCGCGTTCGTAGAGTTCCTGGGAAAGGGGGACAATTTCTACTTTGGAATCTGCTACCAAGGAATTCAATAATATAATTGCTGCCTGACGATAAGCTAGTTGGGATAAGGCGTTGCCAATTTCCAACATCACAGCCTGTGTTGTCACTAAACGAGTTTCTGCCGCTTGTAACATTTGAGCTAGATGTAAAGCTCGGTGATGCAAGCGATCGCTTGGTGCTGATAAGGCAATAGCAAATGATGTATCAAGAAAGACTTCAGAATGCATGAAAAATTTATTTAGCGTACAAATATTTATCTATATTGGCAGACCAATCAGGTGACCCTTCGAGGCTGAGGGATCGCGCCGTTTGCAAAAATGATACTGTTTCATGTTCGCTAGGCGGTAAAATTTCAATACTGATTCGCACACGGGTATTAGTTGGTAATGCGATCGGTTCAGACGGATAGAACACTTTGCCATTAAACACGGCTGTAATTTTTTCTACCATTTTCCTCAAAAAATTCTTTTAGTCTATCCTAAGCTGGTTAGGGAAATACTGGTAGATTAAACGATACAACAGATTTCAATTTGGTAAAGTACACAATGATTCGTCCCAAAGCCGGGTATAAACCCTGTTTCAAATTGCATCCCTCACAGGAAACAGTTGGCAACCCCAAGCCTGTTGTAAAATAGACATAAGAAGGATTCGGGGGACCATTTAACTGGTCAGAAACGCCTATAGAGACTATCTTTGGAAATCTCCAAGGTCTAAAGACCAGCCAGCTGAAACAACTACAGCGGCTTTATCACCAGCGCATACCAGGCGATCGCATCACCACGCCTGAGTTTTCCCAGCGTCTGGCAGCAATTAGCACAGAAATCAATCAACCTGTGTGTGCCTATCTCAACCGTCGCGGACAAGTGATTCGTGTGGGGGTAGGTACACCACGTCAAACGCAAATTCCACCTTTGGAATTGCCCCGTTACGGTGCGGAACGACTCAGCGGTATTCGTTGTATCGCCACTCATCTTAAGCCAGAACCACCAAATGAAGCGGCACTTACGGCTATGGCACTACAACGTCTAGATGCTTTAGCTGTGCTAAATATTACTGGAACAGGATTTACACGGCGGGGAGGCGGCGCTACTGGGTACGTCAAAGAAGCTTATTTGGCTCATCTGACGCCCCAAGACTCCCGCACCTTGATTACTACTCCTGCTGACTTGAAGGTAGATGAAAAACAAGTCCAATCTCCAAGTTGGAATATATCGCCACCTCTGGGCTTGGACGACCTGGCACAGCAGGATTTTATCGACTTGGTGGAAAATCTGGAAGCGGAATTCCAGCGGGAATTTATTGCCCAGGAAGTAGATGCTGACCACGATCGCGTGTTAATTGTGGGGTTAATGACAGATGAAATGACCCCCCAACAATTCCAAGATACCCTAGCAGAATTGGCGCGTTTAGTTGATACCGCTGGGGGAGATGTATTGCAGACAATACAACAAAAGCGATCGCGGATTCATCCCCAGACAGTAGTCGGCGAAGGTAAGGTGCAAGAAATTGCCCTCACAGCCCAAACACTAGGAGTGAATCTCGTCGTCTTTGACCGCGACCTCTCACCCTCCCAAGTCCGCAACCTAGAAGCCCAAATTGGTGTCCGCGTAGTTGACCGCACCGAAGTAATTTTGGATATCTTCGCCCAACGCGCTCAATCCCGTGCTGGTAAATTGCAAGTAGAACTAGCACAGTTAGAATACATGCAGCCGCGACTGGCTGGTAGAGGTCGTACCATGTCCCGATTGGGTGGTGGTATTGGTACTCGCGGCCCTGGTGAAACTAAACTCGAAACAGAACGACGCGTCATTGGGCAGCGGATTTCCCGATTACAAAAAGAAGTCAACCAGTTACAAGCGCATCGTTCCCGCTTACGACAACGACGACAGCATCGAGAAGTCCCCTCTGTAGCTTTGGTTGGTTATACCAACGCTGGTAAATCTACGCTGTTAAATGCTTTGACAAACGCAGAAGTTTATACAGCCGACCAGCTATTTGCCACCCTCGATCCTACTACCCGCCGCTTAGTAATTCCTCATGGCGAAACTGATGAACCCCAAGAAATTCTGATCACAGATACAGTCGGGTTCATACACGAACTACCTACATCATTAATGGATGCCTTCCGCGCCACCTTAGAGGAAGTCACAGAAGCCGATGCCCTGGTGCATTTGGTAGATTTATCTCACCCGGCTTGGTTGCGTCATATTCGTTCAGTCAGGGAAATCCTGGCGCAAATGCCAGTCACTCCTGGCCCGGCATTAGTTGTTTTTAACAAGATTGATCAAGCCACCAGTGAGACACTAGCTTTGGCTAGAGAAGAATTTCCCCTGGCAGTGTTCATTTCTGCAAGTCAGCGGTTGGGATTAGAAACCTTACGTCACCGCCTTGGGCAATTGATTGAATATGCAGTTGACTATGGGTAAATACTGAAAAAATATAAGTTTTTAATTTTAAATTAACCCAGTATTATTACTGGGTTTTTTCTTGTATAAAGCTAAAAATAAAGTCTTTTTGAACACAGGGTTGTATTATAGACAACTTTGAATTCAATATTTAGAGTGGAAAAAGGCTTTTCACTCGGTGCATCTGATTTTACATAGATAGCAAGCAGCAAATCCCCATTATTAGCAACTGAATCTTACCATTTTGTTTTCCAAACATTGATTAACATGAAACATCTATTTTCCAGTGCAGCAATACCTTCGTTTTTGGCTGCTACTGCCGTTGTGATATCGTCTTCTGCTTTTTCCCCAGCTAACGCTGCTTCGATGAATTTTACTATTAACGACTTCACTGGTTCAGATACTAGGGTGAAGTTTACCTTAGACGATGCAGCTGCAGGGTCTGGCAAAGTTCAGTTTAAAGTAGATTATTTATCCACTGGTAGCAATACAATTGCTGACATCCGCGGTGTTTTCTTCAACATTTTAAATGACTCACTCCTTAGTGGTCTTCAAATAACAGGAACAGATGTAACAGCCAAGAAATTTGGCCCCGCTGGTTCAATTACCTCCGTTGGTAGCGGTAGTAACAATCTCAACGGTGGTGGCGGCTCTTTTGATATTGGGGTAGAAATTGGTCAAGAAGGTATAGGTCAAGGAAAAGGGGACATTCAATCTACCATCTTTACCCTATCCCATACTTCTCAAGCTTTAACTTTGGCTCAATTTTCCGAGCAAAACTTTGGAGTGCGGTTAATGAGCGTCGGTTCTGGAAACAATCGTAACGGAAGTAGCAAGCTCAAAGGACAAGCCCCTTACTACACACCCCCACCACCTCCACCGAAAAAAGTGCCTGAACCTGCTACAGTAGCTGCCCTTGGGCTATTTGCTCTAGGTGCCCTGAAAGTAGCGAAGAAAAAGCCTTTAGCACCAGCTTCAATGACAGTTTCCTAGAAGCTGGATTATGACACACAGGATGCATTCTCTAAGAGAATATATAGTTATTTCATATATTCTCTGTTAACATCATCTGTGTCTTTCTTAATCCATAAAATTTTTGAGAATATTTCTCGCTTTTGTGAGGTACAAAATAGGGTAGCACATCTGTGCTACCCTACAAATTTCTGTAGCTTATAGCTATTTTTCACAATCAACCCAAAACCGAATCAGGCAGTTATAGCCGATGACAAAGTTGTGACGTACTCCACATACTCCCTTTCAGGTGAGTGTAGGCTTCTCAGTATTCATCCCACACTACGCAGGGAGTGAGACGTGGGGCTTCTTGCTGTTCAAGCTAAAATTAAGAAGCATGAAATCATTTTGAGGACTTTATGACTGCAAAAGTAGAAATTTACAGTTGGAGGACTTGCCCATTTTGCATCAGTGCCAAAAATTTGCTGAGAAATAAGGGAGTTGAATTTATCGAATACAGCATTGACGGAGATGAGGCAGCTAGACATAAAATGGCTCAAAGAGCAAATGGACGCCGTTCTTTACCGCAAATTTTCATCAATGACGCTCATATTGGTGGTTGTGATGATATCCACGCTTTAGACAATCAAGGCAAGCTGGATGGGTTACTAGCTGGCAATAGCGTTTAAATTCAGAAGTATTGTTCCCACTGGCGACAAACCGCTGAACACACGGCAGTCGCTACAACTGAAGAAAAACAACGCACTCCACAAGCGGTGTCTATCAAAATATTAGCTTCCAAGTTATCCTTAGCAATATGGCTATACGTCAATCAATTTTGGATTTTAGAGAAAGCGATAGCGTCGCGGTAGCGATGCAGGAGCGTCTTTTAGATTTGTTTTGTCCACTTTCTTGCGGCGTTTGTACCAAAGAAATAATCCAAAATCCAAAATTTAAAATCTAAAATTGGCACGGTCAACTGGTGAGAATATCAGGGGATAATGATTGAATAACCATTTAATGTTCTGGTGATTGAGGCAGACAGCGTGAAACTGGCTTTTATCATTGATCCCATCCATCAGCTTGACCCCTGTCATGATACCAGCGTTGCCTTGATGGAAGCAGCGCAAATTTTGGGACACGAAGTTTGGGTGACTCAGGCAAATCTGCTCAGTGTGGACAAAAGTAAAGCCTGGGCTGTCCTACAGCAAGTTGAACTTGTACCAGTGCAGTTGGTGGACGGACGTTGGGTAGCAGCAAATCCTTGGTATAAGTTGAGCGATAGTTTTTTAACTTCCTTAGAAACGATGGACGCCGTATTCATGCGGACAGATCCACCAGTCAATGATTCCTACCTTTATGCTACGTATATTTTGGATTACATTGACCAAAAGAAAACTCTCGTGATTAACAATCCGAATGGTATCCGAGGGGCAAATGAAAAAATGTATGCCCTGCAATTTACCAAAGCGATTCCAGAAACAATTGTTAGTGCTAATAAGCAGTTTATCCGGCAATTTGTGGAAGCAAAGGGGACTGCGGTTCTTAAACCATTGGGTAACAAAGCTGGGGAAGGAATTTTGATTTTGCAATCTGGCGATCGCAATTTCAACTCCATTATTGAACTCAGTACTCTCCAAGGTAAAGTACCAGTAATGGTGCAGACCTATCTACCACAGGCAAAAGAAGGAGATAAACGAATTATCTTACTCAATGGTGAACCCATAGGTGCCCTCAATCGCCTCTCTAGCGGTACTGACTTCCGCAATAATATGGCAACCGGCGGTACAGTCGCTCAAACTGAAATCACTCCCAGAGAATATGAAATCTGCACCCAAATAGCTGAACGTTTACGCCAAGATAGCTTAATTTTTGTGGGTATTGATGTTATCGGTGGCTATCTAACTGAAGTTAACGTCACCAGTCCCACAGGAATTCGGGAGATTGATCGCTTAGATGATACTCGCCTTGCTCATCAGGTTATTCAATGGATTCAACAGGCTCTCAATAAACATAGAGATTAATCTAAATCCAAAATTATCCGACAACAGCACAGCTAGACATGAGAATCAGCAGATTCGTGCCCAGTTAATTCTGTAAGTAGCGATTGAGAAATTTCTTTACCAATTAGCAATATATAGGGATGGCAACGTAATTGCTTACCCCTACCCTTGGTAAAACCCTGTAACTAGCAGACTTGATAAAATGTTTAGCCCGATTTCAGACTGGTAAGTTAATCTCAAATCTCAAATCCAAACTTTTTTAATTCCGTGGTGTACGTCGGTTTCTGAGAAAATCAGGGATATCTAATCCTGGTTTTTCTTTTGGTTCTGGAATTGGAGTTGGAGTTGGAGTTGGAGTTGGAGGGTTAACTGTGGGTTGCTGTGTTGCTGGCCGCTTGGGAGTATTAGGTGCTACTCGAACGTTAGCCACGCTTTGTTGTGGTGCTGTTTGTACTTCACCTGTAAACCCGGTAGCAATTACAGTAATTCTTACCTCACCTTGGAGCCTGTCATCAATTACAGCGCCAAAAATAATATTAGCGTTGGGATCGACTACTTCATAGATTGCTTCTGCGGCAGCATTTACTTCATGTAAAGTCAGGTCAGTACCACCGGTAATATTAAAGACCACACCTCTAGCACCTTCAATGGAACATTCTAGCAGAGGTGAAGAAATAGCTGCGATCGCCGCTTCTCTGGCTCTAGATTTTCCAGAGCTAACGCCAATTCCCATCAATGCTGAGCCTGCATCTGCCATTACAGCTCGCACATCAGCAAAGTCAACGTTTACCAAACCAGGGATCGTAATGATATCAGAAATTCCTTGCACCCCTTGACGCAGTACATCATCTGCATAGCGAAAAGCTTCTTGCACAGGGGTTTGTTCGGGGATCACTTCTAGGAGTTTATTATTAGGAATAATAATCAGCGTATCTACCCTACTTTTGAGTCCTTCAATACCTTGTTCTGCTTGGCTGGTGCGGCGGCGTCCCTCAAAAACAAATGGACGTGTAACCACACCCACAGTCAAAGCGCCCATTTCTTTGGCTACTTCTGCCACAATTGGGGCTGCACCTGTTCCAGTACCGCCGCCCATACCAGCGGTGATAAATACTAAGTCTGCACCTTCTAAAGCCGTAGCAATTTCGTCTCGTGATTCTTCAGCTGCCTTTTGGCCAATGGCAGGATTACCACCTGCTCCCAAACCCCGTGTTAGCTTCTGTCCAATTTGCAAGCGACTGGGAGCGCCAGCTAAGGTCAGAGCTTGGGCATCAGTGTTAATTGACCAAAACTCTACACCAGAGACATCAGACTCTATCATCCGGTTAACAGCATTGCCGCCACCGCCGCCGACACCAATCACTTTAATGTTGGCAACCCGACCGGGGACAATCTCACCAATGCGGCTATTTTCCGGAGAAATCTTCTTATTATCGTGATTTTGTCCGAAGTTCAGCCCAGAGTTAAAGGGATTGGTTGAGTTCACGGATAGCGAGAAACCGGGCTGTCCGGTAGATTGGGAATCTTTATAGGTAAGTCCTTGGTTAT
>VFQR01002691.1_pt1 | contig 10913 bp, 9 predicted proteins | sample 3512321 | NCBI WGS metagenome assembly VFQR01 (sample SAMN10412374, study PRJNA504923) | tailings metagenome | isolation source: Relicate 3 Philex TSF1 revegetated site | place: Philippines: Tuba, Benguet | collected 2017-08-29
AGCGCGCCCATCACCATCGGGCCGCGCCAGATCATCGGCGTCTCCTCCTCGACGAGGAAGCCGATGGACATGGCCGTCAGCCCCCAGCGCTTCAGCGGAACGATGCGCTGCCCTTCGGTGCGGGGCCGCTCCTTCGTGCCGAGCATCTGGGGCAGGGAAGGGCCGTGGATGTCGGCATCGAGCAGCCCGACCTTGATCCCCTGGGAAGCCAGGGCGACCGCGATGTTGACCGCGGTGGTGGATTTCCCGACGCCGCCCTTGCCGGATGCCACCGCGACGATCGCGCCCACATCCGGGAGCAGGAGCGCGCCTTGGCCGGGCGCGCGCCGCGCCTCGGGCTTCGGCGGCTCCGCCGGTGCCGGCGCGCGATCAGTCCCACGCGCCTCCGCGCGATCAGTCCCACGCGCCTCCGCGCGATGGGCGGTCAGCACCACCGTCGCCGAGAGCACGCCCGGCACCGCCGCCACCGCCTTTTCGGCCGCCAGCCGCAATGGCTCGGCCTCGCGCGCCCGCTCGCGCGGCACCAGCAGGGCGAGTTGGACCATGCCGCCCTTGGCCGCCAGACCCTCCACCATGCCGGCGCTCGCCACGTCCCGCCCTGTCGCGGGATCGCGCACCGCCGCAAGGGCCGCCATCACCCGGGCCTCGAGCGTCTCCCCCATCGCTTGAAAATCCCCCCGAATGGCGTGATATCCGCATGCACAAGCCGGGACGACCCGGCGGTGCCGGCAGCATATGGACCGGCGGCGCGGCGACTGCACCCCTCCCGGGGTTGCCGCGCGACGACAGGCCGGGAACAAGGAGGTCGCTCAGCCGATGGCGTGGAACAACAGCGGCGGACCAAGCCCCTGGGGGAACCCCCGTCCGGGTGGCCCGTGGGGATCGCCGCCCCCGCCCTCGGGCGGTGGCTCCGGCGGCGGCCGGGGGCCCGACCTGGATGATGTCATCCGCCAGGCGCAGGATGCGGTGCGCCGCTTCCTGCCCCGCAACGCCGGCGGCAAGGGCATCGGCCTCGTCGGCGTGGTGCTCGCGGCGCTCTGGGCAGCGTCAGGCTTCTACCGGGTGGATCCGGACGAGCTCGGCGTGGTGATGCGCTTCGGCGCCTTCGACCGCACGGCGGGGCCGGGCCTGAACTATCACATCCCCTGGCCGGTCGAATCCGTCACCACCCCGCGCGTCACGCGCATCAACCGCGTGGACATCGGCTTCCGCGCCGCGCCCGACTCGCCCCCCGGCGGGCGGCCGATCCCGGCGCTCGACGTGCTGGCCGAGAGCATGATGCTCACCGGCGACGAGAACATCATCGACATCGACGTATCGGTCTTCTGGCAGATCCGCCGGGCCGAGGACTTCCTGTTCAACACGCGCAACCCCGAGGCCACCGTGAAATCCGCCGCCGAGAGCGTGATGCGCGAGGTGATCGGCCGCACCCCGATCCAGCCCGCGCTGACCGAGGCGCGCGCGCAGATCGAGCAGGAGGTGCAGCGCGGCGTCCAGGGCATCATTGACCAGTACGGCGCGGGCGTGATCATCACGGGTGTCCAATTGCAGAAGGTGGATCCGCCGCCGACGGTGGTGGACGCCTTCCGGGACGTGCAGCGCGCCAACGCCGACCGCGAGCGGGCCCGCAACGAGGCCGAGAGCTACCGCAACGACATCATCCCCCGCGCCCGCGGCGAGGCGCAGCGCATGGTGCAGGAAGCCGAAGGCTTCCGCGAAAGCCAGGTCGCCCGCGCGCGCGGCGAATCCGCGCGCTTTGTCTCCGTGCTCACCGCCTACCAGGCCGCGCAGGACGTGACCCTGCGGCGGATGTACATCGAGACGATGGAGGAGATCCTGCGCCGCAACCCGAAGGTCGTGGTGGATACCGGCTTGCAGAACATCGTGCCCCTGCTGAACCTCGGCGAGGGTCGCGGCCAGGTGCCGGCCGGCGCCGTCGCGCCGCAGGTGCTGCGCCCTGGCCCGCAGACCAATGTCCAGGGCAATGTCGGCCCTGTTCCCGCCCGCCCGCAGGGGTTCCAGCGATGAACCGCGCCCTCGCCCTCGGCATCGCGGCGGTGGTGGCGCTCGTCGTCCTCGCCTCGACGCTGTTCACGGTGCACCAGACGCAGCAGGTGCTGATCACCCAGTTCGGCCAGCCGATCCGCGTCATCACCGAACCCGGCCTGCATGCGAAGCTGCCCTTCATCCAGACGGTGATCGCTTTCGATCGCCGGCTGCTCGATTTCGACGCGCCCGGCGAGGAGATCATCCTCGGCGACCAGCGCCGCCTGATCGTGGACAGCTTCACGCGCTACCGCATCATCAACCCGCTGCTGTTCTTCCAGACCGCCGGCGCCACCGAGGCCGGCATCCGCGGCGCGCTGGCGCGCATCGTCACCTCGGCGCTGCGCAGCACGCTCGGCAACGAGCCCCTGGTCTCCGTGCTCTCGAACGACCGCGCGCGGGTGATGGGCGACATCCGCCGCCGCGTGAACGATGAGGCGCAGCGCTTCGGCATCGAGGTGACGGATGTGCGCATCCGCCGCGCGGACCTGCCGGAGGAGAACACCCAGGCGATCCTCAACCGGATGCAGTCGGAGCGTGAGCGCGTGGCGCGGGAAGCCCGCGCCGAGGGGGCGGAGGTGGCGGCGCGCGTCCGCGCCGGCGCGGACCGCGAGCGCACCGTGCTCATCGCCGAGGCGCAGGCCCAGGCCGACACGCTGCGCGGCCAGGGCGAGCAGGACGCGATCCGCATCTTCGCGGATGCCTTCCAGCGCGATCCGCAGTTCTTCCAGTTCTGGCGGACCATGCAGGCCTACCGCGAGGCCTTCGCCGAGGGCGACACGCGGCTGCTCTTGAGCCCGGACAGCGAGTTCTTCCGCTACTTCCGTGGCGCCATGGCGGCCCCCGGCCAGCCGGGGGCGGAGGCTCCGGCGGCGGCTGTCCCTGCGCCCGCCCCCGCGCCCGCCCCTGGGCCCGGTCCAGGCGCGGCCATCCCTCCGGCCGCCCCGCCTGGGCCTGCCGCCGCGCTGCCTGCGCCTATCCCGGCGCCGGCAAACTGACCCGCGCCACGCCGGCATGGGGCTCCGCGAGGTCCTGGCCGGCGTGGCCGTGGTGCTGGCCGTCGAGGGGCTGTTCTACGCGGTCGCGCCCGGCGCCATGCGCCGGATGATCGCCGCGCTCTCGGCGCTGCCGGAGGAGCGGCTGCGGCTCGGCGGGCTGCTGGCCGCCGGCCTTGGCATCGGTACCGCCTGGCTGCTGCTCTGATCGGCGGCGGATCGCGTCAGGGATCACATCCTCGGCGGCCGCCGCGGCCTTTTCGCGCCCGCCGGGCGTTCCAATCTTGCATCTGCTCGCCCATCGCGGCCATCTGGCGTCACGACTCCCTCGGAAGGTTGCCAACCGTGCGTCTTGCCCCCTTCGCCCTTGCCGCCGCCTTCGCGTTGCCGCTCGGCCTCGCCCCCGCCATCGCGCCGGCGCAGACCGTCGTCCCGCAGGTGCCGCCACCGGGCGCCCCCTCCTCCTTCGCGCCGCTCGCCCAGCGCCTGCTGCCCGCTGTGGTCAACATCCAGGTGAGCCAGGGTGGCGGCCAGCCGCGCGCGGGGCGCGACGCGCCCGACGTGCCGCAGGCACCGCCGGGCAGCCCGTTCGAGGAGTTCTTCCGCGACTTCCTCGAGCGCAACCGGCCCGGTCCGCGCGGCGAGCAGCCGGGCCAGCCGCCGGGCCAGGGGCCGCGCCGCGCCCAGTCGCTGGGCTCGGGCTTCATCATTGATCCGTCGGGGATCGTGGTGACCAACAACCATGTCATCGAGGGCGCGGAGGAGATCACCGTCGTCCTCCAGGATGATACCCGCATCCGCGCCGAGCTGCTCGGCGCCGATCCGCGCACCGACCTCGCCGTGCTGCGCGTCCGCCATTCCCGCCCGCTGCCGGCCGTGCCCTTCGGCGACAGCGACACGGCGCAGGTGGGCGACTGGGTGGTGGCGATCGGCAATCCCTTCGGCCTCGGCGGCTCGGTGACGGCGGGCATCGTCTCGGCGCGCGGCCGCGACATCCGCCAGGGCACCTATGACGACTTCATCCAGACCGACGCCGCGATCAACCGCGGCAATTCCGGCGGCCCGCTGTTCAACCTGAACGGCGAGGTGGTCGGCATCAACACCGCGATCTATTCGCCGACCGGCGGGTCCATCGGCATCGGCTTCTCGATCCCGTCGAACCTCGCGAAGAACATCGTCACGCAGCTTCGCGAGCATGGCCGCGTGCGGCGCGGCTGGCTCGGCGTGAACATCCAGCAGGTGACCGACGAGATCGCCGAGAGCCTGAGCCTTCGCCCCGGCCCGCGCGGCGCGCTGGTGGCCAGCGCGCGGGAAGGCGGCCCGGCGGCGGGCGGCGGCATCCAGGCCGGCGACGTGATCCTGCGCTTCAACAACACGGATGTGCGCGAGATGCGCTTCCTGCCGCGTATCGTCGCCGACACGCCGGTGGGCGCGCAGGTGCCGGTGGTGGTCTGGCGCAACGGCCGCGAGGAGACGCTGACGGTGACCGTCGGCGAACTGCCGGCCGAGCAGCAGCAGGCCGCCGTCCAGCCCAACCAGCCCGCACCGCGGCCGCAGCAGATGGAGCTTTCGGGCCTCGGCCTGAAGATCGCGCCGATCACGCCGGAGGCGCGGGAACGCTTCAGCCTGCGTCCCGAGAGCCGCGGCGTTGTCATCACCGAGGTGGCGCCGAACAGCCCGGGCGCCGAGCGCGAGCTGCGCGCCGGGGACGTCATCGTCGAGGTCCAGCAGGAGCGCGTGAACAGCCCGCAGGAGGTGCAGGACCGCCTGGAGCGCCTGCGCCGCCAGGGCCGCGCCACCGCGCTCCTGCTGATCGAGAGCGCGCAGGGCCAGCGCTGGGTGCCGCTGCGCCTGAACGCGCCGCCGAGCGGCCGCGGCGGCTGACGCAGGAGCCTGGCGCGGCCCGCGCCGCGCCAGGCGCCTCTGCGTCGCACTACGCCATGTACAGCCCGCCATTCACGTCGAGCGACACGCCCGTCAGGTAGCTCGCCTTGTCCGAGGCCAGGAACGCCACGGCATTGGCGACGTCTTCCGCCGTGCCGGTCCGCCCGAGCGGGATCTGCTCGATCGCACTGGCCCGCACCGCTTCCGGCGCGGCCGCGTGCTTGGTGCCCCAATCCACCCAGCCCGGGCACACCGCGTTCACCGTGATGCCGAGCGGCCCCACCTCCCGCGCCAAGCCGCGCACATAGCCGATCAGCGCCGCCTTCGCGCCCGCATAGGTGGGCGAGGGCGACATGAACGCCTTGCCCGACCGGCCGACGATGGAGCTCACCGCGATGATCCGCCCAGCCCGCGCGGCGCGCATCGCCGGGAGGGCCGCGCGTGTCAGCGCGACGAAGCCCTTCACGTTGATGTCGAAGACGCGGCGGTATTCCTCGTCGGTCAGCTCATGCATCGGCACGCGCGTGCCGGCGCCCGCATTGCTGACGACGATATCGAGCCGCCCGAGCTCCCGCTGCGCCCGCGCCACCATCGCCGAGACCGCGGCGCTGTCCGCGGCATCCGCCTGCACGACCAGCGCCTTGCGCCCCATCGCGCGTACCTCGGCCGCGACCGCCTCCGCCGAGGCCTCGTCGCTTCGGTAGTTGATGCAGACATCGGCGCCCGCGCGCGCAAGCGCCAGCACGCTCGCCGCGCCGATCCCGCGCGAGCCCGCGGTGACGATGGCGGCATGGCCCGTCAGGTCCAGGCAGAACATCATTCCACCCGGATGTTCGCGGCCTGCACAACGGCGCGCCAGCGATCCACCTCGGCGGCCACGAAGGCCTGGTACTGCGCCGCAGTCAGCGGCCGTGGCGTCGCCCCCATCTCGACCAGCCGCGGCGCGACATCCGGATGCGCGAGGGCGGCCAGCGTCTCCGCGTTCATCCGCTCCACGATCGGCGCCGGCAGCCCTGCCGGGCCGGACAGCCCGAACCAGGTTGAGGCGACGAGGTCGGGGTGGCCGAGCTCGGCGAAGGTCGGCAGGTCCGGCCAGCCTTGCAGGCGCCGTGCGGCGGTGGTCGCGATCAGCCGGAATCGCTCGTTGCGGCCGGCCTCGACCGTGGTGGTGATGATCGCATCCACATTGCCAGCCATGAGGTCGTTCATCATCGGCCCGCTGCCGCGATAGGGCACGTGGATCGTGTCGATGCCGGCGGAGCGCTTCAGGATCTCCTGCTTGGCGTGGCTCGACGTGCCGTTGCCCGGCGAGCCGACCGTCATCTGCCCCGGCCGCGCCTTCGCCGCCGCGACGAAATCGGCAAGATTGCGGATCGGGCTGGTGGCGGTGACCACGAGCACCGAGGGCACCTCGGCGATCACCGCGACATGCGTGAAGTCCCGCACGCTGTCATAGGGCATGGCGCGATAGACGCTCGGCCCCACGCCATGCGAGGCGATGTTCGAAACGCCGAACACATGCCCGTCCGGCGGCGACTTCGCGACGAGGTCGGAGCCCAGCGTCCCGCCGGCGCCGGCGCGGTTCTCCAGCACGAAGGTCTGTCCGAGCGTCGCGGTCAGCCGCGTCGTCACCAGCCGCGCGACGACATCGGTGGTGCCGCCCGGCGGGAAGGGGATGATCACCCGCACCGTGCGCGATGGCCAGGCCTGGCCGAGTGCTGGCATGGCCAAGGGAAGCTGAGCGGCGATGAGCGGCAGGCTCAGCAGGGCGCGGCGTTTCATGCGGGCTCTCCAGCGGTTCGGCCCCAGCATGCCATGCCGGGTGCCAGGGCGGAACGGCAGACGCCAGCCTCCCGTCACACACGAAACCCGCCGCGACATCCGCCCGCAATGCTTCGCGCGCAGAACCCCGCCCCGCGGCGCCCGGCGCGCCGGAGGAGAGGAACGCAAGCGATGCCCACCGACGAGACAGGCTGGCCGGTCAAGGTCCGCGAGATCCACAACAACCACATGGACAGCACCATCTGGAACGACTTCCGCTTCCGCGACGACGACATCGTCATCGGAACCTATGCGAAGTCGGGCACCACCTGGACGCAGCAGATCATCGGCCAGCTCATCTTCAACGGCGATCCGGAGATTCCCGTCGCCGACCTCTCGCCCTGGCTCGACCTGCGCATCCCCGGCAAGGCCGAGAAGCTCGCCGCGGTGGAAGCGCAGACGCATCGCCGCTTCATCAAGACCCACCTGCCGGTGGACGCGCTGACCTTCTCGCCGAAGGCGAAATACATCTACATCGCCCGCGACGGCCGCGACGTGGTGTGGAGCCTGCACAACCACTTCTTCAACGCCAACGACCTGCTCTACCAGCTGCTCAACGAGACACCCGGCCTGGTCGGCCCTGCCTTCCCGCGCCCGCCCGGGGACATCCGCCACTACTTCCTCGAATGGCTGCAATTCGACGGCTACCCGATGTGGCCCTTCTGGGAGAACATCCGGAGCTGGTGGGAAATCCGCGCGCTGCCCAACGTGATGCTGCTGCACTACGCCGAACTCAAGGCCGACCTGCCGGGCAGCATCCGCCGCATCGCCGCCTTCCTCGACATCGCGATTGACGAGCGGCGCTTCCCGCAGATCGTCCGCCAATGCAGCTTCGACTGGATGAAGGCCAATGCGACGAAATCCGTCCCGCTCGGCGGCGCGCTCTGGGACGGCGGGGCCGCGACCTTCGTCCACAAGGGCATCAATGGCCGCTGGCGCGACATCCTCACCGCCGAGGACAACCGCCGCTACGAAGCCATGGCCCAGGAGCAGCTCGGCCGCGCCTGCGCGGCCTGGCTTGGCATGGACAACGCAGGGTCGGTCGGGCTGAAGCTGGCGGCGTGAGAGGCTCCGGGCAGGCTAGACCCGCTTCACGACGAGCGTCGTCGTGAAGCGGGTCTAGCTGATTGTTTTGCCACATTTTCCGAGTCGCCAAGCGATTTCGCTTGGCTTGAAAATGCTCTAGCCCGGAGCCGGCCCCGCTTCAGCCACGCGCCTTCACCCGGCGCGGCTGCCCAGCGCCTGTAGCCGGTCGTAGTGCTCGCGCGTCCAGCCCGCGCCGGCCGCCGCATCGTTGTGCAGCGGCACGGCGGCGGCGCGGAAGGCGGCGCGGTCCGGGCGCTGCACGGTCTTGCCCTGCTGTTCGAACCAGGCGGGCAGGGCGAGTTCCTGGCGGCGGATCTCGTTGGTCGCGCGGTTGGCGGCTTCGCGCAGCACCTCCTGGAACACGGCCTTGTCGGCGTCGTTCAGGCGCCGCCAGGTGCTGCCCGAGACGATGGTGAGCAGGCTTTCGGTGATGTGCGCGGTCAGCGAGATGTGGCTCTGCACCTCGTGGAACTTCTTGGCCTGGATGGTCGGCAGCGGGTTTTCCTGCCCGTCCACCGTGCCCTGCTGGAGCGCCAGGTACACCTCCGCGAAGGCGATCGGCGTGGCATTGGCACCGACGCTGCGCGCGAACATGATGTAGAGTGGCGCCTGCGGCACGCGCAGCTTCATGCCGCGCATGTCCTCGGGCCGCATGATGGAGCGGTTCGCGGTGACGTGGCGCTCGCCGTAGTAGGTCATCGCCAGCGCATTGTGGTTCGACTGGCGATTGTAGCCGGCCATCATGTCACGCAGCAGGTCGCTGTTGCGGTAGGCTGTGAAGTGCTCGAAGTCGCGCAGCGCGTAGGGCGCGTTGGAGATGGCGATGGGCCGGAAGGTCGCGCCGGCGAAGGCGACGCCGGTGTAGATCATGTCCACCGTGCCGAGGGCCAGCCCCTGGTTGATCGTCGGCTCGTTGCCGAGCGCGGAGGCCGGGAAGACCTCGATCCCCCAGCGATTGTTCGTGCGCTGCTGGATCTGCTGCGCCGCCCAGAGCGCCTCGGTGTGGTAGGGCTCGTTGGTCTCGTAGACATGTGCCCAGCGCAGCCTGGTCTGCGCCCGGGCCGCCTTGCCGATGAGCACGGGTGCGGCAAGCGCCGTCCCCAGCAGGGTCCTGCGGAACATGGATGTCCTCCCTCGAGGCCGGCTTGTCGGTCCGGTCGGGGAACAGCATGCCGGGCGAGCGGCCCGGCATGCAAGTATCCGGGCTAGCCCCGCTTCTCGCGCGCGTTGCGCAGCAGCGCGAGCCCGCGATAGACGCCGTGCACCATCTTCGAATAGGGCGCCGCGACGAACAGCGCGAGCACCAGGCCGAAATGCAGCGCGAGCAGCACGCCCATCGCGCCGGTGTGCCGCAGGGCGAGCAGCAGCAGCCCGGTGGCGCCCGTGAGGAACAGCAGCGCGAGCATGGCGTATTCCCCGCCCATCACGGTGCGCGCCACCGGCACGGGATCCGTCACGACCTTGAGCCGAATAAGCCCGGCAGTGCCGATGCAGAGCAGCACGCCGCCCCAGGTGCCGAGCTGCACCGGGAGGCTCAGGAAGGCATGCGGCGAGTGCCAGCCGAAGACGTGATGATAGGCCGCGCCCACGGAGGTCGCCGCGAAGCACAGCAGGAACCCATAGAACATCGCCTGGTGGAGCCAGCGCTTCGACTGGGAAAAACCGTCATCCACATCGTTGCAGCCATGCCCGCCGCCGCCGAGATTCCGCAGTGTCAGGATATCGAGGGTCGCTTCGCCACTCGCGGCGAGCGAGCCGCGCGTCCCCGCGCCGCCGGCCGTGCCGCGCCAGTAGCGCAGCCCGCCCATCGCCATCGCGACGATGGCATAGAGGAAGGTGGCACCCGCCAGCAGGTTGATGAGCCAGAGCGGGATGATGCGGAAGAAGGCGCCCGTCCCGGTCTGCGCGCTGAACAGCACGGCGGGGTCCTTGATGAGCACGGTCAGGCACAGCACCAGGGTCACCATCACGGCAACGACCAGCGAGACCAGCGTGCCGTTGCGCTCGAAGACGCGCCCCATCGCCGGCGGCCAGGCATGCTCCGCGTAGCTCTCGTTGCGGATCTCCGCGAAGCTCTTCGGCAGGTTGATGTTGAAGGCGTGCGGCGGCGCGTATTGGCAGGCGTGGTAGCAGCCCTTGCAGCCATGGCAGAGATTGGCGAGGTGCGTCAGGTCGCCGCTGGCGAAGTCCCGCCGCATCGCCATGGCGGGGAAGACGGCGCAGTAGCTCTCGCAGTAGCGGCAGGCATTGCACACCGCCATCGCGCGGCGCGCTTCCTGCATCGCTTCGGATTCAGTTGCGGACAAGGCGCGCTGCCTCCTCGCCGGCGATGCGGCCGAACACGGTGCCGATCGCCATTCCGAACCCTGCCAGGTAGCCCTGGCCGAGGATGTTGCCGGACATGATCTCGCCCGAGGCGAGCAGGTTCGCCGAGGGCTTCCCGTCCTGCATCATCACCCGTGCCTTGTCGTTCACCTTGACGCTGAGGAAGGTGAAGGTGATGCCCGGCCGCAGCGGATGGCACAGGAAGGGCGGCTTCTCGATGCGGCGCGCCCAATGGCTCTTGGGTGGCGTCAGCCCCTCCGTGCGGCAGTCATCGGGCGCCATCGGCCGGAAGGTGCCCGGCCGCACGGCCGCGTTGTACTCCGCGACGACCTTCTCCAGCTTGTCCGCGTCAATACCCGCCATGCCGGCAAGCTCGCGGATGGTGTTCGCCTTGTAGGGCGGGAAGACACTGGGGAGATAGTCCAGCTCTGCCTGGCTGTCGGTGATCGCGAACGCCACCTGGCCCGGCTGCTGCGCGATCAGGCGGCCCCAGATCGCATAGCGCTTCGGCCAGACATCCTCGCCCTCGTCATAGAAGCGCTCGACATCGCGGTTCACCGCGATGGCGAAGGGAATGCAGTCAAGCCGCATCGCGAGCCCGCCATCCTCCATCGGCGCGCGGGCGTCGTTCGCCACCGCATGGAACTGCGTGGGATCGCCCACTTCCTGCACGCCCTGGTCGAGCAGGTCGCGGAGCACGCGCCCCTGCGCATAGGGCGTGCCGCGGATCTGGAAATTGTCGGCGGCATCGCCCCA
>VFQR01002692.1_pt1 | contig 10899 bp, 8 predicted proteins | sample 3512321 | NCBI WGS metagenome assembly VFQR01 (sample SAMN10412374, study PRJNA504923) | tailings metagenome | isolation source: Relicate 3 Philex TSF1 revegetated site | place: Philippines: Tuba, Benguet | collected 2017-08-29
CGGCCAGGTGCGCGCCGCGTGGGAGCTGGCGCAGGCCGAGGGCGGCGCCAAGGCCACGCTCAACCTGCTGTTCCGGCATGCGCTGGAGACGGGCAAGCGGGCCAGGACGGAGACGGCCATCAGCCGCTCCACCGCCTCGGTCAGCAGCGCCGCCGTGGAGATGGCCACCGAGCGCCTCGGCGCGCTCGCCGGCAAGCGGGTGCTCGTGCTCGGCGCCGGCGACACCGGGGCCGGGGTGGCCGCAGCGCTCGTGAAGGCCGGCGCCACCGACATCGTCGTCACCAACCGCACCGCCGAGCGGGCCGTCGCGCTGGCCGAGCGGGTGCACGGGGCCGTGCTGCCCTTCCACGAGCTGCCGGGCGCGCTCGGCGCCGTCGACGTCCTCGTCACCTGCAGCCGCGCCGGCACCGTCGTGCACGCCGACCTCCTCGCCACCGCCCGCGCCGGCGCCTCCCACCCGCTGCTCGTGGTCGACATCGCCGTGCCCCGCAACGTCGATGCCGCGGTGGCCGCGCTTTCCGGCATCACGTTGCTCGACCTCGACGACCTGCGCGAGTGGGCCGCTCGCGGGATCGAGCTGCGCGAGCACGAGACCGACCACGTCCGCCGCATCGTGGGCGACGAGGTGGAGCGGTTCGTGGTCGACGCCACGGCCCGCCAGGCGGCGCCCCTCGTGGCCATGCTGCACGAGCACGCCGAGCAGATCCGCCTGGCCGAGGTGGAGCGCCACGCCGGCAAGCTCGCCGCGCTCGAGCCGGCCCAGCGCGCCGCGGTGGAGGCGCTCACCCGCGGGATCGTGGCCAAGCTCCTGCACCAGCCGTCGGTGAGCCTGAAGGACGACGCCGGCACGCCGAGGGGCCTGCGCAACGCCGCTGCGGTGCGCGACCTGTTCGACCTGCCGTGACCCCCGCACGGCCGGCGCGGGCGCGGCCGTGATCCGCCGCATCGCCACGCGTGGCAGCGCCCAGGCGCGCACCCAGGCGGAGGCCGTCGCCCGCCGCCTCGAGGCTGCGCACCCCGGCCTGCGGGTGGAGCTGCTGTTCGTGGAGACCACCGGCGACCGCCGCCAGGACGTGCCCCTGCACACCATCGGCGGGCAGGGCGTGTTCGTGAAGGAGGTGCAGCGGGCCGTGCTGGACGGGCGCGCCCACCTGGCCGCCCATTCGGCGAAGGACCTGCCGAGCACCAGCGGCGACGAGCTGCGCATCGCCGCCTTCACCGAGCGGCGCAGCCCCTTCGACGCGCTCGTGGGGGCCGCGCTGGACGCGCTCGCCCCCGGGGCCACCGTGGCCTCCGGTGCCGTGCGCCGGCGGGCGCAGTTGGCGGCGCTGCGCCCCGACCTGTCCTTCGTGGAGCTGCGCGGCAACATCGGCACGCGCCTCGAGAAGGTGCCGCCCGGCGGGGCGATCGTGATGGCCGTCGCCGCGCTGGAGGTGCTGGAGCTCACCGAGCGCATCGCCGAGGTGCTGCCGCTGTCGGCGATGGTGCCGGCGGTGGGGCAGGGATGCGTGGCGGTGGAGTGCGCGGCCGATGACGGCGAGACCGCCGAGCTGCTGGCGGCCATCGACCACCCGGCCACGCGCCACGCGCTGGAGGTGGAACGGGCCTACCTCGCCACGCTCGGGTCGGGGTGCTCCTTGCCCGTGGGCGCGCACGTGGAGGGCCCCGCCGACGCCTCGGTGCTGCACGCGTTCCTGTCCGACCCGCCACGGGGCCGCTTCGAACGCCACCGCGTGGAGCTCCCGGGCGGCACCGGCCCGGCGGCGGCCGCCGCCGCCGAGGTGGCGGCGGCGATGCACGCGAGGGTCGGCGGGGGATGACCGACCCGCCGCGGGGCCCGCTGGCGGGGCGCACGGTGGTGATCACCCGCCCCCGGCCCCAGGCCGACGACCTCGCGAGGCTGGTGCAGGCCGAGGGCGGGCTGCCGCTGGTGATGCCGCTCATCGAGCTGGTCGACGTGGCCACCGACGCCGAGGTGCAGGCCGCGCTGGCCCCGCTCGGGCGCGACGACTGGGTGGTGGCCACTTCGGTGCGTGCCGCGGAGCGGGTGGCGCCGGCGCTCGCGGGGTGCCCGGCGAAGGTGGCTGCGGTGGGCGCCACCACGGCCCGGTCGCTGCCGCGGGTGGACCTCGTGGCCACCGAGCAGAGCGCGGCGGGGCTGGTGGCGGTGTTCCCGGAGGGCCCGGGGGAGGCCGTGGTGGCGCAGGCCGAGGAGGGTGCGCCGACGATGGTCGAGGGCCTCGTCGGCCGGGGTTTCGGGGCACGGCGGCTCGTCACCCACCGCTCCCGCCCGCTCGTACCCACCGCCGAGCAGCAGCTCGGGGTCCTGCGAGCTGACGTGCTGGTGTTCACCAGCGGAACGCAGGCCGTGCAGTGGGTGAACATCTTCGGGACCTCCACGCCCCCCGTCGTGGCCGTGATCGGCCCCCAAACGGGCCAGAAAGCCCAGGCAGCGGGCATTGACGTGCACGTCGTCGCGACCGATCATTCGGTGTCCGGTTTGCTCACGGCCGTGCGAGACTTCCTCGGCTGAAGCGAGCGCCGGACGACGGCGGGAGCCATCTGGCGCGGCGGGTGCGTCAGGCGACAATACGAACGGGCACGCATGTTCACGAGACGCGAACGACGGCGCCTCACCCTGGTCACGGCGGGGGTGGTGGCGGTGAGCGCCGGCCTCGGGGTGGTCACCTCGTCGGCCGATGGTGCCCGCGCGTCCGGGGAGCGGACCACCACCACCGCAGCGCCGCTGGCCGACGTGCGCGGCGCGCACCCGTCGGTGTCCGACGACGGCCGGTGGATCGTCCACGCCGGCCTGCCCACCGACGGCTCCGAGCGGGGCCGCACCGTGTGGCTGCGCGACACCGCGGCGCCGGGCCAGGCCGACGTGGAGCTCACCACCGTGCCGGCCGACGTGCGGCCCGGCGACAGCGTCCTGCCCGCCATCAGCGGTGACGGGTGCAGCGTGGCCGTCATCACGCAGATGGCCTACGACCTGTTCCGCGACGACGACACCGGCGACCGCTGGGACGTGTACCGCCTCGTGCTGCCGCACTGCGGGGGGTCCCCCGGCGACTGGGAGCTGGTGTCCACCCGCTCGTCGGCCGAGGGCGACACCAGCGCGCTCGACCGGGTGGTGCCCGACCGGGCCCCCGCGGTGTCGGAGACCGGTTCGATCGTCGCCTTCACCTACCAGGCCAAGGCGCGCAGCGAGGTGCAGGCCGTGATGGTCGTCGACCTGACGGTGCCGGTGGGCGCCGAGGGCCGCAGCACGCAGGTGGCCGGCACGCCGTCGCTCGCCCCCAACACCACGTTCCGCTACCGCGGCCAGCGGGAGGCCTCGGTGTCGGGCGACGGCCGCTACGTGGCCTTCACCTCCGACGCCCGCTCCGCCGACGCGGTCCCCGAGTGGGGCGAGGGCCCCGTGCCGGGCGAGTTCGCCACCTCGCAGGTGTACGTGTGGGACCGCATGGCGCCCGTGGAGGTGCCGTCGCCGGTCACGCTCGTGTCGCAGGTGCAGGGCCGCGGCGCCGAGCTCGGCGCCGGCTCGCCCGTGCTGTCGGGTGACGGGCGGTTCGTCGCCTTCACGTCGCCGTCGCGCGACCTCGCCGGCGAGGCCGTCCTGCCCGAGTGCACCACCACCTGCCCGGCGCAGGTGTACCGGTTCGACCTGGCCGAGGGCGGCCTCGCGCTGGTCAGCCGGCAGAACACGAGCGACGGGGCCACCCAGGTGGCCGCCGACATGGGCGGGTCGCACCCGAGCATCAGCGACGACGGGTCGCAGATCGCGTTCGTCACCCGCGCCCGCAACCTGTTCCCCACGCAGACGGCGGCGTCCGTCGAGCCCCACGACGGCGACATCGTCGTGAGCGAGGTCGACCTCGGCGTGGTCCGCCGGGTGACCGCCGCCGACGGGGTCAGCCCCGTGGCCGCCGTGCACAGCCACCCGGCCCTGTCCGGCCCCGGCCGGCTGCTGGTGTTCGACACGCTGGCCGGCCCGGCCGTCACCGGCGACGAGGCGACGGGAGGCGGCCGCACCGTGGTCGCCGTGCACCGCGACCCGGTGCTCAGCGCGCCGGCGCTCGACATGGGCACCATCGCCGTCGGCCTGCCCGGCGACGAGTGGTTCGTGGCCGTGAAGAACATGGGCCCCTCCAGCTGGGTGCCGTCGTCGGCCACCACCACCGACGGCTTCACCGTCACCGGCGGCACGTGCCAGCTCGGCCTCGCCGTCGCCCCCGGGCAGACCTGCACGGTGCAGGTGGTGCTCACCCCGCCCGACATCGGGCCGGTCACCGGCGAGCTGGTCATCGGTGAGGACCTGCCCCGGCCCGTGGAGCTGACGGTGCCCCTGGCCGGCGCCGGCGGCGAGCCGACGCTGTTCCCGCACCGCTCCGGCATCGACTTCCCCACCACCGGCGTGGGCCGGTCGAGCCTGGAGATCTCCGCCGACATCGGCAACATCGGCTTCCTGCCGGCGGAGGTGGCCGCCGTGACGGTGGCCGGCCAGCACAAGGACGACTTCGTGGTGGGCGACGACAGCTGCACGCGCCGCACCCTCGGCCCGCAGCGCACGTGCTCGATCAGCGTGTCGTTCGCGCCCACCGACGCCGGCTATCGCACCGGGCTCGTCATCGTCACCACCACGACCGGCCAGTACACGGCGGTGGTGGTCAACGGCGTGGGCACCCGCGACGCCGTCCTCGACGCGCCGGTGACGAAGCTGCGCGCCGGCGGCGACATCCCCCTCGGCGGCCAGGGCTTCACGCCCGGCGCCGTGGTCAACATCGCCTGGGCCGACGGCCGGGGCGCGTCGCTGTCGGTCACGGCGGCGAAGGACGGCTCGTTCCTCGTGGTCCTGCCCACCACCGCCAACGAGCGCCCGGGCGTGCGCCAGATCGTCGCCCAGTCCGCCGACCAGGTGGCCACCGCCGAGATCCAGATCACCCGCCGCCCCACCTCCGACTGACCCGCGTCCGGTACCCCCCGGCGTCCCATCCGGGAGGTTCGCGCCGAACGCTCAGGTGGCAGGGAGGAGGCGGCCGCCGACGAGGGCGGTGGCCGAGCAGCCGGCGGCACCTTCCTGGCCGGGGACGCCGCAGGTCACCTCGAACACGATGGCCTCCCCGGCGCCCACGGCGAGCGGGGTGTTGAACCGGTTGGCCACGTCGATGCCGTCGAGGTGCACGGCGAGGTCCCACTGCAGCTCGCGCTGGCCGATGCGCAGCCGGGCCACGCCGGAGTCGCCGAACGGGTTCTGCACCAGGTAGTCCGACAGCATCAGCACCTGGCCCTCGGGCACCACGAACTCCTGCGCCGACGTCTGGCCGGACCCCGCACCGCTCGTGAGCACGGTGCTGAACGGCGTGCCCTCGTCGACGACGGGGGCGACCACCGGCTGCTCCGGCACGGTCACCACCGGGGCGCCGTCGTCGCCGGGCGTGGGCGCCACGGTCACCACCGTCGGCTCGCGCTCGGCCGCCGCGCGATCGGCGGCGTCGTCGATGGCCGGGCGGACCACGCCCACCCAGGCGAGCGCGGCGAGCCCGGCGGTCGCCAGCAGCGCCCCGAGGCGCACGAAGAGCCGATCGGGGAGCAGCGGCGCCTGCACGTAGGTGGCGCCCGCCGTGGCCGACGGGGCCCCCGTCTGGACGGCCTCCACGCGGAACGGGATCGAACGAGCCCGCCGCTCCCACTGCAGGCGGGTGGCGGCCACCCTCAGGCGCACGAGCGAGCTGCCGCCCGGCTCCACCCCCACCGCCGGCGGGTCGAAGCGGCCGTCGAGGCGCGAGGTCGGCTCCAGCAGGTACATCTGGCAGTTGGCCTGCGTGTTGCCCAGGTTCTCCACCAGCAGCTCGTACACCGCCCGGCGACGGGTGCGCAGCGCGGGCTGCAGCACGGTGATCCGCCGCTCGAAGATCGGCGCCACCTGCAGCGTGATCTCCGACATCTCCACGTCGTTCGGGTCGCTGTGGGGCACCACCCGCACGCCGAGCGCCACGGAGCCGGCCGTCGTGCTGGGCAGCCGGGGTGCGCTCACCTCCACGTCGACGGTCGTGGCCGCCCCGCCGAAGAGGGTGACGTGGGCCGGCTTCACGGTGGCCCACGCCGCGGCCATGCCGGTGGGGGCGAGCGAGAAGCTGTCGGTGGTGGTGCCGAGGTTGGTGACGCTCAGCGGGAGCACGACCGTGGAACCGGGCGCGATCTCCGTGTTGGTGGCCTCGAACCACGCCTGGACGGTCACGGGCCGTCACGCTACCGCTGCGCAGCGCATCGGCGAGGGCGCCGCAGCTGCGCCGCCGGCGGGCTGCATCCGGGCGCCGGCGGCGTACCATGCCTGCGTGGCTCCCTCGCACGTGCCGTCACGGACGCCGTCGCCGGCGTCCCCGCTGTTCCCGGTGCAGCGGCCCCGCCGCCTCCGCGCCACCCCGGCGCTGCGCGACCTCGTCGCCGAGGCGCAGCTCCAGCCCCGCCAGCTGGTCGCCCCGATGTTCGTGCGCGAGGGCATCGTCGAGCCCCACCCCATCACCTCGCTGCCCGGGGTGGTGCAGCACACCCGCGAGAGCCTCCTCGCCGAGGTGAAGGAGCTGGCCGACCTCGGCATCGGCGGGCTGATCCTGTTCGGCGTGCCCGCCGAGAAGGACCCGATCGGCAGCGGCGCGTTCGATCCCGAGGGCATCGTCCAGCTCGCCCTCGCGGAGGTGCGCGACGCGGTCGGCGACCGCATGGTGGTGATGGCCGACCTGTGCGTGGACGAGTACACCGACCACGGCCACTGCGGCGTGCTCGACGCCCGCGGCGGCGTGGACAACGACGCCACCCTCGACGTGTACGCGCGCATCGCCGTGGCCCAGGCCCGTGCGGGCGCGCACGTGGTGGCGCCGAGCGGGATGATGGACGGCCAGGTAGGCGTGATCCGCGCCGCCCTCGACGCCGAGGGCTTCACCGACGTGGCCATCCTCGCCTACTCCGCCAAGTACGCGAGCGGCCTGTACGGGCCGTTCCGGGAGGCGGTGGCGGTGGAGATCGCCGGCGGCGGCGACCGCAAGGGCTACCAGCAGGACCTGCGCAACGCCCGCGAGGCGTTGGTGGAGGTGCACGCCGACATCGCCCAGGGCGCCGACATGGTGATGGTGAAGCCGGCGGTGGCCTACCTCGACGTGATCGCCGCCGTGCGCGCCGCGGTCGACGTGCCGCTCGCCGCCTACCACGTGAGCGGCGAGTACTCGATGATCAAGGCGGCGGCCGCCAACGGCTGGATCGATCACGACGCCGTGGCCACCGAGCACCTCACCGCCATCCGCCGCGCGGGCGCCGACGTGATCCTCACCTACCTCGCCCGCTGGTACGCCGAGCGGTACGGCACCGCCCGATGACCGGCGCTGCGGGCGCCATGACCAACGCCGAGCTGTTCGCGCGCTCGTGCGAGGTGATCCCCGGGGGCGTCAACTCGAGCATCCGCGCGTTCCGCGCCGTGGGCGGCACGCCCTACCTCGTCGCCCACGCCGAAGGCCCGTACGTGTGGGACGTGGAGGGCGCCCGCCGCATCGATCTCGTCCAGAGCTACGGGGCGATCATCCTCGGCCACGCCCACCCCGCCGTCACCGCGGCCGTCAGCGAGGCCGCCGCGAGCGGCACCTCCTACGGCGCGCCCACCCCCGGCGAGATGCTCCTCGCGGAGGCCATCCGCGACCGGGTGCCGAGCTGCGAGCGGGTGCGCCTGATGAACAGCGGGACGGAGGCCACCTCCACCGCCGTGCGCCTCGCCCGCGGCTTCACCGGCCGCGACCGCGTCGTCATCTTCCACGGCAACTTCCACGGCGCCACCGACGCGCTGCTCGCAGCGGGCGGCAGCGGCGTGGCCACCCTCGGCCTCCCGGGCACCGCCGGCGTGCCCGCCGAGGCCGTGGCCAACACCCTGGTGGTGCCGTACAACGCGGTGCCCGTGCTCGACGAGCAGGTGGCGGCGGTGATCGTGGAGCCGGTGGCGGCGAACATGGGCGTGGTGGCACCCGCGCCGGGGTTCCTCGAGGGCCTGCGCGCCGAGTGCGACCGCATCGGCGCGCTGCTCGTGTTCGACGAGGTGATCACCGGCTTCCGCCTCGGCCGCGGCGGCGCGCAGGAGCACTACGGGGTGCGCCCCGACCTCACCACGTTCGGCAAGGTGATCGGCGGCGGGCTCCCGATCGGCGCCGTCGGCGGTCGCCGCGACGTGATGGAGACCCTCTCGCCGCTCGGGCCCGTGTTCCACGCCGGCACCCTCGCCGGCAACCCCCTCGCCACCGCCGCCGGCCGCGCCGCGCTGGCCCACCTCGACGACGAGGCGTACCGCACGCTCACCGCCCGCGCCCAGCGCCTCGGCGCCGACCTCCAGCGGGCCTGCGACGAGGCCGGGCTCCGGGCCACGTTCCCCGTGGTGGGCACGCTGGTGGGCATCTACCTGGCCCCCGCCAACGTGCCGGCCGGCTTCACCCCCACCGACTTCGCCGAGGCGAAGTCGACGGACGAGGCCGCGTACGCCGCCTTCTTCCACGCGATGCTCCGCCACGGGGTGGCCATGGCCCCCGGCGCCTACGAGGCGATCTTCGTCGGCCTCGCCCACACCGACGAGGTGCTCGACGAGATCGCCGTCGCCGCCCGCTCCGCCGCCGCCGAGGCCGCGGAGCAGCTCGGCCACCGCTGACGCGCCCGGCCCGGCGCGCCGCCGTTCGTCGGCGTCGCTGGCCTAGCGTGGCTGCGTGCGGCAGTTCGTCACCTGGGGCTTCTGGCTGTCGCTGCTCGCGCTGGTCGGGCTCACCTACGGCCTGCTCACGTGGGTGCGCGGCCAGGACGACGACGCGCTCGCCTCGCAGCTGCCCGCCGACGTGACCGTCCCCGGGCTGGTGCCGGCCGAGCCCGACCCCACCCGCATCGACCTCATCGCCATGGTCTTCGCCGCCCAGGCCGACCCCGGGTTCGCCATCGAGGACGGCGTGGCCACGAAGGGCATGCAGATCCGCGTCGACGGCCTGCGCTACATGGAGATCCGCCCCGGCACCCCCGGCGAGAACCGCTGCCCCGACCTCGACGAGCTGGCGAAGTGCGCGGTCGCCGCCGACCTGCTGGGCGAGGCCGTGCTGTGGTTCTCCATCGTCCCGCTCTCGCCGCGCAACACCGTCGAGCTGCCGGCCGTGGCCGAGATCATCGGCGGCGGCAGGGCGCGCCTCGCCAACGGCTGGATCGTCGACCACGCCCGCGTGCTGAAGCGGGTGTGCAGCGAGGACACCGTGTCGCTCACCGACTTCATCCGCCGCTTCGGCGAGGACGCCACCTCCACCTACAGCCTCGACGAGCAGCGGCTGGTGAGCGTCACCTGCCGGCCCCCGTCCGACACCTGACACCGCGCGCCGGGCGGGCCGCCACCGACCACCGCGTGCGCCGTGGCGGCCGTGTCATGCTGAGCCGATGGGGACACTGCCGGACTACTCCGACCTGCCGCGCCGCGCCGGGCTGCCGTCGAGCTGGGGCCTGTGGGGCGCCGAGGGCACCGACGTGTTCGGCTGCCTCCACCTGCTCACGCCCGAGCGCATCGTCGGCGCCGCGCAGCTGATCCGCCGCGGCGTGGTGTTCGCCCTCAACTGGGACATGGGCCTGCCCTCGCCGCCGCTGTTCGACCGCAAGCCGTTCGAGCACGAGGTGACGGGCGGGGCCACGAGCACCAGCCACGACGACGTCCTCCACGGCTGGAACACGCAGTCCTCGTCCCAGTGGGACGGCTTCCGCCACATCCGCAACCACGCCGCGCTGGAGGACGAGCCCGGCACGGGCCACTACGGCGGCGTCGCCGACGAGCAGCACGGCATGCACCACTGGGCCCGCAGGGGGATCGTCGGCCGGGCCGTGCTCGCCGACGTCGGCCGCTGGCGCGAGCAGGTGGGCCGCCCGCTGCGCTACGACGCCCCCGACCCGATCGAGCCCGAGGAGCTGGGCGAGTGCCTGGCCGCCCAGGGGACGGAGGTGCACGAGGGCGACGTGCTGCTCGTGCGCACGGGGTGGACCGGCTGGTACGAGCGCCAGCCGTACGACGTCCGCGCCCGCCTGGGGCAGACGAGCGAGCTCGCCTCGCCGGGCCTGCGCAGCGGCGAGCGCCTGGCCGAGGTGCTGTGGGACCTGCACATCGCCGCCATCGCGTGCGACAACCCGGCGGTGGAGGTGTGGCCGCCCGGTGCGGCCACCACACCCGAGCACGAGCGGGAGGTGCGCGCCGACCGCCGTCGCCTGCACGAGATCTTCACCCACACCCTGCTGCTGCCCATGCTCGGGCTGCCGCTCGGCGAGATGTTCGCGCTGGAGGCCCTGGCCGACGACTGCGCCGCCGACGGCCGCTACGAGTGCTTCTTCGCCTCCGCACCCCTCAACCTCCCGGCGGGCGTCGCCAGCCCACCCAACGCCCTCGCCATCAAGTAGCCCCCCGGCCCCCGGCCCCGCCCTCGGAGTGGGACGACGCGATGCGAGGCCCTTCGCGCACCCCGTCGGACAGCAGCGACTCGCACCCCCGTAGTGTCGGGACGTGCACGACGACCGGGCGGTGGTGGAGAAGCGGCTCGAGCGCGAGCTGTGGCAGCGGGTCCTGCCGCACATGTACGCGGCGAGCGTGCCGCTCGCGGTGGAGGCGTGGCACGCGCCGGGTGAGCCGGTGCCGTACGACGAGGCCGTCGCGCAGCGCTTCGAGCCGTTCGACGTCGGTGGGCTCTGGGGCCGGCCGTGGGGGACCACCTGGTTCCGCCTCACCGGCGAGGTGCCCGAGGCATGGGCCGGCCCGCAGCTCGAGGCGGTGATCGACCTCGGGTTCCGCGGCGGGCACGCGGGGTTCCAGGCCGAGGGCCTCGTGTGGTTGGACGGCGAGCCGCTGCAGGGGGTGCA
>VFQR01002693.1_pt1 | contig 10894 bp, 9 predicted proteins | sample 3512321 | NCBI WGS metagenome assembly VFQR01 (sample SAMN10412374, study PRJNA504923) | tailings metagenome | isolation source: Relicate 3 Philex TSF1 revegetated site | place: Philippines: Tuba, Benguet | collected 2017-08-29
GCATCATGGGCCTCGGCGCCAACCTGATGGGCGCCGGCCTCGACATGGGCCAGATTTCGACCGTCGGCAAGGAACTCATGGCCTTCGGCCGCGAGCATGCCGGCGAGGACGTCATGGGCCAGATCGTCGCCGGCACGCCGGGCCTGTCGCAGTTCGTCTGAGCCCTTCCGCCGCATCGGCGCCCCGCTGTTGACAGGCGGGGCCGCCTGGCGTCCAAGGCTTGGCCATGGCGCCTCTCACCTCCCCCGTCCCGTCCCCCGGGCAGTTGCGCCGCCTCCTGAAGGCGGATCGCCCGGCCGTGATGGGCATCCTCAACGTCACCCCCGATTCCTTCTCCGACGGCGGCCGGTTCTTCGATCCGCTCGTCGCCATCCGCCATGCCGAGCGCATGGCGGAGGAAGGGGCCGACATCATCGACATCGGCGCCGAATCGACCCGTCCCTATGGCGGCGCAAAGCCTGTCTCGCGGGATGACGAGATTGCCCGTCTCGCGCCCGTGGTGCCCGAGGTGGTGCGGCTCGGCCTGCCGGTCTCCATCGATACCATCAAGGCCGAGGTGGCGCGCTGGGCGCTCGACCTCGGCGCCGCCATCGTCAACGACGTCTGGGGCCTGCAGCACGACAGCGCCATGGCGCCGCTCGTCGCCGAGCGGGCCGTGCCGGTTATCGTCATGCACAACCGCGACGGCGCCGACCCCGCGCTCGACATCATGGCCGACGTGGTGGCTTTCCTTGGGCGCTCCGTTGCGATTGCCGAGGGCGCCGGCATCTCCCGCGACCTCATCGTGGTCGATCCCGGCATCGGCTTCGGCAAGACACCCGAGCAGAGCATCGAGACGCTGGCGAAGCTCGACCGGCTCAAGGCGCTCGGCCTGCCCATGCTCGTCGGCGCCTCACGCAAGCGTTTCATCGATACGGTCTCCGCCTCGGCGGTCACCGAGAGGCTCGGCGGTTCCATCGCCGCGCACGTCCTCGCCATGCAGGCGGGCGCCGCCATCATCCGCACGCACGACGTGAGGGAAACACTGCAGGCGCTGAAGGTGGTCAGCGCCATCGGGAAGGCCCAATGAGCGACCGCATCTTTCTCAAGGGCCTGCTGGTCCATGCCCATCACGGCCTGCTCAGCCATGAGAGCGAGGTCGGCCAGCGCTTCGTCATCGACCTGGAGCTCGCGATCGACCTGTCGCCCGCAGCGGCCAGCGACCATCTGGCCGACACGGTATCCTACGCCGATGTGGCGGAGGTGACGCTCAGCACCTTCAAGGCGCGCAACTTCAACCTGCTGGAAGCGGCTGCGGGTGCGGTTGCCGATGCACTGCTCGCCGCTTTCACGGCGATCGAGGCGGTGACGGTCACCGTCCACAAGCCGCATGCGCCGATTGCGGCGATCTTCGACGATGTCGGCGTGGTGATGACGCGTGGGCGGCGGGCCTGATGGCCGAGGCGCTTATCGGCCTCGGCGGCAATGTCGGGGATGTCCGTGTCACGCTCGACCGCGCCGTCGCGGCCTTCTGCGATGGTCGCGCGGTGCGTCTTCTCGCCCGCTCCTCCGACTACGAGACGCCGCCCTGGGGGGTCACCGACCAACCGCCCTTCGTCAACCTCTGCCTCAGGGTGGAAACGGCGCTGCCGCCGCGCGACCTCCTGAAACGGGCGCTCGCGGTGGAGGCAGGTCTCGGCCGCGACCGCGCCACCGGCCGGCGCTGGGGGCCGCGGCCCGTCGACATCGACATCCTGGCCTATGACGATCTGGTGCTCGGCGAGCCGGATCTCACCCTGCCGCATCCGCGCATGACGGAGCGGGCCTTCGTTCTGGTCCCGCTCGCCGAGATCGCGCCGGACTGGCGGGTGGATGGCGAGCGGATCGCGGACCTCGCCGCCCGCATCGATGCGCCCGGCGTCACGCGCCTGCCGGCCCGCCCTTAGGCGAAGCTCACGCGCGTCCGCCCCTGCGGGCTCACCCGGATATGCGCCGAGGGCAGCATCTGCGGCATGACCTCGACGAAGGGAATGTCGGAGCCGTCCAGCGCGGCATCCAGCGCCTCGGCGATCCGCGAGCCGCGCCGCGCCACGATCAGGTCGCTCATGTCGGTGCTGGTCAGGGCCACCGGCGTGAAATCGGCCCGCTTCATGAAATTGCCGACCGCTTCCAGCACGCCGAGGTTCTGGTTCATGCCTTTCTGGCTATGGCAGCAGTCGTTCAGCATCATCACGCCGTTCGGCGCCAGCAGGTGCTGGTAGTAGAGCAGGTCGCGCAGGACATATTCGTACTGGTGGTTGGCATCGACGTAGATGAAGTCGAAGCCGCCGTCGCCGTGCCTGTCACGGATGCGGGCGAAGGCCGAGACCGTGTCGTCGCGGATGATCTCGACGTCGGCGCGCCCCTCGAAGCGCTGGCGGGCGACCTCATAGGTGCGGTCGAAAGTTGCCTGGTCGGAGAGGCTGCCGCCGAAATAGCGCTCGAAGGCGGTCAGCGGCAGGATCCAGGGCGGCAGCTTGTCGAAATGGGAGTAGGTGGCGAGTGCGCCCGCGCTCCAGGCGTCGACCAGCACCGAGTGGCGCGGCTTCAGCACATCCATCAGGCGCGCCGCATTGTCGCCCTTGTGGACGCCGAGCTCGATCATGGCGGGACGGCAGCCCTCGGCCGCGAAGGCCGCCGCGACGACGTCGTAGAGGCGGGAGCGGGGGCAGTCGACGACTTTCATGGGGCGTTCCAGGCAGAAGCGGGCGCGGTGGTGGCAGGGGGCGGGGGCGACATCGCGGCGGCCGGCTGCATCCACGGGGCCTCGCCGCTCTCCCACATGTCGCCGAGCAGCTTGAGGGCGCGCAGCGTGTCGGCGGCGAGCCAGAAGCCTTCGTGGCGATAGGCGCCGAGCCGGCGCTCGCCGACCAGCGTCTCGTAGAGCCCGGCAAGCGTCGCGCCGTCGCCGGCGAGAGCAGGGTGGTCGAGGGCCGCCGGCTCGAAGACCGCGAAGCCGCCATTGATCCAGCCTTCGCCGATCTGCGGCTTTTCGATGAAGCCTGCGACCTTGTCGCCGTCGAAGCGCAAGCCCCCGAAGCGGGACGGCGGGCGAACCGCAGTGACGGTGACGAGATGGCCGCGGCGCCGGTGCTGGGCGGTCACCGCATGGACATCGACATCCGACAGGCTGTCGCCATAGGTGACGATGAAGGGTTCGTCCTGGAGCAGCGGCCGCAGGCGCGCGACGCGTCCGCCCGTCTCGGTGTGGATGCCGGTGTCGACGACGCGCACGCGCCAGTGGTCGCCGTCGTCGCCGGAGCGGGCGACCTGCCGGCGGCCCGCGTCGATCTCGATGTCGCCGGCCGTGTCCATCTCGTCGAGGAAGAAGCGCTTGATCTTCTCGCTCTGCTGCCCGGCGGCGACGATGAAATCGTCGAAACCCTGCAGGCAGAAGGACCGCATGATGTGCCAGAGGATAGGCCGGCCACCGATGTCGAGCAGCGGCTTGGGCGCGAGGTCGCCGTCGGACGACATCCGCGTGCCGCCTCCGCCTGCGAGGATCACCACCTTCATGCCAGCACCGTCCGGGCCCCCATTTGCCGGTAGTGTTGCGGCGAACATGGTTAAGGGAGGGTAAAGCCCATGCCTCGCTCCGGCATCCGCGTCCGCCCAAAGGACGCCTTCCGGTCGCCGTCTCTTCGTGGCATCGAAGCTGCATGACGACAGCCATGACACCTGCTTCCGCGCTGCCAGCGCTCGCCTCCGAGTTTCCGCCCGCCACCGAGACCCAGTGGCGCGCCGCCGTTGACGCCGTGCTCAAGGGCAAGCCCTTCGACAAGACGCTGGTGAACCGCACCGCGGATGGCATCGCCGTCCAGCCGCTCTATCCGCGCAAGGCCGGCGCCGCGGCGCTGGCGGCCCGCGCTCCGGGTGAGCCCTGGACAGTGAGCCAGCGCACCGACCATCCCGATCCGAAGGTCGCCAACGAACAGGCGCTGGAGGACCTCTCCGGCGGCGCCTCCGGCCTCGTGGTGGTGACGCGCGGCGCTATCGGCGACCGCCGCGGCGATGCGACCGTCATCGACGGCCTGGCCGATCTCGACGCCCTGTTCGCGGGTGTCATGCTCGACCTCATTCCCGTCCGCATCGATGCCGGCACCTCGGCCGGCCACGTCGCGGCGATGATCGCGGCGAAGGTGGAGCGTGACGGGCTCGACCCGGCCTCGCTCACCATCGCCTTCGGCATCGACCCGATCGGCGCCTTCGCCCGCCGCGGCACGCTGGAGGACTGGGCCGGCGCTGCGGCCAAGGCGAGCGATGCGGTGATGGCGCTTCGCCGTCGCGGCATCGGCGGCAGTCAGCTCGTCGCAGACGGCCGCGTCATCCATGATGCGGGCGGCTCGGAGGCCCAGGAACTCGCCTACGTCCTCGGTGCGGCCGTGCAGTACTGGCGCATACTGGAGGCGGCGGGCCTGCCGCTCGCCGACGCCGCGCGCAGCGTGTCCGTGGTGCTGACCGCCGACGCCGATCAGTTCCTCTCGACCGCCAAGATGCGCGCCATTCGCAAGCTCTGGGCGCGGCTGGAGACGGCCTGCGGCTTGCCGGCGGGCCATCTTGACCTCCACGCCGAGACGGCCTGGCGCATGGTCACCAAGGTCGATCCCGCCGTGAACTGGCTGCGCACCACCACGGCGGTCTTCGCGGCCGGCGTCGGTGGGGCCGATCATGTCGTAGTCGAGCCCTGGACGGCCGCCATCGGCCTGCCGGACGGTTTCGCCCGCCGTGTCGCCCGCAACACCCAGCTCATCCTCATCGAGGAATCGAACCTCCACCGTGTCGCCGATCCCGCCGCCGGCTCCGGCGGCATGGAAACGCTGACGGACGAGCTCTGCCAACGCGCCTGGGCCCTGTTCCAGGAGTGGGAGAAGGCCGGCGGCATCGTTGCGGCTCTCTCGTCCGGCACTGTGCAGGCTGCCGTCGCCAAGGTGCGCGCCGAGCGTGCCACTGCCATCTCAAAGCGGCGCGAGCCTCTCACCGGCGCCTCGGAGTTTCCGAACGTCCACGAGACTGTGCCCGAGGTGCTTCATCCGCCGAAGCGCGATACGCGGCGGGGCGCGGCGCCAGTCGACCTGCCGGCAGCGGCGAAGGGCGAGCGCTTCGAGGCGCAGGTGGAGGCCTTTGCCAGCGGCGCCATCCGCTCGGCCCTGTCGCGGATGAAGAGCGACACGATCTTCGTCGATCCGCTGGCGCCGATCCGCCTCGCCGAGCCCTTCGAGGCGCTGCGCGCGGACCTCGACGCCATTGCTGCCCGGACCGGCGCGCGGCCGAAGGTCTTCCTCGCGGTGATCGGACCCGTTGCCGCCTTCACGGGCCGCGCGACCTTTGCCCGCAACCTGTTCGAGGCCGGCGGCTTCGATGCGCCGATCCCGGAGGCTTTCGCCGACATTGCCGCGATCCGGGCGGCTTTCGCAGCCAGCGGCGCGGCGATCACCTGCCTCTGTTCGTCCGACGATCTCTACGCCGCCGAGGCCGCCGACGTCGCCTCGGCGCTGAAGGCCGCCGGCGCCCGGCAGCTCTGGCTCGCCGGCCGCCCCGGCGATCTCGAGGACAGTCTCAAGGCTGCGGGCATCGACGGCTTCGTCTATGCTGGCGGCGACGTACTGGTGTTCCTGAAGGCCGCGCGTGCGGCGCTGGATGCGTGAGGAGAATGCCATGACCCGCATCCCCGACTTCGCCACCATCGACTTCGCCGATGCCGCGCCTGCCGCCTCTGGTGGCGAAGCCTGGCTGACGCCGGAGGAAATCGCCGTGTGCCCGGTCCATACCGAGGCCGACCTTGCCGGCATCGACTTCCTCGACACCTACCCGGGCATCAAGCCGTTCCTGCGCGGCCCCTATCCCACCATGTATGTGAACCAGCCCTGGACCATCCGGCAGTATGCCGGTTTCTCCACGGCCGAGGATTCCAACGCCTTCTACCGGCGCAATCTCGCGGCGGGCCAGAAGGGGCTGTCCGTCGCTTTCGACCTCGCCACCCATCGCGGCTACGACAGCGACCATCCCCGCGTGTCCGGCGACGTCGGCATGGCGGGCGTCGCCATCGACTCGATCTACGACATGCGCACGCTGTTCTCCGGCATCCCGCTGGACCAGATGAGCGTGTCCATGACCATGAACGGCGCGGTGCTGCCGATCCTCGCGCTCTACATCGCGGCGGCGGAAGAGCAGGGCGTGCCGCAGGCCAAGCTCTCCGGGACCATCCAGAACGACATCCTCAAGGAGTTCATGGTCCGCAACACCTACATCTATCCGCCCAAGCCCTCGATGCGGATCATCTCCGACATCTTCGCCCATACGGCGAAGGAGATGCCGAAGTACAATTCCATCTCGATCTCCGGCTATCACATGCAGGAAGCCGGGGCGACGCAGGACCTCGAACTCGCCTACACGCTTGCCGACGGTGTCGAATACATCCGCGCCGGCATCGCCGCCGGCATGACGGTGGACCAGTTCGCGCCGCGCCTCTCCTTCTTCTGGGCCATCGGCATGAACTTCTTCATGGAGGTGGCGAAGCTCCGCGCCGCGCGCCTCCTCTGGGCCAAGCTCGTCAAGCAGTTCGATCCGAAGAGCGACAAGTCCCTGCCGCTGCGCACCCACAGCCAGACCTCCGGCTGGTCGCTGACCGCGCAGGACGTGTTCAACAACGTCGTGCGCACCCAGATCGAGGCGATGGCGGCGACGCAGGGGCACACCCAGTCGCTGCACACCAATGCCCTCGACGAGGCGCTGGCGCTGCCCACCGACTTCTCCGCCCGCATCGCCCGCAACACCCAGCTCTTCCTGCAGCAGGAGAGCGGCACGACCCGCATCATCGACCCCTGGGGCGGCTCGCTCTATGTCGAGCGCCTGACCGCCGACCTCGCCGCCAAGGCCTGGGAGCATATCCAGGAGGTCGAGGCCCTCGGCGGCATGGCCAAGGCGATCGATGCCGGCATCCCCAAGCTGCGCATCGAGGAGGCCGCCGCCAAGACGCAGGCGCGTATCGATTCGCGCGTCCAGTCGGTGATCGGCGTCAACAAGTTCCGCCCCGACGGCGAGAAGCCCATCGACGTCCTCAAGGTCGACAATTCGGCGGTGCGTGCCTCGCAGATCGAGAAGCTCCGCCGCCTGCGCGAGGAGCGCAACCCGGCCGAGGTCCAGGCCGCTCTCGACGCGCTGACCGCCGGCGCGGCCGGCAACGGCAACCTGCTGGCGCTCGCCATCAACGCGGCGCGGGCGAAAGCCACCGTCGGCGAGATGTCGGACGCCATGGAGAAGGTGTTCGGTCGCCACAAGGCCGAGATCAAGGCCATTTCCGGCGTCTACAAGCGCGAGGTCGGCGCCATGAACGAGAACGTCTCGAAGGTGCAGCACATGGTCGAGACTTTCGCCGAGAACGAGGGTCGCCGCCCCCGCATCCTCGTCGCCAAGGTCGGCCAGGACGGCCACGACCGCGGCCAGAAGGTCATCGCCTCCGCCTTCGCCGATCTCGGCTTCGACGTCGACATCGGCCCCCTCTTCGCGACCCCGGCGGAGGCCGCGAAGCAAGCGATCGAGAACGACGTCCACTGCGTCGGCGTCTCCTCCCTCGCCGCCGGCCACCTGACGCTGGTGCCGGAACTCAGGGCGGAGCTCGAGAAGCAGGGTCGCGAGGACATCATGATCGTCGTCGGCGGCGTCATCCCGCCGCAGGACTTCGACGCGCTCTACGCCGCCGGCGCCTCTTCCATCTTCCCGCCGGGAACGCCGATCGCGGATGCCGCCATCGACCTGATGGACAAGCTCAACGCCAAGCTCGGCTACGTGCAGGCGGCGGAGTAGGGCGGCGCAGCCTCGCGTCGCCGGCTTCGCAACCCTCCCTTGCCGCGCGTAATTCGAGCAATCGAAACGGTTGAACTGGCGTGCAATCCAGTGCAGCCTTCTGTGATCACAGACAAGAGCCGGGCCAACCGGCTTCATGGATCAAGGGAGGATCACTATGACTGAACTCACGCGCCGCCATCTCATGGTCACGGCCGCCGGCGTCGGCCTCGCCTCGCAGCTTTCCGCGCCCGCCATCGCACAGGCTTTCCCGGCCCGTCCCATCACCCTGGTGGTGCCCTGGGGCGCCGGCGGCGGCACCGACGCCACGGCCCGCATCGTCGGCTCGCTGATGGAGAAGGAATTCGGCCAGCCGGTGAACGTCGTCAACCGCACCGGCGGCTCCGGCGTCGTCGGCCATTCGGCCATCGCGACGGGTGCGCCCGACGGCTACACGATCGGCATGGTCACCGTCGAGATCTCGATGATGCACTGGCAGGGCCTCACCCAGTTGAAGCCCGACAGCTACACGCCCCTTGCCCTGATGAACGAGGACCCGCCCGGCGTGCAGGTTTCCGCCTCCGGGCCCTACAAGGACCTGAAGAGTCTCGCCGACGCGATCAAGGCCAATCCCGGCAAGCTGAAGGCGTCGGGCACCGGCCAGGGCGGCATCTGGCACCTCGCCCTCGTCGGCTGGCTCGGGGCCATGGGCCTGCCGGCCAGCGCCGTGCCGTGGGTTCCCTCGAACGGTGCCGCGCCTGCGATGCAGGACCTCGCCGCCGGCGGTGTCGACATCGTCACCTGCTCGGTGCCGGAGGCGAAGGCCATGCTCGACGCCGGCCGCGCCAAGTCGCTCGCCATCATGGCCGCCGCCCGCAACCCGCAGTTCGCCGATGTTCCGACGCTGAAGGAAGCCATGGGGGTCGACTACACGGTCGGCGCCTGGCGTGGCATCGCGGCCCCGAAGAACCTGCCGGCGCCGATCGCCGAGCGCTACACGGCGGTTCTCAAGAAGATCAACGAATCCAAGGAGTTCCGCGACTTCATGTCGGCCCGCGGCTTTGGTGTGAAGTGGGCCGACGGTGCCGGCTTCGCCAAGTTCATGGACGAGGGCAACACCGCCATGGGCGTCGCCATGAAGGCGGCGGGCCTCGCTCGCTCGTCCTGACCTGTCGCAGGTGGCGGTCGCGCTCGCGACCGCCACGTCCCGCCCTCCGTCGGGGATCATATTCGTGCGTTTCAACGACCTCGTGACCGGGGCGGCGCTGATCGTCGCCGCCCTCTTCGTCATCGCCATGACCTTGAGTTTCCCGGCCTTCCCCGGACAGAATTATGGTCCGGCGGTCTTCCCGCGACTTCTGGCAGCGCTGCTGATCCTGTGCGGCGTCCTGCTGATGATCCGGGGTTACGGCGCCCGTCGCGCCGGCGAGGGGCTGGCCGAAATGCCCGAATGGGCGCGCGATCCCGCCAACGTCATCTCGGCGCTGCTCGTCCTCGGGGCGGCGCTCGCCTACATCCTCGTCCTCGATGCCGTGGGCTTCGTGCCGCTGACGCTGGTGGTTCTCCTCGTCCTTTTCCTCTGGTTCAGGGTGCGTGTCCCGCTGGCCATTGCCACCGCCCTGGTGGCCGCCTTCGGCATCAACTGGTTCTTCGCCAGCCTGATGCGCGTGCCGCTGCCCCGCGGCGTGATGGACTGGTTCCTGTGAGGACGGCCCGATGACCCTCGACATCCTCCTCCAGGCTTTCGCGCTCGTCTTCCGCTTCGACGTCCTCGCCATCATCATGGGCGCGGCGATCTTCGGCATGTTCGTAGGCGCCATGCCGGGCCTGACCGCCACCATGGCGACGGCGCTGCTCATTCCCGTGACCTTCTTCATGGATCCGGTGCCGGCACTGGGAGCCATCGTCACCGCCACTGCCATGGCGATCTTCGCCGGCGACATTCCAGCCGCCATGCTGCGCATGCCCGGAACCCCCGCCTCGGCCGCCTATACGGACGAGAGCTATCTGATGGGCAAGAAGGGGCTCCTCGACCTCAATCTCGGCACCAACCTCGTCACCTCGGTGCTCGGCGGTCTCATCGGCGTCGCCATCCTGGTGCTGGCCGCGCCTGCCCTCGCGGAGTTCGCTCTCGCCTTCTCCAGCTTCGAGTACTTCTGGCTCGCCGCCCTCGGCCTCACCTGCGCCGTCTTCCTTGCCACCAATGACCCGCTCAAGGGCTTCGCCTCGCTTTTCATCGGCCTCGGCATCGGCACGATCGGTATCGATCCCGCCGCCGGCTTTCCCCGCTTCACCTTCGGCTCGGTCGAGCTGATGCAGGGTATCAGCTTCATCCCCGCCATGATCGGCATGTTCGCCATCTCGGAACTCCTGCGCGGGGTCACCAGCATGCAGGCGACGACAGAGGAGATCACCCAGCAGGTCGGCAATGTCTTCCGCGGCACGGGCGCCGTCCTGAGGCGCTACTGGGTCAATTTCCTGCGTGGCTCTGGCATCGGCGTCGTCATCGGCGCGCTGCCGGGGGCGGGGGCCGACATCGCGGCGTGGATCTCCTACGCGGTGTCCAAGCGCTTCTCCAAGGAACCCGAGAAGTTCGGCACCGGCCATGTCGAGGGCATCGTCGATGCCGGCGCCGCCAACAACTCGGCCCTGGCGGCGGCCTGGATCCCGGCGCTCGTCTTCGGCATCCCCGGCGATTCCATCACGGCCATCGTCATCGGCGTGCTCTACATGAAGGGCATGAATCCGGGCCCGACCGTGTTCCTGCAGAACCCGCAGCTGATCTACGCGGTCTTCATGATCTTCGTCCTCGCCAACCTGCTGATGCTCCCTCTCGGCTGGGCCATCATCAAGTCGGCGAAGCAGGTGCTGCGGGTGCCGAAGAACATCCTCCTGCCGATGATCCTGATCTTCTGCGTCGTCGGCTCCTACGCGATGACCAACTCGATCTACGGCATCATCATCATGCTGATCATGGGGGTCTTCGCCTTCGTTCTGGAGGAGAACGGCTTCCCCGTGGCGCCTATCATCCTCGGCTTGGTGCTCGGCGAGATGTTCGAGCAGAACTTCATCACCTCGATGATCAAGTCCGACG
>VFQR01002694.1_pt1 | contig 10891 bp, 9 predicted proteins | sample 3512321 | NCBI WGS metagenome assembly VFQR01 (sample SAMN10412374, study PRJNA504923) | tailings metagenome | isolation source: Relicate 3 Philex TSF1 revegetated site | place: Philippines: Tuba, Benguet | collected 2017-08-29
AGCTCGCTGATCCACGGCTCGGTGGTCGCGGGGCAGGTCCTGTCGGTGGGTGACGTGGTGGTCCGCGTGGACGAGGGCCGCGCCTTCAAGCGCGACGAGGTGCTACCGCTCACGAAGACCGAGTTCCACCTCCTGCGGCACCTCGCGCAGCACCCGAACCGGGTGTGGTCGCGCGACCAGCTGCTCGAGCACGTGTGGGGGTACCCCGTGAACGGCGACGGCCGCCTCGTCGACACGCACGTGGCGCGGTTGCGGTCGAAGGTGGAGGACGATCCGGCGAGCCCGTCGCTCATCCACACCGTGCGCGGCATCGGGTACCGACTGTCCACGAGCGGTACATGAGGCTACGCCCGCGCGGCCTGCGTGCCCGCTCGGTCATCGCCTTCGCGTTGCTCGCCCTCGTGCTGTCGGTGACCTTCAGCGTGGTCACCTACCAGCTGGCGCGGTGGTACCTGTCGAACCAGCGCGAGACGCTCGCCACCCGGCAGGCGATGATCAACGCGCTGGTGGTCAACGGGCTGGTCGGTGCGGGGAACCCCGACCCCGCCGACGTGCTCGACTCGCTGCGGGCCGCCTCGAACGCTCGCGCCGTGGTGCGCATCAACGGCGGCTGGTACGCGACCGTGGTCGAGGTCAGCGAAGGCGCGCTGCCCGCCTCCCTCGTCGAGCGGGTGGAGGCGGAGGGGGCCGCTCGTCAGTGGGTCCAGCGCTCGCAGGTCACCTACGTGGTGGTGGGCGTGGCGCTGCCCACGGGTGACGCCGTGTACGTGGAGTTCGTGCCGGTGGTGGAGCTGCGGCGCACGCTCGAGACGCTGGGCGCGGTGCTGGCGGTCGGCGCCACGGTCACCACCGTCGCCGGCGCGGTCGCCGGCCTGCTCGCCTCACGCCGCGTGATGCGCCCGCTCGCCGACGTGGCCGCGGCCGCACGGGCGATGAGCGACGGCGACCTCACCCGCCGGCTCGACGTGGGTCACGACCCCGACCTCGAGCCCGTGGCCGACTCGTTCAACGAGATGGCGGCCTCGCTCGAGGAGCGGATCGGTCGCGAGTTGCGGTTCACGGCCGACGTGAGCCACGAGCTGCGCACGCCGCTCACGGCGATGGCCTCGGCCGTCAGCCTGGCCCGCCGCGGTGACCTCGCCGGCCGTGCGAAGTTCGCCGTGGAGGTCCTCGACGAGCAGGTGGAGCACCTGCGCCGGCTCACGCTCGAGCTGCTGGAGATCTCCCGCATCGATGCCGGTGTCTCGGAGCTGGCCGTCGACGACGTGCCCGTCGTCGATGCGACGCGGCGGGTGATGTCCGCCCACCAGATCGCTCCCACGCGCCTGCACTGCCGGGTGCCGGCCGAGCTGCTGTGGCCGCTCGACGCCACGCGCTACGAACGGGTGCTGTCGAACCTGTTCGAGAACGCCGAGCGGTACGCCGGTGGCGTGGAGGCGGTGACCCTCGCCATCGAGAGCGGCGCGCTGGTGATCACCGTCGACGACGACGGCCCCGGCGTGCCGCCCGAGGAGCGTCGCGCCATCTTCGGCCGGTTCCACCGCGGCTCGATGGAGCAGCCCGCGGACCGCCCGAAGGGCACCGGGCTGGGGTTGTCGCTCGTGGAGGAGCACGTGCGCATGCACGGCGGGTCGGTGTACGTCACCGACGGCCCGTCGGGCGGCGCGCGGTTCGTCGTCACCCTGCCGGGACGCTCGTGACCGGAGGGCGCCTCCTCCTCTCGTCGCTGGTCGTGCTCGCCGGCCTCCTCGCGGGCTGCGGCGTGCCCCTCGACGACGACGCACAAGGCGTTCCGGCCGCCGAGGTGCCCTCGGGGCTGCGCCCGACCGACACCCTCGTCGCCACCACCGCCGTCGCCGAGACCGAGACGGTGACGATCTGGTTCGTCCGCGACGGCCGCCTCGTGCCGGCCAGGCACCGTGTCGCCGCACCCGTCACCCCGCCCGCCGTGCTGTCCGAGCTGCTGCTCGGGCCCACGGCCGCCGAGCAGACCCGCGCGCTGCGCACGGCGATCCCCGATGCCGACGCCGTCACCGACGTGTCCGTCGCCGGCGGCGTGGCCGCGGTCCAGCTGACGCAGGCCTTCGCCGAGATCCCGGCCGCCGACCAGATCCCGGCGCTCGGCCAGCTCGTGATGACCCTCACCGACCTGCGCGGCGTGGGCCGTGTGCGCTTCGTGCTCGACGACGCCGTGATCGCCGTCCCGCTGCCAACCGGCGAGGTGGCGGAGGGCTCGGTGTCGCGCGACGACTTCGCGGTGCTCGTCGAGCCCGGCATCTGAGCGACAGAGCTGGAGCGCGGCCGACACACGATCGCCACACTGGCCGTGCATCCTTCGCCCCATGCTGGATCTGGACATGACTCGCACGGACGGCTTCGCCCGCATCCGGGTCGGCGGACGGCTCCTCGACGCCGACGACGTGGCCACGCTCGACGCGGCCATCACCTTCGTCCCGGAGGACGAGCACCTGATCGTCGACCTCGACGGGGTGGCCGCCATCGGCGAGGACGGGGTGGCCACCATCGCGGCAGCGCTGCGCCGCCGGGCGGAGTGGTCCGAAGCCGTCGTCGTGTCGCCACGCATGGACCTCACCATGCACCTCGTGCTCCACGACCTCGACCGAGCGGTCCCCATCGTCCGCACGGTCGAGCACGCCGCCGAGGTGATCCGGGCCCGAGCCGGGCTGTTCCCGGCCCTCGACTGACATGTCCTGGTTGTTCGACCGGCTCTGCGCCGTCGCCGTCGCCGACCGGGTGGAGGTGGTCGTGGCCGCCGACGTGACGGCGCCGGCGTGGCACGACCTGGCCGACGTGCTGGTGCGGGCCGCGGCACTCCCGCAGGTCACCTCGTGGGTGGTGCCGACACGGCCGCGCCCGCGTCCCGCGGATGTCGCCGGCTCGCCCCGTGCCGCCATCGACCTCGACGGCCGCGAGCACGCCGCCGCAATGGCCATCGTCCGCGACGTGCTCGACGACGCCACGACCCGGGGGGCGATGGTCCGCCTCGCCGGGTCGAGCGTCGAGCACCGGCCGGGCGAGCCGCGCATCGACGACCTGGTGCGGGCGATCGTCGAGCGCGACCGCGCGGCCGCACGCGACGCGCCGGGTGAGATCCGCTGGCTCTTCGCCACCGACCAGGCGGGGTGCACCGACCTGTTCGAGCGCTTGACGGCGCGCGACCTCGGCATCGCCGTCGGCGGCCTCGACCCGGCGGCGAGCGTCAAGGTGGACGACGGCCCCGGCGTCGTGTCGATCGTGGACGCACTGGTCACGCTGCGCCAGTTCGCGTTCGGGGCCGATGCCGTCGGCCCCGGTGTCGCGCTCCGCTGAGCTGACGGCCCGCCCCCGGCCGGCGGAGGTCGGCGGTGCTACCGTCGGGCCGTCCCGGTCTCGGAGAGGAGGTCCCCGGCTGGACGGTCGCCTCGTTCGGTGGGTGCTCTGGTACGCGTTCGGGTTCGCCGCCGCGCAGGAGCTCGGGCTGCTGCTGCGCTTCCCCCCGGCGGAGATCGCGCTCTACTGGCCGGCGGCCGGCCTCGCCATCGCGGTGTTCGCGCTGGCTCCGGGTCGCTTCGTGCCGGCGCTGGCGCTCACCCAGGTGGCCGTCAACACCGTCGGCAACGTCGTCCACGGCCGTCCCTTCGTCGACGGCGTCGTGTTCGGGCTGGTCAACGTGGTCCCCCCACTGATCGTCGCCGCCGTCGCACACACGCGACGCGGCGCCCGCCTGCGCTCCACCCGCACCAGCTCGGACCTCGTCCTGCTGATGGCCCTCTCGGCGTCGACGCTGCTGGTCTCGGCGGCGCTCGGCGTGATCGCCCTGTCGCAGCTGTCGGACGACACGTTGCGGTTCTGGCCCGTGTTCCGCAACTGGTGGGCCGCCGACGCCGCCGGCGTGCTCGCCATCACACCCCTGGTCCTCAGCGTCGCCAACGGCAGCTGGAGGCGTGCGCTGCGCCGGCCGGTGGAGTTCGCTCTCGCGGAGGCAGCCGTCGTGCTGCTGACCGTGGTCGTGTTCCTCCTCGTCGACGGCGAGGGGATCACCTCCATGCGGTCGTTCGTGCTCGTGGCGCTGCTCTGGCCCGCACTCCGGTTCGGCACCTTCGGGCCGGCCCTGGCGCTGGCGCCGACCGTCACCCTGGTGGTCCTCTTCGCGCACGAGGGGTACGGCCCGTTCCCGCTCACCGACAGCACGGCCGATGCCGTCCTCGACGCCCAGGTCTACGTGCTGTGCATCGGCGCCGCCGCGCTCATCGCCGGCGCCGGCGCCGACACCATCCGCCGGAGCGCGGAGGCGCTGACGGCGCGCGAGGCCGACCGCCGCGCGGCGCGGCGCACCGCCCTCGTCAACCGGCTCGCGACGTCGTTGGCCGGCGCCGCCACCCGGCGAGAGATCGCCGACGTCCTGCACGCGCAGGGCGGGCGGTGCGTCGATGCGGACGACGCCTTCCTGGCGGTGGTGGTCGACGAAGCGGTCACCCTCTTCCACGGTGACGCCGGAGCGTCCGGCGGCGGCGCTGCCGTGCGGGTGCTCCCCCTCGACGGCACCGGCCCGGCCACCGACTCCATCCGCAGCGGCCACCTCGTGCTGCTGCCAGACCTCGCCGCGTTCGAGGCCCGATACCCGCTGATGTACCCGGAGATGGCCGACAGCGGGCTGCAGGCCCTCGCCTGCGTGCCGCTCCACGACGTGGGAGGCCGCGTCGGCGGCGGCTCGCTCGTGTTCGCGTGGAAGACCGCCCAGCGCTTCGAGCGCGACGTCGTCGAGACGCTCCCCCTCGTCGGCGAGCTGGTCGACCAGGCCGTGGTGCGCGCCGTGCTCTTCGAGACCGAGCGCAACCTGCGCAAGCGTGCCGAGGGTCTCGAGGCCGTGGCCGCCGCGCTGACGAGCGCCGTCACGGTCGCCGACGTGGCCCGCGTGGTGGTCGACGTCGGCCTCGCCGCGGTGTCCACGCTCGGGGCCGTGGCGCGGGTGCACGAGCAGGAGCTGCAGCTGCTCGCGCCCACCCACCCCGACCTGGTGGCAGCGGCCGACTACGACGGCATGTCGCTCGCCACCCAGGCGCCCATCGCCGTGGCCGCGTCCACCGGGCGCACCGTCTCGGTGTCCAGCCTCGAGGAGATGCGCGAGCGCTTCCCGGACGGGGCGGCCCGGATGGAGCGCCTCGGGCTGCGCCGCGCCGTGGCCGTGCCGGTCGCGATGCAGGGGCGGGTGGGTGCGGTGATCGTCGCCGGCACCTGGGACGAGCCCCTCCCCGGCGATGACCTCGTCGCGTACGTCGAGGCCCTCGCCGACCTGTGCGGGCAGGCGATCGAGCGGGCGCAGCACTACGAGCAGCAGCACCGGACCGCCGAGGTGCTGCAGCGCAGCCTGCTCGGCGAGCTGCCGGTGCGCGACGACGTACGGTTGGCCGCCCGCTACCTCCCCGCCGTCGACGGCCTCGAGGTGGGCGGCGACTGGTTCGACGCCCTGGAGACGCGACTGGGCTCGCTCCTGGTGGTGGTGGGCGACGTGGTGGGCCGCGGGCTCGTCGCCGCCTCCACGATGGGTCAGCTGCGCAGCGCCACCCGTTCCCTCGCTCTGGCCGATCCGTCACCCGGGCGGACGCTGCTCGGCCTCGACCGCTTCGTCGAGCACACGCCCGATGGCCTCTGCGCCACCATCGTCTGCCTCGAGCTGGAGGTGGCGACGGGGCGGGTGCGCTACGCGTCGGCCGGGCACCCGCCGCCGCTCGTGGTCGGTGCGGACGGGACGACGCGGTTCCTCGAGGGCGGCCGGCGCGGCCCGTTGGGGGTCCGCCGGGAGGGCCCGCCGCCGGAGGCCGCGGACCGGTTGCGGCGCGGCGACCGTGTCGTGCTCTACAGCGACGGGCTGATCGAGCGCCGACGGGAGAACCTCGACGTGGGCTTCGCGCGGGTGCGCACCGCGGCGCACGCGCACCGCCACCTCGACGGCCTCGCCTTCATCGATGCCGTGGTTCACGACCTGGCGGGCGAGCAACGCCAGAACGACGACCTGTGCGTGTTGACGGTCGAGTGCCTCGGCGTGCTCGAGCGCTTCGACTGGGCGCTGCGTGCCCCGCGCGACCTCGGCGAGATGCGCCGTGCGTTCTCGGCGTGGCTGCAGGAGCGGGAGGCCGCCGGCTTCGTGGTGGAGCACCAGCACGCGAACGACCTCGTGCTGGCCGTGAACGAGGCGTGCACCAACGCCCTCGAGCACGGGTGCCGTGACGACCGCGGCGCCACCGTGGTGCTCAGCGCAGAGGTGGACGCGGGCGGGGTGCTCGTGGTGCAGGTGCAGGACCCCGGCCGCTGGCTGCCACGCGACGAGGCCAGCTTCGGCGGGAGGGGCCTCGGCATCATCGAATCGCTCGTCGATCGGCTGACGATCGCGCCGGGGGGCGAGGGTCGTGACGGCACGCTGCTCGAGCTGGAGGCCCGGCTGCAGCCCTCGTCCGGCTAGCGCGCGTCGGCGCGGGGATCGCGGTCGGCGTCCTCGTCGAACCACACCCGGATGTGCTCCTCGGGGCGCCGGTGCTCGTTGTTGACCAGGCCGCGCAGCACCTCCCGATCCGCCTCCGTGAGCGGCGGCTGCGCGATGCGCCGCGGCCACAGGCCCCGCCAGCTGACCACCGCCCACTCGTTGGCGAACACGGCCGAGCGGGCCAGCAGGTTCACCCACAGCAGCACCACGACGACGGTGCCGAGCGCCCCGTAGAGGTCCCGCGCCTCCACGAGCTGCCGCGCGACGATCCACGTGCCGATGCTCTGGAGCAGCTGCCAGAGGAGCCCGGCCAGGACGGCCGCGGAGGCCAGCCGTACCAGGGGCACCTCGCCGCTCACCACGAGCCGGAACACGACGGCGAGGAGGACCATGCTGAGCAGGGTGCTGGCGATCGGGGCGACCACGTCGAGGACCGCCGGCGACATCCACCCACCGGCGGCGCTGCGCACGAGGCTGCTGCTGATCGCCGCGGCGACGATGAGCACGAACAGCAGCGTGGCGCGGAGCAGGCGGCTGACGAACCCCTGGCGGCGGATGCCGGTGACGTTCCAGACCTGGTTGAGGGCGAGCTGCATGCTGTTGTAGATCCCGGTGGCGGTCCACAGCAGGCCTGCGATCGAGATGGCGACCCACGGGCCGCTCACGGTCAGGCCGTCGAGGTTCTCCCGGATCTCGCGGCCCACCACCGGCGCCTGCGCGAGCGTGCTGTCGAGGACGGCTTCGCGGATGTCCTCGGAGCCCTGGATGATCCCGCCGAACACCGTCAGCACCACCACGAGCAGGGGGAGCAGTCCCAGGAAGAGCTGGAACGTGACGAGGCCGGCGAAGGCGCTGCCGCGATCGTCCGCGTACTTGCGGATCACACCCAGCGGGTGCGCCAACCACGTCCGCTCCTGCTGCCGGTCGTCGAACCAGCGCACGAGCCGCTCGGGCCCATCGGTCACTCCCATGGCGGCCGGTCTTCCCGATCGCCCGCGTGCAGGAACGGGCTCAGGTGGCGCGCAGGGTGACGATGGCGATGTCGTCGCGCGGTTGGCCGCGCTGGAAGTCGAGCACCACGGCCAGCAGCCGGGCCGCGGCCTCGGCCGCCGACTCCCATGGCGACGCGGCCACCGCCGACACCTCCGCGGGGTCGAGGAAGGCCCCGCCGATGCGCGCCTCGGACACGCCGTCGCTGTAGGTCACGAGGCGGTCGCCGGGGTGCAGGACGAGCTCGGTGTCGGCGAAGGTGGCCTCGGGGAAGAACCCGAGCAGCGGGCCCCCGCGACCGATCTCCTCCACGGTGCCGCCCTCGCGGACGAGCAACGGCGGGGGATGCCCGCCGAGGGCGAGGGTGGTCCGCCACGCAGCGCCCTCGCGGCGCAGTCGGAGCACGACGGCCGTGCACAGGCGCTCGCTCTCGTGCAACCGGAGCACGTCGTTCAGCGTGCGCAGCACGTCGCTCGGCCGGTCGTGCTCGACGGCGGCCGTGCGCACGGTGTAGCGGGCGAGGGCGGTGACCACCGCGGCCTCCACGCCCTTGCCCTGGATGTCGCCGAGGCTGACCATCCAGTCCGACGGGCCCAGGCGGAACACGTCGTAGAAGTCGCCGCCGATCTCCTCGCCCGAGCCGGCAGGGCGGTACGCGGCACCGAGGTCGAGGCCCGCCACGGTGGGCACGGCGGGCGGGAGCAGGGTCTGCTGCAGCGTGCGCGAGAGCACCCGGGCGTGGGCCTCCAACGCCTCGGCGCGCTCCTTGGCCGCCAGCAGCTCACGCTCGTACTGCCGCCGCTCCGTGGCGTCGAACACCGCCGCCAAGATCCGAACGGGGCGCCCGGTGGCGTCGCGCTCCAGCACCGAGTTCACGAGCGCCGGCATCCGCCGACCGTCGGCGCACACGACGTCGAAGGCGATCTCGCGGGCGAAGCCCTGCATCTCGAGCGTCGGCCGGTAGTGCGTCTCGTGGTAGATCCGGCCGCCGCCGGTGAGCAGGTCGGCGAACGAGCGGCGGCCGACGAGGTCGGCCGCGGCGTACCCGGTCAGGGCGAGGAAGGTCGCGTTGGCGCTGACGATGGTGCCGGCGGGCGAGAGCGAGAGGTAGCCGAACGGGGCGCGCTCGTAGAGGGCACGGAAGTCGACGCCGTCGGGGCCGGGGTCGCCGGCGCTCACGGGGCCCTCTCAGGCCGCCGAGCGGAGGTACTGGGCGATCGCGCTGCTCGTCGCCGCCGGGGCCGACAGGTTGGGGCAGTGGCCGGTGGCGTCGAGGATGACCAGCTCCGCGTGGGGCAGTGACCTCGCCACGTACCGGCCCACCTCCACCGGGGCGATGACGTCGTTGCGGCACTGGAGCACCAGTGTGGGCGTGGTCACCCGGGGCAGGTCGGCGCGGTTGTCCGACAGGAACGTCACACGGGCGAAGTGCCGGGCGATGGCGGGATCCGTGCGGCAGAAGCTGGCGGTGAGCCGCTCGCCCAGCTCGGGGCGGTCCTCGTTGCCGACGATGACGGGAGCCATGGCCGCCGACCAGCCGAGGTAGTTGCTCTCCAGCGAGTCGAGCATCTCCAGGATGTCGCCCTCGGCGAAGCCGCCGACGTAGCCGTCGTCGTCGATGTAGCGCGGCGACGGCCCGACCATCACGAGGCGGGCGAAGCGCTCCGGACGCTCCACCGCGGCGAGGGCGCCGACCATCGCGGAGACGGAGTGGCCGACGAGCACCACGTCGTGCAGGTCGAGCTCGTCGACGATCTCGAGGACGTCGGTCGCGTAGCCGCGCAGTGAGGAGTACTTCTCGTGGTCGTAGGCGCCGAGGTCGGAGTTGCCGGCGCCGACGTGGTCGAAGGTGATCACCCGGTAGTCGTCGGTGAACCCCGGCGTGACGGCGTCCCACATGTGCTGGTCGCAGCCGAACCCGTGGGCGAACAGCATCGGCTGCCCGTCGGGGTTGCCGGACACGTGGACGTTGTTCCGGTCGGCGACGCGCATCGCCCGGACGCTACTCGCGGGAGTGCCCGATCGCGCTCCTGCCACCCCTTCGGGTGCGGGTGCGGCCTAGGGTGGGGGTCCCGTCCGCGCTCGCACGATCGGCCCGATGACCTCGTCCCCCGGAACCCTCACCACGGCCGCGCCGCGCCGCGCTCCGGCGGTGGCCGGCGGGGTCGCGCTCGGGCTGGCGATGCTCGTGCTCGCCCTCTCCGGAGGTTCGGGGCCCCTCACCGCGCCGAAGGCGATCGTGCTGGGCGCGGTGGAGGGCATCACGGAGTACCTGCCGGTGTCGTCCACCGGCCACCTCCTCGTCGCGCAGCGGCTGCTCGGCCTCGGCGAGGGCGACGGCAAGGCGGCGGCCGACACGTATGCCATCGCCATCCAGGTCGGCGCGATCCTCGCGGTGGTGGCCCTGTACCGCCACCGGATCGTGCAGCTGGCCAGGGGCCTGGTCGGTCGTGACGACGAGGGGCGGGTGCTGCTCGGGCGCCTGCTGCTCGCCTTCGCGCCGGCGGTCGCCGTGGGTGCAGCACTCGGCGACACGATCAAGGACCGGTTGTACGGGCCGTGGCCGATCGTCGCCGCGTGGATCGTCGGCGGGCTGTTCCTCCTCTGGTGGAGCCCCGGGACCGGGCGGGCGGCGATGTCGGAGCTCACCGTCCGCGCCGCGCTCCTCATCGGCGTGGCACAGACGATCGCGATGTGGCCGGGCGTGAGTCGCAGCCTGGTGACGATCGTCGCCGCCCTCGCCGCCGGGCTGCGGATCGGCGACGCCGTCGAGTTCAGCTTCCTGCTCGGCCTGGCGACCCTGTTCGCGGCCACGGTCTTCGACCTCGCCCGCGACGGCGACACCCTGCTCGCGGACTACGGCTGGCGGATGCCGCTGCTCGGCGCGCTGGTCGCCTTCGCCACCGCCGTGGCCGCGGTGCGGTGGCTCGTGGCGTACCTGCGCGACCGACCGTTGCGGGTGTTCGGCTGGTACCGGTTGGGCATCGCCGCCGTCACGGCGCTCCTGGCCCTCACCGGCACCGTCTGACGCCACCTCTCACGGGGTGCGGCACGGGGCGACCAGCGGGACCGCCGCGTACGCAGCGGTCCAGGTGTCGCCAGGGCCGTACGGCAGCAGCGACGTGGTGGCCGACGCACCCCAACCCGTACCGGCCGCGTGCTGGGCCACCGGCTGGTAGCGCAGTGCCAGCGTGCGCGTGTCGGCCGGCACGTCGAGCCCGATGCGGTACTTCCAGCCGGCCTCGGTGCGGAACGGCACGGCGTGGGTGACGGCCACCCTCGTACCGCCCGGCCAGGTGCCGCTCACCTCGTCGTACTCGCCCGGGGACACGCCGTCGGGGAAGACCCACACCTCCACGTCGACGATCCGCGGCGCCAGGTCGTCGGTGGCACAGGTCTCGCCGAAGAAGGGGATGAACG
>VFQR01002696.1_pt1 | contig 10890 bp, 14 predicted proteins | sample 3512321 | NCBI WGS metagenome assembly VFQR01 (sample SAMN10412374, study PRJNA504923) | tailings metagenome | isolation source: Relicate 3 Philex TSF1 revegetated site | place: Philippines: Tuba, Benguet | collected 2017-08-29
CCGCACCGTCGGCGCCGGCGTCGTCGCCAAGATCGTCAAGTAGGCTCGGGCAGGGGGGCCGGGGTTGATCGGCCTCCCGCCGCGTCCCAGCCGCGAGGCGGCGGTGGAAGCCGTCGCCGCGCTCTGCGGCATCGCACCCGACAACTTCCTGCCGCCGGATCGCGGCGGCGGGCCGGACGCGATGGTCGCGCGCTGCCGTTTCCTGCGGATGCGCGAGGGCGACCAGGGCCTCGGCTTCACCGAGGCCGATGCGAAGGCCTACGGCCCCGGCTGGCGCCGTGCCTTCGAGACGTTCTGCCTGGATCACCTGAACGGCCGGCCGCGGCTGATGCATTCGCCGCTGCATCACGCCAGGGCGCGCGTGGTCGCCGAATTCATGGTTCATGGCCACCAGGTCTATGTCTGCCTGCATGAGGCGACGCTGTTCTTCGCCTTCCAGGTCGGCCACTTCCCAGTGGGCCTCTACTATCCCGCGCGCGACCTCTTCATCATCCCGGACCAGCATGGCTACACGCCGGAACTCGCGCTGCGCAGCTTCCTGACGATCCTGCTCGGCAATCCCGAACGCTTCGCCGAATGGCTCGCGCGCGCGCTGGAGGGACGGCTGCGGCGCGCCTTCGTCCTGGGCGACATGCGCCCTGGCCACTTTATCCGCGAGAGCCTCGGCTATGTGGATACGCACGAGGAGGCGCTGCGCGCCTTCCTGGCGAAGGGCGCGCTGCTGGTCATCATCCGCGACTGGTGCGCGATCGACCCGCTGGCCGTGTTCCCCTTCCTGCGCGACACCGACGCGCTGGTGCTCGGCCGCAGCGGAGTCAACGCCGCCGTGCTCGACATGCATCTCGACGCGCATCGCGTGCTGCGGCTGCGCACGCATCGCGATTCGGGATGGCTGCAGCGGCGGCTGCTGGGCGAGGCGGCCGCGGCGCCGGCGCCGCGCCGGTGCTTCCGCCTGATGCTCTCGGTGGATGCGGAGAAGGCTCGGTTCCTGAACCAGGTCGAGGCCTTCCGCTTCGTGCTGCGCCGCATCGGCGCGGCCTGCGCCAGGCTCGGGCTTGCGCTGGAACTCGTCTGGGACGGCTGGACGGTCGCCAACCTCCCCGGCGAGAAGGATTTTGAGGTGATGGCGGCGATCGAGCGCGTCATTGCCGAGATCACCGGCGGACTTGACGTGGCGATCGCTCGGGAGGAGCGGATCTTCGGCCGCTCCGCCGCGGCGAAGGTGCCGGCGTTGCGGGATTGCGACCTGGTGATGGTCACGCAGGGAACCGGCGCCGTCATCCCGAACTGGCTGCTCCAGCGCACCACCATAACCTATCACATCGCGCGCAAGGTCGGCACGCGGTCCGACCTTTGGGAGCCTCGCGTGGTGCAGGTGGATCAGCGCGCGGTCATCGAGCCGTCGGCCGAGTCGGAGGCCGGGCGATTCTCGATCGAGCCCTGGGGACTGGACGACGCGCTGGTCCGCGCCGTGGGTGAGCAACTCGGCTTGGTGCGCGAGATCCCCCTTGAGTGAGGCGATCGGCGCGATGGCCGCGCTGCGCCTGCCGACGGCGAAGTCCGCGGCCGAGCAGCTCGCCTCCCTGTGCGGCCTGGACGCGCGCCATTTCGCCCCCTGTCGGCCAGCTGCCGAGAAAGGCGCGTACGGCGTCGCCGCGCTCGTCAGCCGGTGCTCCTTTCCCCTGCTGCGCAGCCTGGTCGGGTCGGCGATCGGCGACGTGTCCTTCACCGCCGCGGATACCGAGCAGTTCGGCGATCGCTGGAAGCCCGCCTTCCAGCAATATTGCCGCAACCACCTCCGGGGCAGGCCACGCCAGCTCTACTCGCCGCTGCATCACGAGCCGTGCCGCGTTGTCGCGGAAACGATCGTCCACGGCCACCAGATCTATGTCGCTGTCCATGACGAGACGCTGTTCTTCCCGATCTTCTTCGGACAGTCGATGCTGGGCATCTACTACCCGTCGCGCGATCTCTTCCTCAAGCTGCAGCGCTCCGTCCGCGACGCCAGCCTCGCGTTGAAGGTCTTCCTCGATGTCTTGCTGAATGACCCGGTCCTGTTCCACGCATTCGTCACGCGCGGACTGACTGGCCGGTTGCGCCCCGCCTTCGTCATCGGCGACATGCGGCCGGGCCACTTCGTGCGCGAGACGCTTGGCTATATCGATGCCGTGGAAGATGAGCTGCTGAGGTTCCTTGGTCGTGGCGGGCTGCTGGTCATCATCAGTGATGGCTGCGCCATTGACCCTGTCGACGTCTTTCCGCGCCTGGCCGATGCCGACATCCTTCGCGTCGGCAGCGCGCGCCTCGCGAAGACGCTCCTTGAACTGGGCATCGATGGCCATCGTGTCTATCGCCTGCGCACGCATTCCGATGGCGCCTGGCTGCGGAAGCGCCTCGCCGCGCGTCCGGACGGCATGACGGAACCCGGTCCGGCGACGCCGCGCCGCTTTCGCATCATGATCTCGCTGGACGCGGAGAAGCGGCGCTTTGTCAACCAGGTCGAAGCGTTCCGTTACGTGCTCGGCCGGCTGGGCACCGTCTGCGCCCATCTGGGACGCGAACTCGAGGTCGTCTGGGACGGCTGGACGATCGCGCACGAGCCACGTGCGAAAGACATCCAGGTGATGCGCCGGATCGAGGAGATGATCGACGAGATCACGACGAACCTGGATGTGCGGCTGGGGCGGCAGATCCCCATCTTTGGGCGCTCCATCGTGGCAAAGGTGCCAACCATTGCCGGGTGCGACCTCGTGATGGTGACGCAGGGAACGGGCGCGGTCGTGCCGAACTGGCTGCTGCAGCGAACGACCATTGTCTGGCACGTCGCGCAGAAGGTCGGGAACCGCTCCGACCTGTCGGAAGAGACCATCGTGCAGGTCGATCAGCGCGCCGTGGTGGAGACCGAAGCGGACCCGGCGCAGCCCAATGCCGAGCGGTTCTCCATCGCGCTATGGGGCATGGAGGATGCCCTGGTTCGCGCGGTGGGTGAGGAACTTGGCCTGGTCCGCGAACTCACCGATCAGACGACGATGAAGGCCGGCACGGCGTAGAGCGGAAGCTTCTCCAGCCTGAGGCCGCGCGCGGCGGCGAAGGCATCGGCGACCTCCGTCGCGCCGGCCACCAGGCCGTAATCGTCGAACAGCACGAGCCCGCCCGGCACCAGGCGCGGCGCCAGCAACTCCAGCGCGAAGCGGGTCGGCGCGGCGACGTCGAGATCGAGATGCAGCAGCGCGATGCGAAGCTCCGGATGGCCGCCGAGATAGGCGGGCAGCGTCTCATGGATATCGCCGGCGACGAGGCGGCAATTCGTCAGGCCCTTGGCCGCGATCGCGGCGTCGAGGTCGGCGCGTGAGATTCCGGGGCCGCCCGCGGCCTCGAAGCGTTCGATGAAGCGGCGGCCCTCGGCAGGCTCGCCCGGTGGCACGGGGAAGGCGCCGAAGGCGTCGAAGCCGATCACCTGGCGCGACTCGTCGCTTTCCAGCAGCCGCCGGAAGGCGAGGAAGCGCATCAGCGAGGCGCCCTTGTACACGCCGCATTCCACCACGGCGCCGGGCAGGCCGGTGATGCGCCGGTAGAGCTCGTGATGCGCCAGCAGCTTGCCGAAGCGCCCGACCGGCGCGCGCAGGTGGAAGGTGTTCTCGATCTCGTAGGGATCGCTGGTGAGGTCGGGCTGGTAGTGGGTCATGCCGGCCTCAGAAGTACCCGAAATTCTCGAGCAGCTCGTTCACCGGCCGCCCGAGTGCCGCGTTCAGCCGCACCTGGGATTCGTTGACGATGGCGTCGAGCGCCTGCTTGAGGACTTCCTCCCAGCGTTCATGCGGGATCACCACGACACCATCGGAATCGCCGAACACCACGTCGTTGTTGCGGATGGGGACGTCGCCCATGGCGATGTCCACGTTCATGCCCCCGGTCGTGCCCTCGTACTTGATGTCGTTGGCCCAGGCGCCGCGGGCGAAGACCGGCAGGTCGAGCGGGCGCACCGCCTCGATGTCGCGGGTGTAGCCGTCCACCACCACGCCGACCACGCCGGCGCGCATCGCGAGATGGGCGTTCAGCTCCCCGAAATAGGCGCGGTCCGGCACCGTGGTGGAGACCATGATGACGTCGCCGGAGCGCAGGAAGGCGTAGGATTTCAGCGCGTCGTAGATGCCCTTCCATTCGCCCGATTGCCGCGTCGCGCCGGGCGGCAGCGCGACGAGCCGCAGCGTCTTGGCGCGCCCGAGGATGCGCTGTCCGGCCATCGGCTTGATCGCGGCGGGCAGGGTGCAGGACAGGCCCATTTCCTTCGTGAGGTCGGAGAAGACGCAGGCGCTGAGATGCGGGCGCAGCGCGCGGAACAGCATCGCCTCGCGCTGCCGCTCGCCGGCGCAGAGCGTTTCGGCGAGGTCGAGGTCCTCCTGCCAGTTGATGTCGAGCCGCTCCCGCGTCGTCAGGTCGAAGAACACCGGCTTGCGGCCGAACCGCTTCTGGCCGAAATCCGGCGCGGTGGCGCGCATCATGTAGAGGCTCATCGCCTCGATCGTATGAGGCGGCAGGTCCACGCTGTTGGGGATGCGGCCGCGGCCGTAGAGCGGGTCCTGCCCGTCCCATTCGTAGTGCTTCTCGCGCGTCACCGCGACCAGGCTGTCGGCCTCCGGCGCCTCGCGCAGCGCGGCCACGGCGCGGCGCAGCGTCTCCGGCCCGACGAAGGGCGCGGTGCAGAGCGCCTGGACGTAGAGGTCGGCCCCCGGTGCCGCGGCGCATTCATAGGCGAAGAGCTCATGCCCGTCGGTCGCGTTGCTGGCGAGTGCCGGGTCCCGGCGCAGGAGCTTCACCGGGAGGTCGGCGGCGGCGGCGGCGATCTCCTCCGATTCGGTGTCGAGCCAGACCTCGTCGAAGACGCCGCTTTCCAGCAGCTGGCGGAGCTTACGCCGGAACAGGAACTCGCCGTCCAGGATGCGCATGTTCTTCGACCGGATGCGGTCGCTTGAGCCCTTGGCGGGGACGAAGCCGACGATGCGCAACGCGGGGCCCTTTCCTGGAAGGAGTGGCAACCTAGCCTGTGCCGCGAGCCGGTTGAAGCGGCGGGCTTTCCCTGGACAGGGGCGCGGCGTTGTGGCCATAGGCCGCCGCGATCGGCAGGAAGGGTGGCGATGTCCCACGGACAGGGGCGGGTGGAGTTGGCGAGCGTGGGCTCACGCTTCCTCGCGCAGGTGTTGGACCTGGTCTGGATGCTGCCGCTTTCGGTGCTGTTCAACCTGGTGGCCGCGGTGGTGAATGGCGGGCCGATGTCGGATGGCGGGCTCGTGATGGCCCACCTGGTCAGCGCGCTGATCGTGCTGAGCTTCTGGGTGGAGCGGCAGGGCACCCCGGGCAAGCTCGCGCTCGGCATCCGGATCGTGGATGCCGAGAGCGGTGGGCCGGCGCCGGTGGGCAATCTCGTGCTGCGCTATATCGGCTTCCTGATCGCGCTGATGCCGCTCGGGCTGGGCTGCCTCTGGGCGCTGTGGGACCCCAGGCGGCAGGGCTGGCACGACAAGATGGCGCGGACGGTGGTGGTCCGGGGGTGAGGCGCCTGCCTGCCCTTGTCACTGCCGGGGGGCTCGGCTATCCCTCCGCGCTCGCGCGGCCCATGCCGGGTCCGGGCAGGTCCTGCCTGTCCGGTCGCTAGGGGCGTAGCTCAATTGGCTAGAGCGCCGGTCTCCAAAACCGGAGGTTGGGGGTTCGAGACCCTCCGCCCCTGCCATGCGGCCGCGCGAATGTCGCGGCGTGCCGCGGCATCGGTCTGCATCGGATTCAGTCGCTGAAAGGGGCCGTCTTGGCCAAGCTCGATCCCGTCGGTTTCGTCCGAGAGGTGCGCCAGGAGGTCTCGCGCGTCACCTGGCCGAGCCGCAAGGAGACGCTGGTGACGACCGGCCTGGTGCTGGCGCTCTCGGCGCTGGCGGCGCTGTTCTTCATGCTGGTGGACTGGATCATCGCGGGCGCCATGCGCCTGCTGTTCGGATTGGGGGTCTGACCGCATCATGGCCGACGCGAAGTGGTACGTGGTGCACGTCTATTCGGGCTTCGAGAAGAAGATCGCCCAGCAGATCCGCGAGCAGGCCGCCCAGAAGGGCCTGGCCGACAAGTTCGATGAGATCCTGGTGCCCTCCGAGGAGGTGGTCGAGGTCCGCCGCGGCCAGAAGACCAATGCGGAGCGGAAATTCTTCCCCGGCTATGTGCTGGTGAAGATGGAGATGACCGACGACGCCTGGCACCTGGTCAAGGAGACGCCGAAGGTCACCGGCTTCCTCGGCGAGAAGAACCGCCCGACCCCGATCCGGGAAGCCGAGGCGCAGCGCATGTTGAAGCAGATGGTGGACCAGGCCGAGAAGCCGAAGCGCCCCGCCATCATCTTCGAGGTCGGCGAGCAGGTCCGCGTGGCCGACGGCCCCTTCACGAGCTTCAACGGCACGGTGGAGGAGGTGGACGAGGAGAAGGGGCGGGTGAAGGTGTCCGTCTCCATCTTCGGGCGGTCCACGCCGGTGGAGCTGGAGTATGGGCAGGTGGAGAAGCTGTAGGCGTTTTCGCCGCACGGCGCTCGCGGCCTTTGTCGTCGCGGCATTCGGCGCCGCGGCGCCGGCGGGCGCGCAGGACGCTGCGCCCTGGCCGCGTCTGCCTGACGGGCGCGTGCTGATCGAGATCCACGGGCACCGGGTCGCCTTTCTGCCGGATCTGAGGCCCGGCGAGGTCAGCTTTGACGTCAGGCCAGGCCCGGGCGTCGTGGACCTCCGCCGCGTGATCGAGGACCCGGCCTGGGCACGCGAGCGTTTTCGGGCGATGAGAGCCGTCTGGATTTTCCTGGTGAACGCCCAGAATGTACCGGGCCGTTTCCTCGGGCGCTTCGATCGGCGCTTGGTTCCCCACACTTCGACGTTCCGGATCGGCCTCTATGCTGACCGGATGGCAACGGCCTGCGAGGGGCATAACGTCCCGATGCGGCAGGCCTGCCATCGTTTTGCGCAATTGGCGCAGGATCCGCCGGCGCTCGAAGAAGACGGCTTTGTGGTGGACCGACCTGATGGCCTGCGGGGTCTGGGTTCCACCTTCTACATTGTCCCAGCCGCGGAGCGTTTGTCCGTGACCGGAGAGCCGATTTTCTTTCAGCGTCATGACGTGTTGGGGTTCGGCCGAAACGGCTTCAGCCACCTCTGGGACGGGTATTTCGTGAGGCCGGGGGTGCGCCTGCTCTATCAGTTCACGGTGCGCCACCATTCGAAATCGACGTGGCGCCAGGTGGATGCGCGCTTCCGCGCGGTGCTGGACGACATCCTCGTGACCGATCAGGGCGTAGCGCGCCCATAGGCCCATGCGCCGGCTGTTGGCGGATCTGGCGCTTGAGGATGCAGCCGCTTCTACTCGGCTTCGTCCCCCTGCCGCGGCGGCTCCCCGCCTTTGCGGGTCACCAGACGATCAAACGCATCCCAGTCGGCCCGCGCGCGCCGCTCCTCGAAGAACGCCGCCGCGCGCAGCGCGCCCACCTTTTCGGCGACGGCGGCCGCGACAAAGCTGTTCAGGCTGGTGCCGTCCGCGGCGGCCAGGCGCTCCGCTTCGGCCTTGATCGAGGCAGGCAGCCGCAAGGCGTAGGCGGCCGTGCGACGGGTGGTCGTGGTCATGGTGAAAGCCTCCGAAGCAGATCGGCGGGACGCTCCGCCGCGATGCCGAAGCGGCCCGCCCCTCTGGCGAAGTCACGCCGGTTGAAGGTGGCGATGGCATGCGCCTGCCCGTTGACGGCAGCCTCAAGAACCAGTTCGTCGTCCGGATCCCGCAATTGTGGTCGCCAGATGACTTTCGGCCGGACCTCCTCGGCCAAGGCGATGACGGCGTCCAGGAAGACGCCGACCTCGGCCTGCGTCAGGCCGGAAGCCGTGACGTGCTCGCGGCGGCGGCACACGGCTTCATATTCCAGGCAGAGCGCCACGGATGCCAGGATCACGACGCGCTGCTGCCGCGCCGCGACGAGCAGCGCCGCCGAAGCGCCGCCCGGGCTGCGCATCGCCGCAACGATCGTGTCGGTGTCCATTACCAGCCTCACCGGCCAAGGATATCACATCACCAGTGATGTGATTCAAACGTTCATGTCACCCGGCGCCCTGGGACTGGACTCCGTCACACGCCGCCGCTATACGCCCGCCTCCGCCGCGCGGCCCTGGGCTTCCCAGGGCCGTTCGGCGCTTGGGGAACGCGGGAGACCGGCTTGTCGCCGGTCGCAGGCACCGCGGGCCTCTGGGAACCAGAGGAATTCGGCCGCATGGCAAAGAAGATCGTTGGCTATATCAAGCTGCAGATTCCCGCCGGGAAGGCCAATCCTTCCCCGCCCGTCGGCCCCGCGCTCGGTCAGCGCGGCCTGAACATCATGCAGTTCGTCAAGGAATTCAACGCGGCGACGCAGCAGATGGAGCCGGGCACGCCGACGCCCGTCGTCATCACGGCATACAGCGACCGCACCTTCTCCTTCATCACGAAGACGCCGCCCAACACCTACTTCCTGCTCAAGGCCGCCAAGATCGAGAAGGGCAGCACCACGCCGGGGAAGGGGCCGAATGTCGGCCGCGTCACCAAGTCCCAGCTCGCCGAGATCGCCAAGGTGAAGATGAAGGACATGAACTGCACCACCATCGAGGCGGCGGTGAAGATGCTCGCCGGCTCCGCCCGCGCGATGGGCATGACCGTGGTGGAGGGCTGATCCGATGGCCAAGCTCGGCAAGCGCATGAAGGCGGTCAGCACCAGCTTCGACCGCGAGAAGGCCTACAGCCTCGACGAGGCGATCAAGCTCGTGAAGTCGAACGCCAAGGCGAAGTTCGACGAGACGGTCGAGATCGCGATGAACCTGGGCATCGACCCGCGCCATGCCGACCAGATGGTTCGTGGCGTGGTGGGGCTGCCGGCCGGCACCGGCAAGACGCTGCGCGTGGGCGTGTTCGCCCGCGGCGCGAAGGCCGAGGAAGCCAAGGCCGCCGGCGCCGATGTGGTGGGCGCGGACGACCTCGCCGCCCTGGTGCAGGAAGGAAAGATCGAGTTCGACCGCTGCATCGCGACGCCGGACATGATGGGCCTGGTCGGCCGGCTGGGTAAGGTGCTCGGGCCCCGTGGCCTGATGCCGAACCCGCGGCTCGGCACCGTGACCATGGACGTCAAGGGCGCCGTCGAGGCGGCGAAGGCGGGCCAGGTGGAGTTCCGCGCGGAGAAGGCGGGCATCGTGCATGCCGGCATCGGCAAGGCGAGCTTCGCGCCGGATGCGCTGCTCTCCAACGCGCGGGCCTTCATCGATGCCATCCAGAAGGCCCGGCCGACGGGGGCGAAGGGCACCTATGTGAAGAAGGTGTCGCTCAGCTCCTCCATGGGGCCGGGCGTGAAGGTGGACCTGGCGTCGCTGAGCGCGGCCCAGGCGTAGACTTCAAGAGCTTGGGTGGGGCTTGCCCCCACCCCGGCCCCCCTCCGCGAGGAGGGGGGAGACCTGTCGGAGACCTCCTGTGGCCGGCTTGCCGGCCTTGAAGCGGCCCGAAAGGCCCGCAGGGGATAGATGGGGTGGCGAGATTTCAGCCCCGGCCGGGTGTCCCCCGACCGTGGCTTGGCTCGACGGTCCCTTCCAACAGGCGAGTGCCGCGCGGGATCTCCCGCGTGGATGAACCGGTCGGGGCCCTTCCAGAAGGCCTTGATCAATTCGGAGACGGGACGTGGACCGTACGGAAAAGCGCGCCTTCGTGCAGGCGATGCAGGCGGTGTTCGCGGAGACGTCGTTCGTCCTCGTCAGCCAGAACAAGGGGCTGACGGTGGCGGATGCGACGGCGCTGCGGAACCGCATGCGGGAAGCCGGCGCGACCTACAAGGTGGCGAAGAACCGGCTGGCCTCGCTCGCCCTCGATGGCTCGAGCTTCAAGGGCATCCAGCCCCTGCTGAAGGGACCGACCGCGCTGGCGTGGTCGCGCGACCCGGTGGCGGTGGCGAAGACGGCCGTGGAGTTCGCCAGGACCAACGACAAGTTCGTGATCCTGGGCGGGGCGCTGGGCGCCCAGACGCTGAACGCCGATGGCGTGAAGGCGCTGGCCGAACTGCCCTCGCTCGAGACGCTGCGTGCGCAGCTGCTCGGCCTGATCCAGACCCCGGCGACGCGGATCGCCGGTGTGCTGCAGGCCCCTGGCAGCCAGCTCGCACGGGTGTTCTCGGCCTACGCCAAGAAGGATGAGCAGGCGGAAGCCGCCTAACTGCCTGAACACAGTAGGAACACCGGGCCATCGGGGCCGGGTGTTGCAAAACTCAAGCCAAGCCATTAGATCGAAGGACACACAGACATGGCCGATCTCGCGAAGCTGGTTGACGAGCTCTCCAGCCTGACGGTTCTGGAAGCAGCCGAGCTGTCGAAGATGCTCGAGGAGAAGTGGGGCGTTTCCGCCGCGGCGCCGGTCGCGGTGGCGGCGGCGCCGGCGGCTGCGGGCCCCGCGGCCGCGCCGGTCGAGGAAAAGACGGAGTTCACCGTCGTCCTCAAGGCCTCGGGCGACAAGAAGATCAACGTCATCAAGGAGATCCGCACCATCACGGGTCTCGGCCTGAAGGAGGCAAAGGACCTCGTCGAGGGCGCGCCGAAGACCGTGAAGGAAGGCGTGAACAAGGACGAGGCGGCGAAGATCAAGAAGGTGCTGGAAGAGAACGGCGCCACGGTCGAGATCACCTGATCGGCCGGCGCGCCCACACCATATGGCGCGGGCGCGCCTCACGGCCCGGCTATCGGGCCGCAGGGAGAAGTTCGGGACGGGCGGGATTCCGGGGACGGAATCCCGCCCGCGCCCGCGTTTTCGCGGCGCCGGTTCCGGTGTCGTGTCGAATACCACACCAGCCGCCAGCCCAGGCTCGGGCGGGCGGATGAGGGA
>VFQR01002697.1_pt1 | contig 10888 bp, 9 predicted proteins | sample 3512321 | NCBI WGS metagenome assembly VFQR01 (sample SAMN10412374, study PRJNA504923) | tailings metagenome | isolation source: Relicate 3 Philex TSF1 revegetated site | place: Philippines: Tuba, Benguet | collected 2017-08-29
TATTAAGACGTCCACCAGGTCGTGAAGCATTTCCTGGAGATGTTTTTTATTTACATTCACGACTTTTAGAAAGAGCAGCTAAAATGTCTGATAAAACTGGAGCTGGCTCATTAACTGCTTTACCTGTTATTGAAACACAAGCTGGAGATGTTTCGGCTTATATTCCTACAAACGTAATTTCTATTACTGATGGACAGATTTTTTTAGAAACTGAATTATTTTATAAAGGAATTAGACCTGCTATTAATGTAGGACTTTCAGTAAGTCGCGTAGGTTCAGCTGCTCAGCTTAAAGCTATGAAACAAGTAGCTGGAACTTTAAAATTAGAGTTAGCTCAATATAGAGAGGTTGCAGCCTTTGCTCAATTTGGATCAGATTTAGATGCTGCCACTCAATACTTATTGAACAGAGGAGCTAGATTAACAGAAATGTTAAAGCAAGCACAATTTGCTCCTATGGATATTGAGAAACAAGTTGTAATTGTGTATGCAGCCACAAAAGGATATTTAGACAAAATGAATGTTTCTGATATTCCTAAGTTTGAACAATCTTTATTAAAACAAATTGATGCGGAAATTTTAAAAATTATTCGTGAAGAAAAATACATATCTGAACAATTAGAAAAAAAATTAAAAAAATTTTTTGATAACTTTACTGAAAAATTTTTAGCTTCAAGATAAAATTTAAATATACAACTTTATAGGAAAATCACATTTTATTTTTCTATAAAAATATAAAAACAATTTGTAATTATATAAAAAATGTTTGCACTTTACGATTTTTTAGTAAATTTTATAGTAAAGTGTAAAATTCCTTTACTATAAAATTTACTAAAAAAAAATTTTACACTTTACTAAAAAATTTATACAAAATAGAAATTTTATAACAGCTAAATACTTCGTTAAGAAATTTATTTCTATTATTGACAATACAAGTATTGTCAATAATAGAAATATCATTGACAATACTTGTATTGTCAATCAATTGATTGACAATTCATTTAAAAAGTATTATTTTTATTTAAAAAATAAAAATAATTCTCATTGCCAATACAAGTATTGTATATCAATTGATTGCATTACCAATACAAGTATTGTATATCAATTGATATACAATTCATTCTACGAATAATATAAATCTCATTCTACGAATACTATTTCTATTATTCTACAAATAATAAAAATATCATTATTAAAATTATTTTATATAATATTTTCTATTATATAAAATAATTTTAATAATGAATAATATACTATGTTTATATATATATCATATTTTTTTAATTATAAAATATGCTAGTGTAACCATATATAACATAAAATTTTCCATTAATTTACATACTAAAAAAATATCACCTATGAGTTTTACTAACTTAATAAATTTACTAAAAAATCTACTTCAAAAAATATTACATTTTAATATTTTATGCTTTAAATTTTATCTTAAATTGCAATTAAAACTTATATGGTTTTTCACGGAGACAAAAATTGGATATTGTATTTACCTTTTTTGTATAATGTACGGGGTATCTGGTTTATCTAGTACAAAAAATGAAGTTATTAAAGCATGGTGTATACTTTTTGCAATTACAATTGCTGGGCTTGTAGTTCAATGGTACATTTTAGTAAAAATTCCTTTTACTAAAAAGCTTTTAGAAAACTGGCTTACACGCGAATACATAGTCAATCATTTTGGCGAATACTAGAGCGTTAACTAAAGTAGCTACTGTTGTATCTTTAATAGTATTTTTTGCTGGTACAGATATAAAAAACAAGATATTTTTATTGATAAAAAAAGTTAGACAATACTTTGAACGAAGCTGCTTTAATTGCCAACAAACCACCTAAAAGTTTAGTAACTAAGACAATGGAAGCATAAACATATAAAAAAATAACTATATTATTTAATTATGTCATTGACAATACAAGTATTGTATATCAATAGATTGCATTGCCAATACAAGTATTGTATATCAATTCATATACAATTCATTCTACGAATACTATTTCTAGTATTTAAAGAATACTAGAAATCTCATTCTACAAATAATAGAAATCTCATTTTTAACAATTTTAGCTTGTTTAGTAAATTTCTTTATGCATGCACAGTGCATGTTAAATGAAACTTTATTAAGTTATACTAATGATATTTATATTATTTGTAGAATGATAATATAATTTCAAGATTTAAATTATTATCAAAAAATCACTTATCATTGCCAATACAAGTATTGTTTATCAATTGATTGCATTGACAATTCATTTACTTTTATTTATTTCACAAATTTATGATTAATATGAAATTTTTCTAGAAAAAGTAGAAAAGTTTCATAGTCAAGTATTACTGATAATAATATGCGTGAAGTTTTAAACAAAATAAAGTTCAAACTTTTTTTTAATATGATTAGCACATTAACGCAACTCTTATAAAATGCTAACAAACTAATGATATTTCTATTATTCTACAAATACTAGAAAGAGTATTCGTAGAATGAATTGTTTCATAATTGATATACAATACTTGTATTGGCAATGAGATTTCTATTATTCGGAGAATGAATTAAAAATCAATTGATATACAATACTTGTATTGTCAATGACTTTACTATAAAAACTTTAAATTTTAAATAATTTTTTTTGTTTAAAATAAAAGTAAAATATTAGAAATTAAAAAAAAACTATGGAAACAAAAACTATACTTATTTCTGCTGGTGTAATTGGTGCAATTAATGTTACTTCAAGTTTACTTTATTTAAAATTAATTTCATCAGTAGTACATATTGAAAATAAAAATCTTCATGATACTATATTAACTAATATAGATATTGCTCAAAAAAATACAATTAAAGAATATAAAGATTCATTTGACTATTTTTCAAAAAATATAAATCATCGACAATACAAGTATTGTCAATCAATTGATTGACAATTCATTCTACGAATAATAGAAATATCATTATTTTGAACAAATTATACAAAAAAATGATATTATATTAAAACATAACGATGTGATCACTAAACAAATGTCTGATTTTTCATCTTTAGATTAAATTAAAGCACATCATGGTAAACATATTTCTGACTTAAGTTTGCAATCTATTCATGACAATCCAATAATACTAAAATTTGATGTTTAAAAATGGCATAATATATTTGTTGAACTTACAGAAAAATAAACGTATTTAAATGATGGAACACTTAGTTTGCATAATTATGGTCATGACCAACTAGACTTACTAAAAATGGTAATGAAGGCAGGATTTAAAGCTTGTGATGGTGATGTTGATACAGAAAGTATTGATAGTCTAGTAGCAGTATTTAAAATATGTAGGAAAAACTACATAAAATTATAAATTATAAAAAAATATATATCTATATAAAAAAAAATTTTTTATGTTAAGTTTTTATTCAATATTTAAATTTTTATTTGGTATAAAAATTGCAGGTACGGTTAGTACATCAACTGTATTGGGTGTACTTTTTATACTAAGGTATTTATACGCAGATCCAGGAAAAGCTGTAGAAGATATGAAAGATGTAACAAAAGCAAGTTATACTTTATTTTCTAAAATTGGTGAATTTGGGTTTCAAGGTTAAAAATCTGTTTATAAAGTTTTTACAGGTGTTGAATACGAACAAGAAAAAATTCAACCTATAATTTTAATTGAAAGAAAAAAAGAAGAAATTTTAACTACTACTTAAATTGAATGGTTTAATTCTCCATTTTCATTTCTAAAAAATAGTATAAATGAAATTTTTGAAAATTATCCTACAAAAATACCATTTTATCCTTTAAATAAATGTAAAATTTTAGAATAAAATTCTGATAAAAAAGTAGATTTTTTAAATGTTTAAATGCCTGATAATATGCTATAAAAAGTTATAAATTTATTTAAAAATATTTATTATAAATTAGATGGCAATTTCAAAATAAAAGTGTAACCTATTTCATTTTATATACCAAAATATTTAAAATTTTTTGTTTTAGAATAATTTCAATATGTTCGTCTTGAATTGAAAAAACTTACTTTAATAAAAGAGCAGTTAGATTTTTTCTTAAACGTTTCATTGACAATACAAGTATTGTATATCAATTGATTGACAATTCATTCTACGAATAATAGAAATATCATTTTATTTATTTTTTACTATTTTACTATTTAAATTTTTAAATGTTTTTTTTGAAAAAACTGGAATTTATTTAAAAGATTATTTAAATTTTATATTAAAAAAAAATTAAATACTAATATTACATTTTTCAAAAAAAAAAAAATTATTAAAACAAGTATCTTTAGTAGAAGAAAAAAAAAGGGTTTTTAGCACAAATGATTAATATACTTAATTTTTATACATTTTTACAAAGTAAAATTCTTGCTTTAGTGTTAACTTTTTGCTTATCTAGAACAATAATATTAACATATTTGTATTTATTCAAGCGAGATAGCATTAATACATCATTATTAATGTGTCTTCAAAAAATTTTATCTCATTGACAATACAAGTATTGTCAATCAATTGATTGACAATTCATTTACGCATTGAACTTTTACAAACAAATAATTATAGTGGGCTAGAAAATGCTACTTTAACATTAAAACAAAAATGTACATTTAATAAAGTAATAGCACATTCTTTCTTTGAAACTCATTCTACGAATAATATAAATATTATTTATTTAAAGCTGGGATTAGTATTTTTGCTGTAATACTATCTATATATATGGTTTCTACTTTATTAATAAAATATGATAATTTTCTTCATGAAAACATTGTAGGGCTTGAAAAATGGTTACAATACAAAGTAAATTATTTAAACAATGAAGTAACAAAAAGTCAGAAAGCTGCACCTAAACCTGAACCTAAGTCAGGAGGTGGTGGTATAAACGAGTCTCCATTATTTGTAGTAGACACATCAACAGCAAGACATCCCGGTTCTAGTTTAGACCGTACACATATTGTATTTTCAGGAAAATGATCACCAACTGCACCTTGGGAAAACACTTTTTTCTCACGTATTGATTCTGTTGATCCTGGTGCTACTCTTCAAGAAAATGAACATTCTGCTCATCAAGCAACATTAGGGTCTAGCGAATACACAGTTAGAAAAGAAACACCAATGTATGACGCTTTTCAGGCAACGAAAAATACTATGTTTAAAAACATGAATAGCGCAAGTAAAGTAATGGGTAGTGCAAATAAAAAAGCTTTTAAAGCTTTGAAAAGTGTGGATAATAAAGTACATTATTTAAACTTTACACTTTACACTTTACTATAAAACTTAAATTTTATTAAATTTTAGGTTTTTTATTTTTTTTAGTAAAGTTTATGTTTAAAACTTACTAAAATTTTCCATAAAAAAAAATGATATTTATATTATTCGTAGAATGAAATTTTTTCTATATTATACACGTTTTAAAAAATAAAAATAAAAAATTATGGAAGAACAAGCATATACATTAAAAAAAATTCAAAAAAATAAACTAAAAAAAAGTACTATTATTATATTAATTTTCATTTTTATTTTTATTTTTATTTTGCTTTTAATATGTTTGTATACATATATTAAAGATTATAAAGAATTTTTAAATACATTAAAATATAATTTAGAAGGTTTTTTTCTAGCAATTGCAAAAAATATAGATTTTTTTTATAAATCTTTCTACAATATTTTATTTGTTTTATATCCAGAAAATACTTTTTTTTTTTTAGCAAAGCACTTGTGCAAAGCACAAGCTTATTGCAAGCTTTAAAAAAAACGTAGTTTTTTTAAGCAAATTTTTTTAAAAATAAAATATATAAAAAAAAAAGTATAAATTAAAGTAAATACATGGAAATCATTTTTTCTATTTCCTATAAATTTTGTTAAAAAAGTTTTTAATGAATGGAGAAATAACACTTTAGTCTCAATAAATCTGCATCCATTAATAAATGTTGAAAAAAAATTACAAGATAGTTTTTTCAGCTCTGATTTTTTTACAGGTTCAAACACTTTTCAAAAAATAAAAAATGCAATTTATCATATTTATAATTCAAAGCCTACGAATGTAGTTACTGATAAAACATTTTCTAGAAACATATGGATTTCTAGAGCATATTTAGAACAAATATCAGCTGATTTTCGTGAAATTACACGACAATCAGGGAAATTAATTTATTTAAAAAGTAAAATTTTTGCATATTTAATTGTAGCTAGTTTTTTTTGTTTTTTTGTAATAATATTACCTTTATTATTAAGTATAATTAATGGCTTTGTGGTAGTTTGCAAATTAATAATAAATGTAATTTATTATAAAAAATATAAGAAATTTTATTTTATTTTAGAAAACAAAACAAATAATGAGATTTTAAACTTAACTGTGAGAAAAAAATCTTATTGGTACTCAATCTATGATTCTATAAATACTTATTTTCTTTATAAAGCTACTTATATTAAAATAGCTTTAAACATTGTAATTATAAAAATAAATGGAATGTATTATAGTTATTACATGTTAAAATCTGAATTGGCAAATGATTTACAAACAATTTTAGAAAAAATTTTCTCTTTATATAATAAAGAGTCTGTTATTTTTTATCATGATTTTTCTGTTACTTTTCTTTTAAAATTAATACAAACTACTAATGGCTGGCTTAATGCATATTATTATTATATAAAAAATAGTTTTATTTTAGAAACTTTTATTATTTCTAGTGTTGCTATCTCATTTTTTGTATATAAAACTTATTTCTACACACAAACCTGCGTAAATATAATAAATTTAAAGGTAAATAAGTGGATTACTGTTTTTATTGCTAGTTTTTTTAAAATTCCGGATGATTCATGGACAACTGTAGATTCATCTACATTAACTAATGTAGCAACTAATACAGTAACTGATGCAGCAACTAATGAAGCAACTAATACAGCTCCTATAAGTAATATACCTCGTATGTCTACATCGTCTATAGTTGACTATAGTAAATATGAAGAAACTCAAAATGTTGTAACTGACGCATTAAAAAATGTGTATACAAATGGTAAAAATTCGTTTTTTTCCAAAAAAACAGCTAAAGCATCATCAACTGATGCTAAAGATGGATTATCAACTGATGCTAAAGATGGATTATCAACTGCAGCTAAAGAATCATCAACTCTAGCTAAAGATACAGGAGCAGGACCATCAACTGCAGCTACAGCATCATCAACTTTCACTTATACTAAAAAACCATCAAATACAAAACCTGCTTCTGAAGCAGGAGATGGTTCAGAAGATAGTTACAAACTAAGTGGGTTATAGAAAGTAAGATAAAAATATCTACGAAAAAGAAAAACTAAAATTTAAACTAATTAACTATATAGCATTACTACATAGTCAATTAATTTTAGTTTTAGTTTTTCTTTTTATTTTTTTTTTAATTCTGATATAGTTAAAAATTTCACATAAACTTAATTATTTTCTCATCAAATATTTTTTATTTTTTTTAAATAAAAATTTAATACATATTTGAAAAACTTTAGAAAAAATTTTACGTAATACTAAAGATTTAACAAATAAATATAACTAAATAATAACAGCGTAAAAGCTATATGTTTAAAAGTTTTTCCATGACTATTTGTCAACAAACTCACTAGTGTATTTCTAAGTAATTTATATTTCTGATCATGCAAGTGAAATAGTTTTATTTCTATTTAAATTTGATTTAAATAATTTGTATGTTTTCTTTTTGAAGATTCTAGTTTTTTATCATAAAAAACAATTGTGCAACCGGAATTTTTAGTAATTTTATTAATATCTGCATATACTGTTTTTAACTTTAAATGTTTGTTGTTTTTAGATTTAAATTTTTTATAAAAAATACTATGTTAAACAATGAACTTGAAAAAGTGTTTATTATTAAATATTTTTATTTTATATAAATGAAAATTTAAAGTGTTCACTTTTCTTGATTGAATGATATAATTTAATAGCATTATAATGTGTAAACTAAGATTAGTACAGAAATATATAGATGATCTATACTACAAATATTTTTATGAATATTTTGTATTAACATAAAAAAAAACAACTTATCAAATTATATAATATTTTGTATATCAGCCATATTACCTGCTAATTTGTATTTAGTAACAAACTCGTTTTTTTTTTCCACGCTTTTTTCATTCTACGAATAATAGAAATATCACTCTACGAATAATAGCAATATCACTCTACGAATACTAGAAATCTCATTGACAATACAAGTATTGTATATCAATTGATTGACAATTCATTCTACAAATAATATTTCTATTATTTGTAGAATAATAGAAATCTCATTATATTCTTGACGTGTAATAGTTTTATTAAAAGTACTACTGTGCAAACTTTTTTGTTTTAAAATCAAAAAAAGTATAAACGTTTTTTTTTCACACTGCGAAAAATGCTTAATCAACTGAGAAACACAATTATTTTATACAAGATTTTGAAATAAAGTGTTATTTTCACAAAAAATTAATACTAAAAAAAGCATCTACTCCTCCAGTATAAATTTGATTTTCTATTTTAGAATATTTTAAGTTGTAAGAAATAGTAGTACGTTTAAATCTTTTAATTTCTAATTTTTCATTGCTAAATAAAATATTATAAAATGTTTGTATAAAGTTAATTTTTGAAAATATTAATGGATATTTAAAATTCATTCTACGAATAATAAAAATCTCATTCTACAAATAATATCAATATTATTTGTAGAATAATAAAAATCTCATATACAATACAAGTATTGTATATCAATTGATTGACAATTTAATCTACAAATAATAGAAATTTTATTCTATGAATACTATTTCTATTATTTGTAGATTAATAGAAATATCATATACAATACAAGTATTGTATATCAATTGATAAACAATTCATTCTACGAATAATAGAAATAGCATTGTTGTGTTAGTATTTTTTATATAGTTATAAAAAATTAAAAAAGTTTACAATATTTTATTAAAATATAACAAATAATTTAAAATTTTTAGAATTAGAAATAGAAATTTAATAAAAACATATTTTTTCTATACTTTATTAAACAAATTTTATATTAATATAATAGCGGGGGTAGGATTCGAACCTACATACTTCAGATTATGAGCCTGACGAGACAGCCATTTTCTCATCCCCGCAATTAAATTTGTTTCACTTGTATTATACTTTATAATCAATTAAAAAAAAAAATAAAAAAAAAAGTCAATCCAACCGCAGGTTCCCCTACGGTTACCTTGTTACGACTTCGCTCCGGTCGCTAAACAGTCTCTAATATATGCTTTCTAATACTATGTTTATCTTATCTTAGTATTTTAACTATGTGAAAATATACAATAATACTAGAAAGTCAATACTTTAAAATTATTATACTCCCAGAGCGTGACGGGCGGTGAGTACAAGGCTCAGGTACATATTCACCGTGGCGTGCTGATCCACGATTACTAGTGATTCCGACTTCATGTTCTCGAGTTGCAGAGAACAATCCGAATTAAGGTGAGTTTTATGCATTCGCTCCGACTCGCATCATTGCTTGCTTTTGTAATCACCATTGTAACACGTGTGTAGCCCAGTCCATAAGGGCCATGACGACTTGACGTCATCCTCACCTTCCTCCAGTATATCACTGGCAGTGTGAAAATAGTAGCATTTTTTTAGTAAAAAAAATTTGCAATATTTCAAAAGGGTTGCGCTCGTTAAAGGACTTAACCAAACATCTCCAATAATTATATATTTGCTGTTAACGCAATTTAAAAGTTTTATAAAAAATTAAACTTTCAAACATACAATTTTGTTGTATACTAAATTTTCGTAGAAAATGTTTAATTTTGTTTACTTTAATTAAATAATAGTACATCTATATAATTACATATTCTTATAATTTCTTATAAGTTTAGACTATACCTTCATCTTGGTGCTGGCTACCAAGAGCTAGCGTGTTGAATATTATACAACTATAGTATTTAAAAATAAAATATATATTTAATTTAGCAGTTAATAAAACTTTGCTAAAAAAAAAAACTACGTTTTTTTTAATTGACAATACAAGTATTGTCAATCAATTGCAGCTTGAAAAAAAAATTTTTTGCGTTTAATCAATGAATTGTCAATCAATTGATTGACAATACTTGTATTGTCAATGATGCTTTTTACAAGTTTTATTTTATATACTACTAATTGTATTTTTTAATACTCCTCGGTACTTAAACCTCAGTCGTTACGGGGTTATAAAAGTTTATACCTTTGTATAGGTATGATGAAAGATGAAATTATTTTTTTAAATTTACTAAGATATTTTCTAAATCTATACAATCGTCTACTATTATGAACAAAATGTAGTTTATTAAAAATAAAAATATTTAAGTTTTTGTTTAAAACATAAATTAATTTATTTTTTTATATATCAGTAAAATTAAACACAAAAATAATAGTTTTATGAAAACCATCTTTGCCTTTATCATCCATAAATTATACTGCTAAACTTAAAAAATTAATTAATAAGTTTTTTATATTTTAATAATATTTTTCTATTTTTTCAATGTATTTTTACTATAAAAAGCACTAAAATTGCATAAAACAATAAAACTTTTTTTTTAAAACAAGTTTGTTGCAAAATTTCGTGAAAAATCTATATAAAGTACTTTTTTTTTCAGTAACTTTATAAAGTATAATAACTTTAAAAATTTTGATTTTACTAATTACTATATTTCTATTAAAATTTAAAACAAAATTAAATTTTTGTTTAGTATATTTATAAATAGAAAAATTAATTTGTAGTTTATTATACTTTGTAATATAAGCATCACTTAGCATTGTTCTTAAAAAAAATAAGCTTAAGTTTTTTTTTCTTGTACAACACTTTCCTTCGTAGTAAGAAAACTGATTATTTTTTTTT
>VFQR01002700.1_pt1 | contig 10876 bp, 12 predicted proteins | sample 3512321 | NCBI WGS metagenome assembly VFQR01 (sample SAMN10412374, study PRJNA504923) | tailings metagenome | isolation source: Relicate 3 Philex TSF1 revegetated site | place: Philippines: Tuba, Benguet | collected 2017-08-29
GGGCAACAAAAAATGACGGCACGCCGGCGCCGATGTGGGTTCAATGAACCCACCATCAACAGCAGGAGCTGCACATGCCGATCACCAACAAGCCCCGCCTCCAGGCCTTTCTCGTTGCGTCCGCCCTTGCCCTCGGCGTGGGCGCCGCCCATGCCGACGACCTGAAGGGCCGCATCCAGTCGATCGACCTGTCGGCCAAGGCTTTCGTGGTCAACGGCGAAACGATCTACGTGACCGACAAGACGGACTACGAAAACGACTACAAGCGCTTCGAGGACCTGCGCGAAGGCCACTACGTCGAGGTCGACATCGACCGCAAGGACGGCCGCCTCTACGCCGACGACATCGAGTTCAAGAAGAGCAAGCAGTGACGCCGAGGCAGCGCCGGCTCACGCGTTCACGCGCAAGAGCCGGCCGCTGTCGGTGAGCAGGTAAAGGCGCCCGTCCGGGCCCTGGCGCACATCGCGGATGCGCTCACCCAGCGACACCAGCAGCCGCTCTCGGCCCACCACGGTGTTGCCGCTCAGTTGCAGGCGCCACAGCGCCTGCCCGGCCAGCGCCCCCACGAACAGGCTGCCCTGCCAGTGCGCCGGCCCGGTGCCGCCGGTGAAGAAGGCCATACCGGCGGGCGCGGTGGAGCTCTTCTGGCCCGAGGTCCAGGGCGTGCCATCGCGCGTTTCCCACACCGACGCGGGCTGCTCCATGCCCGGGTTCGCCGAGCCCAGGCCGACCGGCGTGGTGGTGCCGTATTCCTGGCCGTGGCTGATGACGGGCCAGCCGTAGTTCAGGCCCGCCAGCGTGCGGTTCACTTCATCACCACCCTGCGGGCCGTGTTCGCTGGTCCAGAGCTCGCCCGTGGCCGGGTGCAGCGCCGCGCCTTGCGGGTTGCGGTGGCCGTAGCTCCAGATCGCGGCGGACGCGCCACTGAACGGGTTGCCGGGCGCGGCCAGGCCATCGGTGGTGACGCGGGCCACCTTGCCGTTGCCGCGCGACAGGTCCTGCGCGTAGCCGCGCTGATCGCCGTTCTGGCGGTCGCCCAACGTCACGAACAGGCGGCCGGTGTTGTCGAACACCAGCCGCGAACCGAAGTGCCCGCTGCTCGCCACCTTGGGCTGCTGCCGGTAGATCACGGTGAGGCCGACCAGGCTCGACGAGCCCAGGTCGAGTTCGGCGCGCGCCACGGCTGTGCCATTGAGCGACGCGTTGCCCGCATCGGCCTCGGAAAAGCTCAGGTAGATGCGCCGGTTGGTGGCAAAGGACGGGTCCAGCACCACGTCGAGCAGGCCGCCCTGCCCGCTGGTGGCCGTGACCGCCGGCAGGCCGGTGATCGATTGGCGGGACGTGCCGTCCGCCGAAAGCAGCCACAACTGGCCCAGGCGGCCCGTGATCAGCATGCGGCCGTCGGGCAGGAATGCCAGCCCCCAGGGGTTGGCGAGACCTGTCGCCACTTGCGTCGCCGTCACCGGTGTGGTGGTGGGGACGAAAGCGGGTGTGTTGACCGAACCGGGTGGTGTGCCCGACGCCGGGGCGCTGCTGTCGCCCCCACCGCCACCACAAGAGAGCAATGAGGCGCACAGCGCGATGGCGCCAAGGCGGGAAGGAAGGTGCGGGGGGAGAAGTGGCGAAAGGGTGTGCGGCATGCGGCCATGCTAGGCGGGGTGCGCTTGGCCGACTGCAAGCATTTGTGACCCGCGCGCCAGCGGCAAACCCGGTGACGACATGGACGCGCGCAGCACCGAACCGCTCACCGACTCCGTGCAATACAAGGTCTTGCCGTCGGGCCCGCCAAAGGCCACGTTCGTCAGCGACGCGCCCTCCGGGCTGCGGATCACCTCCACCGGTTCGGCACGCGCATTCAGCACCCAGGCATAGCCCAGGCCCGGGTTCGCCACGATCACGCGGCCCAGCGCATCCACCGCCAGGCCGTCCGGTCCGCTGGGTCCGTACGAGGTGAAGAAGGCACCGACCTTGGACACACTGCCATCGTCGAGCAAGGGCACACGCCACACCGCATTGCCCCGCGTCACGCCCAGGTACAGCACGCGCTCGTCGGGCGACAGCGCCACACCGTTGGGGCTGGGTACGTTGGACAGCAGCACATCGAGCTGGCCATCGGGCCGCAAACGGTACAGGCGCCCGGTGGGGTCGTGCAGACCGGTCTGGCCCTGGTCGCTGAAATACAGGTTGCCCCGGGTGTCGAAGATCAGGTCGTTGATGCCCTTGAACCGCTCGCTGTTGCGGCGCTCCAGGTAGGGCCTCACGGTGCCGCTGGCGAGTTCGCACACCATCAGCCCGTTGCGGTAGTCGGCAATGAGCAGTTCCCGCTCGTTGAGGAACTTCATGCCGTTGGGCTCGCCGTCGTATTCGGTGACCAGCGACCAGGCACCGGTCGCGTCGACACGGAAGATCCGGCCGAACGGGATGTCGGTGACGTACAGGTTGCCTGCCGCATCGAACACCGGCCCTTCCAGGAAGCTGTCGGTCACGTGCCCGGGGCGGTTGGCCTCGCCCCAGCTCGAGCGGCGGTCCGGGCGCCGGAACGTGTCTGGCAGGCGGGTGAAGACCTCGGCGTCGCGCAGCGCGGGAGGGTGCGGCAGGAACATGGCGTATTACTGTTTTTCGAACGCGGAATTCGCCGCGATCTTGCCCCAATACGCCGTGCGGTCCTTGAGGTTGCGCGCGAAGGTGGCTGCGTCCCAGTGGCCAGGCTCAGCGGCAATGCCTTCGGCATAGGCCTTCATGTCGGCCGTGGCCATGGCGATGGCGATTTCCTTCTGCAACCGGTCGATCACCTCGGGCGGCGTGCCCTTGGGCGCCCACAGGCCGGTGAAGTTGATCACACCGAAGTCTTTCACGCCCGCCTCGGCGAACGTGGGCACCTGCGGCAGCGCGGCCAGGCGCTTGTCGCCGCTGATGGCGAGCAGGCGAATGCGATTGCCCTTGACCGGGCCGATGACGCCAGGCGTGGACGCGATCTGGTAGTCGATGGTGGCACTGAGCAGCGCCTGCGTGGCCTCGCCCGCGCCCTTGAACGGCACATGCAGGAAGCGCGCGCCGGTGGCGATGCCCAGGGCCTCGCTGGCGAAGTGCGGCATGGTGCCGGGGCCGCCGGTGCCGTAGGTCAGCTTGTTCGGTTCGGCCTTGGCGGCGCGCAGCATTTCGTCGAGCGTCTTGTACGGCGACTCGGCGCGCACCGCGACCGCCATGGGCGCAAACACGAACGCACCCACGGGCTCGAGGTCCTTGTCGTGGTCGAAGGGCAGCTTCTTGAAGATATGCGGCAGCAGCGCAAAGGTGGTGTCGTTGGCCACCAGGGTGTAGCCATCGGGTGCCGAGCGCGCCGCCGCGGACACACCGATGGTGCCGGTGGCACCGGGCCGGTTGTCGACGATGAAGCTCTGCCCGGTCTGCTCCTGCAGCTTGGCGGCCATCTTGCGCGTCACCACGTCCACCGCGCCGCCGGGCGCATAGGGCACGATGATCTTCACCGGGCGCGCGGGCCAGGTCTCGGCCTGACTGGCGCTGGCGCAGGCCAGCAGCAGGCCGGCGGCGAGGAAGCGGAAGGTCTTGGTCATGCGATGTCTCCAGTCAAAGATCGTCAATCGATGGTGATGCGCGAGGCCTTGATCACGCGCGCCCACTTGGTGGCCTCTGCGTTCACGAAGTCTTCGAGTTCCTTGGCGCCGCCGGCGGCGGGCAGAGCGCCCTGCCCTTGCAGCCGTTCGCGCATGGCGGGCGAGGACAGCACCTCGCGCATTTCGGCTTCCATGCGTTTGACGATGTCGGGCGGCGTGCCCGCGGGCGCGAAGATCGCATTCCACTCGTAGGCACTGAAGCCCTTGAGGCCGGTCTCGGCGATGGTGGGCGTCTCGGGCATGGCGTCCAGGCGCTTGTCGAAAGCCGTGGCGAGCACCTTGAGGCGACCCGCCTTCACCAGCGGGCCTGACGCGGTCACGGCGCTGAACATCAGGTCCACCATACCGCCAGACAGGTCGGTGAGCGCAGGGGCGCCGCCGCGGTAAGGGATGTGCACGATGGCCATGCCATGGCCCTGTTTGAAGAGCTCACCACTCAGATGCGCGGCACCCCCGTTGCCCGCCGAGGCATAGGAGAGTTTGCCGGGGTTGGATTTCGCGTACTTCACCAGGTCGGCCACGCTGTTGAAGCGCGAGTTGGCCGGCACCACCAGCAGCGTCGGAATGCGCGCCACCATCGAGATGGGCACGAAGTCCTTGTCGTAGCTGAAGGTGAGCTTGGGGTAGAGCGAGGGATTGACCGCAAAGGCCGTGGCGTCGTAAAGGAAGGTGTAGCCATCGGCGGGTGCTGAGGCCACGGTCATCGCGCCGATGGTGCCGCCCGCGCCGGGCTTGTTCTCCACGATCACCGACTGCTTCAAGCGCTGCGTGAGCTCGGTGGCCACCGTGCGCGCCAGCGCATCGGCCGCGCCGCCGGCCGCATAGGGCACCACGAAGCGGATGGGTTTCTCGGGCCAGGCCGCGTGGGCCAAGGGCGCCGTCAGCGCGGCGGCCGCGAGGCAGGCGGTCAGCAGGTTCTTGAGGCCTTGTCTCATGGGTGTCTCCTTGTGGTGAAGGGCTGGGTGGGCCCGGAATGTCAAACCGTGGCGATGGGCGTGGCGGGCGAACCCACCGCGCCCGGCAGCCGCAGCGGCGGCGCCGTGAGCAGAAAGCGGTGGCGCGCGTGCGCGCGCAGCCAGCGGGCCAGTGCCGTGAGGTACCAGAGCTCACCGAGGTGGATGCCGTTCTTGAACAGGCAGTGCTCGTGCAGCGGCAGGCGCGGCTGGCGCAGCGCGGGGCCGCCCGCCGGCCGGGCCAGCTTGGGCACCACCAGCTCCACCGCGGGGTTGTCGGCGAGCAGGCAGGCCAGCTTCACGTCGACGATCCAGTTGAGCAGTCGGCCGTCCCAGCCGTCGAGCCCGCTGCCGGTGGCGTGCAGGGTCTCCAGATCGGGCCGGCGGTTCATGGCCAGCAGGGTGTCGGCAAAGCCGGTGTGCAGGCACACCATGTCGCCGCTCTCCACCTCGATGCCGTCGGCCTCGAGGATGCGCATCAGCGCGTCGTAGCCCACGGCCTGGCGGCGGCGGCCCAGGTGGTGTTCGAGGTCGATCATCACGCCCCGGCCCTGCGCACCGTGCTCCGCGAGGTGTTCGATGCCCAGGGCATCGGCCTGTGGCCCGGGGTAACGCGCAAAGGCCTGCGTGGCCTGCGGGTCCTCGGTGCCGGGCCGGATGTGTTCGCCCGCTCGGTAGCCGTTGTAGAACACCGCCTCGGCCACGCCGTCGCCATCGGCATCGAACAGGCTGCCCATGTGGGCCAGGCTGTCCCACTGCGTGGAGTACTGCAGGCTGAGCAGGGCCACGTCGTCGTTGACCACGTCCGTGAGCTCGGGGTCTTCCGACGCGTAGGACCAGCAAAAGCCCTGCTGGCCCGCGCTGGCGCCGTTGCGGATCACCGAGAAGCGCTGCGGCGGCTGGCGGCGCGGGTTCATGCTGGCGCCACCGGGCACGTCCAGCGGCAGCGAGAGGCAGAAGCTCAAGCCCTCGCGCACCTCGGCCACGCCCTGCAGCACCTTCTCGCGTGTCACCAGGCTCATGCGGCCGCGCTGGTCGTCCGGGCCAAACTCACCCCAGCGCGCCCCCTCGGGCGCGTGTGTCCAACGCTGGGCCATGGCAGATCAGGCGTGCAGCACCGAGAGCACGTTCTCGGCCGCGCCCACGCCCATCTTCACGAAGGCGTCGGCCGTCACGCCGCCGATGTGCGGGCTCAGGATGATGCGTTCTTCGCCCAGGAAGGGATGGCCCGCCACCATGGGTTCGACAGCGAAGCTGTCCAGGCCCGCGCAGGCCACCTGGCCCGAACGCACGGCTGCCAGCAGCGCGGCCTCGTCGATCAGCCCGCCGCGCGCGGTGTTCACCACGATCACGCCGCGCTTGCACTGCGCCAGGGTGTCGGCATTGAGCAGGCCGCGGTTGTCCGCGGTCAGCGGGCAATGCAGGGAGATCGCGTCGGACTCGCGCCACAACGTGGCCAGGTCCACCGCCTCGATGCCGGCGGGCAGATTTTTCGCAAACGGGTCGAAGCCGATCACGCGCATCTCCATCGCCAGGGCCATGCGCGCGAAGCGTTGGCCGATGGCACCCAGACCGATCAGCCCCACGGTGCGGCCCGCGAGTTCCACGCTCTTGTGCGTGGCCTTGTCCCAAAAGCCGGCCTGCATGCGCGCATTGAGTTTGGGTACGGATTTGGCGCAGGCCAGCAACAGGGCCAGGGCCTGCTCGGCCACGGCCGCGGCGTTGGCGCCCACGGCGGCGCGCACTTCGATGTGGCGCGCCTGCGCCGCCGCCTTGTCGATGGTGTCGGTGCCGCTGCCGTGTTTGGAGATCACGCGCAGCGCGGGGGCCGCGTCCATCGCGGCCGCGCCCACCTTGCCGTAGCGCACGATGATGGCCTCGGGGTTGTGGGCCTTGCACAGCGCCACGATGTCCTCGTCGCTGGGCGTCTTGCCCGCGTAGACGATGTGAAAGTCGCTCAGCAGGGCCAGGGCCTGCGGCGCCAGATCGGCCGCGGTGACCAGCAGCGCCGGTTTCACTTGCACCGCCACGCTCACAGCCGCTCCCCTTCCTTGAGCACACCGGCCGCGCGCAGCGCGGCGTCGAGCCATTTGGCGGCCGTGTCGCCTTGCTGGATGGCAGCGATCCGGGCTGCTTCGTCCCTGACCTTCTTCTCCGCCTGCGGAACGAGGGCGGCCACCTTGGCCCGCTCGATCGCGACCACGCCATCGGCATCGGCCACGATGAGATCGCCGGGGTTGACGGTCACCCCCCCCACCGACACCGGGTGACCGATGCGCCCGGGCACGAGCTTGGTGGGGCCATTCGGGTTGGTGCCCACGCTGAACACCGGAAAGCCCATCTCCTCGATCTCGAGCGAGTCGCGCACGGCGGCATCGACCACCACACCGGCAATGCCCAGCTTCTGGCAGGCGGTCATCATGATGGTGCCCATGAGCGCGGCGGTCTGGTCGCCCTTGCCATCGATCACGAGCACGTCGCCGGGCTTCGCGAGCGACATGGCGGCGTGGATCATGAGGTTGTCGCCGGGGCGGACCTCCACCGTGAACGCCGTGCCCGCGACCTTCATGCTCGGGCGCAGGGCGCTGATGCGGCCGTGCAGTGCGCCGCGGCGGCCGTTGACGTCGGCCAGGATCGCGGCCTGAAAGGCGCCCGCCTGTTGCACGAGTTCGGGGGACACGCGATCGAAGTCGCGAACGATATCGGGAAGGGACACGGTGGTTTCCTGAAGGGGGGTCAATCGATCTTGGCGCCGGACTCCTTGACGACCTTGCCCCAACGGGCGATGTCATCACGGATCAGCTTGCTGAACTGTTCGGGCGAGCCGCCCAGCACGTCGGCGCCCTGGTCACTCAGCTGCTTCTGCAGCGCGGGGGTCTGCAAGGCCTTGTTGATCTCGGTGTTCAAACGGCCCACGACGTCTGCGGGCAGGTTGGCCGGGCCCAGCACGCCGAACCAGGTGACGGCCTCGAAACCCTTGTAGCCAGACTCGGCGATGGTGGGCGCATCGGGCAGGTCGTCCACGCGCTTGAGCGAGGTCACCACCAGCGGGCGCAGCTTGCCGTTCTTGATGTGCCCGAGCAGCGTGGGAATGGACGAGACATAGATCTCCACCCGTTCGCTCATCACGTCGTTGATGCCCTGGGCCGCGCCCTTGTAAGGGATGTGCATCAGCTTGATGCCGGCCTCGCGCTGGAACAGCTCCATCGCCAGGTGGGCCACCGTGCCGTTGCCCGACGTCGCAAAGTTGATCGAGCCCGGCTTGGCCTTGGACGCCGTGACGATGTCGGCCAGGGTGCGGTACTTCGAGTTCGTCGCCACCACCAGCGTCAGCGGCGCGCTGGCCACCAGCGAGATGGGCGTCAGATCCTTGACCGGGTCATAAGGCAGCTTGTCGTAGAGGGTGACGTTGATCGCCAGGTTGCTGGTCTGCCCGAGCACGAGGTTGTAGCCGTCGGCAGGTGACTTGACGACGTTGTCGATGCCGATGTTGCCGCCCGAGCCAGGGCGGTTGTCGATCACGAAGTTCCACTTCGTGGCTTCGGTCATCTTCTGCGTGAGCTCGCGCCCGATCAGGTCGGTGCCACCGCCGGCCGGGAACGGCACGACGAGGCGGATGGGTTTGTTGGGCCAGGCCTGGGCGTGGGCGCTGCCCACGAAGGACGCGGTGAAGGCGGTGGCGAGGGCCAGGCCCGTCAGGGTGCGGCGGGAAATGTTCACGGTCTTTGTCTCCATCGTTGTGCAGCGATCGCGTCGCTGTGGCCCGAATTCTGGACAAGGGTTGCGCTCCGTACAATGCCGTTGCGTACAGCGAAACAAGGTGCAGCATGCGAAACCCCAGCACGAACGATGAATCCGGCAGCGAAGGCGGCGTGACTGCCGTAACACGCGCGCTCTCGCTGATGGAGGCCTTTCAGGCCGGTGAATCGACGCTCTCGCTTGCCGAGCTGAGCCGGCGCACCGGCATCCACAAGACCACCGTGCTGCGGCTGGCGCGCACGCTCGCGCTGTCGCACTACATGGTTCAGGAGGACGATGGGCAATGGCGCCTGGGCCCGGCCACGGGCTGGCTGGGTGCGCGTTACCAGCGGGGCTTCGACGTGAACCTGGTCGTGGAGCCGGTGTTGCGCGAGCTGGTGGCGCTCACCGGAGAAAGCGCCTCGTTCTACGTCCGCGAAGGGTCGATACGCGCCTGCATCTCACGCGTGGAAGGCCCGCACTCGGTGCGGCACCACGTGCGCATCGGCGAACGCCTGCCGCTGGACAAGGGCGCGCCGGGCCGCGTCATCCTGGCCTTCAGTGGCGAACGCGGCGAGCCCTACGAAAGCATCCGCAAGCGCGGCTACCACCTCTCGCTGGGCGAGCGCGAGCCCGAGGTGTCGAGCGTGGCCGCACCGGTGTTCGGCTTGAGCTGGCGCCTGCTGGGTTCGATGTGCATCTCGGGCCCGAGCTCGCGATTGCCGAAGGCCAAGCTGGAGAAGTACGCGAAACACGTGATTCGCGCGGCGAACGAGCTGTCGTACGCGCTGGCGGGCAGCCGCTCGGCCAACACACCGCCGGTGGTGTCGAACTGGCACCCCTGAGCGGGCCGGCGCGGTTCAGCCTTCGAGGTGCTGGCGCAGCAAGGGCGGAATGGGTGCCGACTTCTGCGCCGGGAAGTTCACCCACACCGTGGTCGCACCGCCCGAGGCGTAGACCGTGTCGGGGTCGTCGCTGCGGCTGAGCGTGCACCAGCTCTCGAAGCTGCTGCGCCCGGTGTCGCTCACGAACATGGTGGCGATCACATCGCCCGGGTATTCGAGTTGTTTGTGGAAGGTGCAGAAGGCGTTGATGATCACCGGCCCTTCGCCGCGCGGGTCGGGCTGGCAACCGATGGACTGCATCCACTCGATGCGAATGGTCTCCAGGTAGCGGAAGTAGACGGTGTTGTTCACGTGGCCCATCGCGTCCATGTCGCCCCAGCGGATGGGGATGGTCATGCGGTAGACCTGTTTCTTCTTCTCGGGCAGTTCGAATTTCATCGGTGGGCTCGGATGGAGGCGAGGACGCCCAGCACGAACAGCACACACGCGGCCCATTGCACGGCCGCGGGCCACTGCCCGTTCCAGACGAAGGTGTAGAGCAGGCCGAACACGGTCTCGCTCACGATGAGCTGGCCCGCCAGGCTGGCGCTCAGGCGGCGGCTGGCCATGTTCCACAGCACGGAGGCGATCCACGCCGACCCGACGCCGGTGACCGCGCAGACCGCAACGAACACGCCAAAGCGCGGCTGCGCCAGCAACTCGTCCAACGGGCTGCCCGCCACCGCCCAGATGACCAGCGCGCCCAGGCCCGCGGCCACGCCGAGCCAGTTGGCCCACAGCGTGGAGTTCACCTCGGGGTGGTGCGCCAGCCAGCGCGCGTTGAGCAGTCCGAAGGCCGTCCACGCAGCAGTGGCGAACGACGCGAACAGCACGCCCAGCCAGAGCGAGTGGCCCGCGCCCACGGTGCTGTGCGCGCCCTGCAGGTCGGCCCGCACCATCAAGGCGATGCCCGCGGCGGTGAGCACCAGGCCCGGCAGCAGCGAACGCCAGCGCAGGCCCTGCGGCTTGCCGAGCAACATGATCCACAGCGGGATGGTGCCGATGATGAGCACCGGCAGGGCCGCGCCCGAGAGCTGGATCGCGATCACCAGCAGCAGGTAGTAGCCGGTGTAGCCCAGCACGCTCAGGCCGAGCGCGGCCCGCGCCTGCGGTGCCGTGGGCCAGCGCGCTTCGCCGCGCAGTGCGGCCCACAGCAGCAGCGCCAGCGACAACAGGCCGCAGGCCAGGAAGCGCCCCACGGTGAGGTCGACCGAGCCGAACTCGGGCACGATCACCGGCGCCACGAAGGCCGTGCCCCAGAAAGCGCCCGCGCCCAGGCCGGCGGCCAGGCCCGTCACCATGCCCGGCGAAGGCCCGCCGGGCCGCTGCATCACGAGCGCGGTCACTCAGACTCCGAAGCCGTCGTCGGCCGCAATCACGGCGCCGTTCACGAAATGGCTTTCGTTGGAACACAGCATCACCAGCACGGCGTCCAGATCGGCCGGCTGGCCCACGCGCTTGCGCGGCAGCATGCCGATCAGCTTCTGCCCTTGTTCGGTCTGCCAGTGCTCGTGGTTGATCTCGGTGTCGATGTAGCCCGGGCAGATGGCGTTGACGTTGATGCCGAAGCGGCCCCACTCCACCGCCATGGCCTTGGTCATCTGCACCACGGCGGCCTTGCTCATGCAGTACACGCCGATCTGCGGCAGCACCTTGAGCCCCGCCA
>VFQR01002702.1_pt1 | contig 10872 bp, 7 predicted proteins | sample 3512321 | NCBI WGS metagenome assembly VFQR01 (sample SAMN10412374, study PRJNA504923) | tailings metagenome | isolation source: Relicate 3 Philex TSF1 revegetated site | place: Philippines: Tuba, Benguet | collected 2017-08-29
ACGATGCCTTGGCTCGAACGAAGCGAACGCAAGGGCCATCGACGCGAGCCCGGCATCGATCGATGCGCGAGGCGAGGTTCCGGCCTGGGGCGAGGTCCTGGCCTGGGGCAAGGTTCTGGTACATGCGCTTCGCTTGTGCACCCTACACGCACTGCCGATTGCTGCGCTTATGTGCCCTACGCGCACAGCGGCTTTCGGCTCTGTTGCCTGCACGGCGTCGCTCGAGTCGTAGGGCGGACAAGCGCAGCGCATCCGCCGGCAAGCAGCGGCCTTGGCACAGCCGCATCGAACACCACCCGCGCGCCGCCATTGCGATGGAACATCCGGCCGCGAGCGCTTCGCCACGCAGCACGCGAGGTAGCGGCCCGACGCACGCGGAGTGCGACGCGGGCCGCCCATCGCTCGATGCGGCGTCAGCTCAGCGGGAGGCTTGGGCCGCGCTGCAGACCGGCTCGGTCTCGCCCCAGCTCAGCATCAGCGCGCGCACGTCATCGATGGAGGCGGACACCACCTTCGCGCCGTAGGTCTCCTCCAGCACGCGAGCCTGCGCGGCATCGCCGGTGGCGATCGACGCCAGCGAGCCAAGCGCCAGCACCTGCTCGCGCGCGATCGGGTGCAGCTCGTCCAGCAGATCGCTGCCCAGCAGCGCCTGCGCGCCCGCCTTGACGCTCACCCAGTCGCGCCGCGCAGCCGCCGACAGCAGGCTCCACTGCTGGCGCAGGGCCTCGGAATCCAGCCGCTCCGGGTGCACCCAGCTTGGCTCCGCCCACAGCCGCACCCGCTTCTCCGCGCCCACGGTGTGCAGGGTCATTGCGGCGGTCACGGCCAGACGCTCACTGGTGTCTGAGCGATCCAGCTCGACCACGGGCCCGGGCGGATTGGCCAGATGCGCGATTCTGGCCGCCAAACCAGGCTCGGTCAGCCAGATCTCTCGTGAACTCTCGGGCGCAAGCAGGGCATCGGCCAGCTGGTCGGCCAGCAGGAAGTTCTGCACCACGCTCGACGCGCGCGCCTGCGTGACTCTGCCGCTCAGCTGGGTGCGGTCGAAGCACTCCAGCACCTCCAGGCCCGGGAGACCCACGAGCGCATGCCGAGCCAGCATGGTCGCCTCGGCGCGCATGAAGCGGGTCATCGGCCCGCGCAGCGAGACGGTCGGGTAGAAGTCCGAATGCGGCGTCGCCTGATGCAGCTTGACGAAGCTGCGCAGCACCGCCGGGCCGCCCAGGCGGCGCACCTGCAGGTCGGCCACCGAGGCCAGGCCGACGCGGCTCAGCTCCTGGGCCAGTGCGGCCTCCTGCCAGGGCAGGTCGCTGTACTCGGTCGCGCCCGCGTCCTTCCGCGCGAGGATCAGCAGGTCGGCGGAATTGGTCAGGTAGACGGTCGAGTTCGGGAACACCTCCAGCAGGGCGGCCAGCATGGTCGCGACCATGCCGTTGTCGATCTCGTAGGTCTGGATCCACTGCACCAGCTGGCCGTCGTCTTCCAGATGGCGGTGCAGGAAGCGGTAGAACTCCTCGGTGAACAGGCTGGCCACGCCGCTGACCCAGGGGTTGCTGGGCTCGGAAATGATCACGTCGTAGCGACGGCTGCCGGCGGCGAAGAAGGTGCGCGCATCGTCGAAGTACACCTTGGAGCGCGGGTCGCTGTAGGCCCGCGCCACGCGCGGGCCGAACAGCTTGGCGCCCTCCCACATGGCCCGCTCGATCTCGATGTTGTCGACCACGCTTGGGGCCGCGCTGCCGAGCATGGTGTGGGTGGTCAGGCCCGAGCCCCAGCCGATGATCGCGACCCGCTCCGGCTTCGGGTGGGTCGACAGCGGCAGGGCCGCCGCCATCAGCATGGTGATCTCGTCGGTGGTCGGGAGATTGCCCATCGGCGTCAGCGAGGCATCGGGCTTGCCGTTGGTCGAGATCACCGAGCTTGACGGGGTGTCGAACACCGAGATCGTGGCGGTCGAACCGTCCTTCAGGTAGTGCACCGTGGTCTGCGCGTCCGAACGCGCCACGCCGGTGCGGAACACCCCGGCCACCTGCTGCAGCGGGTCGAAGCGGCCCTGGCTCAGGCTGAACGCCAGCAGTGCGGCCGCGCCCAAGCCGGCCATCGCCACCGGCAGGCTCATGCGGCCGGGGCTGACCATGCGCAGCAGGTACAGACCGATCAGGGCGTCGGCCAGCGCCGCCAGGGTCACGGTCAGGCGGATGCCCATCAGCGGGATCAGCACATGCACCGCGAACACCACGCCGACGATGGCGCCGACCGTATTGGCCGCATAGACCCGGCCGATCGCGGCCTCGCCGGCGCCGCGCCGCAGCAGGGCGGTGGTGAACAGCGGCAGGGTCATGCCGGCGAAGAAGGCCGCCGGGAACATGATCAGCATCGAGATCGCGGCGGTGCCCAGCGCGTACAGGGTGTAGGCCTCGCCGGTGCGCGACAGCGCGCCCATCATCCAGCTCACCCAGTCGAAGCTGGACGACAGCATCGGCACCGAGATCAGCGCCGCGGCACCCATGAACACCTGCACGTAGCCGGCGTACTGCACCACGTCCTTGACCTTGGCCGCGCGGTTGCGGATCCACAGGCCGCCAAAAGCCATGCCGGCGATGAAGGTCGCCAGCATCAGCTCGAAGCTGTGCAGGGTCGTGCCCAGCGCCTGGTTCAGCAGGCGCACCCAGCCGATTTCATAGCAGAACGAGGCCGCGCTGGAGAGGAAGGTCGAGGCCAGCAGCACGCGGTACAGCTGCTGTACCTCGGTGGCCTGCTCACCGCCTGCCTGCACCTCGGCGGACACCGCCAACACCGGCTGCTGCTCTTCGCGCATCGCCCGGCTGACGCCCCAGGCAAGTGCCGCCACCAGCAGGTTCAGCGCGCCGGCGATCATCATCGCGCCGGGCATGCCAACGCTCGGCAGCAGCAGGAAGGTCGCCGCCAGCACACCGATCGCAGCGCCCAGGCTGTTGGTGAAGTACAGCCCGCCCAGCACTTCGGCATCGCCGGCGGTGCGGGCGCGCAGCAGGCCGGCGCTCATCAGCGGGAAGGTGGCGCCCAGCAGGATCGTCTGCGGCGCGATCAGCGCCGCCGCCGAGCCCCACTGCCAGAGCCAGCTCAGCCCCAGCCCACCGACGGCGGGCAGGACCGTGTCCTGCGAGAAGTCGGTGTAGAACAGGAAGAAGGGATGGAACAGCAGGCCCATCAGGCCGATCACCGCCTCGACCACCGCATAGCCGAAGATCAGGCGCTTGAGGCGCTCGCCGTGCCGGCTGACCAGCCACGCACCGAGCGCCATGCCGCCCATGAACATGGCGAGCACCAGGGTCTGCGCGTAGGCCGCATGGCCCAGCGTGAGTCCGAGATAGTGTGACCAGATCGACTGGTAGATCAGGCCCGCGAATCCGGACAGAACAAATAGGCCGAGAAGGGCAGGAGCCAGCCAGCGCCGATCAGACATGTGCGTATCCCCGTGGAAGAAGCTGCAGCGTAGCAAGCGGCGCGGTGCACGACCATGGCGCCGCCCATGGGGGGCGAGCAAGAAGCACGCCAGTCATGGCCTGCGGGGTGGGGCGAGGTTCCAGTCTGAGGCGAGGTTCTGGTACATGCGCTGCGCTTGGTTACCCTACGCGCACAGCGATCTGCGACTTCGATGGATGCAAGGCGTCGCCCGCGATTGTAGGGCGGATAAGCGCAGCGCATCCGCCGGCAAGAGCGGGGGATGCCGTGCATCCATCGAAGCGGGGGCGAGGGATGCTTTGTTCCCATCGAAACGTCGTTCAGGAACGATGCGCGCGGCGTGGCGTCAGGCCTGGGGCGAGGTCCCTGTCTGAGGCGAGGTTCCGGTACATGCGCTGCGCTTATGTACCCTACGCGCACGATCGCCTGCGGCTTCGATCGATGCCGGGCGTCGCCCGCGATCGTAGGGCGGATAAGCGCAGCGCATCCGCCAGCGAGCGCGAGGGATGCCGTGCGTCCATCGAAGCGGGGGCGAGGGATGCCTTGTTCCCATCGAAACGTCAGTCGGGAACGATGCGCGCGGCGTGGCGTCAGGGCTGGGGCGCCGTTCCGGCCTGGGGCGCCGTTCCGGCCTGGGGCGAGGTTCTGGTACATGCGCTGCGCTTATGTACCCTACGCGCACGATCGCCTGCGGCTTCGATCGATGCCGGGCGTCGCCCGCGATCGTAGGGCGGATAAGCGCAGCGCATCCGCCAGCGAGCGCGAGGGATGCCGTGCGTCCATCGAAGCGGGGGCGAGGGATGCCTTGTTCCCATCGAAACGTCAGTCGGGAACGATGCGCGCGGCGTGGCGTCAGGGCTGGGGCGCCGTTCCGGCCTGGGGCGCCGTTCCGGCCTGGGGCGAGGTTCTGGTACATGCGCTGCGCTTATGTACCCTACGCGCACGATCGCCTGCGGCTTCGATCGATGCCGGGCGTCGCCCGCGATCGTAAGGCGGATAAGCGCAGCGCATCCGCCAGCGAGTTCGAGGGATGCCGTGCGTCCATCGAAGCGGCGGCGAGGGATGCCTTGCATCCATCGAAGCCCGCGGATCCGCCATGCAGGGTACAAAGCCGCGAAAGCCCGTTGCCCCTACTCCGCATCCAGGCCGCGCAGACTCGAGGGTTCGGATTCGCCCCAGCCCGGCGCATACCAGCCGCGCGCCACGCAGGCCCTGAAGCTCGACCACGGCCAGTCGCCGGGACGCGCCACATGGCCATGCTTTACCGGGTTGTAGTGGATGTAGTCCAGATGCCGGCGCCAGTCAGCCTCATCGCGGATCGCGTGCTCCCAGAAACGCCGTTGCCAGACCCGCTCGGAGACCGGGAGCGCCATGGCGCGGGTGAAGCGCTTCTTGATCTCGCGCCAGCGCCCAGCGAAATCGGCATCGCCTTCGGGCAGCCACCACAGACAGTGCAGATGGTCGGGCAGCACCACGAAGCCATCGATAGCGAAGGGGCGCTCGGCCCGCGTTCGACGTACCGCTTCGCGCAGCATCTCAACCCTCGCCTCGCTGTCGAACAGCGGCCGCCGGTGCTCGAGCACCACCGTGAAGAAGTACACCCCGCCGGGGATCCATGCGCGCCGGTAGTCAGGCATGGCAGCAACCGTTCAAGACCATCGCACGTTCAGTGGCGGAGCAGACCTCAGGGTAGCCGATTGCGCTGCCTATGCTGGCAGCGGGCTGCTGCAAGCTTGTCGAATGGAGCCGAAGCGTGGGGCGAGGTCCCGGTACATGCGCTGCGCTTATGTACCCTACGCGCACCGCGGTCTGCGGCTCCGATGCCTGCACGGCGCCGCTCGCGGTTGTAGGGCGGATAAGCGCAGCGCATCCGCCAGCGCGTGCGAGGGACGCATTGCCGTGAACGAAGGAGAAGGATGCGACGGCTTACCTTGCCACACGGCGTGGCGCGCGTGCCGCCGAACGCGGCTCAGCCGATCTGGACGAGGCCCAGGTACACGCTCTGGATCTCCGCGCCGAACAGGAAGTACACCCAGCCCGCCAGCGCCAGGAACGGCCCGAACGGAATCGGCGTGGCGTGGTCGCGCCCGCGGGCGGCCAGCCAGAGGCTGCCGATGATCGCACCGAGCGAGGCCGAGATCAGCACGATCGGCAGGATCGACTCAAGCCCGCACCATGCCCCCAGCGCAGCCAGCAGCTTGAAATCGCCCTGCCCCATGCCGTCCTTGCCGGTCAGCAGCTTGAACGCCCAGAACACGCTCCACAGGCTCAGGTAGCCGACCGCAGCCCCCCACAGGGCCTGCTCCATGGGTACCGTCCAGCCGAAGGTACTGGCGATCAGACCGATCCACAGCAGCGGCAGGGTCAGGCTGTCAGGCAGCAGCGTGGTGCGCGCATCGATGCCGCTCATGGCGATCAGCAGGCCGGTGAACACCAGCCCCGCCAGTGCCGTCCAGCCGATGCCGAACTGCCACACCACCGCCGCGAAGGCGAGGCCGGTCAGCAGCTCGACCAGCGGGTACTGCAGGCTGATCGCGCTGCCGCAGCCCGCGCAGCGTCCGCGCAGTGCCAGCCAGCTCAGCACCGGAATATTGTGCCAGGGCTTGAGCTTGAACCCGCACTTGGGGCAGTGCGAAGACTCGACCACGATACCCGGCGGCGCGGGGTCGTCGTCCTCGACGGCACTGCATTCAACCCGCGCAGGCGAGCGCTCGCCGAGCGCCAGCCGACCTTCGCCGTCGTCGCCCGGAGCGGCAGCCTCGCTGGCCGCGACCTCCGCCAAGGCCCGCCCGTCGGCAGCATCACAGGCGCTCTGCGCGCGTTCGTCCGCGGGTTCCCAAGCCTCGACGCTGCGCAGTTGCTCAGCGTCCAAGGCTTCGGCCGCCGCTGTCCTGATCGGCTGCTCGCCGGCACCCGCGCAGGCCGCATCGCCGTCCCGGCTGGCCTCGTACTCGGCCAGCATCTCGCGGCACTCGCGGCGCCACTGCCACTCCATGCGCGCAGGCAGGCGCAGGATCACCACATTGAGGAAGCTGCCTACCAGCAGGCCGAAGACGCCGGCGATGGCCACGGCCAGCGCCGGAATCTCGATCAGGGGTTGGAACACGTGGGCTGCGGCCTCAGATCGCGCCCGCCAGCTTGAAGATCGGCAGGTACATGCCGATGACCATGCCGCCGATGATCACGCCGATGAACACCATGATGAAGGGCTCGATCAGGCTGCTCAGGGTGTCGACGGCGTTGTTCACTTCCTGCTCGTAAAACTCGGCCACCTTGAACAGCATGGTGTCGAGCGCGCCGGCCTCTTCGCCGATGGCGGTCATCTGCACCACCATGTGCGGGAACAGGTTGACCTGGCGCATCGCCAGGTTCAGCTGGTAGCCCACCGAGACGTCCTGGCGGATGCGGTTCACCGCATCGGTGTAGACGATGTTACCGGTGGCGCCGGCCACCGTCTCCAGTGCCTCCACGAGCGGCACGCCCGAACGGAAAGTCGTGGCCAGGGTGCGGGCAAAGCGGGCGATCGCCGAGTTGTGCATGATCGACCCGATCACCGGCACCTTCAGCAGGGCGCGGTCGAGAAAGCGCGCGAAGTTCACCGAGCGCTTCTTGGCCTGCACCAGCGCCACCACCGTGCCGACCACGATGCCCAGGATCATCCACCAGTAGTCCTGCATGAAGCGCGAGGCGTTGACGATCATCTGGGTGAAGGCCGGCAGGTCGGCGCCGAAGCTCTGGAACACCTGCTCGAACTGCGGCACCACAAACATCAGCAGGATGGCCGAGACCAGCATGGCCACCACGATCACCACCGCCGGGTAGAACAGGGCCTTCTTGACCTTGGCCTTGAGCGCCTCGGTGTTCTCCTTGTAGGTGGCGATGGTGTCGAGCACGGTGTCGAGCACGCCGGCGCCCTCGCCCGCCCGCACCAGGTTCTGGTAAAGCTCGTCGAACTGCACCGGGTGCTTCTGCAGGGCCTCGTGCAGAGTGCTGCCGCTCTCGATGGTCGAGCGGATGTCGTCCAGCATGTCCTTCATGCGCGGGTTCTTCTGCCCGCCGGCGATGATCTCGAAGGCCTGCACCAGGGGCACGCCCGACTTCATCATGGTCGCGATCTGGCGGCTGAAGATGGCGATGTCCTTGGCCGTGATCGTCGAGCCGGCGGCCCCGAACAGCGGCTTGGCCTTGGCCTTGACCGCGCTGGGGGTGATGCCCTGGCGACGCAGCTCGGCCTTCAGCAGGTTGGCGTTCTTGGCCAGCTGCTCGCCCTTCATCACGGTGCCGCGCTTGTCCTTGCCGGTCCAGACGAAAGGCTGAAGCTCGCTGCCTGCCCGCTTGGGCAGGGGCTTGGCGCCGCGCGCGGCGGTCTTGGTGGCTACGGCCATGGCTTAGTCCTTGGTGACGCGGTTGATTTCGGCGAGGCTGGTGACGCCGTTGCGGGCCTTGAGCAGGGCCGACTTGCGCAGGTCATTGATGCCCGAACGCAGGGCGGCATCGGCGATCTGCATGGCGTTCCCGCCCTGCAGGATGATGGTCTGGATCTCTTCGGTCAAAGGCATGACCTGGTAGATGCCGGTGCGGCCCTTGTAGCCCTCGTTGCACTCGTCGCAGCCGACGGCCTCATAGAGGGTGATGCCGGCATCGACCTCGGCCTCGGTGAAGCCCTCGGCCAGCAGGGCCGGCTTGGGCAGGCTGATCGGCCTTTTGCAGTCGTGCAGGCGTCGCGCAAGCCGCTGGGCGATGACGAGCGTCACCGAGCTGATGATGTTGTAGGGCGCGATGCCCATGTTCATCAGGCGGCTCACCGTCTGCGGCGCATCATTGGTGTGCAGGGTGCTGAGCACCATATGGCCCGTTTGTGCCGCTTTCACAGCAATCTCGGCGGTTTCGAGGTCGCGGATCTCGCCGACCATGATCACGTCCGGGTCCTGGCGCAGGAAGCTGCGCAGGGCGGCGGCGAAAGTCATACCGCGCTTGTTGTTCTGCTGCACCTGGTTGATGCCAGCCACGCGAATCTCGACCGGGTCCTCGACCGTGCTGATGTTGCGGCCCTCGGTGTTGAGGATGTTCAGCGCCGTATACAGCGACACCGTCTTGCCCGAGCCGGTGGGGCCGGTCACCAGCACCATGCCGTAGGGCTTTTCGATGGCGTCCAGAAACAGCTTCTTCTGGTCTTCCTCGTAGCCCAACTTGTCGATGCCCAGCTTGGCGGCCGAGCCGTCGAGGATACGCAGCACGATCTTCTCGCCGAACAGGGTCGGGCAGGTGCTGACGCGGAAGTCCATCGACTTGGTCTTGGACAGGTTGAGCTTGATGCGTCCGTCCTGCGGCACCCGGCGCTCTGCGATGTCCAGCGCCGACATCACCTTCAGGCGCGAGGAGATGCGCGGGCTCAGCTTGATCGGCGGCTTGGCCACGGTTTTCAGGATGCCGTCCATGCGGAAGCGCACGCGGTACTCGGCCTCGTAGGGCTCGAAGTGGATGTCCGAGGCGCCGCGCTTGATGGCATCGACCAGCATCTTGTTGACGAAGCGCACCACCGGAGTGTCGTCGCCCTTGGCGTCGACGCCGCCGGCACTGTCGCCCTCGTCATTGGCATCGCCGAGCTCGAGGTTCTCCAGGCCCTCGTCGTCCTCCATGCCGCCGACCGCGGCATCGGCCGCGCTGAGTGCCACATCGATGGCGCGCTCCAGCTGGTCCTGCGCGACCAGGATCGGCTCCACCACCAGGTTGGCGGCGAACTTGATCTCGTCCAGGCCGCGGGTATTGGTGGGGTCCGCGATGCCCACGAACAGCCGGCTGCCGCGCTTGAACAGCGGCAGGGCCTTGTGCGCGGTAATGAGTTTCTCGTCGATCAGCTTAACCGGCATCTGGGTCGCGTCCATGGCCGCGACGTCGATCATCGGCATGCCGAACTCGATGGCCTGGGCCTGGGCGATATGGCTGCCGCTCACCAGGCCGCGGCTGAGCAGCCACTGGGTGATCGGCGACTTGTCCTTGCCGGTCTCGTCCAGGGCCTTGCGCGCGTCGGCTTCGCCGAGGTGGCCGTCCTGCACCAGGCGGCGGGCGATTCCGGTGATGCCCACCAGGTTGACGGTGGCTGGGCCATTCATGCGTGCTGCTCCGCGCTTTGCCAATCTGAACAGGACTTTACCGCATGCGCCTGCGGTAAAGCATTAGCCGCGGGCCGGACAAAGGACGCGCGGCACGCGAGCGCCGTCACAGAATATGACAATCAAGCCTTGAAGAACGAAAGGGCCCGAAGGCCCTTTCGTGTTGCCGCATGGAGCGGAGAGCTTAGTCGCGGCACTCGGCCGGGGCGAAGCGGGCTTCAACGGTGCCGACAGCATTGGCAGCGCCGGGCATGATCAAACCGGCCGGAGCAGCGGTGGAGCCAACAACGCGGCACTTCCAGGAGACGGTGCCGTCCTTCGACACGTAGGGCACGACCGTCACAGTCTTGCCGTCGATCTGCTTGTTTGCGCGCTGAGCGGGCGGGTTGTTGGCATAGGTCACGGTGATCACGCCGTTGGTGACGTCCAGCGACTGCACATAGTTGCCGTTGGTGTCGGCGGCAGCCGGCGTCATGCCCGCCTTCTCGCGGTTCAGGGGGGCCTCGCCTCGGTTCGAGTAGAACTCGGAAACCTGCGCCTTGGCGGAAGCCGCCAGGGTCAGACCTTCAGAGACCTGGCCGCGGATGGTGTAGTCCTGGTAGGCCGGAATGGCGATGGCCGCCAGGATGCCGATGATCGCGATCACGATCATCAGTTCGATCAGGGTGAAGCCCTTGTGGATCTTCTGCATGGTGTGTCTCCCGGGAACTGCAATGGGTGGAGGTACGCACGATGTCGAGGGGTGGCCTCCGCCTGATTCCCTGGCCCTTCGAGCCAGCCCCCGCACCGCACGCCAGAGAGCCTAGCAGCATGCGTGCCAACTGTGTGGGGCCATCGCGGCAGGCGCTGCAGGCCCTGCTGCTGCGGCGTTTGCGCCAAGCGTTCGACGCCCGCTTGTTATGCAGGTGAAACACGCGTGTCGGCACTCACAGACTGCGCAGCTCGACACCGGACGGGCACCCGAGGGCTCGTCGCTTTCTGACACTGCAGGTCAGGATCTGGCGGCATTCCACGGCAGCCACGCCACAAGCCTGCGCGTCGACACATTCACCCACAGGGGAAATGAGGGGTGCGCCACGCTTTCACGCAAACCCGCTGACGCAACGCGCCTTGTGTGGTCGGGTGAGTGACGCACCGGGCAAGGATCAGGCCGATGCCTTGATGCCGCCTGGCTTCGATCACGCCAAGGCGTCCCTCGCACCCGCCGGCGGATGCGCTGCGCTTATCCGCCCTACAACCGCGAGCGACGCCGCGCCGTCATCGAAGCCGGAACGCGCCGTGCGCGTAGGGTACATAAGCGCAGCGCATGTACCAG
>VFQR01002703.1_pt1 | contig 10867 bp, 5 predicted proteins | sample 3512321 | NCBI WGS metagenome assembly VFQR01 (sample SAMN10412374, study PRJNA504923) | tailings metagenome | isolation source: Relicate 3 Philex TSF1 revegetated site | place: Philippines: Tuba, Benguet | collected 2017-08-29
CAAGGCGGACCAGGTCGACGTGATCGTCACCAATCCCCCATTTGGCGGCATGGAGGAGGACGGGATCGAGAGCAACTTCCCGGCCGAGTTCCGCACACGCGAGACCGCCGACCTCTTCCTCGTCCTCGTGATGGAACTCCTCAAGGACGGCGGCCGAGCGGCCATCGTCCTTCCCGACGGCACTCTCTTCGGGGAAGGCATCAAGACCCGCATCAAGAAGAGGCTCCTCGACGAGTGCAACCTGCACACCATCGTCCGGCTCCCCAACGGTGTGTTCGCGCCGTACACGAGTATCAAGACCAACCTCCTGTTCTTCACCAAGGGTGAGCCGACCAAAGAGGTCTGGTACTACGAGCATCCCTACCCGGAGGGCTACAAGAGCTACTCGAAGACCAAGCCAATGCGGATCGAGGAGTTCGAACCGGAGAAGACATGGTGGACGGGTCGGCAGGAGAACGAGCGGGCGTGGCGCGTGTCCATCGACGACATCGTCGCGTCCGGCTACAACCTCGACGTCAAGAACCCAAACACGGTCGACGAGGGCCACGAGGACCCCGACGTTCTGCTCGCTCGGTACGCCGACGCGGTCGAACAAGTTCGTGCCGCTCAGGAGACCCTCAAGGCCAGCCTCGCTGAATCGCTCGGCAACGACTAATGAACTCACAGGCCTTCCTCGACAACTTCGGCACGATCGCCGACGCGCCCGGCGGCGTCGACCGTCTGCGAGATCTGATCCTCGACCTGGCAGTCAATGGCACGCTGACGGACCAGAACCCGTCGGACGAACCTGCGTCTGAGTTGCTCGACCGAATCCAGTCCGAAAAGGTGGCGATCAGCGCACGTACCGGCGCGCGACAGGGAAAGCGACCAGCGCCGTTGGCTGAGTCGCCATGGGACCTCCCAACCGGATGGGTGTGGACACAGCTCGATGCCCTTGGGTTCATCGCTCCTCGGAACGATCTCGACGACAGCACCACGGTCGGCTTCGTTCCTATGCATCTGGTGCCAGCAGCGCTCAAGGAGCCGCACTCGTTTGAGGAACGGCCGTGGGGCGAGATCAAGAAGAGCTACACGCACGTAGCAGATGGCGACGTAGCGGTCGCCAAGATCACTCCGTGCTTCGAGAACGGCAAGTCAACCGTGTTCGAGTCGCTCCCCGCAGGGGTGGGAGCAGCAACCACGGAGCTTCACGTTCTGCGCCCAACTCCTGGCGGCGTGCTGCCAAGGTACGTGCTGCTGTATCTGAAGTCCCCGCAGTTCAGGCGAGAGGGCGAGACCCGCATGACCGGTACCGCCGGGCAGAAGCGTCTGCCCCGTGACTACTTCTCGGGTGCACCGTTCCCACTACCTCCACTTCCGGAGCAGGCACGCATCGTGGCGAAGGTCGACGAGCTGATGCAGCTCTGCGACGCCCTCGAGGCCCGCCAGCAAGCCCGCCGCCACATCACAACCCGACTCCGCGCCTCGTCCCTCGACACCCTCACGAACGCCGAGACCAAAGACGAGCTCCACACCGCCTGGTCCCGAATCCACTCCCACTGGGAGACGCTCACCGAACACCCCGACGGCATCGGGGCAATCCGCCGGGCCATCCTTGAACTCGCTGTCCGAGGAGCCCTCGTGCCCCAGGACCCACGCGAGGGAACTGGTTCTGATCTAGTGGGCAAGATCAGGCATGCATCCTCCGGGTCCGGGGACGGACCGATCTCTCCGAGTCCTTCCGCTCACGATCTTCACCCGATCCCACCGAGTTGGGTCTGGTTGCAGTTGGGAGAAGTGATCGATGAGATTGAAGCAGGGAAGAGCCCGACCGCTCAGTCTCGGCCGAAGGCGGGCGACGAATGGGGCGTCCTGAAGGTCAGTGCATGCTCCTGGGGCAGCTTCAGGCCGGAAGAGAACAAGGCACTCCTGCCGGAAACCACCCCGGATCCACGCTTTGAGGTCCGAACGGGCGACTTCCTCATCTCAAGAGCGAACACTTTGGAACTCGTTGCCCGCAGCGTTGTGGTCGGCAACCCGCCGCGACGGCTACTGATCAGCGACAAGACGCTGCGGCTTACACCAGCAGAGGGTTGTGACCCCGAGTACCTGAACCTCGCAAATCTTGCTTCGGCCGCTCGGTCCCACTACGAGCGGAACGCCAGCGGCACGAGTGCCTCAATGCGAAACGTTTCCCAGACCGTGATCAAGTCGACACCGATCCCGCTGCCGCCGACGGCCGAACAGCGTCGGGTGGTCCGCCGCCATCGCTCGCTCCTGGCGCTCTGCGACGAGCTCGAACGCTCGCTACAGGCCAGGCAGCAGGCTGCCGAGCGGTTCGCCACTGCGGTAACAGCGCCGATCCGGTGAGGCGATGCGGCTACAGGCCGAGCTCAGGCCGAATCTCGGAAACCGAATCTTCACGCCGGGGTCCGGCGCTTCGCGCGCCTGCGACAGAGGACAGTCTGCTGATGGTCTCGTCGACCGTCGCACGACTGCCGGCGTAGGCCGAATGATCGAGTCGCGTGGGCGATGCCCCGAGTCCGTCGTGGATGGCGAACGCGGCCTGGTGCTGATGAAGGCGGCCAGCCGCCTGATCCCACTGCCGAGCCTCTTGAGCGTCCCGTGGACGCGGGCCGAGCGTGGCCGTGATCGTGGTCGGCTGCTCGAGTCGAACGATGCGTGTCCGGACCCGTCCGTCGTGGCTGAGGCAACCTTCGATTTCGGCAACGCGCAAATCGAGTTCGGGTCGCCGATTGACGAGCGCCTTCATCTCCGACTCTCTGGCGGCCAGTCGTGCCAGCTCAGACTCAGATGCTTCGATGGCCCCCTCGGCTCGTTGCGCAATCTCTGGTTGACGATGAAGGTCACGTCTCGCCGCTTCGATCTCGGGCTCGTGCTTGCGACGGCGCAGGGGACGGTCGTGAGCGTCGAGGACTGACTGGGCTCGCCGGTACTCGGTCGAGGCGCGAGTGATCGACTGCTGCGCGTCGGCGATGTCTCGTTCGAGCGCCCGTTGTTGGGCCGGCAGCGCACGCAGGAGCGCGTCGGCTCTGTCGAGGCTCGTCACGATGGCGTGGCGCTCCTCGATCAGCCGGCGGAGCACCGGGCCGTCGAGGAGGCCGGGCCGGTGCGGCTCGCTCCCGTGCAGTTCGGCTCGGCGGCTGGTCGCCGGCAGGTCGATCCAGTCGGCGGTCATCGATTGGACCATCACGTCGAGCGCGGTCTGCTCGCCGGTGACGGCGAAGAAGGCTTCGTTGAGGGCCATACCTCGGCTCAGCGCGACGTAGAGGGTGCGGACATCCATCGGGCGCTCGGCGAACAGCAGGCCGCCGTACACGTTGCGGCCCTGGGCAGCCATCACGGTGTGGGCGTAGGCCAGCTCCACGTGCTCGCTCACGTACGGCGCCGGGAGATGGACGGAACCGTGCTTGCCGGTGGCGGTCACTGAGCGGTCCGGATGGATGGCGTCGACGGTCCAGATCGCTCGGTTGCGAACCATGTCCTCGCGGTCGGTACGGAGGCGGCGGTCGTTCTGGCGGGTGGCGATCTCGTCGCCGACATGGATGCGGTACGGGCCGACGTCAATCGATCTGCCGTCGGCGTCGATCTGGCCCGATCGGATCCGCACCCGCTGACATCGGACATTGAGCCGCTCGGCTGCTTCGTTGGTCGGCGTGATGAGCAGCTCCCGCTTGCCACTCTGGCGGATCTCCCACCAGCGGGCGACACTGGCGCGTTCCATCTGTTCGACAGTTCCGCCGTGGAGACGACCGTGCCGGTCGTAGATCTCGGCGACCTCGATGTCGCCGCGCCGGAGACGCAGGCTGGCTTCACGTTCCCACTCGTACTCGAAGCGGTGGACCCGGTCGAGCTCGATGGCGCCGAACGTGTCGACCATCAGCCCGAACATGCCGCCACGTCCCACGGCGGAGAACTGGAGCGGGTCGCCGACGAGCGCGATGCGCCAGCCACGGGTGTCGGCGAGAACCGCCAGCTCGGTCAGCTTGGCGGTCGGCAGCATGCCGGCCTCGTCGACGATCACGGTGGCGCCGACCGGAAGGTCGTAGCGGTGATCGGGTGGTCGATCGAGTCGGTGTTCGATGAGCAGCTTGTCGAGGGTGTCAGCGACGACCCCGGTCCCGTCGGCGAGCACGTCCGCGGCGCCAGCCGACGGGGCAACGCCGAAGACCGGTCGGCCAGCGGCGCGCAGCTGGGCGACGGCGGGCGCGAGTGCGGTGGTCTTGCCGGTGCCGGCGGGGCCGACGACGAGCACGAGGTCGGAGTAACCGGCAACAGCACACGCAGCGTCGGCCTGCGGTGCCGTGAGCGCGACCGCGATGTGTTCTACGGCGGCGGGCTCGTCCTCGCCGTCGTGGCGGAGTCGATGGTCGGCCCACATGATGAGGCCGTGCTCCTGGTCGAGGATGGCTTGGGTGGTGAGTGCTCGGTCGAGTGCCGACTCGGTGACCGGTCGGCCGTCCTGGCGAAGCAGCGAGCCAGGCGGGATCGGCTTGGAGATGTCGACACACCGGTCGACGGTGATGCGATCGGCAAGGTCGTCGGCCCATCGGACGATCGTCTCGGCGTCGGCGGCGGTGTCGGTCGGGCAGAGTGCGGCGACTTCGCGGACCAGCTCAGCGGGTCGCCAGCTCGACTGCTGCTCCGTGATCGCATCGACGGCCCAGTCGGCGATCAGGTCGTCGAGGTCTTGGTCGACCACCGCTCGGAGGGCGAGCTGCTCGACAGCGTCCTCGATCACCTGGCTCGGTTCCACCCCGAGCGCTCGTGCTTGGTCACACCAGTCGTAATGGAGCTGCGCGGCATCGACCGACTTGGACTTGCGGGGTCGGCTGTCGACGGCGGCCTCGCGTTCGAGCAGCCACCGCTCACGGGAGGTCGGGTTGCGCCCCATCGAGTCGATGAAGCGATCGAGCTTCTCGTCGAGGCGCCGTCTCATCTCAGCGGTGCGAGCGGAGAACTCGAGGATCAGCGCCTCGGGGACGTCGGCGATCTCCGCGATGCCGTTCTCGGGTTGGTGCCATCGCACGCCGAGGCGATCGGTGAGCTCGGCGCGGAGACCGGCGTGGTAGATCGCCGACAGGGCCCGCTGGTCCTTCTTGATCGTCCGGGCGTCCAGTGCGAGCCATCGGCCGTCGGGCGACTTGACCCGGTTGGCGATGACGAGATGGGTGTGGAGCTGCGGGTCGAGCGCGCGACTGGTGTGCTGCCGGAACATGGCGGCGACGATCCCCTCGGCATCGACGACGGCGACCTCGCCGCTGATCCGGTAGCGGGTGTGGGCGTGCCGCTCGATCCAGCCGGCGAGCGCCGTGACCGCGGCGTCGTGGGCGTCGAGGACCTCGCGTCGGATCTCGTCGTCGCCGAGCGCGAACAGGATCGACACCGACTTGGGTGCCGACGCAGTCACGTCGAATCCGCGGACCGACTGATCGTCGTAGCGACGCCCGAGGTGCCGGTCGGGACTCTGCGGGTCCATCCCGGCCATGAGCGCAAGGAAGTCGTCGTCCACGACCTCGCCGGCGAGGCCGAGCATCGGCGCGCCGTCGCCGAGCCACACGCCTCGCGGCTCGCCGGACTGCAGGTAGTAGTTCGGGAGTTGCTCGACGTAGTACGCGCCGGCGTCGGCGCCCTTGAGGGTGGTGACCCGCACGGTCATGGCGCCTCACCTTCGAGTCGGGTGGTCCCGGGAATGGTCCCCGGGAGGTCTGTGCACTCGTCTGTCGTTGGAGGGCCGGGGGTTCGGATGGGGTGGAGCTCGAGCATGGTGACCTACGCGGGGAAGAGCCGAAGCTGGGCGTCGGGCTGAGAGTCGGATGACCTCGATCGCTCGCGACGGGCCGGCTTCGGGGGCGGGCTGTCGGATGTCGACGCGGGTTGAGGGACCGGCGACTCGACGGGGGCTTCGTCGGACGGGGCGTCGCCGCAGTCGTGGAAGCCGGGGATCGGCCAGGTGATCGGGCCGCCGAGCTGCTCCTCGATCACGTACTTCGAGATGCGGAATTGCTTCTCCACTCGTTCGGCCGGGATGCCGTCCTTGCCGTTGGTGGCGACGCCGAGCCGTACCTGCGCGTAGGCGCGGCCGCGGCTGATCCGCTTAATCGCGGCGACCTCGTCGACGGTGAGGTAGTCAGGCGCCTCGGCGGGCACAGTGGCGGTTCGTCTGGTCATGTCCTTCCCCCACCAATGACCGTCCAACACCGCTCTCGTGACGGCACTTCGCATCGGACGGGCCGGACGAGCCGGCTCAGCCGGCGGGCATGCCGAGGGCCGATGTGCGGGATCGCGACGAGCTCGGGGGTTGAGAGGTAGCCGGGTGGCTCCTCGACACTGGCGTCGACTCGTCTGATCATGTCGCTCACGAACACATGCCTCTCGAAACGCGGATCTGTGACCGGACAACCCACCCTCGAGACGGCGCGGCGCAACATCTCGGCGCCAGAAATCCGGCGATCAGCAAGTGCCGCCCGACCGAGTACGGAGACGGACAACAGGCTCCGCGTCACACCTTCCGTACGGGACGGAAGGGTCCGTTGAGTGGAAGCCGCATCGCTCACTCGAGCTCGACGGCACGGACCACCCTCTTGCACCCGGGTGTATGTTCACGACATGGCGCGCGCCTCGTCGCCCGCGAGCGCCAGGGTCGTGACGTGATCTACGTCGACCTGGCCGTGACGATCGGTCAGCGGTGCCGAGCCACTCGGGCGTACCAAACGACACCAACCGTCATCAATCGACGAAGGACGGCACCATGAGGGGACACATCGTCCAGCGTGGCGCCCGCTTCTATGCGGTCGTCTACGAAGGCATCGACCCGACCACCGGCAAGGAGCGCCACCGCTGGTATCAAGCTGGCACGACTCGGCGGGGCGCCGAGAAGGTGCTCGGCGATCTCGTCAAGCGGTTGCACGACGGCGACTACCGAGCACCCGAGCGGATCACCCTCGGCGACTACCTCACCGAGCGCTGGCTCCCGACGAAGAAGGCGCAGCTGCGGCCCTCGACGTATGCGTCGTACAGGAACAACGTCGAGATCCACATCAATCCGCGGATCGGCAAGATCCAGCTGCAGAAGCTGCAGCCCGAAGACCTCGACACGTTCTACGCGCAGCTGCTCGTCGACGGCCGTCGCAATGGCAAGGGCGGCGGACTCGCGCCGAAGACCGTACGGATCATCCACGGCATCATCCGCAAGGCGCTCGCCGACGCACACCGCAAGGGCACCGTCACCCGCAACGTCGCCGACCTCGCCGACCCGCCCAAGGTGCGCGTCGGTGGATCGAGGGAGATGACGATCTGGTCAGCCGACGAGCTCCGCGAGTTCCTCGCCGGCATCGAGGACAGCGAGTGGTACGTCCCGATCTACGTCGCCGCCAACACCGGTATGCGACGCGGTGAGATCCTCGGCCTCCCCTGGCGCAATGTCGACCTCGACGCCGCCCGCCTCGTCGTCGACCAGCAGATCCTGTCGGTCGAGTACGGGACTCACGTCGCCGACGTGAAGACGACGAACAGCCGACGCACCATCGACCTCGACCCGCGCTCCGTCGCCGTGCTGAGAACCTGGCGCCGGCAACAGCTCGAGCAACAGATGAGCACTGGCCGGCGAAGCGACGACGGCTTCGTCTTCACCCGACCCGACGGCGAGCCGATCCACCCCGACTTCTTCTCACAGTCATGGGAGCGCCTGGTGCGTGAGAGCGGCCAGCGCCGCATCCGCCTCCACGACCTCCGCCACACCCACGCCTCGATCCTTCTGAAGGCCAACGTCCCCGTGAAGGTCGTGAGCGAACGCCTCGGTCACAGCAGCCCAGCCTTCACGATGACGGTGTACCAACACGTACTCCCAGGCATGCAGGCCGACGCAGCCGCTGCCTTCAGTTCGGCCGTCTTCGACGGTCCGACGTAAGCAAGCGAGGCCACCCGCTTTTTAGCTGCATTCCCAAGGCTCGCTGGCCAGACGTCGCTCGCTTGCGCCAAGCGGCCCTGGGCTCAGCACAGTCCTTCGAAAGGGGCAACCAACGCGTCGGGGTCAGGCGGAAGGATCACGCATACGCGTTGCCTTGCGCGGGTCAACGAGACGTAGAGCACCCGCGATGACTCCGCGTACGGTTCTACATCTCTCCATCCGGTGAGCACGTCGCCGTTTCGATAGACGAGAATCACGGCATCCGCTTCCCGTCCCTTGGTTTGATGGAAATTCATGAGCTGAGTGGGCGGCAGGCGCGTGCGGCTCGAATCGAGAAATGCGGAGGTTCTCATCAGCCTTGCCTCACGAACGATCTCCTCGACCGAAAGCGCGTCGAGCAATCCCCGTCGAGCGCAGCGGCGAACCAGCGGGCCGAACAGCGGATACGCCCGCGCCCAAGGTCTCACGCCGGCGATGATGCCTAGCGAAGACCACGAGGTCGCCACCACTTCGCAGAGCGCTTCTGCGTCCGGGGAAGCATCGGCCAGGGCATGCGCGAGGCCATCGATACGTTGGGCAAGCGTTGTGGGAATGCTCGTTCCCCTTGCTAGCGAAACCGCTAGGTCGGGAGCACGGCTGCCGCGGCTGCACGCAGTGATGAACGTCGCCAGAGCGACACGAAGGCTTTGTAGGTCGCTCTTTCCGACAGCGACCTCGCACATCACTGCCATCGCTGCGAGCGCCTCGCCCTGAGCGTCGGACAACCCGATAAGGACGTGATCGATACCCGCCTCGGCCAAGTCGTGCCCAAGAGAAGCCACACCTTCGTTTGAGTGTCCGAAGATGCCGTAGTCGCGCGCTCCGGACTCCCAGGCGTCCTTCAGTTCCTGAGTGATGACGTCGATCAGAGAGTCATCGTCCACGCCGGTTCGAACGTTGAGTCGACCCGCGCGCACCGCTTGTTGGATGGCAGCTGAGTCGAAGTCGCGAAGTCGAACGGAATCGGCGACCGCTGGAATCGATCCTGACGGATCACGATGCGAGACGGGCTCGAGTTCCACCACTCGATCGGCTAGGCCGATGGCGTGGCTAAGTCTGGCTGGGCTCACTCCCTGCAGAAACGTGTAGATCATCTGATTTGGGTCAGCGAGCAGCAGTAGCCGACTCTCGGCACGCAGCACGTCGAGAAGTTCCCACTGATCGTCGCCCGTGTCTTGGAACTCATCACAGATAATGAGCGGCCATCGAGCTCCGAGAAGGGAGCGAATGCGCTTCGATCTCAGGATCTCGAGCGCACGGGGTAGAAGGTCGTCATACGCCAGGAGGCCGGTCCGACGGCCGTGCAGCTTCAGTTCGGCAGGAGACTGAAGATCCGCAATCTCCGTTCCGAATCCCGCGTACCGCGCGAACCCGCGAACGATTCGGTACGCGAAACCATGGAAGGTCGAGACCTCAACCCTGCCGCCAACCTCGACCAAGGCGCCACGTGAACGCGCTGTGATCTGGTCGACTGCAGTACGCGAGAAAGTAAGGAACGACACCCGAGAGCTCGGATTCGATTGTCGCTCCAACTCGGCCTTCGCCGCCCAGAGCGCAGTGGTCGTCTTGCCGCACCCGGCACCACCGAGTACGACGACAAGTTCATCCTCCGACTCGATTACTTCACGCTGTCTAGGGGTGAGGTCGCTCTCTTGCATCAGAGTGCGATGACGCCCTTGCGGCGTCCGGTGGCGGCTTCGCGGATAGCCACCAAGACCTGAACGGCCACTGGCGGGACTACCTTCATGGGCAACAGTTCTACGTACTGGGCATGCAGCCCTCCGCTCGACTTGATCATGTCGCACGCGGCGCGCCGCAGATCGTCCGGGGCCGCCGCGTCCAGGCCGGCTGGGCAGTGGATGCCAAATCCGTCAGCGAGGCGCCTCAACACCTTCACCAGAACGTCATCGTCGATTCCTTCGACCAATGCGCGTTCGATCGCTTGAGCCTTCGGCAGCCGAATGACGGCATGACTGAACTTTGCAGCCTCAGCCTCGGCGTCGTCACCGGCCGTGTCGCCGTCAAGCACCGTGACCACCCGAAATCCGAGGTCGGCGGCGTGAGCCGCGAGTTTCACTGCGGCCGTCGCGCCGCCCGAACGATCCGCGGCCCCGGCATCGACAAGCGCTATGGAGGTCGCCGCCAGTAGTGGCTCAGCAGAAGTGCGGAACTGTCTGAGTGAAACTGCCGATAGCGCCGCTCGATCGTGCGGACCCTCTAGAACAACCAAGGTGCGGGAGGAGATCGCAGGCAGGAGTTGAATACCGACATGCCGGGCCGCTATCCGCTCAGCCCTCGTCGCGGGAGCACGCCCGACGTGGATGCGAGCCGAACCCTTCCGAGCTCTGATGAGCCGAACCAACTCGTCTGCTGAAAACACCTCGCCAATCTGGCCGTGCCTCGTAGACAGCCAGACCTGGTCGAACGCCTTTCTGTACGTCGCTGCCAAGTGAGTCGCAGTCGCCACCTCGACGTCCTCGCCGAAGTCGTCAGCGATCACAACCGAACCGTCACCCGCGTTGGCGAGAGCGAGTGCCTCGGACAATCGCAGCATTCCCGAGGTTGATGAACCATGGCGCTCTAGCGGCAACGCGACCCCACTGCCAAGGTCGAGGGACGGCCCGAGCGAACGAAGAGTTCCCGCAAGACTCCCACCCTCCGGAAGGAACTCGACAACGTCCGGAGCACTGCGCTTGCCGATTCCGAGCGAGCGTCTGAGGGGGTCGAGGACGGCAGCGAGTGCCGCTGCCACCTGCTTCTTGTTCGAGAAGTCCTCTGAGACAGCCTCGATCTCTCTCATCAGCTCAGCGAGAGCCTCGCTGAAGTCGTCGCCCGGCGAACTATCGCCACGTGCGCGGAAGTCAGAACGCGCGCTGAGCCTGCGCGGTCGTGAGCCGCTATCCACGAAGATGCCTGGAA
>VFQR01002706.1_pt1 | contig 10855 bp, 7 predicted proteins | sample 3512321 | NCBI WGS metagenome assembly VFQR01 (sample SAMN10412374, study PRJNA504923) | tailings metagenome | isolation source: Relicate 3 Philex TSF1 revegetated site | place: Philippines: Tuba, Benguet | collected 2017-08-29
CCGAGGGGCGTTCTTCCGAGAGGTCGACCGCCGTCGCCGTCTCGGCGACGAGCGGGATGCCAAGATGGCGCAGGCGGGCGAGCAGTGCCGCGTTCAGGTCGTCATTGGCAATGTTGTAGCCGAAGGCGTCGAGCCCGATCTCGGCCGAACGTCCCTCGAACACCGGCGCCCGGAGGAGGCCGCCGGTCGCATCGACGAGGCGCATGACGCGCAGCGGCGCGGCCTTCGGAGCGACGTCGTCCCAGACGCCGATGCGTCGCAAAGCCTGGACGGAGCCGCCGAGCAGGGCCGATGTGCGGTGATCGCTTCGGTCGCCCGGCGGCAGTCCGACGACGAGACAGCGAAAGCCCTGATAATGAAGCGCCAGGGCCGCGAAGAGGCCCGCCGGGCCGGCGCCCACGACGATGACGTCACAATCCGTTCCACCAACCGCTTCGGGCATGTGTCCGACCGTCCGATGCCTGCAATCTCGCCTGTCTAGCATTCCCGAACCTGTCTCCCAAGCCGACAGGTGGTCGCGTCGTCACGAAAAGGCCAGCCGGGCCTCCGCCGCGGTCGTCGCGGCTTCGGGGGATCTCGCGATCGTCAGTCGGGGTTCCTTCAGTCCGAAATGGGCGAGCGTCGCGATGACGCTGTCTCGCGGGGCCGCGATGATGACGTGGGTGCCGGCCCGCTCCAGTTTGTGGACGAAGCTCTCCAGCGTGTTGGCGCCCGTGGTGTCGAGGAACGGCACCTCCGACATGTCGAGAATGAAGATGGCGGGCGGCGCGCCGATGCGGTCGAAGACCGAGACGACCGTGGCTACGGCCCCGAAGAAGAAGGCGCCGCTCAGCCGGTAGGTGACGATCCGTCGGTCACCGGCTCCGGCGGGATCGTAGGTGCCTCGGGGACTGATCTCGTCGGCGACGTCGGCATTGAGAAGGCTCACCTTGCCCTCGATCGACATGGCTTCGGCCATGCGGTGCATGAAGAGCAGCGAACCGAGCACGATGCCGACGCCGATTCCCGCCGTGAGGTCGACGAAGACGGTCAGCAGGAAAGCCGTGAGGAGCACGATGGCATCGCCCGGCGATGCCCGCAGCAGCGACGCGAACTCACGTTTCTCCGCCATGTTCCATGCGACGACCGCCAGGACGCCGGCGAGCACGGCCAGCGGCACATAGGCCATCAGCCCTCCGGCGATCGCGAGGAAGACGAGAATGAACAGCGAGTGGAAGATGCCCGCGACGGGTCCCCGCGCGCCGGCACGAACATTGGTCGCGGTCCGGGCAATCGTGCCGGTGACCGGAATGCCGCCGAAAAGCGCCGAGGCGATGTTCGCGACGCCCTGGGCGACGAGCTCGCAGTTCGAGCGGTGGCGGCGCCCCGTCATACCGTCGGCGACGACGGCCGAGAGCAGCGATTCGATGCCGCCGAGCATGGCGATGGCGATGGCCGGGACCATCAGGTCGCGGATGCGCGACAGCGACAGGCCCGGAAGGCCGTGGAAGGAAATGCCGGTGGGAAGGGCACCGAAGCGCGAGCCGATCGTCTCGACCGGCAAATGGAAGAGGCCGGTGATCAGCGCGCCCGAGGCAACGGCGACCAGCATGCCGGGAATGGCCGGCCGCCAGCGCTTCAGTGCAACGATAATGACCACGGCAGACACCGAGAGGACGACGGCAATGGCGTTCATGCTCGGCAGCGCGTTCCAGAGAACCGGCAGCTTGTGCAGCATCTCGGCCGGTTCTGACGTGCCGAGGCGCAGGCCGAGGAGGTCGCGAATCTGGGAGACGAAGATGATCACCGCGATGCCGGAGGTGAATCCGACGGTGACGGGGTAGGGGATGTACTTGATGTAGGTGCCGAGCTGCAGAAAGCCGATGAGCACCAGCATGATGCCGGCCATGAAGGTGGCGATGACCAGGCCGTCATAGCCGTGGATGGCGATTGTCGAGGCGACGAGCGGGATAAAGGCGCCGGCGGGACCGCCGATCTGGAAGCGCGAACCGCCGAGGGCCGAGATCAGGAATCCGCCGATGATGGCGGTGACCAGCCCCTTGTCGGGAGTCGCACCTGAGGCAATCGCGATCGCCATGGACAGCGGCAGGGCGACGATGGCGACCGTCAGGCCAGCGACGGCGTCGGTCCTGAGGTCCCTCAGGCCGTAGCCCTCCCTGAGGACCGTCACCAGCTTCGGGGTGAACAGATCCCGAAAGGACGCCTGTGGCTGCACGATCGGCTTCATGGTGCGATTCGTTCCGGGTGAGCAGACGTTAGGCTGCGGCCATGCGGCATCGCGTCCGCACAAATACGTGGGCGGGGCGCAGGACGGCTATTCTGTCGCGGTTGAATCCGGCAGCCTTCATGGCGACACTGCCAGCAGACAGGAACCAGATCCATGCCCGGCCACCTATCAACGCATGTCCTCGATACTGCCGCCGGTCGTCCGGCGGCCGGCATCCGCTACCGGCTCTATGCCATCGAGGGGGATCGGCGGCTGCTGATGGCCGAGGGCGAGACGAATGACGATGGCCGGGCGCCGGCGCCGCTGCTGACGCCGGCCACGATCCGCCCCGGTCCCTACAGTGTCGAATATGATGTCGCGGACTATCACCGCCGCTCGGGCGTGGCACTCACCGACCCGCCCTTTCTCGACATTGTCACGCTGCGGTTCAACGTCAGCAGGGTCGACCAGCACTATCACGTGCCTCTCCTGCTCTCGCCCTTCGGCTACACGACCTACCGGGGATCATGAGCAGCATCCGTCCGCTGAGATTTCTGCATCGGGGTGAGGTGGTCGAGGTCACCGATGCCGGCCCCATGACGACGGTGCTGGACTGGCTGCGTCTCGATCGTCGGCTGACCGGCACGAAGGAAGGCTGCGGGGAGGGGGATTGCGGAGCCTGCACGGTCGCCATAGGGCGTCTGCGCGACGGCGAGTTGCACTACGAACCGGCGAACGCCTGCATCCTGCTGCTCGGTCAGCTGGATGGCGGAGAACTGGTCACCGTGGAGGATCTCTCGACCGACGGCGTGCTGCATCCGGTCCAGCGCGCCCTGGTGGAGCATCACGGGTCGCAATGCGGCTTCTGCACGCCCGGCTTCGTGATGAGCCTGTTCACGCTCTATCACGACGGCGCCGCCGCCGGAGGCGGGCGCGAGGCTGTGCTGTCGCGCATCGCGGGCAATCTCTGCCGATGCACGGGCTACCGGCCTATCGTCGATGCGGCACTCGCCGCCTGCGCCGCGCCGCCGGACGACGTCTTTGTCCAGAGACGTGCCGCGACAACCGCCGCTCTCGTGGCATTGGCGGACGACCGCGACGTGGTCTTCGGTGATGACACGGCCTTCTTCGCGGCTCCCGCCTCCCTCGACTCCCTCTGCGGGCTGATGGCGCAGCACCCGGATGCCGTGATGGTCGGGGGCGCGACCGATGTCGGGCTGTGGATCACCAAGCAGTTGCGCAGCCTGCCGAAGCTCGTCCACACCGGCCGGGTCAGGGAGTTGCATGCGATCTCCTCCGGCAGCGGATCCATCACGATCGGGGCCGCGGTGACCTACGCCGAGGCGCGGCAGACGCTGGCGGCTCTCGATCCCGACGTCGCGCTGCTGCTCGAGCGTCTCGGATCGGCGCAAGTGCGCGCTGCCGGTACCATCGGCGGCAACATTGCCAATGGCTCGCCTATCGGCGACATGCCGCCGCTGCTGATCGCACTCGGCGCATCGATCGAACTTCGGCGCGGCAAAGCGGTTCGAACCCTGCCGCTTGAGGCGTTCTTCCTCGCCTATGGCCGGCAGGATCGCGCCGCCGACGAGGTGCTGACGGGCATCGTCATCCCGAAACCCGGACGGCATGAGCACCTGAGGGTGTTCAAGCTCGCCAAGCGCATCGATCAGGACATTTCATCCGTGATGCTGGCGATGAAGGTCGCTCTCGACGGCCGTACCATCGCGAGCGCTCGGATCGCCTTCGGGGGATTGGCCGGCATCCCGAAGCGGGCCCTGGCGGTCGAGACAGCGCTGGTCGGTCTCGGCATCGACGATCGGGCCGCGCTCCGGGCGGCGATCAGCCGGCTCGGCGACGACTTCTCCCCACTTGACGACCATCGCGCCTCTGCGCGCTACCGGCTTCAGGTCGCAGGGAACCTGATCGCGAAGGGGCTCATGGAGGTCGGTGCTGGCGACCGCGCGCCGACACGCATCGCGCCGCTCAGGGGAGCCGGCCATGCGGCATGATCCGCCTGATGAGGTCGCTCTCCGTCACGTTCGAAAGCCGATCGGCCATGATTCCGCCGACCGTCATGTCTCGGGGACGGCGCCCTATCTCGACGACATCCGCGAACCCGATGGGACGCTGCATGTCGTGCCGGGCGGCGCGCCGGTCGCCCACGGTCGTCTGCGCGGCCTCGACCTGACCCGGGTCCTCGCGGCGCCCGGTGTCGTCGCGGTGCTGACCGCCGCCGATATTCCGTCGGTCAACGACGTCAGCCCTGTCGCCGGCGATGATCCGCTCTTCGTGGCGGATGAGGTGTCATTTCACGGACAGCCGCTCTTTGCCGTCGTCGCGGAAACCCGGGACGCGGCCCGCCGCGCCGCGCGTCTCGCGGTGGTCGACATCGCCGAGGAGCCGCCGCTGGTGACGGTCGCGGACGCGCTCGCCGCGGATGCCGACATCATGCCGGGCTATGCCTTCCGGCGCGGCGATCCGGAGGCGATGCTCGCCACCGGCCCGACTGTCCTTTCGGGAACGCTGGCTATCGGCGGCCAGGAGCACTTCTATCTCGAGGGACAGGCGGCGCTCGCCATTCCCGACGAGAACGGCACCTACGTCATCCACTCGTCGACGCAGCATCCGAGCGAGGTGCAACATGTCGTCGCCCGCGTCCTCGGCATTCCCGACGCCTCCGTCGAGGTGCTGGTGCGCCGGATGGGCGGCGGCTTCGGCGGCAAGGAGAGCCAGGCGAGCGGCTGGGCGGCGATGGCGGCGCTGGCGGCAAAGGTCACCGGCCGTCCGGCCAAGGTCCGGCTCGACCGCGACGACGATTTCGCCATGACCGGGAAGCGCCACGATTTCCGGGTGGAGTACAGGGCCTCGCTCGACGGCGATGGCCGGGTGGAAGCCGTCGACGTCGGCTTCGCCTCGCGCTGCGGCTACAGCCACGACCTGTCCTCGTCGATCAACGACCGGACGATGTTCCACGCGGACAATGCCTACTTCTATCCGAACGTCCACATTCGCTCGCGCCGAATGAAGACCCACACGGTGTCCAACACGGCGTTCCGCGGCTTCGGCGGCCCGCAGGGCATGGTTTTCGCCGAGCGGCTGATGGACCATATCGCCTGGGCAACCGGCCGCGATCCGCTGGATGTGCGCTACGCCAATCTCTACGGGACGACGGACCGGAACGTCACGCCCTACGGCATGACGGTGGAGGACAATGTCGCCGGCGAGATCATGCGGCAGCTGGAAGCGTCCAGCGATTACCGCGCCCGTCGCACCGCCATTGCCGCCTTCAACGCAGAATCTGCGGTTCTGAAGAAGGGCCTCGCCCTGACGCCGGTGAAGTTCGGCATCTCCTTCACGACGACCTTCCTCAACCAGGCCGGCGCGCTGGTCCACGTCTACCAGGACGGCTCCATCCACCTGAACCACGGCGGCACGGAGATGGGGCAGGGGCTCTTCGTCAAGGTGGCGCAGGTGGTGGCGGAGGAATTCGGGGTCAGCCTCGACCGCGTGCGCATCACCGCGACCCACACCGGAAAGGTCCCCAATACATCGCCGACGGCGGCGTCCTCCGGCACGGACATGAACGGCATGGCGGCGAAAGTCGCAGCATCGGAGATCAAGGCGCGGCTTGCGGCCTTCATCGCCCGCGACTGGCAGGTTCCGGTGTCGAGCATCGTCTTCCGCGATGACCGGGTGATCTCTGGAGACCGAAGCGCCGCCTTTGCCGAGGTGGTGAAGAAGGCCTATCTCGCCCGCACCCACCTCTCGTCAGCCGGCTTCTACGCCACGCCGAAGATCACCTGGGACCGGGCGAAGGGAACGGGCCGCCCCTTCTTCTACTTCGCCTATGGCGCCTCCTGCTCGGAAGTGACCATCGACACGCTGACCGGCGAATTCACCCTCGACCGCGTCGACATCCTGCATGACGCCGGACGGTCGCTGAACCCTGCCATCGACATCGGCCAGATCGAGGGCGGATTCGTTCAGGGCATGGGCTGGCTGACCATGGAGGAACTGGTCTTCGATGCGAAGGGCAGGCTGAGGACCCACGCGCCGTCCACCTACAAGATCCCGACGGCCCGAGACGTGCCCGCCGACATGCGTGTCGCCTTCTTCGACAATCCCAACCGCGAGGACACGATCTACCGCTCCAAGGCCATCGGCGAACCGCCGCTGATGCTGGCCAATTCCGTCTTCTCGGCGATCGCGGACGCGGTGCATTCCCTTTCGCCGGGCCGGGCGGTGGCGCTGGATGCCCCCGCGACGCCGGAGGCGATCCTTTTCGCCTGCATGGCCCAGGTCGGCGAGGGCTGACGGCCATGACCATATGGCCGCGCATCCTTGAGATCGTCGAGGCGGGCGAGGCCTGCGTCCTCGTCAGCGTCCTGGCGGCGCGTGGTTCGGTGCCACGGGAAGCCGGCGCGCGGATGATCGTGCGGGCTGACGGCGGCTTCCACGGCACCATCGGCGGCGGCAGCCTCGAATGGCAGGCGATGGCGATCGCCCGGCAGATGCTGGCCGGCGGTCACGGGCGCGGCCGCGTGATGGATCAGGCGCTCGGGCCCGATCTCGGCCAGTGCTGCGGCGGGCATGTCACGCTCGGTTTCGAACTGCTCGACAGGAGTGCCTGTAGCGACGTTGAACTGCTGGCGTCAGCCGAGACGGCGGCGCCCTTTTCATGCCTGACCTCCCCCGCGGCTGACGGCTTCCGGCGAAGCCTGCTGTCGGCGGGCGGCAGCCGCGTCCGTCCCGCTCCCGGCACCTTCGTCGAAAGCTTCGGGGCGGCCCTGCCCACCATCGGATTGTTCGGGGGAGGACATGTCGGTCGCGCGGTCGTGCTGGCGCTGGCGCCGCTTCCCTTCGAGGTCGTCTGGCACGATGCACGGAAGACAGCCTTCCCCGGGGCCGTTCCCGCAAATGTCACGCTGATGAGCGGCGATCCCGCAGGTGCGCTCGCGCGCCTGCCGGACGGGGCGCAGATCCTCGTGATGACGCATAGCCACGCCGAGGATCTGGCGATCGTCGCGGCGGCGCTGTCTGCGGAGCGGTTCGAGCATGTCGGCCTGATCGGATCGCAGACCAAGCGGGCGCGGTTCGTGAAACGTCTCGCGGTCCTTGGTCTTGCGGATGCGACCCGGAGGCTGCGGTGCCCGATCGGGATCGGCGGCCTCACCGGCAAGGAACCCGCGGTGATTGCCGCTTCCGTCGCAGCGGAATGCTTGATCTTGCGCGACAGCCGTTCCATCAACACTGACAGCGCCGCGCGGCGGCAGAACGCCTGATCGATCCAGCCGGAGCCCCATGGACATCGCGCTTGCCACGGACTGGTTCAATCTTCTGTCGCGCTGGTTTCACGTCACCGCCGGCATCACCTGGATCGGCACCAGCTTCTATTTCATGTCGCTGGACTTCAGCCTGAAGCCGAAGCCCCCCGGCACGGCCGGCGCCGACGGCGTCGCCTGGGAGGTCCACGGCGGCGGCTTCTATCACGTGCAGAAGTACCTGGTCGCGCCGGACAACCTGCCGCCTGAACTGCTCTGGCACCGCTGGGCGGCCTACCTGACCTGGGTCTCCGGTTTCATTCTCCTGGTGGCGCAGTACTACCTGAACGCTCGCGGCTTCTTGATCGATCCGGCGGTCGCCGCCATCACGCCGGCGCAGGCGATCGGCCTGTCGCTCGCGTCCATCGTCGTCGGCTGGCTCGCCTATGACGCGTTGTGCAAGTCGCCCCTGGCCGAGCGCCCACCGCTCCTCGCCCTCGTCGTGTTTCTCATGGTGGTCGGCGCGGCCTGGGCCTTCTCGCAGGTTTTCTCCGGGCGCGGCGCCTTCATCCATGTCGGCGTCTTCGTCGGCACGATCATGGCCGCCAACGTCTTCCTGGTGATCATCCCGAACCAGCGCATCGTCGTCGCCGACCTCATCGCCGGCCGCAAGCCGGATCCGAAATACGGCAAGATCGGCAAGACGCGCTCGACCCACAACAACTACCTGACGCTGCCCGTGCTGCTGATGATGGTGTCGAACCACTATCCGATGCTCTATTCGCATCCGCATTCCTGGCTGGTCGTCGCCTTCATCGTTGTCACCGGCGCGCTGGTCCAACACACGTTGAACCGGCACGAGGCCCACGACCCCTGGCAGAGCTATGGCTGGGCCGTTCCGGTGGCGGCCGTCTCGCTGCTGCTCGCGATCTTCGTCACGTCGCAGCGCCCGAAATTGGATCTTGCAGGGGCAGGGCAGGTGACCGAGGTGCGCGCGCTGCAGATCACAGCCACGCACTGCGTCGCCTGCCATGCGCGGCGGCCGAAGCACGAGAGCTTCTCCGAACCGCCGAAGAATGTCGTGCTGGAAACCGCTGCCGACATCCGCCGCTTTGCCGGGGCGATTGCCCAGCAGACCGTCCAGTCGAAAGCCATGCCCCTCGGGAACACCACCGCCATGACCGACACCGAACGCGCCGAGCTCGGCGCCTATCTCGCAGGCCTGAGATGACAGCCCTGGACACCGAAAGGCTCGGTCGTCGCGCCGAGGCCATGCTCGAGGAACTGGCGGCCATTTCCGAGGAGCCGGATCGCCTGACGCGGCGCTTCCTGACCCCCGAGCACAAGCGCGCCGCCCATCTCGTCGGTCAGTGGATGGCGGAAGCCGGCATGACGCCTTCCGAGGATGCGCTCGGTACGGTTCGCGGCCACTATGCCATGGAAGGCGAAGCCGCGGGCGCCAACGCCGTACCGCGCCTCCTCATCGGCTCACACATCGATACGGTCATCAACGCCGGCAAGTATGACGGCATGCTCGGCGTGGTGGCCGGCATCCTCGCCGTCGAGCATTTCCGCGACCAGGGCCGGCGCTTTCCCTTCGCCGTCGATGTCCTGGCCTTTGGCGACGAGGAGGGCAGCCGCTTCCCCACGGTGCTGTCGTCCTCCGCCGCGCTGGCCGGTGCCTTCGACCCCGCCTGGCTCGACGGCGCCGACCGCGACGGCACCACCCTGCGCCAGGCCATGCTCGACTACGGTCTGGATCCTGATGCGGTCGATACCGCGGTCCTGTCGCGCGACGAGGCGCTGGCCTATGTCGAGATCCATATCGAGCAGGGCCCGGTGCTGGAGCATGGCAACCGGCCGCTTGGCGTCGTCACCTCGATCGCCGGTCAGTACCGCACGCGGGTGACGGTCCGCGGCATGGCGGGTCATGCCGGCACCGTACCGATGCCGCTCCGCCAGGACGCGCTGCTCGCGGCTTCCGAAATGGTGGTCATGGCGGAGTCCATCGCCAAGGCCCATCCCGAAGCGGCCATGGTGGCGACCGTCGGCCACATGAAGGTGATGCCCGGCGCCATCAACGTCATTCCGGACCTCGTGGAGTTCGTGCTCGATCTCCGGGCCTCGTCGGATGCCCCGCGGGCCGCGGCGCTCCAGTCCTTCACCGCCCGCGCCGAGGCCATGGCGGCCGCGCGCGGATGCGCGGTGACCTTCGAAACCTATCACGACTGCCCGACGGCGGGTTGCGCGCCCTGGCTTCAGGACGGGCTCGCCGGCGCCATGGCGGAACTCGGCCTCGACGCGCCAAGGCTGGTGTCGGGCGCCGGGCACGACGGCCAGTCGATGGAAAAGCTGACCGACTTCGCCATGCTCTTCGTCCGCTGCAAGGGCGGAATCAGCCACAATCCGCTGGAATCAGCCACTGCCGAGGACATGGGCCTGGCGGTTGCGACGCTGATCCGCTTCATCGAGGGCTTCAGGCCCGCCGTGCGCGGCCGAGCTACGTAGCCCGCCCTTGCGATCACCACCGCGCGATGCGCCCTTGCGAAAGCGGGGGGGCAGCGCCTATTGAAGCATGCTCCGGAGGCGTCCTGCGCCCCACCACGCCTGGACCCGTCATGGCCACGCTCATCGACACGCTGAAGCGCGACAGCCGCCCCCGGCACCCCGAGAAGGCCCATCGGCCCGACCAGCCCATCCAGCGCAAGCCGGAGTGGATCCGCGTCAAGGCGCCGGGTTCGCCGAAATGGGCCGAGACCCACAAGATCGTCAAGGAGAACGGGCTCGTCACCGTCTGCGAGGAGGCGGGCTGCCCGAACATCGGCGAGTGCTGGGAGAAGAAGCACGCCACCTTCATGATCATGGGCGACACCTGCACGCGCGCCTGTTCGTTCTGCAACGTCAAGACCGGCATGCCTCAGCCGCTCGATCCGAACGAGCCGGAGCACACGGCCATCGCAGTGGAGAAGCTCGGCCTCGAGCACGTGGTCATCACCTCCGTCGACCGTGACGACCTCGCCGACGGCGGCGCGCAGCATTTCGCCGACGTTATCCATGCCATCCGCCGCCGCTCGCCGAAGACGACGATCGAGATCCTGACGCCCGACTTCCTGCGCAAGGAGGGGGCGCTCGAGGTGGTGGTCGCAGCGAAGCCCGACGTCTTCAACCACAATCTGGAGACCGTGCCGTCGAAATATCTGAAGGTCCGTCCCGGGGCGCGCTACTTCCACTCCATCCGCCTGCTGCAGCGGGTGAAGGAGCTCGACCCCACCATCTTCACCAAGTCCGGCATCATGGTCGGCCTCGGCGAGGAGCGGAACGAGGTCCTGCAACTCATGGACGACCTGCGCTCGGCCGATGTCGACTTCCTGACGATCGGCCAGTA
>VFQR01002707.1_pt1 | contig 10855 bp, 8 predicted proteins | sample 3512321 | NCBI WGS metagenome assembly VFQR01 (sample SAMN10412374, study PRJNA504923) | tailings metagenome | isolation source: Relicate 3 Philex TSF1 revegetated site | place: Philippines: Tuba, Benguet | collected 2017-08-29
GGAAGCGCTCGTCGATGTACTCGTTGATGATGTGCGACTCGTACAGGATGAGGTCGCGCTCCACCAGGATGGGCACCTCGTTGTACGGGTTCATCAGCGCGATGTCTTCGGGCTTGGCGAACAGGTCGACGTCACGGATTTCGAAGTCCATGCCTTTCTCGAACAGCACGAAGCGGCAGCGGTGCGAGTAGGGGTCGGTGGTACCGGAGTAGAGGACCATCATGGCTTGGGCTCCCGAGGGGTCAGTCAATCAAAAACGCGCGCTGGCCGAGGCCGCGCTGAAAAAGCAAACGCAGTGGGTCGCTCGACGCTCCCCACTGCGTGGTTCGACACCGCTTGTGGCGGCGTCGGGACTTGCGGGCTTACTTCACGTCCTTCCAGTACGAGGCATTCAGGCGCCACGCAAAGACGGTCAGGAAGAGCAGGAAGATCAACACGATCACGCCGAGCTGGAAACGCTGGGCCTGGGCGGGCTCGCCCATCCACTGCAGGTAGGCAACCAGGTCGGCCACCGCGTCGTCGTACTGGCGCTCGGTCAGCTTGCCGGGGGTGAGTTGCTCGTAGCCGGCGAAGACGTGGGTCTTCTTCTCGTGGTCGTGCGGGTCGGCCACCTCGTCGAACTTGGCGGCGCGCTGGCCCTGCAGCTCCCACAGCACGTGGGGCATGCCGACGTTCGGGAAGGCGAGGTTGTTCCAGCCCGTGGCCTTGCTCTCGTCGCGGTAGAACGTGCGCATGTAGGTGTAGAGGTAGTCAGCCCCCGAACCCTTGCTGCCGTCGGCGCGCGAACGCGCAATGACAGTCAGGTCAGGCGGGTTGGCGCCGAACCAGGCCTTGGCATCCTTGGGATCGATGCTGGCCTTCATGGTCTCACCGACCTTTTCACCGGCGAACAGCAGGTTGTTCTTGATGTCCGCCTCGGACAGGCCGATGTCGCGCAGGCGGTTGTAGCGCATGTAGGCCGCGGAGTGGCAGTTCAGGCAATAGTTGACGAACAGCTTGGCGCCATGTTGCAGCGCGGCCATGTCCGACATCTTCTCCTTGGGGAACTTGTCCCACTCCATGCCGCCGCCGGAGGCGTGGGCGGCACCAGCCAGGCTCAGCGAGGCCAGCAGGATGGCGATCAGCTTTTTCATTTGTGTTGTTGCTCCGCGGCTCAGTGGGCGTGGAAGGTCACACGGTCGGGCACGGCCTTGGGCGTACCCAGGCGGCTCCACCACGGCATCAGCAGGAAGAAGCCGAAGTAGAACAGCGTGCCGGCCTGGGCCACCAGGGTGCCCATGTCGCTCGGCGGCTGGATGCCGAGGTAGCCCAGCCACAGGAAGAAGACCACGAAGACGGCGTACACGTACTTGTGCCAGCTCGGGCGGTAGCGGATCGACTTGACCGGGCTGTGGTCCAGCCAGGGCAGGAAGAACAGGATGACGACGGCGCCACCCATCACGACCACGCCCCAGAACTTCGCATCGAAGACCTTGAGCAGGAAGATCAGCACCGCGGCACCCACCAGCAGCGCCAGCTTGGCCGCACCGCCGAACTTGCCCTTCAGGAAGCTCACCACGGCGGCCACGCCGATGACGCCACACAGCACGTTGACCATCACGTCGGTGGTGGCGCGCAGCATCGAATAGAACGGCGTGAAGTACCAGACCGGCGCGATGTGGGCCGGCGTCTTGAGCGGGTCGGCCGGGATGAAGTTGTTGTACTCCAGGAAGTAGCCACCCAGCTCAGGCGCGAAGAAGATGATCGACGTGAAGGCGATCAGGAACAGGCAGACACCGTAGATGTCGTGCACCGTGTAGAAGGGGTGGAAGGGCACGGCATCCAGCGGACGGCCTTGTGCATCCTTCGGGCCCTTCTTGACTTCCACGCCGTCGGGGTTGTTGGAGCCGACGTCATGCAGGGCCAGCAGGTGGGCCACCACCAGGCCGAGCAGCACCAGCGGCACGGCGATGACGTGGAAGCTGAAGAAGCGGTTCAGCGTGGCGTCGCCCACCACGTAGTCGCCACGGATCAGCAGCGCCAGGTCGGGGCCGATGAAGGGGATGGCGGAGAACAGGTTCACGATCACCTGGGCGCCCCAGTAGGACATCTGGCCCCAGGGCAGCAGGTAGCCCATGAAGGCCTCGGCCATCAGGCACAGGAAGATCGCGCAGCCGAAGACCCACACCAGCTCACGCGGCTTGCGGTAGCTGCCGTACAGCAGGCCACGGAACATGTGCAGGTACACCACCACGAAGAACGCCGAGGCGCCGGTGGAGTGCATGTAGCGGATCAGCCAGCCCCAGGGCACGTCGCGCATGATGTACTCGACCGAAGCGAAGGCCAGGTTCGCGTCGGGCTTGTAGTGCATCACCAGGAAGATGCCGGTGACGATCTGGATCACCAGCACCAGCAGGGCCAGCGAGCCGAAGATGTACCACCAGTTGAAGTTCTTGGGCGCGTAGTACTCGGCCATGTGGACCTTGTAGGCGTCGAACGCGGTCGGGAACCGGTTCTCCAGCCAGGTCATGGTCTTCACGCCGACCGAGGCGCCTGCGGGCGCTTCCTTGAATTCAGCCATGTCTCGTCCCGTGGTTTCTCGTTAAGCCTTCTTGTCCTCGCCGATCAGCAGCTTGCTGTCGGACAGGTACATGTGGGGGGGCACTTCGAGGTTGTCGGGCGCCGGCTTGTTCTTGAAGACCCGGCCGGCCATGTCGAAGGTGGAGCCATGGCAGGGGCACAGGAAGCCACCGTTCCAGTCGTCCGGCAGCGAAGGCTGCGGGCCGGCGGCGAACTTGTCGCTGGGCGAGCAGCCCAGGTGCGAGCAGATGCCCACGACGACGAGGTATTCGGGCTTGATCGAGCGCGCTTCGTTCTTGGCGTACTCGGGGATGGGGTAGGCCTTGCGATCGGAGTTCGGGTCGGCCAGCTGGCTGTCGTTCTTCTTGAGGGCCTCGACCTGCTCGGGCGTGCGGCGCACGATCCAGACCGGCTTGCCACGCCATTCGACGGTGAGCTTCTCGCCAGGCTTGATGCCGGAGATGTCGACCTCGACGGGGGCGCCCGCGGCCTTGGCGCGCTCACTGGGCGCGAAGGTGCTGACGAAGGGCACGGCGGTCGCGACGCCACCGACGGCGCCGGCGCAGCCGGTTGCAATCAACCAGGTGCGTTTGCCTTGGTCCACTTGCTGGTCACTCATGAGGGTCCTCTAAAGAGACTTCTGATCAGGGGCAACTCGGGATTCTAGCGGACGCGCATCGCCCCCTTTGGCCGGGACAACCGAGTCGGACCACAGGTTTACCCGCTTTCGGGGGCCGCACGCTTGGCGCCAACATAATCCGCGGCTTTTCCATCCACCGCCACAACCACGCCCACAGGAGCGCGCATGAGTTTCTTTTCCGAGTTCAAGGAGTTCGCCGTCAAGGGCAATGTCGTCGACCTGGCGGTCGGTGTGATCATCGGCGGCGCCTTCGGCAAGATCGTGGACTCGCTGGTGGGCGACGTCATCATGCCGGTGGTCAGCAAGATCTTCGGCGGCCTGGATTTCAGCAACTACTTCATTCCGCTGGCGGGCCAGACGGCCACCACGCTGGCCGACGCCAAGAAACAGGGCGCAGTGCTCGCCTACGGCAGCTTCATCACGGTGTCCCTGAACTTCATCATCCTGGCGTTCGTGATCTTTCTCATGATCAAGCAGATCAACCGCCTCAAGCGCGCCCCCGAGGCCGCGCCCGCGCCGGCCGAGCCGCCGCCGACCCCGGAAGACATCCAATTGCTTCGCGAAATCCGGGATTCGCTCAAGCGCTAAGCTCTCGCCCCACCCCGCCGCCCGGTAAGGATTGGTTACCGGGCTTTTTTTTGTCACGGAGTTGGCGACCCGCGGAAAACCCGCACCTGTTGCAAGCGCGATACTTTCGCCGCTGCTCGAGCCCCATTCTTGATGAACGCGCCTGAGATACGCCTGAATCCTCACCTCGAAGCCTCGCTCACCCGCATCCGACTCGCGGGCGAGCAGGCGGCTGAGCGCTGCGCGGAAGGTCTGGGGCTGTCGGCGCTGTCGGCCGGGCAGATCAAGCGGCGCGATGCGCTGCTGGCGGCGCAGTTTGTCTTCCGGCAGCAGCAGGCGGTGTTCTCGCAACGTTTTGTGCAGAGCCTGCGCCGCCAGGTGGCCGCCGAGCAGGCCGAGACAAAGCCGACCGCCGCCCCCACCGGCAAGAAGGACTGGGGTGAGCTCTCCCTCATGGATGACGACCAGGTCAACAACCTGGTCGCCGCAGACCGCATCGGCCTGGCCATCGGCCACCACTGCGAGTGGGAGTTGCGGGAAGTGGAGTCCTACGTCGCCAGCATCCAGGTCGGCGAGCGCAACCCGCTGCGGCCCGAATTGGTGGCGCAAGGGCTGCTGGATGCCATCCAAAGCATCACCGACGACCCGCAGACCCGGCAGACCCTGACCGATGAACTGACCCGCGCCCTGGCCCAGGAGATGCGGGCCTGCTACGGCGACATCGCCGAGCTGCTGCGCTCGCGGGGCCTGCGCCCGCAGGACCTGCGGGTGCGCGCAACACCCGATGCCGGCCTGTCCCGCCACGGTGGCCTGGGCAACACGCAGCACGGCGATTTCGATTCCAGCCACGCGCCGCTGTCGACCCGCGGCGGTCCCTACGGCGGCAGTGGCCCCGGCGGCCTGGGCGGCTCCAGCCATGGCGGGCTCGGCCAGCGCGGCGGCTATGGCGCAGGCCCTGGCGGCCCCGGCGGCTACGGCGGGCGCGGCGGTGGTGGCGGCGGCCTGGGCCGTGTCGACCCGCAGATGATGGACCTGCTGCGCCGCCTGGCACAGGCGCCGATGCCGGCCGATCTCGGCGGCTACGACACCGGCAATTCCGGCCGCATGGGCCTGGACACCCTGAGTGGCGAGCCCAGCGCCTGGGGGCAGCTGCCGCTGCCGACCAACGTCATCCAGCAGCACCGAGACGAACTGCGCCAGCTGGCCACCGGGCGGCTGGACCACATGGTCATCGATGTGGTCAGCAGCCTGTTCGACCAGATCCTGTCCGACCCCAAGGTACCGCCGCAAATGGCGCGCCTGCTGGCCCGGCTGCAGTTGCCGGTGCTGCGCGTCGCGCTGGGGGACGAAACCTTCTTCTCGTCGCGCCGCCACCCGGTGCGCCAGTTCGTCAACCGCATGGCGTCCCTCGCCTGCGCCTTCGACGACTTCAGCGACGACCCCGGCCGCTCCTTCCTGTCGCATGTGCGCGACCTCGTGCAGGACGTGGCCCAGGGCGACTTCGACCGCATGGACGTCTACACGGCCAAGCTGGACGCCCTGGAAGCCTTCATCGCCGAGCAGACCCGCAACACGCTGAAGGCCGCGGGTGATGCCGCCGCGGTGGTGGAGCGGCGCGAGACCGACCTGCGCCTGCAACAGCGCTACGCCCTGCAGCTGAAGCAGCAGCTGGCCAAGGTGCCGATGCAGGATTTCCTGCGCAACTTCCTCGCGCAGGTCTGGAGCCAGGCCATCGTGCTGGCCTCCCGCGAAGGCGCGCCGGAGCGCGCGCTGCGCCTGCGCCAGCTCGGCCGTGCGCTGGTGATGAGCGTGCAGCCCAAGGGTGGCACGGCGGCGCGGGCCGACTTCCTGCGCGAGCTGCCCAACCTGATGCGCACCCTCAACGAGGGGCTGGACCTGATCCGCTGGCCGGACGCGCCGCGCAAGGACTTCTTCGGCGCCCTGCTGCCCGCGCATGCCGAGTCGCTGAAAGGCCAGGCCCCGAGCGCGCTCGATACCAATCTGCTGATCAAGCAGCTGGACCAGATCTTCGGCGCTGCCCCGCCGGTGGAAGCCGACCTGGCCAAACCCATCGCGGGCGAGACGGCGCCTGGCGATCTCGATGCCAGCCAGCGCCTGACCCCGGCCGAGGCCAAGAGCCTGGGCCTCGTGGAGGAGTCCACCGTCGATTGGAACGGCGAGCTCGACCTGGACCTGTCCGGCAACGATGCCGTCGCCGCCGCCGAGCCGATCCAGGCGGTCGACATCTCGATCGACGGCCTGCCGCCTGCCGAAAGCGCCCCCGAGCCCGCCAGCGGCGCGGTGCTGATGGACAACATGGAGCTGGGCTTCGCCTACCAGATGCACACCGGCGAGCACTGGCAGAAGGTGCGCCTGGCGCATGTGAGCGCGGGCCGCAGCTTCTTCATCTTCACCCACGGCAATCGCCACCAGGAAACCGTGACGATGACCGCCCGCATGCTGCGCAAGCTCTGCGAGACGGGCCGCATGCGCGCCTACGAACGCGCCCACCTGATCGAACGCGCCACCGCACGCGCCCGCGCCCAGCTCGCGGCGCTGGGCGGCACGTCACGCTAACGCGCCGCGTCGGCGGTCAGCCGTCGCGCCATCGCGAGTGCCGCTGCCAGGCTGGCCGGGTCGGCCACGCCTCGGCCGGCGATGTCGAAAGCCGTGCCGTGGTCGGGGCTGGTGCGCACGAAGGGCAGCCCCAGCGTCACGTTCACGCCCTGCTCCACGCCGAGGTACTTCACCGGAATGAGGCCGTGGTCGTGCACCATCGCCACCACCACGTCGAACTCGCCACGGCGGGCGCGCATGAAGATGGTGTCGGGCGCAAACGGGCCGCTGGCCTCGATGCCTGCGGCACGCGCGTCCGCAATGGCAGGCGCGATGTGGACGATCTCCTCATCACCGAACAGGCCGCCCTCGCCCGCGTGCGGGTTCAGACCGGCCACCGCGATGCGCGGCGTGGCAAAGCCCATGCGGCGCAGCGCGGCGTGGGTGATGACCAGCGTCTCCCGCACGGCCTCGCGCGTGACACGCTCGATGGCCTGGCGCAGCGAGCAGTGGATGGTGACCAGCACCGTGCGCAGCTCCTCGTTGGCCAGCATCATGCGCACGGGCGTGCCGCCGGCCAGGGCCTGCAGCATCTCGGTATGCCCGGGGTAAGGCGACCCGGCGGCATGCAGCGCTTCCTTGTGAATGGGCGCCGTGACCAGGGCCCGCGCCGCGCCGGCCTGCACCTGGGCCACGGCGGCCTCAATGCATCGAGCGGCGGCAGCCCCGGCGCGCGCATCGATCTGGCCAACCGGCGCCTCGACGAGATCCGCCGGCAGCCCCTCAGGCGCCCACACAGGCAGGCAATGGGGCGGCACGCAAGGCCGCTCCGACAGGTCAGTCAGCGTGGCGACCGCCAGGCCCCCGCCCACCACCCGCAGCGCCCGCCTCATGACGGCGGGATCGCCAACGACCACCGCGTCGTGCACGGCGCCCTGCTGCCACAGCCGCGCGATGATCTCCGGGCCGATGCCACAGGCATCACCCATGCTGATGGCCAGGGGCACGGCGCGCGGTTCGCCTAGGGAGTTTTCCGAGGTCATGCCTCATTCTTTCATCACCCCGCAGGCGCACTGGCAGACTGCCGGCCGGCTGATCACGCCTCACCCTCACGCACCGGAGCTGCCCTTGCGCCTGACCCTTGTCGCTGCCCTGATCATGGGCTTGTCCTTCGCCGGGCCGAGTGCCCATGCGGCCGACACCACTCGCCCGCCCGCGGCCACCGATGCCGCCGCCAAGGCGCGCCAGTCCCTGCACGCCCTCTTCGATGACGCCTGGGAAGCCGAAGCCAAGGCCGCGCCCGAGTGGGCCACGATGCGCGGGGACCTGCGCTTCAACGACAAGCTCAGCGACCGCTCGCCGGCCGGCCTCGCCGCCCGTGATGCCCTGTCGCGCGAGCTGCTGGCACGGGCGCAGCGCGTGGACGCCAGCCTGCTGAGCGACACCGACCGGGTCTCCCTCGCCCTGTTCATCAACCGCTACCAGCAGGAAGTGGCGATGCAGGCCTTCCCCGGCTGGCGCACGCTGACGCTGGGCACGCTGTACGGCGCACAGTCGGCCCTGGCCGGCCTGGCGCGCAATGTGCCGGTCAACAACGAGACCCAGGTGCGGCAATGGCTGGCACGCCTGGCGGCCTACCCGGCGCGGGTCGAGCAGGAAATCGCCATCCTGCGCCAGGGCCTGGGCCTGGGCTGGGTCACGGCGCGGCCGGTGCTGGCCCGCGCCATCGCGCAGGTGGAAGGCCAGCTCATCGACGACCTGACCAAGAGCCCCGTCTACGAACCCTTCAACCGCATGACGGTGGACCCGGCCGTCAAGGCCCAGCTGCAGGCCCAGGGCCAGGCCGCGCTGAAGGAGCACTTCTACCCGGCCCAGCGCAAGCTGCTCGCGGTGATGAAGGACGAGCTGGCGCCCAAGGCGCCGGAAAGTGGCTCCCTGTCGGGCTACCCGGGCGGCGACAAGGTCTACGAGGCGCTCATCCTGCGCAACGTCACGCTGCCGCTGGGCGCGGGCGACATCCACGCCACCGGGCTGCGCGAAGTGGCGCGCATCCGCGCCGACATGGAGAAGGTGCGCACCGAGGCCGGCTTCGACGGTGACCTGGCCGCGTTCAAGAAGTTTCTCTACAGCGACCCCAAGTTCTTCAACCAGAGCGGCGAGGAGCTGCTGGAAGGCTACCGCGCCATCGCCAAGCGCATCGACCCCGAGCTGCCCAAGCTGTTCGCGCAACTGCCGCGCTCGCCCTACGGCATCCGTGGCATGCCGCCCTACACCGGCGAAGGCGCAGCCGACAACTACAACGGCCCATCGCTGGACGGCACCACACCGGGCTGGTTCAACGCCAATGCCATCGCCTTCAAGCGCCGCCCCAAATGGGCCATGGAAACCTTGGTGGCGCACGAGACGGTGCCGGGCCATCACCTGCAGATCTCTCGCCAGGTCGAACTCGGCGAGCTGCCCAACTTCCGCCGGCAGTCGCAGTACTCGGTGTTCAGCGAGGGATGGGCGCTGTATGCCGAGACCCTCGGGCCGCAGATCGGCTTGTTCCGCGACCCCTACACCCGCTTCGGGCACCTGCAGGCGCAGATGTTCCGCGCCGCGCGCCTGGTGGTGGACACCGGCATCCACGCGATGGGCTGGTCGCGCGACAAAGCCATCGCTTACATGATCGAGCAGACCGGCCATGACCCGGTCTTCATGGCGGCCGAAGTGGACCGCTATGCCTCGCAACCCGGCCAGGCGCTCAGCTACATGATGGGCCTGCTGAAGATCAAGGAGCTGCGCGCCCGCGCCGAAGCCGCGCTGGGGCCGAAGTTCGACCAGCGGCGCTTTCACAATGCCTTGATCGACCAGGGCGCCATGCCGCTGCCGCTGCTGGAGCAGCGCATCAACGCCTGGATCGCCAGCGAGAAGGGCCGCGCATGAACACGCCGTTCTATCCGGTCGGCACGCCCGGCGTGCCCTGGGGCGAGGCCGAGGTGGCCGCCTGGCGCGCCCGGCTTGTGCGCCAACGCCGCTATGCCGACGATGTGCTCGCCGCCCTGGCGCCGCTGCGCGAACGCTTCGACGTCCAAACCTACGGCGAGCTCGACTACGACGGCGAGCGCTTCCCGCTGCAGGTGGTGCGCAGCCGCGGCTGGCGGGACGACCTGCCCCACCTGGTGGTCACCGGCGGCGTGCACGGCTACGAGACCAGCGGCGTGCATGGCGCGCTGCAGTACCTCAGGCAGCACGGCGAGGAGACCGCGGGCCGCGCCAACCTGCTGGTGGTGCCCTGCGTCAGCCCCTGGGCCTACGAACGCATCCAGCGCTGGAACCATGGCGCGCTCGACCCCAACCGCAACTTCCGCGAGGGCAGCCCGGCGGCCGAGTCCGCGGCGCTGGTCGCCCTGCTCGCGCCGCTCAAGGGCCGGGTGCTGATGCACATCGACCTGCACGAGACCACCGACACCGACGAATCCGAGTTCCGCCCCGCCCTGGCCGCCCGCGACGGCAAGCCCTTCGAGCCCGGCGAGATCCAGGACGGCTTCTATCTCGTCGACGACGCCGATCACCCGCAGCCCGCCTTCCAGCGCGCGGTCATCGACGCGGTCGCGCGGGTCACACACATCGCCGAGCCGGATGCGCAAGGGCAGATCAACGAATCACCGCTGCAATCGCCGGGCGTCATCGAGTTCCCGGTCAGCCGCTGGGCGCTGTGCGCCGCCATCACCGGCGCCCGGTTCGCGACGACGACCGAGGTCTACCCGGACAGCCCGCGCACCACGCCGGCCGAATGCAACCTGGCACAGGTCGTGGCCGTGAAGGCAGCCATCGATTACGCGATGGCCGCAGCCTGAGCCGCGGGCCAGGCGCCCTTCATTCACAGACCAGCAGGCCCTGGGCGCCCACGCCGTGCGTGGACTGCAGCAGCGACTGCGCACGGCCCAGCTTGCCCATGCGCCGGCGCACCGTGCCGTCGGGGTCGCGCTCAAGCTTCACGCACAGCGTCGGGTCCAGCCCCATCGCCACACGCTCCTCGAAGGTGGGCTTGGGGCTGTTGCTGCGTGGGTCGACGGTTGCCGGGTTGACGAGGGCGCCTCGCAGCACCGCGATGCTCGGCCGCAGGTCGAGTGCCCGCGGGCCTGAGGCTGCCGCACCGGCCGCGGCTGCGCCCAAGGAGGCGGGGCTGCCGGTCGCGACCGCATCGCCTCCTGCCACCGGCAGGGTCGGCTCCGAAGGCAGCGTGGGCAGCGCCGGCAATGGCACGTTGGGCAGTTGTGGGAGCGCGGCCGGGGCGCGGACCCGCGCGACTTCCGGCAGTCGGCGCCGTTCCAGTGGCGACGGCAGCAGTTGCACCACGAGTGAAGGTCGGGGCGGCGCAGCCCCCGCTGGCAGCCGCCGAGACTGCCAGGCCAGCAACAACAGCGCCGCATGGCCGGCGATGACGGCACAGCAGGCCACCTGTCGCCGCCGTGGCGCGCCGCCCGCCCAACCGGGGCCCTGGCTGCCAGGCCGGGTCAAGCTGCGGCCCGATCGACCCGCGTGCCGGCT
>VFQR01002708.1_pt1 | contig 10852 bp, 7 predicted proteins | sample 3512321 | NCBI WGS metagenome assembly VFQR01 (sample SAMN10412374, study PRJNA504923) | tailings metagenome | isolation source: Relicate 3 Philex TSF1 revegetated site | place: Philippines: Tuba, Benguet | collected 2017-08-29
TATGCAAAGAAATCCTGAACTCTTCGAGACACTCATTGATGGCGGCGAGGGGATGTCGAGCATTTACGGCTGGTGGCGATCACTCAGGCTCCGCTGGAAACGCAAGCCCCCAGTCAGCAATTAAAATTTATAGCTGCCATCCCCTCTGGAACCCTCGCCCACGTCTTCGTGGGAGAGGGCAGGGTGAGGGTCTTCTGCCTAATCTTTGGTTGGGTGCATGCAGTTCTTACGGAATGCACCAATTCTCGGCCCCGTTCGCATTTCAATGGAGAAACATCTTTCTCTGTTTCCATACTCCACCTGGAACTGGCGATGAAATCTTCAGTGTGGAGCCAGTAGAATTGGGTTCCTGTCATCGCGGCGATTTTGGTGTCGAGTCCACTCACCACGAGTGTGAATGGGCCGAAACCAGGGAAATCGCCCGCGTAACTCCGCGAAAGGCTTCACATGTCACCCGGTCATCACTTCACATCGGCCACGTCCCGTCTCACGTTGTTCCTTTGGAGCTTTTGCGTCCTCGGCGGTGCTTCCTTCGCTGCAGATTCCACGAAGCCCAACATCGTGGTGATCTTTGCTGATGATCTTGGCTACGGTGACCTTGGCTGTTATGGATCGCCGACAATCCGCACGCCGCACCTCGACCAGATGGCTGCCGAGGGGTTGCGGTTCACAGATTTTTATTCTGCCGCCGAGGTGTGTACCCCCAGCCGGGCGGCTTTGCTCACGGGAAGGTTGCCGATTCGCAGTGGCATGTGCGGGGCTCGCCGCGTGCTGTTTCCAAACTCCAAAGGAGGGTTGCCCCCGGCAGAGATTACGATCGCTGAAGCACTCAAGGAAAAGGGCTATGCTACGGCACAGATTGGCAAGTGGCATCTCGGCATTCACCCGGGATCACGTCCATTGGATCAGGGCTTCGATCAAAGCTTTGGCCTGCCATACTCCAATGATATGGATGCTCGGGCCGATTTGCCGAAAGGTTCGACGGGTTCACCCAATCCACCGCTCGACGGCTGGAATGTGGCGCTATTGCGCAATGGCGAGGTTGTTGAACAGCCTGTAAACCAGACGACATTGACAAAGCGTTATACCGAAGAAGCCGTCAAGTTCATCACCGAGAAGAAGAACACTCCTTTCTTCCTCTATATGCCGCACACTTTTCCGCATGTGCCCCTGTTTGCCTCGCAGGATTTCAAGGGCAAAAGCCGTGCGGGCATTTATGGTGACGCTGTTGAAGAGCTGGATTGGAGTGTGGGGCAGGTCCTTGGGGCCTTGCGGCGAGAAGGTATTGCTGAGAATACGCTCGTCTTCTTCTCCAGCGATAACGGCCCCTGGCTCATCATGGGCGATCAAGGCGGCAGTGCCGGTCTGCTCAAGGATGGCAAGGGCAGCACCTGGGAAGGTGGCATGCGTGTGCCCGGGATTGTCTGGATGCCGAGCCGGATCAAGCCCGGCGTGACCAGTCAACTCGCCCATGCGATGGATGTGTTTCCGACCGCTCTGGCCCTGGCCGGTGCATCACTCCCGAAAGATGTTGTGTTCGATGGAGTCGATCTCGCGCCATTGCTTTTCGAGTCGAGGCCTCTGCCGGAGCGACCGTTCTTTTACTATCGAGGCGATCAACTCTTCGCCTGCCGCCTGGGTGAATGGAAGGCTCATTTCCAGACTCAAACAGGCTATGGAGGTTCAAAACCCGAACGACATGAACCAGAATTGCTTTTTCATCTCGGTCGCGATCCTTCCGAGAAACGCAATGTCGCCGCCGCACATCCCGAGGTTCTCGCTCGTATTCAGGAAGCCGTCAAGGCTCACCAATCAAACGTGATTCCAGGCCCCCCGCAGCTTCAATAGAGTGCTGGTATGACCTCTCCGTCAGTCAGTACCAATTCGCGATACACCTGAAGAACTCGAACTATTCATTGACGTTAAAAATCTGCCGAAATGAATCCCAGCGCCCTGTTCGATTGGAACAGAATAAGTCTGGCAGCTATGCCGTCAACGGAATCAGCCGAGATCTTCATCTATAAAATCCCGTTACGTTATCTACATACGTCACCTATTCCATTCGACACCATGAACATACCCGAAGTCATTCATAATCGACTTGCTGACTTGAGCAAAGATTGTGGAGTTGCGCTTCGCGTCGTAAAATACTGGGAGAATGAGTTTCGTCCGGGTTGGTATTGCTGGTTTCGTGGTGTCGCTACAGAGTCTCGACTGTTGCGAATTGAACTTGCTGGAACACTATCGATAGAACTTGGTTCAAATCAAGTTGATGAAACAGACATGTTTCTATTCGTCAACGGCGTCCGGCTCGGCCCACTCGCCTCACCGTATAAATACCTTTGGCGTCGTGGATCTGAGGTCTTCATTTGGGATGATTAGGATCCTGGGTTTGAATTGTGGACGACTTTGGATCGATTTAATGAAATTGAGACGCAAAAACACCCCCGCTGCTGAACAGAAAAGTGGCGGATAATCCGTTGAATCCGAGTGGTGGATCATGCAGAATCTAGACAGAAGCATTCTTGGAAGGAGCCGGGTTGCCTTGATCATTTGGTGAAATGAGGGGTAAATGAGCTACCAACTCGTCTTTTGGAAGCAGCCGATTGACTTTCCGGGGGAGCCACGTCGCGTTTACGAGCAACTTATGAATGGCGAGCGAGTAGACGAACTGGATGAAGTACAGGGTGACCGATTTCTGGGCCATGTTGCTGAGGCTTTCGCATTTGGATGGGAGCGACTGGATGAGTTCAACTGGGAGCGAAGCGACGGTTCTTTCGTTGTGGAGGTCGGCCCCCAGTATATTATAATTGTATCCTACAGTTTACCCGGCGATGTGCTCAATGAATTCATTGACATCGCTGCTGAATTTGGATGCCAGCTTTATGATCCTCAAACCGACGTGCGGTTCAACGGGTAGTTCAGACGGCGAAACAGACACTCATAAGCTCAGCGTTCGCCCATGGTATCGCTCTCTCTACCGCGCGGACCTGATCAGATCCACATGCGCACCATCAAGAATTATCTGACCGCCCTGAAGATCCGACGCAGAGCATCAGTTTCCCGGGATTATACGAAAACAGTCTCGTTGAGTCGGCAAGGCTCTGATCACTATGCGAAGAGCGGGGTGCTGAAGTAGCGGTCCATGCGATCCGGGAAGATCGTGACGATGGTTTTCAAATGTGGATACTTCTCGCGCAAGATCTCGCCAGCCGCAAAATTGAGACCAGAACTCGGGCCGACGGGGAAGCCCTTTTTTATGAGCTTTTTTGTCGTTTCGATCGCCAGGGCATCATCGACTTCAATCTCGATCAGATGCTCAATCCGGGCTTCGCGATAGATGGTGGATAACCCATCGACGACGCCGGGAATCTTCCCTGAGAAGCTGCAGCACTCGACATCGGAGATCAATTGACGGCTCACAGGTTTCGCCAGCACTGCCGATACAGGACAACCAAAATCCCGGAGACCCCAGTAGTTGCCGACCAGCGTCCCCCCGGTGCCAACTCCCGAAACGAACGCATCAATGCACTGCGTCCCAAGTTCATGGGCAATTTCCTGGGCGGTCTGCGTCTGATGGGCTCGCGCATTGTCGAGGTTCTCAAACTGCCGGGGCAGAAAACCCTCATGCTCTGCCGCCAGCTTCCGGCACATGGAGAGTGAACCCAGAATGCCTTCACTCGCCGGGGTTAAAACCACCTGTGCACCATAAGCCGTAATGCTTTTGATGCGCTCCTGGCTCACTCCCTCCGGCATGACGGCGATAAACTTGAGCCCCAGATGAGCACAAACCATCGCTAATGAAATGCTCGTCGAACCACTCGACGCCTCGATCACTGATTGGCCTCGCTTCAAAGTCCCGTTTCGTATCGCTTTACCGAGAATGAAAAACGACAGGCGATCTTTGGTCGACCCCGAAGGCTGAAGGTATTCCAGCTTCGTGTAGATGGGCGAACCACCATCGAGTGAGATAGCCACCAGCGGTGTATTGAGCGGCGAGAGCATCGTGTTCTCTAGGCAAAGGACGACAAAGGGTCTTTCGTAAGCTTCGAGAAATAGATTGCCAAAGAGCGCAGCAAATTGCACGATCTCCCGCTCCTTCTCCTGTTCCGACGGAAGACGGTGGAAAAGAATGCTCGCTGGCTGCTCACTTTTGAATTCCGCAAGAAACGTTTTTGGCACTCTGGCGAATCCCAGAGATCATTTGCGCGTTGAGAGCCGGTTAAGCATGCTTGCTCGGAGCCGCAAGCATGGCACACAACTATCACCGTCGAGTGCACGACTTTGGGTGGCACGCCCTGAAGGTTCTGCGGAAGGGCGTGGTCTTTACGCTTTTCAACTTCATGTTTTCATTCTGCTGGGTGCTTGTGGGCGGATGTTTTCATCCACCCCCAGTTCCATAGCGCTGCCAGCACGAATGCATGCGTGACACGCTCTCACGATTTTCAACAATGTTCTTCATCAAGGATCAGGGCCCAACATTCTGGGGGCAAACGAGGACGTTTGACCCCAGCCACCCTGTCGAATTTCCTGTTCCAGCTCGAAACGCCTCATTCAATGACAGCAGCCCGGCTTCTTATGGAGAAGCCGGGCTGCAGGGGTTGAGTCAATCCATCTTGATCAAGCAGTTTTTGTGATCAATCAATTTCCGTTATTCGCAGGGCGATTTCCGAGGCGGACGGCACCTGTCGGGGCGGCTGGCTGCTGAGGAGCACCGGGGGCGTTCGCACCGGGAGCGTTGGCGGCGGGAACACGATCCGGGCCAGTCACTGTGGCTGTCAGGTAGTTGTCGATGCGTGTTGACTTCTGGATTTCTTCGAAGGTCTTGGCGACAGAAACCTGTGTCTTCTGTTCAGCAAGTTCGTCATAAAGTGAATCGCGGATTTCCTGAGTCAGTTCGTTGACTGTGGGAACCGTGCGGCCTTCGCACTTGATAATCGCAAAGCGGCTGGGGCCCACTTCGATCACGCCGGAGATTTCGCCTTCCTTCAGAGCAAAGGCGGCCTTTTCAAGGCTGTCGTTGCCAGAGTACTTGGGAATCGGTGGTACAGAGCCGCCGAGCGCCCGGCTCTGGGGATCAATCGAGAATTCCTGAGCGTACTTTTCAAAGTTATCAGCGTCAGCATTCGCTTTTTCCCACACGGTCGTCGCCCGGCGGAGGTTATCCATCAGAATCATGCGGGCTTTGACGCGAGGGCCATAGTTACGAACAAAAGCGCGATTCAGCTCTTCTTCCTTGATGTCGATCTTTTCGCTGGCGAGCTTCTTCAGTGCCAGCATCGGCCAGATCACGCTGCGGCGATACTGCTGAGGATTGATGCCGCGTTCCGCCTGAAGCATCTGGTACCAGTTGTTGACATCCAGGTTAAATCGCTTGGCAATACGGTTGATTTCGGCTGTGACTTCTTCTTCGGTGACGGTCACACCTGCGGCTTCACAGGCCTGCTGGATCATGGTGCGATTGATAATGTCGTCGAGAACTTCCTTGCCGTATCGGGCAACACATTCTTCAGCGACCATGTCGAAAGGAATGATTTCTTTATTAACGCGAGCCATCACCTTCACGGGGCGATCGGTCGTTGGTGCTGCTTTACCAGCGGTTTCTGTCGCAGCCTGACCCACTTTCGGGTTCATTGACTGCATCACAAATCCACCGGCAGTGAGAATGGCTGCAGTACCAGCGATGAAAGCGACTGGCTTAATCCACTTGGATTTTGGCTTTTTTGTGGCTGCTGGAGCCGGTGTATTGGTCTCGAGGTGCATCCCTTCACCCATGATTCTTCCCCTGAAATTAAGTGAACATTCGGCTCTAAAAGGCCAGGGGAATTCCTCAATGGAAATCCTGCCGTCGAGCGACTTATGGCGTTTTAGAAGAAAATCGAATTTTCAGTCAAGAACGGTTTACGTTTTGCCGACAAGGCCAGCCATACGCAAATCCATGGAAATCGCGCCCTGTGTGCCATGCCGCTTTGGGCAAGCATGTTTTTTCCGTTCTATATCGCGACATTTCATGTTGCGATTCGTACTCGATGTGGCCTGAAGCTGGTGCATTCCGTAAGAACTTCATGGGACCCTACCCGAGAAGCTTGATGCAGAGTTAACCACGAAGCCGCTATCCCATTTCCAACCAACAACCCTCAACCAACAACTTCCGCCCTCTCATTTGCTCCGCGACTCATTGTGCCGGCAGGGGGACTTGCTGGGGGTGCTTGAGGTAAGCGATCAGGTTGCGAATCTGGGATTCACTGAGAGGCTGAAGGATACCATCCGGCATGGGTGATAGATTTGTCGGCGTCAGTTCCACAATCTCACTGCGCTCGATGGTCACTTTTTCTGTCTGAGTCTGCAGTGTGAGGGTTCGTGGTGTCTGCTCGACAATAATGCCCGAAAGGACGCGGCCATCTTCGAGTTCAGCCACTGACATGCGGTAATCTTTGGAAACTACACTGCTCGGGTCGAGAATGTTTTCCAGCAGGTAGTCGAGATTCGACCGCTGCGCACCTGTCAGGTCAGGGCCAATCGCGCCCCCTTCACCATAGAGCTTGTGACATTTGGCACAATGCGTGGTAAAGAGCACGCGGCCATCACCCAGCGAGGCTTTGGCCAGGGTATCGCCAGTCAGTTTTTCCTTGAGCTGTTCGATGGCCAGCCGCTTTTCGGCTGAAGTTTCGCGAGCTTCCCCCCAGAGTTTGGTCAAAGCTTCGTCGAGTGCCGGATCTTTCAACGCCCGCATCTGTCGCACATCGAAAGCGGTGATATCAGCCGTCGGAATTTTTCCCTCTTCGAGTCCCTTGATGAGAGCTTGAGCATATTCCCGGCGAGTGGTCAGTAGCGAAATGATTTCGGGGCGGACAGGGGCTCGGAAAGAACGATAACTCGCCACAATCTGCTGTCCAATCTGCGGGCGATTCGCTCGAGGATGATTCCAGTTGGCAAGGCCTTTGGCAGATGCCACATTGAAGCGGGCCTCCTTCAGCAGTGGGACAAGGATCTGGTCAAGATCGTCGGGATGATTTTCAGAAAGTGTGGCCAGGGCTGAAAGTCGATTTTCAGGATCGGCCTGACTATCCGTCGCGACCCGGCGGACATCTGCCATCGCCCGGCCATCGCCAAACAGACGATTCAGATCTGTCAGCAACGTCTTAAGTTTGGCATCGTTTGATAATGCAGGGGTCGCTTCTACGACGGCCATGACTTGAGGCCACTCAGTGGGGGCTTTCGCCTTTCGCCAGCCTTTGAGGCCATCTGTCAGACCCACTGCAAGATCGAGGATTCGAGAGGGCTCTTTCTGCTGGACGACTTTTGCGACGAGAGCCTCGATGTGCTCGGGATGCGATTCCAGATCCTCTGCCAGCCGACGGACAATCTTCTGCCGCACAGAAGGCCATTGACTCTCCTGAAAGACTTTTGGCAGTTCTTGAGGTGCCGCTTCAGCGACAGGAATGAGCCCATACCAGACCATCAGCGGCAGATTGTGATCCGCATCGTCGCGAGCATCTTTCATCAGCAGGGCAGCCAGTTGCGGCCTGACTTCGAGCGGCAATCGCTGCAAAGTGGAAGCGAGCACCAGCCGTACCAGAGGCGAAGGATCGAGCCGGGCTCGCTCAAGCAACATGGGCAATTGTTGACGAGCGTCGATGAAGATGGCCTCCTTTGCAGCGGTTGTGCGCGACCGCTGCCGACTCATGGCGTCGTCGATCGGAAGCCGATCTGTGGCGAGGCGAATCGCCCACGCGCGGACCGATTCATGAGGCGATTGCAGTGCCAGCGCCAACGTTTGCGGCGGCAGGCTTTGCTGCTGCATGCCGGCAATGGCTCCTATCGTCACCAGCAGGCGAAGCTGTGCCTGCGCAAACCCTGGGGTTGCTTTGTCATCGCTGGATCTGTCCATTTCGGCAAAGTGCTGCTGCAGTGTTGCGAAAGTCTGTGGGTCTAAAGTCCTCGTACGGGCTCGATGTGCCAGCTCCAGGCGAGCCTGACGAACATCCCACTCGTTCGTCGATTGCAGCAATCGAACCAGCGGTAAGTCATCGACTTGATGAAAGGGAATTGTGTTCGTTGGCGGTTTTGCTTGTCGTGCCCGGTTACTGGCGGAAGTGACTCGATAAACACGACCACTGGTGCGATGCACGCCCTTGTATTCGTGTCATTCCCCGGTATCGCTCCAGTCGAGCACAAAGACACTGCCATCCGGCCCATAATCGAGATCGATACCTCGAAACCATGGATCGGGTGAGAGGAACATATCGGGTTTATGGCGGGCGACGTAGCCGCTTCCCTGCCGCTCAAGCTGCTCGACATTGATGCGCCGACCATGAAAATTCAACGTGAAAAGCTGGCCCCGGTATTCTTCCGGCCATTGGTCGCCCAGGTAGATCATCGTTCCCGAATGGGCGTGGCCACCGCCCAGTGAACTGGCCGCGCCATGACGGGAATCTCTCCAGCTTTTTCCTGTATCGAAGTGATAATGGTCGGCATGTTGATCAATGAGGCCATAGGTACGGGTATTCGGGTCAAGCGTGAAGGGTCTCGTGTAGTGTGCGCCAGGGATCGCATGCCAGAGGTGGCCATTGACGGTGTTGACGAAGAAAATCTCGTAGAACTCGTTCCAGTCGTGCCCCCAGGGATTGGTCGTCCCAGTGGTCAGGACTTCGACTTCGCGCGAGACGGGATGATAGCGCCATAAGCCCCCTTCGAGTGCCACGCGTTCTTCAGGACGAGCTTCGGGCAGACCAATACGAGCCGGGCAGGAACCACCACAACGGCCATAGAGCCAGCCATCCGGACCCCATTTCAGGCCATTGGCAAAATTGTGATGGTTTTCGCGGGCGACTTCGAAGCCATCGAGCATGACCTGAGCCGGGCCATCGGGAATGTCGTCGTGGTTGGCATCGGGAATGAAAATCAGTTGTGGCAAAGCGAGCAGCCAGAGACCTCCATGACCAATGGCGATGCTGGTGGATTGCCGGATGTCGTCAGTGAAGACTTTCCTCTGGTCCATGACTCCATCGCGGTCTTTGTCTTCAAGAATCAGAACCCGATCGCGCAGTGTGGGTTCGAACCGTTGAGTGTGCTCGGCGTAGGTGAAGTTTTCCAGAATCCACAGCCGGCCTGCAGCATCCCAGCACATGGCGATGGGGTTTTGAATGTCGGGTTCGGCTGCAAAAACATTGACTTTGAGCCCCGAGGGGAGCTCTGTTTTCGCTGCTGCTTCGCCGGCTGGCATCAAGGAATCGGTCGATAACTTCTCTGTATTGAACGGGACAGGAAATGCGCTGGAAGAATCGGCTGGGGTAGAAGCTGTCGATTGAGCCGCCGGGGATTCTTCGCGAGACGAATTCGTCTGAGCGATAAGCGACGAACCAACGAAAGTCACGCTGGTCAACAGAAAGGCGACGAGAGCCAGTGCAGGTTGATTGAAAGAGCTCACAGCAGGTCGATCCTCAGGCTGATACGGTCAACATCGAAGTACCATTGATGATATCAGATGCCACAATCGATCGCAGCAAAAAGTATCGATCAGAGTGACATGTCTCGGGGAGGCGTATCAGCCGCTATGGGAAGATTGATCCATTGGCCAATCTATTGAGGCGGATTTTCCACCTGATAACAGGCGAGTTCCTGATTGTTGCGTACGAGAAGTTTGCCGTGGGCGATGACCGGATGAGCCCAGGTGGTCGCATCGGGGAGGACGCGGAACTTGGTGATTTCGACGAACTTTTCGGGAGTTGGTTCCACGAGTGCCAGTTCGCCATTTTCACAACTGACGAGTATCGAGTTCTCTGTCAGCAGGATCTGACCATAGCCGTAGGGTGGGCCCTTCCACTTGATCTTTCCCGTCGCGATATCGAGGCAGGCGAGGCGGTTCTCATCAAGGCCATAGATGTAGCCGTCTTTGAGAATTCCATCGTTGAACTTCAATCGGAATTTATTGGTCTTCCAGATGGGTTTGACCTGCCACGAAGGTTCGGCAGGTATGAGCTCGATTCGGGCACTTCCGACTGAATATCCACAGGAGAGAAAGAGCGATTGATCAGGGAGGAGAATCGGCTGGCAGGCGTTGACCTTGGGCTGGTTGACCCACGGGAACATCCAGAGTTCTTTGCCAGTTTTTGGATCCAGCCCGGATAGTCCAGCAGCATGAAAGACGAGAACCTGCCGAACGCCGTGAATTGTCTCCATCCGGGGCGCTGTGTAGCTGGCTTCGTAATCGCCGACAGACCACATGAGCTGGCCGTCTGTCGCCCGATAAGCAGCGATCGAACGGCCTTCTTTTCCACCGGGATTGACGATGACGAGACCATCTTCAATGAGAGGTGAACCGGCCATGGCCCAGGGGATATTCGTGGCGTCAGCGTCCTTAAGAATATTGGTCGACCACAGAACTTTTCCTGTAGCGGCCTCAAAACTGTTCAGTATGCCTGTCGCACCGAGAGTATACAGTTTGCCTTCGACAAACGTCGGAGTGGCTCTGGGGCCGTCACCACCCATCGCTTCCGAAAAGCGGGTCTGATCGGCGTGCTTCCAGAGAACGTCGCCTGTCGCCAGATCGAGACAGAGCACCTGTTCTTCCTGTTCGACCTGCGTTTGCGTAAAGATCCGGTCGCCAATGACGGCAAAGCTCGACCAGCCGACACCTATCGGCTTACCCCAAAGTTTCTTCGGAGGATTGGCTTCACTCCACGACAGAGGAATCGTCACTCCGGAAGCCACACCTGCGCGATCCGGCCCGCGGAACTGCACCCAGTCTCCCGGCCCGGCTGTGAGAGCAGGTGTGGCAACAGCCCCCTCCTGAGGAATGACAGGAACGTGTCGGGCAGCAGCTTCGGCTTTAGGAGCCCAACGCCATACC
>VFQR01002709.1_pt1 | contig 10850 bp, 12 predicted proteins | sample 3512321 | NCBI WGS metagenome assembly VFQR01 (sample SAMN10412374, study PRJNA504923) | tailings metagenome | isolation source: Relicate 3 Philex TSF1 revegetated site | place: Philippines: Tuba, Benguet | collected 2017-08-29
GCCCTTGTCGAAGCGGTCTTTCTCATCCATGTCGCAATTCCTTACTTGAGGAAACTCTCTAAGGCGGCGGTGAATTCGTCCGCGCGTTCCACATTCGAGATGTGCCCGGCATCCAGCGTCACGAGCTTCGAACCCTTGATCGCCGCCGCGAGAAAATCGGAATCCTTCGGCGGGGTCGCCATGTCCTGCTTGCCGCAAATGATCAGCGTAGGGGTTTTGATTTCACCGGCACCCCAGCGCTGGTCCATGTCGCGGATCGCGCCACAGCAGCCGACATATCCTGTCGCATTGGTCGTGATCATCATCGCGCGCATGTCCGCGATCAGCTTCGGCTCGCGCTCGCGATATTCCTTGGTGAACCAGATCGCGAGCACGGTATCGGCAATCGCCTCGATGCCGCCTTTCTTCACATTCGCGATGCGGAGGTTCCAGTTGTGCGGCGTCTGGCTTTTCGCCGCGGTGTTGGCGAGCACGAGTTTGTTCAGCCGGTTCGCGTGAAAACGCGCGAGCCACTGGCCGGTGAAGCCGCCCATCGACAGGCCGCAGAAATTCGTCTTTTCGATTTTGAGGTGATCGAGAATGGCGAGCGCATCGCGGGCGAGGCGCTCGATCGAATAGACATTCGCTGGCGCGCCGGATTTTCCGTGGCCGCGCTGGTCGTAGCGGATCAGGCGAAAGTTTTTCGACAGCGCCTTCACCTGCGGGTCCCACATATGCAGGTTGGTGCCGAGCGAATTGGAGAGCATCAGCGCGGGCGCGCTTTCGGCCCCCTCGACCTCGACATTCAGTTTCGTGCCGTCGCCGACATCGATCATCGGCATGGTTATTTGCCCTGCAGGTAGCGGCGCGCGGTCTTCAGCGACTGTTCGAAGAATTCGTCCGCGCTGCCGAGATAGGCGAGGGGATCGAACAGTTTTTCCAGTTCTTTCCGGTTCATCAATTGCGTCACGCGCGGGTCTTTCGCCAGCACGTCGATCAGATGCCTGTTGTCGCGGATCGCCGTGCGGCTTGCCGCTTCGAGCAGTTCATAGGCTTCGGTCTTGCCGATCTTTTCGCGCAGCGACATCTGCAACGCCTCGGCCATGATGAGGCCGTTGGTAAGGTCGAGGTTCTTGCGCATGCGATCGCGCTTCACTTCCATGCCGTTCGCGATCTCGGCGGTGCGCTCCAGAGCGCCGGAGGCGAGCAGGAAGAGTTGCGGCATCGCGATCCATTCGGACTGCCAGCCGCCGACCGCGCGTTCGTGCTCCTGCGTCATGCCGGACAGAACCGAGCTGACGAGGCCGGGTGCAAGATTCGCGGCGGCGAGAATCTGGAAGCTGAGTGCGGGGTTGCGCTTGTGCGGCATGGCGCTCGAACCGCCACGGCCTTTCGCCGCCGGTTCGAATACTTCGCCGACCTCGACCTGCATCTGCAACGAAATATCGCGCGCGAATTTTCCGCAGGTGCCGATGACAATGCCGAGCGCGGACGCAAGCTGCGCGATGCGGTCGCGTTGCGCGTGCCATGGGCCATCCGGCAGCGGCAGTTTCAGTTCCGAGGAAAGCCGTTTTGCAATCGCCGGTCCTTTTCGCCCGAGTGCCGCGAGCGTTCCGGCGGCTCCGGCGAATTGCAGCACGCAGGCATAATCAATGGCCTCGTCGAACAGCTTTGCGGCGCGGGCGAAAGCGGCGGCTTCGGTGGCGAGCTTCAGGCCGAAGGTCGTCGGCAATGCGTGTTGAAGCAGCGTGCGCGAGATCATCGGCGTCCTGCGATGCTTCTCCGCGAGCCGCACGAGACCCTTGATGGTTTTTTGCAGATCGGCGGAAAGAAGCTCCGACGCTTCGCGGAAGCCGAGCGAGTTCGCCGTGTCGATCACGTCCTGGCTGGTGCCGCCCCAATGCACGAAGCGGGCGGCGTCCTTGTCGCGTTTGCTCACCTGTTCGGTCAGCGCCTTCACGAAGGGGATTGCGACATTGCCCGCGAGACCCGCAGCCTTGCCGATGGCCACGGCGTCATAAAGTTGCGGCTTGCAGGCGGCGTCGATGACGCTTGCGGCCTTGGACGGGATCGCACCGGCGGCGACTTCCGCGCGGGCAAGCGCGTTTTCAAACGCAAGCATCCGCCCGAGTGTCGCGCGATCGGAGAACAGCGCGCGCATTTCTTTTGAGGAAAAGAGCGGGCCGAGCAGCGCGGATGTGACAGGATCGGACATGAAATCTGGCGTCGATTTGTTGGTTTTTTGCCGTACCGCCAACCTACATCATGCGGCAAAAGATACAAAAGCAACGGCAGCCGGAACCGCTGGCCCGAAACCGGATTCCCTCAACTTTCGCCGGGGCTTGACCGCAGCGCCGGGGCCGGATTGAACTGCGCCCATGCCGAAAATCAGTCTCACCGTGAATGGCCGCGCCGTGTCCACCGAGGTGGAGGGGCGCACGCTGCTCGTCGATATGCTGCGCGAAAATCTGCGCCTTACCGGTACGCATGTCGGTTGCGATACCAGCCAGTGCGGATGCTGCGTCGTTCACGTCAACGGCAAGGCGGTGAAGGCCTGCACGATGCTGGCGATACAGGCCGATGGCGCGCGGATCATGACCATCGAGGGACTTGCCCCGGATGGCGGCCCGCTGCACCCGATGCAGGAGGCGTTCCGCCAGCATCACGGCCTGCAATGCGGCTTCTGCACGCCGGGCATGATCATGACGGCGATCGATCTCGTGAATCGCGAGGGCAACGATCTCGATGACCGGACCATCCGCGAAGGGCTTGAAGGAAACTTGTGCCGCTGCACCGGCTACCAGAATATCGTGAAGTCGATTGCGGCCGGGGCGAAGGCGATGAAGGGCAAGAAGCGCCCGGCGGCGGCCTGACATGTACGATTTCAACTATCACCGCCCGAAGGATTTGCAGGCCGCGATTGCGCTGCTTGAAGCGAATGACGGCGCGAAACTCATGGCGGGCGGGCAGACGCTGATCCCGACGCTGAAGCAGCGGCTTGCCTCGCCGGGTGACGTGGTTGACCTCGCCGATGTCGAGGGACTGTCAACCATCGAGCGGAAGGGCAAGCATCTCCAGATCGGCGCGATGGTGACGCATGCGGAAGTGGCGGCATCAGCGGTGGTGCGCAAGGCAATCCCGGCACTCGCGGATCTGGCGGGCGGCATCGGCGATCCGGCCGTGCGCCATCGCGGCACGATCGGCGGTTCGGTCGCGAACAACGATCCGGCGGCGGATTATCCTGCGGCACTGCTTGCTGCTGGGGCTTCGATCTTCACGAACAAGCGGGAAATCGCGGCGGACGATTTCTTCACCGGATTGTTCGAGACGGCGCTGGAGCCGGGCGAGATCATCACTTCGGTCTGCTTTCCCGTTCCGCTGAAGGCCGCCTACAAGAAATTCCCGAACCCGGCATCGCGTTATGCGCTTGCCGGTGTATTTGTCGCGAAGCGTACGAAGGACGTGCGGGTCGCGGTGACGGGTGCGGGCGACAGCGGCGTGTTCCGCGTGCCGGCGATGGAACGGGCACTCGATAAAAAGTTTGCCGCGAAGTCGCTGGACAATATCAAGGTCAGCGAGGATGGCCTCGTTTCGGACATTCACGCGCAGGCGGATTACCGCGCGCATCTGATCGGCGTGATGGCGCGGCGCGCGGTCGACGCCGCATTGAAGGACAAATGACGACAGGCATCCGCGACGACGACGTACTTTCCGCCGCCGAGCAATGGAAGCGGGAGGGGCGCGGCGTTGCCATCGCTACCGTGGTGCAGACCTGGGGCTCGGCGCCGCGGCCGGTCGGAAGCCATCTTGTCATCGACGACAAGCAGAATTTTCTTGGTTCCGTCTCCGGCGGCTGCATCGAGGGCGAAGTGATCGTCGCGGCGGGCGAGGTGATCGAGAGCGGCAAGCCGCGGCTGCTGGAATTCGGTGTCGCCGACGAGACCGCGTGGCGAGCCGGGCTTTCCTGCGGCGGCAACATCCGCATCTACGTCGAAAAGGTCGACTGAACGTCCACGCGGGAATGGAGCGCCATGCGTCTCGACCTGCTTTCCTCTCTGAACGCGGAACGCGCGAAGCGGCGCGGTGCGGTGATCGTGACCGATCTTACCGGTGGCTCGCAGCGGCTGGTGCGCGAGCAGGAAGCGGATGCTGACGTACTCTTGCGCGCGCTCAGGATCAATCTGCGCGGCGGCAAGAGCGGCACCTACGAGCATGAAGGCAAAAAACTTTTTATCGAAGTGCATCGTCCGCCGCTGCGGATCGTCGTGATCGGTGCCGTGCATGTGAGCCAGGCGCTGGCGCCGATGGCAAAGCTCCTCGGCTATGACATCGCCATTGTCGATCCGCGTGGCGCCTTCGCGACACGCGCACGGTTTCCCGATGTGAACGTAATCGCGGACTGGCCGGACAACGCGTTGCCGAAGCTCGGCCTCGATGGCTGGACCGCCTTCGCCGCACTCACACACGACCCCAAGATCGACAATCCGGCGCTGAAGCTCGCACTGGAGGCGGGCTGCTTCTATGTCGGTGCGCTCGGCTCCAAGAAGACGCATGCGCGCCGTGTTGAGGCGCTGAAGCAGATGGGCGTCGGCGACGCGAAAATCGCGGACATTCATGCGCCCATCGGACTGAACATCGGGGCGACCAGCCCGCAGGAAATCGCACTCGCGATCCTGTCGGAGATCACGCAATCCCTGCGCTTGGGGCGGGAGGCGGTGACGTGAAATTCGGTCCGCTTTCGCTGGAAGACGCCGAAGGCGGGGTTGCCGTTCATTCGGTGCGCGCGAAAGACGTGCTCGTGCGGAAGGGCACGAAAATCGGCCGCGCGGAAATCGAGGCGCTGTCGAAAGCGGGCATCCGCGAGATTGTCGTCGCGAAACTCGAACCGGGCGATGTGAGCGAGGACGAAGCGGCGGGGGCACTTGCGAAGAAAATTGCGGGCGAGGGCGTGCGCATCGATCCGGCGTTCACGGGCCGCTCGAACCTGCATGCGGAGCATGCGGGGGTGCTGGTCATCGACCGCGCCGCGGTGGACCGCCTCAACCGTGTCGATGAAGCAGTGACGGTTGCAACGCTTCCCGAATTCAAGGCCGTGCAGGAAGGCGAAATGATCGGCACGGTGAAGATCATTCCGTTCGCAATCCCGCAGGCGGTCCATGCGGCGGCGCTTGCTTCGGCCTCGAACATGCTTCGCATTGTTCCTTATGCAATCAAGAATGTCGGGGTGATTTCCACGACGCTGCCGGGTCTTGCGCCCAAGGTGATCGAGAAGACGGTGCGCGTGACGGAGGCACGGCTTACGCCATCCGGCGCGAAACTCGCCTCTGAACTGCGCGTGGCCCATGAAACCGCCGCGCTGAAAAAAGCCATCGCGGATTCCATCGCGAAAAAAACCGAGATGGTGATCGTGTTCGGCGCGTCCGCCATCGCGGATCGCCGAGATGTCATTCCCGCCGCGATCGAACAGGCTGGCGGCAAGATCGAGCATTTCGGCATGCCGGTCGATCCGGGCAACCTGATGCTGATCGGCTCTGTAGGCGGCGTGCCGGTGATCGGTGCGCCGGGCTGCGCACGCAGTCCGAAGGAAAACGGATTCGACTGGCTGCTGACGCGCATGCTCGCGAAGCTGCCGGTGCGGAGCGAGGACATTACCGGCCTCGGTGTGGGAGGATTGCTCATGGAAATCGTGACGCGTCCGCAGCCGCGCGATCTGCCGGTCGAGAGTGCGGCACCGCGCGCCGCGGCTATCGTGCTTGCCGCCGGACGCGGAACGCGCATGGGCGGGCCGAACAAGCTGATGGAAATTCTGCACGGGAAACCGTTACTTCGGCATGCGGTTGACGCCGTGCTTGCCTCGAAGGCACGGCCGGTCGTGGTCGTCACCGGGCATGAACGCGAGAAGGTCGAGGACGCGCTTTCCGGGTTAGAGGTGCGGTTCGTTCACAATCCCGATTATGCGGACGGGCTTGCGACGTCTTTGCGGGCAGGAATTTCCACGCTCCCGCCTCAGTCCGAAGCAGCGGCGATCCTGCTCGGCGACATGCCGCAAATTTCCCCTGATCTGATCGAGCGGCTCACCGGCGCGCTCGATCCGGAACGGGGATTGCTGATCGCGGTGCCGGTGCGGGATGGAAAGCGCGGCAACCCGGTCGTTTGGTCGCGGCGTTTCTTCGAGGAACTCACCAAGCTCGAAGGTGACACCGGGGCGCGGCATCTGATCGGTGCGAACGCAGAAGCCGTCGCCGAAGTAGCGGTGACCGACGACGCGGCGTTTCTCGATGTCGACACGCCGGAAGCGCTCGGCACGGCGCGAAAGAAACAGCGCGCCTAGGCGCGTTTCCCAAATGCCTTCCAGCGGGTCTCGACCGCTTCGCGCAGTTCCTGCGCGGTCGCAGGCAGGATGGAGTGATGCAGCGCCACCTGCATCATGCCGCCCTTGGGAATGAAATACGCATCCCAGTTCGGTCCCTGCAGCAGATAGGAATCGACATGGAGATGACGGTTGTAGAAGTCGCGCGTGACCAGAAACACCGTCACGTCCGGGTGGATGACGGGGCCTTTGAATTCCGAGGTGACGGTGATGGAATCGACACCGTGAACTTCGCTCCACGGAATTTTCACCTGCTTTACCCCGTCGATCAGCATCAGGATTGCATCCGGCGACAGCACAAGAAACGGAATGCCGGGGATGGCGACGCGATAGAGGTAGAAGGCGAGGGCGGGTCCGCTAATGATTGCGAGGATCAGTCCCGGCAGGAACAGATCGCTCAATCCGGTCCAGAGAGAAAAAATGCCAAGGGCAAGGCCGAATGCGAAGAAGGCTGCGTGCCTGACCGAATGTTTTTCTTTTCCATAGGAAAGCGTGCGGTTCACGTCGTGGACATTCGAAACCAAGGGCGCACTCCCGGCGTGGCCGCGCGCGCTCAGAACGGCGCGTAGAGCGACATCGTCAGGTAGTATCCGTTGCCTTTGTCGGAATTGTCGAGGGCGCCCGACGCAAGCGCCAGCACCTGTGAACCGAGGGCGACGTTGATCGCGAGGCCGCCGCGCCATTCGTGATAGCGCTCGTTGCCGAGGAGAGCGGCTTCCACCCCGAGCGTCCATTTTTCATTCAGTTCATGCGCGACCAGCCCGCGCAAGCTGTAGCTCGCATAGACACTGGAGACGGCGGCGTTGGCGGTCGCGATCCATTGCGCCGCCGGACGCATGAAGAGTTCGACCAGGGCCTTCACCCCCGCTTCGGTGCCTTGCGAGCGGTTGCCGGGATCGGGATTGGCGAGCGCGTGATGCTCGACATGCGCGCCGACATAGGCGGTGACGATCACCCGGCGAAAATCGTGGCGCCAGCCGAGCATCAGTTCGCCGCTCGCATATTCGCCGTCGTTGATGCCGCCCGCGACATTCGCGGTGTCGTAGCTGTAGCGGCCATAGCCGCCCATCAGGCGGAGACGCGGTCCGTCATGCTGGAGGAGCGCGAAGGGGGCGGCGACGGCACCTATCCATGCGGACGATGAATCGCGCGCAACGTCGGCACCGCCGAACAGGAACATGCGGTCCTTGAGGGCAGGCGGCGTCACCGGCGCGTCATTCGCCGGCGCCGGGCCGGTCATCGCCCACGCGAAAAAAACCAACACCAGCCCGCCCATAAGGCGTGCCTTCCTGCCCATCGCTCCCGGCCCCCGAACGACCGAATTTTCCGGCGAAACTGCCTTCCGCCGTCGTGGCCATGGTTGCGATTGCAGGTTGTAGCGACGCAGCTATTCTGGGTTGCGGTATCCAACTTTTGGTTGATTCTGCTGAATTCGCATCAGCCTGGCCGACGTTCAGGTTCGTGCTGTGAGGCGCTGTGGAAGAACCCTGAGTGGTATCCGCATGCTACGTCCGAAATGCGCATGGGAAGCCCGCGAAATGGGCAGGGGCGCAGGCCCGCTCAGGCCAGTATAATCCCGGTCAAATCAAAGGGAGTCGCGTTCCAATGGACGCCAAGAAACGCCAGCGCCAGTTCATCAACGCCGCGCATTTCGTCGATCACTATGTGCTGCTGATTTTCCCGACGGTGGTGATCGGGCTCGAGACGGATCTGAAGCGCTCCTATGCGGACCTGATCCTGCTGTCGTCGGCGTGCTTCGTGGCGTTCGGTCTCTTCTCGCTGCCGTGGGGCTGGCTCGGCGATCACTGGAGCCGCCGCAAGCTGCTCGCGATTTTCTTTCTCGGATGCGCCGGCTCGCTGCTCGCGGCGGCCGCGGCACCCAATCTGATTGTGCTCGCGGTGGCGCTGTTCGTGCTCGGCATCTTCGCCGCGATCTATCATCCGGTCGGCATCACGCTGCTGCTGTCGAACGCGACGGATCGCGGACGCGATCTCGCGACCAATGGCGTGTTCGGCAATCTCGGCGTTGCGTTCGCGCCGGGTGCGACGGCGGTGATCGCCTATTACTTCGGCTGGCGCATGGCGTTCGTCATTCCGGCGATTATTTTCGCCGCGATCGGATTTGCCTACACGATGATGACGGAAGAGGGCACGGACAAACCCGCCGACCGCGCGCGCGTCGCGGAAATGCCGCTCACCTTCTACATCGCCGCCGCGATCTTCGGCACCTTCGCCGTGATTTCGTTCGCGGGCGGACTTGTTTTCAATGTTGTCACCGTCGCGATCCCGAAGATCGTCGATGAACGGCTGGCACAGGATATTCCGCTGGTGCTGATCGGCACGGTGGCGACCGCCGTGCTGCTGTTCGGCGGTGTCGCGCAGATCGTGATGGGCAGGCTCGTGTCGAAATATCCGCCGCATTTTCTGTTCGCTGCAATCGGCCTCGTGCAGCTCGCCGGCATCGCGCTAGCGACTGTCGCGACCGGGATGCCGCTCCTGATCGCGCTCGCCATCGCCATCATCGGCATCTACGGACAGGTTACGGTGGGCGACGTGGTGATGGCGCGCTACACGGCGGACGCATGGCGCGGGCGCATTTATTCCGTGCGGTATTTTCTTGCGTTCATCTCGAGCGGCATCGCGATTTCATTGATTGCCGTGCTGCACGGGCAGGGCGGTTTCTTCCTCGTGCTTGCCGTGACATCGATCCTGGCGCTCGTCTTCGCGGTCTGTGCGTTCACGATCGCGCTGCTGGCGAACCGGGTGGAGACGGCGGCAGCCGCAAGGCCGGCACCGGCGGAATAAGTCTCCTAAAACCAAGAGGTTTGATCATAAGGCCGGCGGAGCGATCCGCCGGCCTTATGCGTTTTGCGCAGGGCCGGGCGGCTTTCCATGCGCCGGGGGCATTCGACTCCCTGACCCGTCCATGTTACTGACTGACTGGTCAGTCATAATTTGAGCGGGCCATGAACAGACGGACAGAAGCGCGGAAAAAGCAGGCAGGCGGGCGTGGGCAGGAGCCGCGTGCACGAAAGGCTGCGCGCGCACCAGCGCGCCCCGCCGCGAAGGAAGGCCGCGCGGAGAAATCCGCGGCCCGGCGCGAGGCGATCCTCGCCGCCGCGCTCGATGAATTTTCCGCGCAGGGATTTGCTGCGGCACGCCTCGACGACATCGCGGCACGCGCCGATGTCGCGAAGGGCACGATCTATCTCTACTTCAGGGACAAGGAGATGCTGTTTCAGGAGCTCGTGCGCTCCGCACTTGTTCCGTTCGTGGTGACGGTGGAAGCGGCACCCGCCGCCAATCTCCCTTTCCGCGTGGTGGCGGAAACGCTCGTGGGCAATTTCGTGCGTGAGGTTCTGTCCACCAAGCGCAAGAACATCATTCGCCTCATCATGGCCGAGGGGCGGCGCTTTCCGAAGATCGCCGAGTTCTATTATCGCGAGGTGGTGTCGCGTGCGCTCGCCGCGATGCGCCAGCTCGTGAAAATGGGTATCGCTCGCGGCGAGCTGAAACACGAGGCGCTGGCGAAATTTCCGCAACTGATCGTGGCGCCGGCCCTCGTCGCGATTGTCTGGGACGATCTCTTCGACCGCTTCGAGCGCCTCGATCCGGAAGCGCTGATGCTGGCGCATTTTGAAATCCTGTTTGCCCCGCAGGAGGGGAAAAGACCATGACCGAGTTCGCGCGTATCCTTGCGGGCATCCTGCTCGCGCTGTCCGTCGCCGCCTGTGGCAACGGAAACGGCGGCCAGTATCAGGGCTGGGCGGAAGGCGAATTCATCTTCGTCGGCCCGGATGAAAACGGCCGCATGGAAGACCTGAAAGTGCGCGCGGGCGACGCGGTGAAGACCGGCGATCTGCTGTTCACCGTCGATGCGCAATTGCAGGAAGCGGACCTGCGCGTCGCTGAAGCGGCGCATGCCATGGCCAAGCAGGCCTATGAGCGCGCGCAGACGCTCGCGAAGACCGGCTCGGGCAGCCAGAAAACCTATGACGAGGCGCAGGCGGCACTCCGGCAGGCGGATGCGAACGAGCGCGCGGCAAAGACGCGGCTCGACCGGCGCAAGCTGAACAGTCCGGTGAGCGGCGCCGTGCAGCAAATTTATTTCCGTCCTGGCGAGATGGTGACGGCGGGCAAGCCCGCGATTTCCATTTTGCCGCCCGGAAATCTGAAAGTGCGTTTCTTCGTGCCGCAGGCGGAAATCGCGAAAATCGCGCTCGGCGATCCGGTGAAGGTGAGTTGCGACAACTGCGCGGACAATATCGCGGGCAAGGTGACGTTCATCGCGTCCTCGGCGGAATACACGCCGCCCGTGATCTACAGCCAGGAGGAGCGCAACAAGTTGGTATTCCTGATCGAGGCGCGGCCGGAGAAACCCCAACTGCTGCGCGTGGGACAGCCGGTGTCGGTCGAACTGCTTCCAAACTCCGAGACGCCGCCGAAATGACCATGGCCGCGCCCGCTTCCGACATTGTCATCGACGTTCATGGCCTGACCA
>VFQR01002710.1_pt1 | contig 10844 bp, 6 predicted proteins | sample 3512321 | NCBI WGS metagenome assembly VFQR01 (sample SAMN10412374, study PRJNA504923) | tailings metagenome | isolation source: Relicate 3 Philex TSF1 revegetated site | place: Philippines: Tuba, Benguet | collected 2017-08-29
CGACGGCGAGATCATCCGTATCCAAGTCAGGGATCTCTTGCTGAAACACGTATTGAGAACTGTCACCGTTGGCGACCTCCCTCGGAGTTTCTCGAATACTCCAGCGACCCACCTGACCGTCGCACCAGTTGCGGTCGATGTGCACGTTCGCGCTGAGGACCAGGCCGGTCTCGATCGACCTGCAAAAGACCGTGCCTGCATTGAGGCCGCGCGCATCACTTCTTCTGACCAGGGTGGCGGTTTGCTTTCTGGCCACCTCAGCGAATTTGGGGGAGTTCGTGGCACTGGGTTCTAACGGACGAACGCTCTGGATCAGAATGTGGCATTGATCGCGCCGCATGCTATTCACCTGAAATCGAACCTGAACCACTTGCGAGACAGGCATCCATTTGGGAAGACTGTCCAGCGGAACGCGTTCGCCCTCCGGCTTGGTGAAGAGTGTTATGCCGCCCTCACGCAGAGCGCTTCGTAGCTGTAGTCGCCTTTGGGTCAGATGCCGATCTATGGCGGGATCACGGCTTCCCATTCGCGCTTCAGCGTAGACCTCTTTTAGTTTGCTTGCAGCCAAGACCATGTGACGCTTGTCTTGCGCAAATAAGTCCGTTTGTCTCTCGAGTTCAGATGGAGTGGCAGAAGTCCCTGTTGGAGGGCGTATGAAGGCGATCATCTGGGTCTGCCCGTTCGTGTTGTCGTACTCGAACGCGACTTCGGCGTAGAGCAAGGAGTCGAGCGGAAACTGAGCTCTGAGTTGCTCCAGGAACTCCGACTGGCGGTCGTGCCAATCCTGATCACTCGTGACACAGCCGGCTCCTACCATGAGTTTTTTTGCGAAGACGAACTTCTTGATCATGTGCTCGGACATCCAGGCGTTATGGGCTGCTAGGTTTGTCAAGTTCATCGAGGATCAGTCTCGCTTTGATGGCAAGAAGCCAGGCTCGAAGTGACGAGGTGGCTTCTGCCGATGGGGCCGTTCGGGTGGTTTTCGGATGCGGGTTGATCCGCAGATAGACGTCATGGCGATCGTGGCGCCACGCGGACTCCTCGATCATTGGGTTGATTTCCATCTCCTGTTGAAAGAGTCGCTGTACGTAGGTCATGTCCCGAGTGGAATTCGACGCGACGTCTGCTGGTTGGCTCGTCCTGGACTCATGGCTCATTCCATCCGCCGCGGAGACCGGTGCCGTTTTGCGCCGCTGGCAAGCGACCCGCGCGTGCCCCCGTGAGAGACCGGCGGTCTTGAGCAGGGCGATCAGCGCCCTGGGATTGGTGCGTTCAGAGAGCTCCAGGTACGTGCCAGGTGTGCTTCGCTCCCAGTAGGCGATCACCTCATGCATGAACTCCGGTGGGATGCCGCCCTGCAGAGCCGTTGAAAGTGGATGCCACAGCGGTGCCGACGCCTGCTCCGGGGCAATCCGCATGAGTCGCAGGCACTCGGCGAAGCTTGGCGCATCGTCGTGGCGAAGCGACTTCCGTGGGAACTGCCGACGGTACAGGGCGCAGGTCCATGCCTCGATGTGCCTGGCCAGTTGGGCCATGTGCTCAGGCTCAATCCCAACGACCCGCGCGATGGCCTCGGTCGGTTCGGCGCGCCGCATACGGTCGATGGCGTCGAGCAGAACGTGGACAGGAGTCTTGTTCGGGACACGGGTTGATGCTCGTGGCGGTCGAGGTGCTTCCCAGTCGAACGGTGCTTGAACCGATTCGATGGGCAGGCGATGGCAGGCTTCGTGCAGGCGAGTTGCCCACAGGTGCGGCAGAGTCGCGTTGCAGCGATAGGGCGAATCCACGCCGCGCCGCCGGGCAGACTGAATCAGTGAATTGCCATTGATGCATGGCTTTGGGTCACACCCTGTTGACGCTGCTGAAGCGATCACCTCGTTGATGGACCGGGCCATGTCGTGGCTGCTGGCCGAGATGGCGTCTTGCAAGGCGAAGTCCAGACGAAAGCGCAGGGGCTGCTCGTACAGGTGCGTGTAGCTGCGCAGGGTGGTCATCGGAGAGGCGTGACCAGCATCGCATGCGATCAATTCCAGCAAGTTGACATCCACGCAGGCGCTGGACATCAGTGCCTGCGCGACTTGATCACTCACAACCGTGTGCCTCAGGTCGTGCAGACGAACGCGTTTGTCCCCGGAGACGATCTTGAGCAGCCGATTGAGAAACGCATGAACGGCGGCGGGCCGGTAGCGGGATTTGTCGCTGTTTGCCTCCCCGAAAAGATGGGCTTTGCCGCTTCCGGTTTCGAGTTTTCTCTGGGCGAGCCAGTGCTCGATTTCCTTCAGTGCATCCGGTGATCGAACAATCAAACGGCGTTGGGATGCCAAGGTTTTGAGTCGACCACGGCCCGCGTGTCTGACGACTTCGAGCCTGCAGTAGCGACCTCGCGCATCGTTGAAGAATGCGACGTTTTGAACCGCGAGGCGCGACAGGTCCTGATGCCTCACCGCGCACTCGCGGGCGATGAAATACATGACCCGCGCGATTCTCCCGACGCGAGGATCGGCTGCTTGAGCGCACGTTTCGATGCACCAATCGATTTCATGCGGCCAAAGTACGTTGGCGGTGCCCCGCGATGCGGTGGCGATTTCGGCCGCATCCAAGCCGGCAACAGGTGGGATGCTTTGGCCCTCCGGCCCCGCGCCGTGCCCCATCTCTGCGAAATCGGTTCCCATGTCCTGCGACTTTGGGCGTGGCGATCTGCTTGGTTGCCCGCTCAGTGGCTCAACGTCGAACGTATCCCTGAGGTATTCGTGAAAACTTGCCAATGCGGCAAGCGCCGCTGGACGGCTGCCATCGGATTTCTCCTGCAAAACCGCTTGATAGATCGCCAGCAGCTGCGTGGCCTCCCAGTCTTCCGGGGCATCGGATTGACCGGCGAACCCCTTGCCCAAGGGAAGCAGCACGCTCGAGGCGTAGAGGCGTATCGTGCTTGCCGCTGGATTGGCGGTGTTGACGGTGCCGGCCTCGCACATGTGGCAGACCCAGCCCACCAGGACCACGGTGGCTGGGTTGAGTGCGCGTGTGGCGAGGCTAAGCCGCCCCAGTCCATCAATCCATTGGCGCTTGGTCAGACCATCGATGGCCGAAGCGTGGGTTGACTTGAGAATGTGCAGCGCCGCATTCAGTTCCGACTGGTCAAAGTCTGCGCCTTCGGTCGAATCGAGTTGGTCAAGCAACTGGTCGGTCTGCGGCTCGGCGTCGTGGTTGCTCGCGTCCTGTTGCTCGTCCTGGACCTCTTTCCTGTGCAGCGCGAGCCGGGTGTTCAGCCGGGCCCAGGCAGATCGTTCGATGGCGCGCAAGGGGAACGCACCCACGCAATGTGCAAACAGCGGCCCCGGCAAGTGTTCGCACCACCAAGCCATCTGATCGCGTTGAACCTGCTCCCATACCGAGCGGCCAAAGGTGTAGCCGCTCACGCCTTCGACCCAGCCCTGCAACGCGGAAATCAGGTCTCCCGGCGCTGCCAGTTGCGCAGTTCCAGCCTTGGATTCGGCAGTTTCGCGTGAGGTGCCTTGGGGTGATATCCCAGGGACCTCCGGGCTGTCCACCATCGATATTCGCGGCCATACGGCGGCTGTGAGCGGGTGCAGAAAGCGTCGCTCAAGATGGCCGTCGATGCTCTGTCGCCACTCCAGTGCCACGTGTTCGCCGCACCGGTAGGGCGTAGAGCCGCACTGGGTGATCTGGCGAAGATCGGTGACGGAGACACCATCCAGGCAAACGAGTCGGGCCGCCAGGAGACCGAGGTTGTGATGGTCATCGTCTGGGCGACGGCCGTCCTCGAACAGGATGGCGCGCGTGAGCCGTGCGAATCGCGCGGCGGCCTCACGCGTTTGGACGAGGTATTGCCAGGTCGCGGCCTGATCCTCGACCTTGACCCTCACGGGGGCATCGAAAGGGATGGGTTTGGGCAGCATGATGGCGCTTACTGGTAGGCGAGCTTGAGCGCCTCTTGGCGCACAAGGCCTTTGCTCAGTCCGACAGTGGGTGGACCCAGCAGCGTGTTGGCCACCTTTTGCTGGACCGGACTGATGCGCCGAACGAATTCACTGAGCACGGAGGGGTCGAACGCACTCGCTGGCTCCTGACCCTGGGTGAAATGGCGCAGGAAGGCGTCGACATCACTGGAGCGCGCGCCGTGCAGACGAAGTTCGTTTTCCATGACCTTGCGGCCCACATCCGGCGCCAGGGCGTAGCTTTTCGATTGAGCCGCCTGTTCTTCCAACTCGCCCGAGGGCGCCACAAGGTCAAGCTGCGCATCCGATTCGTACGCGGTGAACATGCTGGATGCCAGCGGCTTGACGGCCTGCTCCAGCGTGATCAGCGACAGCAGTCGGAGGTTGTGACCCTTGCCGACCGCATCGAACCATCGCGATACGTCTGTGCCGCAGGGCTCGATCTGAAGCAGACGCGAAACCAGTGCCGAGCAGTGCTCCTTGTAGAGGCGAATGGTCATGGCAACGTAGTCGCACAGCGGCACAGGCTGGAACCCGCGGTCTTGGCGAACGCTTTTGTCGTGGATGGGCGTCCAACGATCGCGCGACGGATCAATGCTTGCGCCCAGATCGATGGCTGTGGTCTCGCGAAGTGCCAGCAGGATGGCGAGGCGCCAGCCGACCAGTCGTGTGTAGGCGTTGTGAAAACGAACCAAAGACGGGAAGTCCGCCCTCTTGGATGGGCGCGTCGTGTGCGCAGCGTCCTGCAGGGCCTGATCGTGACGGCGGACGTGTTCGCGTTCCGGAACCACGGCACAACCCATTCCGTTCGCATCGTGGGGTGACAGGGAGACCGTTTCACCCCACCCCAGGGCACGATGCACACGCTGTTCAAGGGCGTGGAACTCGTGCGACGTCACCACGGCATAGTGGAGCTTGGAGCGAGGGATGATGCCGAAGTCGCCACTGAGCAGGGCGGCATGCAGCTTGTTCATACCCTGGTGCCGCTGAAAGGCGCCTAGGGCGTAGCGCAGCCGGGACCAGGTCGGCTCGATCTGATCGAGGCCCCAATAGATGCGCGAGTCGCTGGGGGGAACCGGTGAATCGGGGTAGAGGTCAGACAAAACCGCAGCGCGAGGGTGTTGCTGCAGGCGCGATTTGAGCGTGTCGTGCAGCTTCAGCGGCAGGTGGACCCGAAGCTGGTGCCGTGCCGGCTGTGCTCCAGGCAGCGGCTCGCTGGCCTCATGGGTGATCACGCCAAGGTCGATGATTGCCACACCACGATCGACGTCCAGGCAGGACAAGCCGTCTGGCGTGGGATCCTGTCCCAATGGCAGTTGGGCGGCGACATCCACGGCCAGGCCAGTCCTCGTGACCAGGACGCCCAGCGCGCCGGCAAGCGTTTGCGAGTCCAGGCCTTTGCTGACTTGGCCGCATGCTTTCTCAAACTGGTCGATGCTCAGAAGCCGGTGATGCAAGGCGCCGGCGACATGACGGGCACTGGCGTTGAGTGCTGAACTCATGACCTGAGAACGTATGCGCTCGTTGGGCGTGGTCGGTGGTGGTGGTTGCCCGGTTCCGAACTTGGCGATGACCTTGGCCCATTGGCGCCTCAGGGCGAGAACACCCTCGTTGAGTTCGTTGTCTTCCGCTAGCTCTGAAGACAGAACAAGGTCCAAGTGGTGCTTGCTCCAGGGCCCGGCCGCTTTCAGGTTCGCCAGCTTTTTCGGCAGGCTGTTCGAGACCGGCTGTTTGGGGTTGGCAAACGCCAGGACGGCCTCGCAGCCGAACAGCAGGTGCGAGGCGCAGTCGTCGTGCGTGTCGGATATCGACTTGGCGTAGGCCACCCACACAGGATGCTTTGATCGTTTGCCGTTCAAGGCTTCGTGGGATGAGGCGAGGGATGTTCCCAGTCCTTGGGAAATCTCATCCCGCAGGGCTTGCATGGCCCGCTTCCATTCATGAAGGATGGGTGAGGGCGAATTCAAGCGCCCGAGAACCTCTTCGATGCCCGAGATCAGGGTCACGCAGACTTCAAGCGCGCACGGTTGATTCTTTGGCGGTTTCAGCGCGCGTGTGATGAGATCCAGACCGTCCTGCGCCTCGGCTGGAGACCGCTCGATCAAAGCACTGGCCGGACTCGTGACGGCAGCCACTTCTGTTGACGTCGCAGCTGCGAGTGTCTCCAGATGGTGTTCACGAGATGGGTCTGCTCCCGCGGTCATGCCTGTGTTTCTCATTGAGCGCCTCGGACGGAAATCGAGGATCGATGAGGTGCGTGGCTTGAGTGGACCCAGCCGACGCTGAATTCAGGTTCTCGCGACCCCGTGCTGGGAGAGGGCGGACTTGCTGGCAAAGGTTTGAGGTGTCGGGACGAACGGGGCATGGAAGGCGACTGACGGAAGGGCACTCGGCTTCTGTATCGGCGCTGCGTCCTGGGACTTGAGGGGCAGGTGAAAACTTTTTATGGACGATGGTTATGAGAAAAGGACGAACTCAAAGCTGATATCACTTACACACGAAATCGAAGTGCTGAATTCATGGGGTTTTGGACTGAAGTCAGGATTTCTCAGTGCGGGTTGGTCTGAGATCGGGGTGCGCCAAGTGGGGCCATCTCATCCCGAACTCGCGGGATGACACTGGTTCCTCGGTCGGTTTGTTCGCACCTTGGTCCGGAGGTGATCTCATGGAAGAGCGTTGGTGTAGCGCGTGCGGTCAGCTTTTCTCGCCGCGGGCGCAATGCCCTCGGCAGTCCTACTGTTCCCAGCCGGCGTGTCAGAAGGCTCGCAAGCTCCTGTGGCAAAAGACGAAGCGGCACAGCGACACGGACTACGTGAAGAATCAGGCCAAAGCGAGTGCAGACTGGGCCAAACGAAACTCGGACTACTGGCGGCGCTACCGCGCCCGCCCCGTCGATGACACGGTCGTCGCCCTGAGCGTGGGGGCTTCAACGGAGGGGAGTCCTTCGCGAGTCGTTGAGGACGCGTCCTCAAAAGCCGGTCGTCGTGCTCGCGAAACGCGCCCGAGAAGAACCTGGTATCTGGTGGAGCTTCCCCTGGGCGCGCGCACCGCGGTGGCGCTCACGGTTGCCGTTGAGTTGGTCCGGATCGGGCAGACGTCTTCACCAGCCATGCGCAAAGAGACGACTTGATAGGCGTCCGGCGATGCGACGGTTACCTTTGGCCCCGGTGGTGTGTGAAACCCCTGAATCGGTGTCGCATGCTCAGTGGCAGATTTCGCGGGGAAACCATGCAGATCGACGAGCCAGAGAATCCGGAGAAGCTGACGCCCGCGGCGGCCTACGTCAGGATGTCTACGGAGCACCAGCAGTACTCGACTCACAACCAGCACGACAAGATCCTGGCGTACGCCAGGCATCGGGGCTTGCGAGTGGTGCGTACTTTTGCTGACGAGGGAAAGAGCGGTCTGCGTATCGATGGGCGCGATGCCCTGAAGGAGTTGATTCGAACCGTTGAATCGGCCCAGGCCGACTTCAAGGTGATCCTTGTCTACGACGTGAGTCGCTGGGGGCGCTTCCAGGACGCGGATGAGAGCGCTTACTACGAGTACATCTGCAAGCGGGCAGGCATCCAGGTTGTTTACTGTGCCGAACAGTTCGAGAACGACGGTTCACCGGTCTCCACGATCGTCAAGGGCGTCAAGCGCGCGATGGCAGGGGAGTACAGCCGCGAGCTCTCATCCAAGGTGTTTGCCGGGCAATGCCGTCTGGTCGAAATGGGCTTTCGCCAGGGTGGACCGGCCGGCTACGGTCTGAGGCGCGTGTTGCTGGATCAGGTGGGCAAGGAAAAGGGCGAGCTCTCCCGAGGGGAGCACAAGAGCCTTCAGACCGATCGCGTGGTTCTCAAGCCTGGCCCCAGCGCTGAAGTCCAGGTTGTCCAGCGCATCTACACCTGGTTCATCGAAGATGGGATGAGCGAGAAAGAGATCGCCGATCGGTTGAACATGTCAGGGGTGGCTTCGGAAGGCGGTGGCCTATGGACTCGCGGGCAAGTACACGGTGTCCTCACCAACGAGAAGTACATCGGCAACAACCTCTTCAACCGCACCTCTTTCAAGCTGAAGAAGCTACACGTGGTCAACGCCCCCGAGATGTGGATCCGCAAAGAAGGGGCATTCGAAGCGGTGGTCAACAAAGAGATGTTCTACACCGCGCAAGGGATCATCCGGGGGCGGTATAGGCGCTTCACCGATGACGAACTGCTCGAGCGTCTGCGCTTGCTTTATGTGCAAAAGGGCTACCTCTCGGGCATCGTCATCAACGAGTCGGAGGGAATGCCGCCCGTTTCGGCTTACGCGTCGCGGTTCGGGAGCCTGGTGCGAGCCTACAGCCTGGTCGGGTTTCAACCGCTTCGCGACTATCGATACCTTGAGATCAACAAGGCGCTGCGCCGTTTGCACCCGGAAGTGGTCGAGCAGACAACGCAGGTTATCGAGACCCTGCACGGGAGAGTGTTTCGAGACGAACGGACCGATCTGCTGAGAATCAACGATGAGTTCACGTTGTCGATGGTGCTCTCGCGTTGCGTGAGCACCTCAAACGGCCGTTTGACTTGGGTTGTTCGGCTCGACTCCGGCCTGGACCCTGACATCACGGTGGCTGTCCGACTGAATTCAGCCAACGAGGAGCCGTTGGACTACTACCTTCTGCCACGGCTGGACTTTGCCCGTCAGCGGGTTCGATTTGGTGAGCAGAACCGTTGTGAGCTCGAGAGCTATCGGTTCGACAGCCTGGACTACCTCTACCAGATGGGCGCACAGATCAAGCTGCGGCGCGTCGCATGAGCAGACTGGTCGACGGCAAGGAGGTTCGGATCGTGCCGATTGACCGGATCACGGTGCTCAATCCGCGCGAGCGCAACCCGGAGGTCTTTGCCGAGATCGTTCAGAGCATCAAGGCCGTTGGATTGAAGAAACCGATCACTGTGACGAGTGTTGCCGGTGCCGATGGCGCTGAGCGGTTTCACCTGGTTTGCGGCGAGGGACGCGTAAAGGCGCTCGTGCAACTGGGGGAGACACAAATTCCAGCGATCGTGATCGATGTTGGGGAGGAAGATGCCTACATCATGAGCCTGGCTGAGAACCTGGCCCGGAGACGGTATCGCCCCCTCGAGCTGCTGACAGGCATTCGACTGCTGCATGCCAAGGGATACAGCGTGGCGGAGATCTGCAGAAAGACCGGTCTTTCGCGGGAGTACGTCAAGGACCTGGTGTTGTTGGTCAACCGCGGCGAGGAGCGAATGATGTCGGCTGTCGAGTCCGGCACGCTGCCGATGCGGATTGCGATGGCGATCGTCAACGCAGGAGATGACGATGCCGCGTTGCAGGCGACCATGCACGAAGCCTACGAGTCCGGGGCTCTGCGGGGGCGCCAGTTGCTGGAGGTGCGAAGACTTCTCAAGCGACGCGCGTTGTTGGGGAGGTCGTGCGGCCAAAGTGGATCGCGCCAGCGTTCAACAGTTACCACCACCAGTCTGGTGCGAACCTACCAACAGGAGGTCGAGCGGCAAAAGCTGATGGTTCGCAAGGGAACGCTGGTCCAGGAGCGCATGTTGATTGTTGTCAGTGCCATGCGAAAGCTGCTTTCCGACGACAACTTTCTGACACTGCTGCGTGCAGAAGGACTCGACACGATGCCCAAGTACCTGGCCGAGAAAATTGGGGCCAGTGCCTCAGGGGCGCGGAAATGAAGGAGGTCAGCCTTGGTTTTTTACCCAAGGTCATCGAGGTCAAGCTGGAAAAACTTCTGCCGCTGAAAACGTTCTCTGACGCCATTGCCAACTCGCCAAAGTACCGGCAGGTGGTCTCCTCTATCCGGGAGGTTGGACTGATCGAGCCGCTGATAGTTGAGTCACTCGATCGAAAGTCTGGCAAGCACCCTCTACTTGACGGGCATCTGCGAATGATCGCGCTGCGGGAGTTGGGTCAGGACTGTGCTGCCTGCCTCATTTCCACGGATGACGAGGCCTACACCTACAACAAGCGAGTCAACCGACTTTCCACCATTCAAGAGCACTGGATGGTCCGCAGGGCGGTGGAGCGCGGCGTATCGCCCGATCGATTGGCCCGTGCCCTTTCGGTCGACGTCAACGTGATCATTTCCAAGCTGTATCTGCTTGAAGGCATCTGCCAGGAAGCGTTGCACGTGCTGCGCGATCGAGAGTTTTCGCCTGGGGTGACCGCCGCATTGCGAAGAATGCAGCCTACGCGGCAGATCGAAGCCGCAGAGATGATGATTGCGGCCAACTGTTCAACGGTGCGATATGCCAAGGCGCTTCTTGCCGCCACGTCGGACGAAATGCTGATAGCGCCTCGCAAGGCGACTCGCAGTCCCAGCGAGGAGCAAATTGGCCAGATCGAAAGGGAAACTGCAAACCTGAGAGCGCGCTATCGCGTGATCGAACAGACCTACGGTGATGACGTGCTCAACGTTGTGGTCGCGAAGGGCTACGTTACCAAGTTGGTCAGCAATAAGGCAGTGGAGAGTTACCTGCGCAAGTGGCACGGCGAGTTACTTCCGGAGTTGCTTGCATTGGTCGCCATGAACTCCCTCGAGGATTGACTGCCGAGAAGACATCAGCCCTACCCAAAGGTCGCTGCTATGATGTTGCCCACTAGGTGCAGAGAGCCGCTACTTGTTGTTCGGTGATGACATCTGTGCTTGCGGTTGCTCAGATGTGGCTGGGTGGTGTCATCAGGCGTTGGCAGATCCTGGTGACTAAGTTATTGATATCTCTAGAGTTTGTGGGACTTCCGAAAAGGCTAGCCACCGTAGCCCGACAGACGCCAGCTCTGATCGACGGGTATACACACTAAGAATCCAACGCTCATAACCCAGGTCGCAAGTTCAAATCTTGCCTCCGCAACCAACAAATCAAGCGCCTGCTTGTC
>VFQR01002711.1_pt1 | contig 10843 bp, 12 predicted proteins | sample 3512321 | NCBI WGS metagenome assembly VFQR01 (sample SAMN10412374, study PRJNA504923) | tailings metagenome | isolation source: Relicate 3 Philex TSF1 revegetated site | place: Philippines: Tuba, Benguet | collected 2017-08-29
ACTACGGGCTGGAGGCCGATCTGTTCGAGGCCGTGCCGGCTCTCGTCAAGGCGCTGTAAGACCCGGCCCATGACCGGCACCACCCGCCTCTCGCTCGCGATCTTCCTGGGCCTGCTCCTGGTGCTCACCTGGGGCAGCAACTACAGCGTGCTCAAGGCGGTGATGGCCGAGATCGGGCCGCAGGCGATGATCTTCGCGCGCTACCTCGTCACCCCCGTGTGCGCGGTGGCCCTGATGCTGTGGCACTTCGGCCTGCGTTGGCCGCGCCTGCCCGCGCGCGACTGGCTCGCCCTCGCCGGCCTGGCGATGGTGGGCCACGTCATCCACGTGACGGTGATGACACACGCCATGCACCTGTCCACCGCGTTCTCCAGCGCGCTCATCTCGGCCTGCGGGCCGGTGTTCACGCTGTTGATCGTGCGCGTGCTCTACCGCGAGCGCTTCGCGCGTGTGCAGGTGTTCGGCGTGATGCTGGCGCTGGCGGGCGTGCTCGTCTTCCTGTCGGACAAGCTCGGTGGCGCACGCACCCAAGGTCTGGGCGACTTGCTCCTGTTGTTGGGCGCGGTGCTGTTCTCGGCGCACACGGTGGCGGCGGGCCCGTCGATCGCGCGCCACGGCGTCGTGGTGGTGATGGCGTACTGCACCTTCCTGGCCTCCATCCCGCTGGTCGCCATGAATGCGCCCTGGGCGCTGGACGTGGCCTGGCTGGCGCTCTCGCCCTCGTTGTGGCTGGCCCTGCTGTGGTCGCTCGCGGTGGCGTCTTTCGCGGGCTGGCTGGTGTGGGGTTGGCTCAACGAGCACCTGGGTGTGCCGCGCAGCGCACCGTTGCTCTACCTGCTGCCACCGGTGGCGGGCCTCATCTCCTGGGTGGCGCTGGGCGAGTCCTTCGGCCCGCTCAAGATTCTCGGCGCGGTCATGGCCGCCGCCGGCGTGGCGGCGGCGCAGTTCGGCCCCGCACTGCTGGGCCGCTGGCGCGCTCAGTCGGCGTAGCTCACCAGGCAATCCTGTGAGGTGGTGGCGATGTGCCGGCCGGCCTCGTCGTGGTACTGCGCAGTCGCCAGGCCACGGCCGTTGGCGGCATGCACGCTGGTGGCATGCACATGAAGCCATTGGTCGGCGCGGGGTGGCGCGTGCAGCCACAACGCGTGGTTCAGGCTGGAGATGTACATCGGCCGCTCCCCGGCGCGCGCCAGGTGTGGCCGCAAGATGGCGTAGTTGAGCCACCAGTCCGACAGATACGCGAAGGCCGCTGCGTGCAGCGCGGGTTCATCGGGCAGCGGCTGCGGCACTTTCATCCAGTAGCGGAAGTCCCGGCCGGCGTGCGCGCCATCCAGTTGGCGCCGCGCGTCGGGGATTCGAAAGGCGATCGCGGGGTTGCAGTCTTGCCCGTAGCCGCCCATGAGCGCGAGCTGCGCGCGCAGCGGCTCGGGCACGTCGTCGATCGTGGCCAGGTGGTCGGGCCGTTCGCCCGCGGGCAGGGTGGATGGCTCGGCGTGCGCGGGGCCGGGGATGGCCTTCGCGCAACTCACCAACGCGCTGAGCACGGTGCGCTCGCCCTGTGCGCCGCGCACCTGGCGTGAGCTGAAGCGTTTGCCCTCCTGCAGGCGTTCCACCTCGAACAGAATGGGTTGGTCCGGCATCGCCCCTTGCAGGAACACGAACTGCATCATCGTCGGCGCACGGCCGTCGGGCACCTCCATCAACGCGGCGCGCATGGCCTGGCCAAGCAACTGCCCGCCATAGGAGCGGCCGTTCTGGTTGGCGTCGCCGTGCTGGCTGCGCCAGCGGCCCGGGCCCGCGGCCTTGAGCTGCAAGCGGTCGGCCAGCGTGAGGACATTCGTGGCATCGCTCATGGCAGCCCCGGCTTGTCGGGCCGGCGGTGGCCGACGGTGCGGGGCTCGATCCCGGGTTTGAGGCGCCAGTCGGGGCCGAATTCGGCCAGGGTGTGCGTGGGCATGGCGTCTTCGTGCTCGATGCCGCGCAGCCGCGCCGCACACGCATCCAGGTGCGCCTGGCGCTGCGCTTCGTCGGAGTACTGGATGGACCAACCCACGACCGGCTGCAGCACCTGCAGACCGCTGTAGCCGAAGGTGCCGTGGTGCAGGTGCCAGAGGATCACGTCGCGCTGCCCCAGCAGGCCGTCGGCTTCCATCATTTCCGGGAAGCAGCCGGTGGTGAAACTCAGCATGGCCTTGCGGCCCTTGAGGCCGCCCTGGTCGAAGCGCTTGCCACCCGCGCCATACACCGTGCCGTTGGCGAACACGCGGTCGATCCAGCCTTTCATGATCGCGGGCACCGAGAACCACCACAGCGGGAACTGCAGGATCAGCAGATCGCAGCGCATGAGCTTGTCGATCTCGGCCTGGATGTCGTCGACGAAGCCCTGGCGCTGAGACGCCTGCTTCTGCTCGCGGTCGTACTGCAGCGCATCCGGGAAGCGGCGCTCGGTGAAGTCCCCGCCGTTGGCCACGGGGTTGAAGCCCATGGCGTACAGATCGGACACCACCACCTCATGCCCTTGCTCCTGCAGCACGCGCACCGATGTGTCGAGCACCGCGCGGTTGAAGGAGCGCGGCTCGGGGTGGGCATAGACGATCAGGACCTTCATGGTGTTTCCCCGGGTTTCAACACGCGCGGTACCAGGCCACGCCATCGGCAATGTCTTTGCGGGCTTCGCCACGGTGCATCAGGTGGTTCAGGCAGGCGATGGCTTCGCCGGTGGCCAGCCCCAGCTGAGAGGCATCGCTCTCGCTGATGGGCCTGCGAAACAACGCCGGGAACACATCGACAACACGCTGTGGTTCGGCCAGGCGCTCGCGCAGCTTCTGTAGCGCGGCCAGTTGATCGTCACGCAACTGCGCCAGCCGCGCGTGCAGGCCGTGAAAGCACGCGTGGTGCGCCGGCAGCACCAGCACCTCGTCGGGCACACGCGCCAGCAGGCGGTCGATCGAACGGAACCAGGCACCCATGGGGTCGGCATCGGGCTCCATGGCGTGGACCGACACGTTGGACGAAATGCGAGGCAGCACCTGGTCGCCCGAGATCAGCCAGCGCTCGCGCGCGTTGTAGAGGCAAGCGTGCTCGGGCGAATGGCCGTGGCCGAACAGTACCTCCCAGTGCTGATCGCCAATGCGCAATGACTGGCCATCGATCAGCTTGTGAAAGCTCGCCGGCAGGTGGCCGATATAAGCGCCCTCACGCCCGAAGCGGCGCGCTTGCGCCTCGATTGCGGCGTCGCCCCAGCCCGCTTCGCGCACAAAGCGCTCTTCGGCCAGCGGTTGCGCCTGGCCCGCTTCGCTCACGCGCACGCGGCAGGTAAGGTACTCCAGCTCGCTCATCCACAGTGGTGCACCGAAGCGCTGCTGCAACCAGCCTGCGAGGCCGACGTGATCGGGGTGCATGTGGGTCACGATCACGCGCGTGATCGGCAGGCCCTGCAGCGCGCCGGCGAAAAGCCCCTCCCAGGCGGCCATCGCGGCCGGCGTGTGCGTACCGGTGTCCACCACGGCCCAGCCCGCGCCGTCGCGGATCGCCCAGACGTTGATGTGGTCGATGCGGTACGGCAACGGCAGGATGGCCCAGACCAGGCCGGGGCCGATGGACACGGCCTCGCCGATGGCGGGGGCTGTCACGGGGTAGCGAAGAGCACCGGTCAAGATACGGATTCCGTGCCCCGGAAGCGATGGCTCCGGGGAAAATGGCCAAGCTCAAATATAAACCGTCTTGTCGGTCTATTATAAAACCCGATCATCCCGTTCAAGCGCATGACACCCGACCGCTCCGACATCGCCGTCGCCCTTGAAGGCGCCACCAATTTCCGCGACCTGGGCGGCCTGCCCACCGCCAGTGGGCACACCGTGCGGCGCGCACGCGTCTACCGGTCCGACCACCTCGGCCGGCTCAGCGACACCGACCACAGCCGCCTGCGCGCGCTCAACGTGACGCATTGCGTGGACCTGCGTGGACAAGCCGAGCGCGAAGCCACACCCGACCACTTCCCCGGCATCGCGATGGAGCACCTGGGCATCGAGCCCACCGTGTTCCGCCGCCTGCGCGACTTCCAGCTCAAGGGCATGGCCCCCAGCCGCACCGATGCCGTGGCGTTGATGTGCGAGACCTACAGCGACTTCGTGCGCCTGCAGGGCCCCACCTTCGGTCGCCTGCTCGCACGCATCGCAGCGCACGACGGCGCCCTCGTCTTCCATTGCACCGCCGGCAAGGACCGAACCGGCATGGCCGCTGCCCTGCTGCTCGAAGCCCTGGGCGTGCACCGCGACGACATCATGGCCGACTACCTGCTCACCAACGTTTTGTACCGCCGCGATCACCGGCTCACCGAACAACTCTCGGAAGAGGTACTGAACGTGCTGTGGCAGGTGCAGGCCGACTTCATCCACACCGCGTGGCGCTGCATCGATTCGGAGTTCGGTGGGGTGGAGAACTACCTGGGCACGCAGCTGGGGCTGGATGCCGCACGACGGGAGCGGCTTCGCGAGCTGCTGCTGGAGAACAGAAGGCCCGACTGACCGAGCCACATCAGGCGTACGCCGCTCGCTCAAACGCTTCGAAAGAGGCCATGAAGGGCGCCTCCGCGAAGGGCAGGGACTGGGTCATGACGAGCCCAGCCATGCCCGAGGCTGGATCGATCCAGTAGTGGGAATTGCAAACACCCGCCCATGCGACCGAGCCCGCGCGACGCATTCCCGGGACATCGCTTTCGACACGCATGAAGCCGAAACCATGCGTCTTGGCCACACCCGGAAACGGATCGAAGCGTGCCGACAGGGGGGAGGCAGGCGTCATGGCCTGGAAGCGCAGACCACCCGGCAGCTGATTGGCAAGCATCCGGGCGACCGCGCCCTCGCTCAGCACCCGATGGCCGCCCGACTCGCCCTTGCCCAGAACCATGCGAAGGAACTTCGCGTAGTCGCGCGGGGTGGAGTAGAGCGCGTGCCCCATGCCGAAGGTGTCGGTCGTGGCCGGGGGCTCGACCTGGACGGGACCAAACAGGCCATCGGGGCCACGCAGACGCACCGCTGCCAAGCGGCAGGCCATGTCGTCGCGCAACACGGCCTCCGTGTCCGTCATCCCGAGAGGATCGAGCAGGTTGGTCTTGAGAAAGTCCATGATCGGCCGGCCACTGACCGCTTCCACAACCAGGCCTAGCCAGTCGATGGACACACCGTAGGCCCAGCGCGTGCCAGGCTCCGTGAGCATCGGGTAGTCACTGAGCAGCGTCGCCTGAAGATTCGTCGATCCGAGAGCGCCCGTGCCACCCGTCACCTGGAGGAAACGGCTTTGTTCCTCCTGCCACACCTCGTACGCCAGGCCGGACGAGTGCGTCGCCAGGTGCCTGACGGTGGCTTTGCGCCGGGGTGCACGAAGGATCGGCTTGCCCAGTGAGTCATAGCCGTGCAGCACTTTCACGCCCGCGAACGCGGGAAGAATGCGCTCGACTTCGTCATCCATGGAGAGCAACCCGCGGTCGATGAGGATCATGGCCGCCGCCGAACCGATGGCCTTGGTCATGGAGAAGATCCGGAACACGGTATCGATGCCGGCGGGTTGCCCTGCGGCGGCGTGCCCTGCCGCGCCGCTGAAGGTGGGGCCCGAGGCATTCACGAGCATGCCCACCAGGAACGGGGTCTCGTGCCGGTCGATGGACTGGTCCAGCACCGCTTGAAGGTGCTGCGCTTTCTTTGTGCCAGCGTGGGGGTTGGCGTCGCTGCTCGTCATGGCCGGTGACACATGGGTGGCGGGATGTTCATCGTAGTGGACGCCATGTCCCCCGATGGGTCGATGGCACGCGGGATGACCTGGCGAGTAATTGACCCCGCGCAGGCAGAGTTCCGACACTGCGGGCCTCTGACACGAACCGGGAAACCGCATGCCTCAACTGCCCGACGAAGCCCGCGCTTCGACACCCACCTTGCCGGTGAGCCGCGTGCAAAGCCGCGATGGCGCGGTCCTGTCCTGCGCGGCCTACGGCGAGGGGCCGACCATCGTGCTCGTTGCCGGTTGGTCGCTACCGGCTGCGATGTGGTCGTACCAGATCACCGCGCTCACCGAACAGGGCTTTCGCTGCGTGGTCTTCGACAGGCGCGGGCACGGCCGCTCCGAGGACAACGGAAGCGGCTACGACTACGACACGCTGGCCTCGGACATTGACCGCGTGCTCACCGCCTTCGATGTGCGCGACGCGACCCTGGTGGGCTACTCGTTCGGCTCTGGCGAAAGCGTGCGGTATCTGTCACGCCATGGCCGTGAGCGCGTGTCGCGCCTGCTGCTGCTTGCGCCCAGCACGCCCTTCCTGTCGCTGGCCGAAGACAACCCGGGCGGGTTGGATCCCATGTTCTTCGATCAGCTGCGTGAACCGATGGCGCGCGACTTCCCGGCGTGGATCGACGACAGCGAGGATGCCTTCGTGGTACCTGAAACCTCGCGCGGCATGCGCGCCTGGATCAAGTCGTTGATGCTGCAGGCCTCCCTGCCCGCGCTGCTGGCATGCAACCGCGCCATGACGCGCACCGATTTCCGACCCGAGCTGCGCGCACTCGATCTGCCGATCGCCATCGTGCAGGGTGACCGCGACGCATCCCTGCCGTTACCACTCACCGGGCAACCCACGGCCGCGCTGCTGCCGAGCGCCACGTTGACCGTTTACGAAGGCGCGCCGCATGGCCTGTTCGTCACGCATGCGGACCGCCTCAACCGCGACATCGCGGCATTTGCCCGCAGCTGACGGGCACCCCTCGTTCCAAGGAGCCCACCATGTCTTTCTCGACCCTGCCCACCCAGCGCGCGCCGCGTCCCGGCTTGCGGACTGTTCTGCTGCTCGACGCATTCAGTTGCCTCGCCATGGGCGTCGCCCTGCTGGCATGGGCTGCACCGATCGCCGCTTTCACGGGCCTGCCCCCTCGGCTTCTCGTGGTCGCCGGCGTGCTGTTGCTGCCCTGCGCCCTGTTGATGTTCGTGGCCGGTCGGCGTGCACCGCTCTTGACCGGACTCGTCTGGTTGATCGTCTTCGGCAACCTGGCCTGGGTGGCGGCAAGCGCCGGCGTACTTTTCATGGTGCCTGGCATCAATCTGATCGGGCAGGTGCTCGTGGTGGGGCAAGGTGTCTTCGTGCTCGCCATGGCATTGCTCGAGTGGCGTGGCCTGGCGCAGGCAACGGCTTCGCTGCACCCCCGCTCCACTTGACCTGTTGACGGGCGGCCGAGCGCGCCGCCGCAACACCGCGGGCAGACGCTTGCCCGCGGTCGCCGGGGGTGGTCGGTCACTTGATTGCACAATGAAGCAGTTTCATGCAACCACTTCATGCCGATCATGCCCAAACCCTCCGCCTCGCTCAGGCTCGATTCAAGCCTGCTGTACCACTGCGCCGTTGTCAGCAGCCGGGTTGGCGGTCAGGTACACGAGTTGTGCCGGGAGCGCTGGGGCCTCTCCGCAACCGGATGGCGCGTGATGGTGCATGTGGGCGAGTTGCAGCCCATCACAGCCAAAGAGATCGGCGCCCGCGCCGCCATCAACAGCGTCAACCTGTCACGCGCACTTGCGCAACTCGATGAACTGGGGTTTGTCGAGCGGCACATCGACCCCACAGACCGCCGCCGCATCATCCTCTCGCTCACCCGCGCAGGGCAGGCGATGTATGACGAGGTCGCCCCCATCACCGCACGCGCCGAGCAGGAGCTGCTGTCGGTGCTTACCGCGTCCGAACGCACAGCACTGCGGGCACTGATGAAACGCATCTGGCAGCACTCCGAGCGCTGGGTCTCGGCCTGACCGTCAATCGATCGCAATGTCTAATAATTGCATTATGCAACTATACTGCTGCGAGCAGCCACAGGCTGTTGTTGATCGATGGTCGATTCATGTACGAAGAACTCTCGAAACTGCTGCGCAGCGTTCGTCAGGGGTGTGGCCTTCCCCAGCTGGAGCTGGCCTTGCGCCTGGGCATCTCGCAAAGGCATCTGAGCTTTGTCGAGCAGGGCCGCGCGCGCCCAAGCCGCGCCTTGCTGCTGGCCTGGCTCGATGAGGTGGCCAGCCCGCGCCCGCTGCGCAACGCCGCATTGCTGCAAGCGGGCTACTCGCCCCTGGAGGCAGACCATGCAATGGCCTCCTCTGCCGTGGACGACGTCCTCCTTCGAACGATCAAGCTGCACCAGCCCGGCCCTGGACTGGTGTTCGATGCGGACTGGTGGACCGTGCAGATGAACCCGGCCGCGCGCTGGATGTGCCGGTTGGTCATGCCCGAGCTGTGGACGGGTGAGGATCGCCTCGACATGCTGGCCACGCTGGCGCATCCTTGTGGCTGGTTGGCCCGTGCGCACGAACCACGGGCAATCGCAGCGGGGCTGCTTGGACAATTGCGCGCCGAGCAGTTGTTGCGGCCCGCGCTCGCGCCACGCATCGATGCGCTGGAGCAAGCACTGGTGAGCCGGTGGGGGCGCTTTGCACCGTCGCTTCCGCGCGATCCATGTGCCACCAGCTTCGACGTGGCGTTCAACACCCCGCACGGCCCACTGGCCTTCTCGGTGGTGCAGGCCATGGTCGGCCTGCCCTATGACGCCAGCGGAGGCCGCCTGCGTTGCGAGCTGTGGTTCCCCGCCGAAGAGTCCACTGCGGCCGTGATGCGCCGGCACGAACCCGAGATGGCCCGGATCACCGAAGTGGCGTGAAGCGGCCTCGCCGGGGCGGTTGGCATTGGCGCGCTCAGCGCGGCTCGATGCGTCGCCGGTAGCGCTGGCGGTAATGACCGGGCGTGACACCGGCCAGGCGCTTGAACAGGCGCCTGAAGAAGGCCACGTCTTCATAGCCGACGTCGGACGCGATCCGTTCAATCGCGTCCTCGCCGCTTTCCAGCAGCTGCTTGGCCTCCTCGATGCGCAGCGCCTGCACGTAGTCGACCGGCGCATAGCCGGTGGCGCTCTTGAAACGCCGCTTGAAGCTGCGCTCGGGCAAGCCGGAACGCTCCACCAGCCGGCCCACCGGATTGGGCAGCGCGTAGTGGTCGGCCAGCCAAAGCTGGCTGGCGTGCACGACCGCGTCGTCATGCTGGCGCGGGCGCGCCATCACCGCGAAGGGCAACTGGCCATCGCTGCGGTCACCCAGCACGAACAGCTTGGCCAGGCGCGTGGCCTCCTCCATGCCGCAGTGGCGTGCCACCAGGTGCAAGGCCAGATCCTCCCACGACGAGGCGCCCCCGGTGGTCAGCAGCCGGCCATCGAAACCCCCATCACACAGGATGCGTTCGGGATGCCAGCGCACCAGGGGATAGCGATCGCGAAACAGCGCCGAAGCGCTCCAGTGCGAGGTCGCGTCGCGACCGTCCAGCAGGCCGGCCTCTGCCAGCAGGATCGCCCCCGTGCAGGCCGAGCAGACTTGTGCCCCGGCTTCCAGGTGTTCCCGCACCCAGCGTATCTCCGCGGTCCAGCGGCCGGGCGCTTCGGGCGCCAGCGGCAGACTGATGTCGGTGACAACGACCACGTCGGCCAGGCCTTGCTCTGCGAGGCCCGCATGCGGCGCGATCGGGGTGCCGATGGCGGAACGGTAGGGGCGGCGGCTGCGCGCGACGATGCGCGCCTCGATGCGCCGCGCGCTCACCGCCTCCCCCGTGACCTGCTGCCACAGCACGCCGACCGAGGACAACATTTCGTACAGGCCGTACACCGCCGTGGCCGATGTCTCGGGCACGGCCAGGATGCTCACGCGCAGCGGCGTCAACGCGCTTCGACGGTCATCCGGCATGGCAAGCCCCTGGCACGAATGCCTTCTTTTCGAACCGATCGCCACTCGTCAACCGGGCGGTGGCGAACAAAGATGGCGCCTCGTTCCACCCACCAAACCACACACCATGACAACGCCCATCCTCTACTACGCGCCGAACGCCTGCAGCCTGGCCACCCACATCGCTTTGCGGGAGGCCGGCATGGACTTCCAGCCGGTGCGCGTCGACCTGGCGACGCGCCGCACCGAGCACGGGGAGGACTTCGATGCCATCCAGGCCAAGGGCTATGTGCCGGCGCTGGTTCTGGGTGACGGCGAGCTGCTGTCCGAGAGCAGCGCCCTGCTGGACTGGATTGCGCAACGTGCACCCCACGTGCGGCCCGCCGACGACCGGGCACGCATGTGCCAGCTGGCGCTGCTGTGCTTTCTGTCGACCCAGCTGCACAAGCCTTTCGTGGGCCTGTTCTTCGAAGAAGACGCCTCGCGGCGAGAGGCCGTGGCCACCGAGTTGGGTGGCCGCTTCGACTTTCTGGCGAAATCGCTGGGCGCACAAACCCACGCGCTGGGCGATTCGTTCGGCGTGGCGGACGCGTTGCTGTACGTCATGGAACGCTGGGCGGCGCAGATGGACCTTGCGCTGCCCGCGGTGCTGCGCGCCCATGCGGCGCGCGTCGAGGCACGCCCCGCGGTGCTGGCGGCGCTGGCATGCGAGGGCATCGGGCCGGTCTTCTCGCAATGAAAGACCACCGCGCGGCCCACCGTGTTGCATCGCTTCACGCCTCTTGCGTGAGGGAGCGCGTCGGTGCCGCGCCCCCACCACGGAGAATCGTGGCCGTGACCACCGCGGCGACGAGCACGATCACCGCGCCGCAGGCGGCGGTCGCCTGGAGCGCATCCACGAAGGCCAGGCGGGCCGCCACCAGCACCGCATCGCCCAAGGGACCAGGCAGTTCCGCCGCCACGGCGCCGGCACCACCCAGACTGGCCAGCGCCTCGGCCGCCACGTCGGCGGGCACGCCAGCGGGCATGGCATCGGCCAACACCGTGCGGTAGATCCAGACGCCCAGGCTGCCGAACACCGCAATGCCGAGCGCGCCGTTGAACTCCGACGCCG
>VFQR01002712.1_pt1 | contig 10841 bp, 9 predicted proteins | sample 3512321 | NCBI WGS metagenome assembly VFQR01 (sample SAMN10412374, study PRJNA504923) | tailings metagenome | isolation source: Relicate 3 Philex TSF1 revegetated site | place: Philippines: Tuba, Benguet | collected 2017-08-29
CAGAAATCGCCTTCAAAGACATTCTGCCTGAAGATTATGCAGGAATCTTCTTCAGTGGGGGCAGGGCTCCTGAATACATTCGCGAAGACGAAGATCTGCTGAACATCACCCGCTGGTTCTGGGAAAAGGGCCTGCCGATGGCCAGTGTTTGCCATGGTGTTGAAATCCCGGCTCGTGCCGGCATTGTCAAAGGTCTACGCATGGCGACTGTCGCCAAATGCCGCTTCGATCTAGAAATCTGCGGCGGAATCTACGTCAACGAACCCTGTGTCATCGATCGCAACATGGTGAGTGGTCGCACATATCACGACAGCGGCCACTTTGTGGGCCCATGGATTCAAATGCTCGATCGCTGTCGCAATGCCTGAAAGGGTCGGCGACTCGGTATCTGATGTCGGTAGGACAAGTTACACGCATGGCACTGCGTCTTGTCGTCGTGCCTCTGCACGGCAACCCGGCCACGAGTTGGCCGGGCCAATCGTTATCCGCGACAAACCAGACTCACCTCGCTGGCGATCACTTCAAAAGCCTTTTCAAGCACATGTGCAGGTTGTGCAAAGTTGAGGCGTATACATTGCTCGGCATGCTTCCACGGCTCTTCCAGTCCAAAGAAGAATTCTTCTCCGGGAACAATCAGCACCTTTCTCAGCTTCAGTCGCTGATAGAGCTTTTGTGAGCTGATCGGGAGCCCAGGTAACCAGAGCCATAGAAAAAACGCACCTTCGCTGACGTGAATTCGTCCATCAACTGCATGTCGTTTCAAAGCATCGGTCAGACACTGAACAGCGAAACGGCTTTTCTCTTCATAGAATGGTCGCAGAACTTTTGGCCCGAGACCGACGATCTGGCCCGACTCGATCAGATCGGCCACAAGTTGCTGGCCCACCGTTCCATGCGAAAGCCCTGTCACGGCCGACATAGCTGTGATGGCCTTAATGATCTGCGGAGCAGCGACCACAAAAGCCGTACGTGTGCCTGGCAAACCCAGTTTCGAGAGACTGAAGGTCGTGATCATCGACTCATTCCACACGGGAGTCGTCGGCTGAAACACCACACCAGGAAATGGTGCCCCGTAAGCATTATCGATAATCACTGGCACCCGATGCCGGGTGGCGAGTTCCACGATCTCACGGGTCTCTTCATCGGATAAAAAATTCCCGGAGGGATTCGTGGGCCTGGAAATCGCTACAGCCCCAATGGAATGTCGCGACAAAGCTGATTCAACGGCCTCCAGATCAACATGGTACTTGAAGAGATGTGGCTGTGACTCATCAGGGGTCGATATTTTGGGCCGACATCCCACAAAGAGACCCGAGTCTAATCCCAACGGTGAATAGCCAATATATTCCGGAGTGACAGGCAATAAAATCCGCCGGTACGAGCCATCAGACATCTGGCCCGCCAGCAGGTTGAAAAGATAAAAGAAAGCCGTCTGGCCACCACTTGTTACAGCGATGTTTTCAGTGGAGACATTCCAGCCATAGTGAGTGCGAAGCAGTTTGGCCAATGATTCAATGACCTGCAGATTCCCCTGAGGCGGATCATACTGACCCAGTAATCGATCGATAGTTCCGGTCTTGAGGAGCACCTCGATCCGCTCTCTCCAGATTTGCGTCATCTCCGGGATCAGGGCCGGATTCCCTCCTCCCAGCATCAGCATGTGTGGGTCAGAAGCCAAAGCCCGGCCGAGGTCATCCATCAAGGTTAAAATTCCTGATGGCCCAGCCAGCTTTCCACCCATCCTGGAGAATTCAAACTGCATTTCAATCACTCACTCTGGAACGTTAAGCCACTGACACGATCAGCTCTGGCGAGCTTGTGATGGATCAGATCCATGATTGCTCAAAATTCATCGAGCAATATGCGTTGAATAAAGTGTTCTGGAAAAGTTGACCGCTTCATCCCCAGTCCGCTTTCAGAGTGTGCACTGTATCAATCCTTCTGACATCGTGTCATGCTTAACGCCGATAAACTGTTTCCATCAGAGTGACTCCAGTTGCCGACACATTCGAAGGCGTTTTCCAGTCTTCGCAGCCAGAGTCAGCGATTGTCAGCGCATCCCGAGGATAGCACAGGATCCCGAACGTGAGTCGCATCCAGCAATAGCCCACATTCAAGGCATCGCCGCGCGATTCATTTGCAACACAAGTGTTTGTAGCCAAGAATATTTGAATATTTTTTCGTCCCCACCCAGATTGATTAGCAATCGAGCTCTCGAACGCCTATATTACAGGCAATTGGCTCCCGATAAGCGAGCGTCTTCTTCCTCATGCGATGATCTCATGAGTTCCAACTTAATGTCGAATGGCACAAAAGGCGGTTTTTCCGTCATGGACACCATGATTGGCACCAGCCAATCGATGCTGGATGTGCATCGGCTTGTCCGTCAAGTGGCATCCACATCTGCGACTGTCCTGCTCCTTGGTGAAACCGGGACAGGAAAAGAGCTTGTTGCCAAAGCCGTTCACGAGATGAGCCCGCGGGCCTCAGGTCCATTTATCCGGGTCAATTGTGGAGCATTGAGCGAAAGCCTGCTTGAGAGCGAACTCTTTGGTCACGTAAAGGGTGCCTTCACGAGTGCCTTCGAGAATCGCACCGGACGTTTTGAAGCCGCCCATGGGGGCACAATTTTTCTGGATGAAATCAACTCCATGAGTTATACGCTGCAGGTCAAACTGCTGCGTGTGCTCCAGGAGCAGGAATTCGAACGCGTTGGCGATACAAAGACCATTCGTGTGGATTGCCGGATCGTCGCAGCCACAAACCGTGACCTGCTTGATGAAATCGATGCCGGTCGCTTCCGTGAGGATCTCTATTACCGCCTGAACGTCGTCCCGATCTATCTGCCCCCATTGCGCGATCGACCAGACGATCTGGCAGACCTCATTGCTCACTTTGCGAAGCGATATGCGATAGCCAACAGTCGCCCTGTGCCTAAAGTTTCTGAAGACGTGATCGCCGTCCTGAGATCCTACGCGTGGCCGGGAAATGTGCGAGAACTCCAGAACTATGTCGAGCGTGCGATTGTCTTGTCCTCAGGCGAGACATTAACACTCGATCTTTTCCCTCCGCATGTTCGCGGAATGGCTCCCATCCGCCTGAATCGATCCCGCTCCAACAATCTCGAAACGCTTTGTAGTGAACTGGTCACGCTGGGCCTGCTCGATGCAGGAGAAGATTGCACTAACGCCTATGACCGCGTGGTGACTCTCGTCGAGAAAGAACTAATCCTGCAGGTTCTGCGAACTTGCCAGGGAGTTCAAACCAAAGCGGCGACCAAGCTGGGGATTAACCGGAACACACTGCATAAAAAAATCACCGATTATCACCTCGAATCCGAGGCTCGATAACCGGTGAGTTGAGTACTGCTTCTACATCGATCTGGATAGTAATCTCAGTAGACCCTACTTCAGGTTGACCAGATTTCTTGGCTTTTCCCCTCGAAAAACCTGAACGATCTGTTCCATGACTTCCCGCCGCATTTGTTCGAGGGATTGTTCTGAAATAAAGGCCGCATGAGGGGTGACAATCACTCGTTCATCCTGAAAAAGTGGTCTGCTTAAGTCGCAAGGTTCCGGATCGAAGACATCCAGCGCTGCACCGGCAATACATCCCGACTTGATGGCCTCTTCCAACGCCGCCTCATCAATCAATCCACCACGCGAAGTATTGATGAGATACGCCGTCGGCTTCATCTGGCGAAACTGCTCTTTTCCGAACATCTTGCGTGTGGCCGGAGTGAGTGGAGCATGCACCGAGATAAAGTCGCTCTGCGACAAAAGCTCTCCGAGACTCACCATCTGGCAGCCCGTCCCGTAATCATTACCGCTCGATGTATGAGCCAGAATCTCCAAGCCGAGGGCCCTGGCTTTGGGTACCAGTGCGCGAGCCGTATTCCCCAACCCAACAAGGCCCAGCTTCTGGCCCTTGATGCGGGTTAAAGGCAACCCTGCCCCCAGGTTGTATTCGCCCTGCTTGGTTCGATGATGAAAAAAAGCAATTTTTCTCGACAGGGCTAACAGCAATCCGAGGGCATGATCAGAAACTTCGTGAGTGCAGTAATCGGGTGAATTGGTAACGGGAATTCCCCGTGCGGTACATTCGGGAATCGCAATGTTATCCAGTCCGATTCCCAGACGAGCCACAGTTTTCAGACGGGGTGCTGCTGCAATCACGGCTGGCGTCACTTTGGCCCAGTTCGTGGCAATCGCATCAGCCTCCGCTGCCAGTTCGCAGAGTGTTTTTTCATCACCTGCCGGTGCTTCAATCAATCTGGCACCCGCTGCTGCCAGCACTTCCGTTTCGATATCCAGGCTGGGCCAGGCACGATCAGTCAGCAGAACTTGATACATCTTGAAAAATGACTCCCTGTTGAACGTTCAGACCACTTCTTTCAGATGCAACAGACATCTGTGAAACAGTTCTTGAAGCATCATTTCTGATTGATGGACACCGGAATCCACTTGGTTTGCGAGTCTAAGCATACACATCCAGCCACAAATCTCCCAAACTGAGCCTAAGTTCTGTGAGAATCTGAGGATAGAAATTGTCCTCAACTCAGTGGCACACACGGTCTCTCTGAAGACAGGATTTTTCTGACAATCAGCTCACCCCACTGGAACCGACGCTCACAAACGACACAAACAACAACAGAATAACCACTTACAACGCAACAACACTGGCCCGCTTGAGTAGAATTCAGGTTGTCCTCGGCCTCACTTTTGAGCTAATATCCGCTCGCCGCGCTAACACTTCCTCTAATCCCCGATTCCATTCCGCAATCTTCTCCCGCCAGCACTTCAATTCGTCCTTTCAGTCACGTTCGGAAATTTCGTCAGAAACTTCTCTCGCCTGATCTCATACCAATTTCACGTTGTACGTTTTGAGGCCCCAGTTTGCCCCAGCCTGAACGCACAATTCCGGCTTTGATTCAGCCCTTGGAGATTGCTTCCAGGTGCCTGGGAATGTTCGTCCTTTGCATCAGCTTTTTGTGCAGTGGCTTAACGGGGTTCGCCGCCGAGAAAGTCCTCCTTTTTGACGGAACCGTTCTGATTGGCACCAGTCAATCCGTGGAAAATGGAAATGTTCTCTGGCAAACACAAACGGGTGAAGATGTTCGCATTCCCATCAACCAGATTGTGCGGATTGATGCCGTTGAACCAACGGGCTCGACGAGCCTGCCTGCCAGATCTCAACCCTCAAATTCATCTCAGCAGAACACAAGTCCCCCTCCCGATATCCTGAGACCAAACTCCGAGAAACCGATCTTCTCATCCAGTGCCAGAGCCCTCAGCGACTCTCCAGAGAACTCTCTGTTGAAAGGCATCAACCCTGAGCCAACGACACCACCCCCAATGCCGAAAGATCCTCTATTAGACATTCACAACTCGCTAGAAGACGTCATTGATCTGACACCTCCCGAAGAAGCCTTCGGTCACGACGCTATCGAAGAAACATGGACATCGTCAGTCCCTCTGCTGGATTCCTCAGTCAATGCGATCAGTTCGGTACTCTCCACGGCTCAACACACCGCCACAGCAGCCACCAACCAGGCTTCTTTGTGGACCAATCGCATTCAACTCGGTGGAAACTTTACGAACGGAAATTCGAACATCGACATCATCGATATCCTTGCTCAATTTGAACGTTCAACCAAAGTCAGCCTTAGACAAATGGATGTGGGTGGGCAATGGGCACAGACGACCGGGAATGTGACTGCCAACCGCTGGTGGTTGAACGGCAACTTTGACTGGCCATTCTCCAGCGAAGAAGACCGCTGGATTACGTTTTTGAGTACCAAAAATGAATACAACCAGCTCGCAAATCTGAACATTCGCAGCACGAATACGACAGGATTAGGCTACCGCTTCTATTACGAACCCAAAAAACGATTGATCACTCGTATTGGCCCCGCTGTGACGGTGGAAGCGTTTGACTCTCCTGACAACACGCGCACCACATTTGACTTGTTTTCGGAGGTTGAACTGCGCTGGCCGATTGCCAAGCGGACATCTCTTGAATCGCGGATCCGCTATCAGCCGGGGCTTCTCGACGGAGCGATATACCGTGTCTTCTCCACTTCTTCCATCATGTGGGATCTTGACGAAGAGAATCGCTGGAAGCTCGCCCTGAATCTTCGCACCGAGTACGTTTCAGTGCCCAGTCCCGGTCGAAAATCCACCGACTGGTTCACTGTCGTGTCACTGGTCTATCAGAGAAAATAGTGGGTTGGCTTTCAAAGAATCCCAACCCGGAACTCTGGGGACTGGTTGCACAATGCACAACGGGCTAACATTTCGCACATCAACTGGTCAAAATGTCGGCTCATCCAGACACATTTGCCCGCTGACTTGTCAATCGAATTGACCGCATCTGAGACAGACTACTGAAGGATTGGCTCCATGACTTCCCAAAAACCGTACTGGCCCATTGGTGTATTCACATCTGTCGATGCCGGGTTAGGTGTCCATCTGGAAGTGGCACAGGATCTCAAGGTCCCCACGGTTCAGGTGCATGCCCCTCATCCACAGACGCGAACTCGTGAACATGCTCAGGCTTTTCGAGCGAAGTGCGATGCCGCAGGTCTCCAGGTAACGGTCATCTTCGGCGGCTTTGATGGAGAAAGTTACGCCGATATCCCCACCACGGCACGAACTGTCGGGCTCGTGCCTCTTGAGACACGTGCCAGTCGCGTGGCAGAAATGAAAGAGATTTCCGATTTCGCCAGTTGGGTCGGCTGCCCGGCCATTGGATTGCACATTGGTTTCGTCCCGGAAAGTTCCAGCCCCGATTACGGCGAACTGGTTCGCGTCACCCAGGATCTGCTCACCCATGCAGCAAACCATGGCCAGGCCGTCCATCTGGAAACAGGGCAGGAATCAGCAGATCACCTGCTGGAATTCATCGAAGATGTCAACCGCCCTAATCTGGGAATCAATTTCGACCCGGCCAATATGATCCTTTACGGGACAGGCAACCCGATTGAAGCTCTTCGCAAAGTGGCCCGCTACGTCCGCAGCATTCATTGCAAAGATGCTCTCTGGGCCCCAGTCAACGAACGTGGAAAGTCATGGGGCCAGGAAGTCGCACTGGGGACTGGAGACGTCGGTATGGAAGCTTACCTCACGACACTCTGGGAAATCGGCTATCGCGGCCCCCTCACCATCGAGCGTGAAATTCCACATGATCCTGTTCAACAGAAAAAAGATCTCGCCAGTGCTCTGGAACTCCTGACAGGGCTGCGGAAGAGAATTGCCAACTGCTGAATCGCGGCGTCGGCAGTTTCCGCCGCAAGCAGACACTCAAAGCCCAGCCCGCAAACTTCATCGGCGAAGTTTGCGGGCTGGGCTGGATTTAATGATGCCGTTCGTCGATAAACAGAGAGCCAGCTTTGTTTCACTTCTGAAATCTGTCACCTTCAGAATGCGAAATTCTTCACGAACGCGGATCAGGAAATGCCCGACTATCGCGTTCAACTCGACACCTTCAGCGGTCCTCTGGACTTGCTGCTTTATCTGGTGCGCCGCAACGAAATCGATCTGCTCGATTTGCCGATCTCGCAGATTACGAATCAGTTTCTCACATTTCTACAGGTCCTTGAGCTGATCGATCTGGATACCGTGGGAGAATTTGTCGTCATGGCAAGTTCTCTGATCGAGATCAAAAGTCGCCTCGTTCTCCCGCGGGCTGAGGATCAGGCCCAGGAAGCTCAATCAGCCATGGGGGAAGATCCCCGGGCAGAACTCGTGGAGCAGTTACTCGAATACAAACGATATCGAGATGCAGGACAAGCCCTGCAGAAACAGGCCGACGACTGGCACAATCATTTCCCGAGAATGACCAGTGAAAAGCCCAAATCGAGCCGGGATCTCGCCAACGACTCTTTCAAAGAAGTCGAACTCTGGGATCTGGTAAGTGCATTGACTCGCGTCATGCAGAAGAAAATCGTCGTCGAAACCGCAGCTATTCGTTACGATGACACTCCCATTTCTGTCTACGTCGAACGAATTGGAGCACATGTCCGCAAGACCGGTCGGGCATCGTTCAGCGAATTCTTCGAAGGTGCCAACGAGCGGAGCAAAATCGTGGGCATCTTTCTGGCTGTCCTTGAGCTTCTCAGGCATCACCAGTTTCATGCCGAGCAACCGGAACCACATGGCGAAATTTATCTCATGCCGCCTGACGATCCGGAGCATGCCTCGTCAGTCGATCCTGCGGAAACTCCCTGAGAGACAGGTCATGACAAATTTCTGATAATGAATTTGGCTTTTGCAGAAGCTTTTGCCAAGATCGGCCATCTCTCTGCGTAATACCTCGGGATCAGAAACCGGAGGCCACAATGTCAATTGCCGATGAACTCTTCAAACTGCAGCAGCTTCGCGATAACGGTACGATCTCGAATGAAGAATTCGAGCTTCAAAAATCCCGGCTGATTGAACCCAAGCCAGCACTCAATCTGGATGTGAAGCAATGGTCAGTGCTGCTCCATCTTTCCCAATTGTTGAATCTGGTGACTGGCTTTGGCGGAATTGTTGCCCCGATCGTCATCTGGATGCTCTTCCGCGATCAGTCACCGGAAATTGACCAGCACGGCAAAAACATTGTGAACTGGTGGATTTCCAGCTTCATCTATGGAGTCGTCAGCGGCATTCTCTGTGTCGTGATCATTGGCATCCCGATGTTGATTGTGCTGGTGATCCTGACGATTCTCTTCCCCATCATCGGTGCCATTAAGGCCGGTAATGGAGAAGTCTGGAAATATCCCATGACCATCGCCTTTATCAAGTAGTCGTCTTTGCGGGTGATGTTTTGTACCAGGCGAACACAAAGAGCCCGGCAAACAAAAAATCAATCGCAGCAGCACCTACGAGTGGCCACGGCAAACGTCCCACGACTGTCAGAATCAGGGCGGGGATGACGAAACCCACCTTCTCGATAATCGCGGGGATGATCATCAATCGATAGCGCTTGATATCCCAGGACATGATCACGTAAGCCACTTGCCAGGCAATCGTGACGCCCAGAAAACCATAATAGAACTCAGTATGAGTAATTGCGGGTGGATACTCGGCGGAGAATGTCGATTCCGCTGCATACATCGGTAGCAGCACCACCAGGCCATAGATCCCAGCGACAAGAAAAATGATTCGGGCTGCGAACATCCAGACATCCTCGCAAAATGATCGTCAGCTCAAACTTTTGAGAACTGCCGCTTGATTGAATTGATCGCCAGAAAAGCGGCCTGTCATCAGAACGGCACAAGTCATACTTCATCTGCAGCAGCAACAAGCTGGCTGGCATTAAGCCGGGTCATTCACATGCCGGGCAGGGCGGCGGGGCCTTTGAGTTTCGAAATCTCGAATCTCGTACCGTGCCAGTTCCTTGTTGACTCGGATTTCAATGTTGGTCAACTGGTCACCCTCCTCACGCGTCACAAAGGTGATCGCGGAGCCAATCTTCTCCGTCGATGACAAACGGCCTGTTCGACCAATCCGATGCACATAGTCATCGCAGTCCATGGGGACGTCGTAATTCACAATATGTGAAATCCCACTGATATCAATGCCGCGTCCCATGACATCGGTCGCAATCAACAGCCTCAGTCGGCCATCCCGGAAGCGGGAAAGCACGCCTTCTCTCAGATTCTGCGACAAATCACCGTGGATGAAGCCAATTCTCGGCAAGCGACCACTGAACTTGCGGTAAACCTCTTCCGCACCACGTTTGGTTCTTGTGAACACCAGCACTTGCTGTGGCTTTTCTTGTGAAAGCACACGAATCAAAGTGCGGAACTTGCGATCCTGATCCACGGGCACATAAAACTGAGTAATCGAATTCTGAGAATTCGCCCCGATGTGAGAAACATCGACTCTTTCGGGATCGTTCATATACTTCTGAGCCAGCCGCGCCACAGGTGCTGGCAACGTGGCAGAGAGCAACAGCGTCTGCCTTTCTGTCGGGCATTTTCTCAGAATTCGCTCGATATCGGGCCGAAAACCAATGTCGAGCATTCGATCGGCTTCGTCTAACACCACCATCTTCAACCGGGAAGTATCAAACTCACCGCGTTGCATCAGATCGATGACGCGCCCGGGAGTTCCGATAACAAGCTGTGCCCCTTTTTTCAGATCGGTAATCTGCGGGCGGATATTTCGGCCGCCCACGCAACAAACCGATCTCAAAGGATGTTTCAGTGAAAGGCGGCTGGCCTCTTCGGCAATCTGCTGACTCAATTCCCGAGTGGGAGTCAGTACGAGGGCCTGAGGATAACCTTTCTCGGCGTCGACTCGCTCAAGAATCGGCAACACAAAAGCGGCTGTCTTACCAGACCCGGTACGCGCCTGGCCAATGACATCTTTACCTGATAATGCCAGCGGGACAAATGCAGCTTGAATCGGACTGGGGGCTTCAAACCCCATTTTCTTAACGGCTGCCAGAGTTGTCTCACTCAGGCCCAAATCTTCAAAACGAACTGTCTGATTCTCCATCCGGGGAGCAATACCTCATTCAAACATGATCGGGAGAACCTTCGCGTCTCCCTCGCGTCATCTACATCGAAACTCTGGCGGAACATACTGCTAACGGGCAGTACGAACGTCGCTCATCAAGTTTCCGACAGATCCAGAGAGACTTGCAGTCGCAAAACATTCTCTCATGTGACTTGACAGACTACCGCCCCGCACTCTCGAACACAATCTGGAATTTTTGCTTCTTTAAGGAAGGTGGCAGCGAAAACATCACTGGTCAGTTACCCGGAAGTCGAATTCGCCGCGGTCTGACCGGCCAGGTCTTCGGGCTCGAGCACATAATTTTTGATGTTCAATGTGTAATGCTCGCGAAAG
>VFQR01002715.1_pt1 | contig 10822 bp, 10 predicted proteins | sample 3512321 | NCBI WGS metagenome assembly VFQR01 (sample SAMN10412374, study PRJNA504923) | tailings metagenome | isolation source: Relicate 3 Philex TSF1 revegetated site | place: Philippines: Tuba, Benguet | collected 2017-08-29
CTTCGCTTTCGAAAAATTCCCGTCGAGCGATCCGAATTTCAATGTGCTCACCACCTCGATGAAATCGGTCGGCGAAGCCATGGCCATCGGCCGCACGTTCCGCGAAAGCCTGCAGAAGGCGCTGCGCTCGCTCGAAACCGGCCTCTCGGGCCTGGACGAAATCGAAATCGAAGGCCTCGGTCAGGGCGACGACAAGAACGCGATCCGCGCCGCGCTCGGCCGCCCGACGCCGGATCGTCTGCTGAAAGTGGTGCAGGCCATGCGCCTCGGCACCACCAACGAAGAAATCTTCACCGCCTGCAAGATCGACCCGTGGTTCCTGGAGCAGCTCCGCGCCATCGTCGATCTGGAAGACGAAGTGAAGGCGAAGGGTCTGCCGACCACCGCGGGCCCGATGCGCATGCTGAAAGCGAACGGCTTCTCCGACGCGCGCCTCGCGAAGCTCGCGGGCATGAGCGAGGCCGAAGTTGCGAAGAAGCGCCGGGGCTTAAACGTGCGTCCGGTCTACAAGCGCATCGATACGTGTGCTGCCGAATTCGCGTCCCCCACCGCTTATATGTATTCGACCTACGAGACGCCGTTCGCAGGCGCGCCGGCCGACGAAGCCAAGGTCTCGGACAAGAAGAAGGTCGCGATCCTCGGCGGCGGTCCGAACCGCATCGGCCAGGGCATCGAGTTCGACTACTGCTGCTGCCACGCGGCCTTCGCGCTGCGCGACGCGGGTTTCGAAACCATCATGATCAACTGCAATCCGGAAACGGTGTCGACCGATTACGACACCTCGGATCGCCTCTATTTCGAGCCGCTCACCGCGGAAGACGTGACCGAGATCATGGATCGCGAGCGCACCAAGGGCACGCTGCATGGCGCAATCGTGCAGTTCGGCGGACAGACACCGTTGAAGCTCGCCGACGACCTCGAAAAGGCGAACGTAAAAATTCTCGGCACCTCGCCCGACGCCATCGACCTTGCCGAAGACCGCGACCGCTTCAAGCAGCTTCTGGAAAAGCTGAACCTGCTGCAGCCCGAGAACGGCATCGCCAAGTCCACGAAGGAAGCGCGCGAGATCGTCGAGAAGATCGGCTATCCGGTCGTGATCCGGCCTTCTTACGTCCTCGGCGGCCGCGCGATGGAAATCGTGCACGACGCGACCCAGCTCGAGCGCTACATGAAAGAAGCCGTCGTCGTGTCCGGCAAGAGCCCGGTGCTGATCGACCGCTACCTCTCCGACGCCATAGAAGTCGACGTGGATGCGCTCGCCGACGGCGAAGACGTCTTCGTCGCCGGCATCATGGAGCACATCGAGGAAGCCGGCATTCACTCCGGCGACAGCGCCTGCTCGCTCCCGACCCATTCGCTCGACGACAAGACCGTCAGGCAACTGGAAGAAGAGACCCGCGCGCTGGCGCTGGCGCTCAAGGTCGGCGGACTGATGAACGTCCAGTACGCGATCAAGGACGGCAAGATCTACGTGCTCGAAGTGAACCCGCGCGCCTCGCGCACGGTGCCCTTCGTCGCGAAAACCATCGGCATCCCGGTCGCGAAAATCGCTTCGCTGGTGATGGCCGGCGTGCAGAAGGTGAAGGGCGTGAAAGCGCCGAAGTACGATCACATCGCGGTCAAGGAAGCGGTCTTCCCCTTCGCGCGCTTTCCCGGCGTCGATACGGTGCTCGGACCGGAGATGCGCTCGACCGGCGAGGTCATGGGCCTCGACAAGGATTACGCAGTCGCCTTCGCAAAGAGCCAGCTCGGCAGCGGCACCCTCTTGCCGAAGACCGGCACCGTGTTCGTATCCGTGAAGGACAGCGACAAGGAACGCCTCCTGCCTTCGCTGAAGTCGCTTTCGGAACTCGGCTTCAAGCTGATCGCGACGTCGGGCACCCTCCGTTACCTCAAGGAACAGGGCCTGCCCGCCGAAAAGATCAACAAGGTACTGGAAGGCCGTCCGCACATCGTGGACGCGATCACGAACGGCCAGGTGCAACTGGTTTTCAATACCACCGAGGGCGCGCAGGCTCTGGCCGACAGCCGGTCCCTGCGCCGGGCCGCCCTCTTGCATAAAGTGCCCTATTACACCACGCTATCGGGTGCCGTTGCTGCGGCGCAGGGCATCAAGGCCTATTTGGCCGGCGATCTCGAGGTCCGCGCGCTGCAACAATACTTCGCGAAGGCCGGATAACCTCCGCGGCGGAACGGTACGTTCGTTTAGGGTTCGCTTACGATCGCGGGCAGCCGGAAGGTCCGGCGCGCGGTTGGTGAACTTTACTGAATCGGCTGCGTTATGGCCGGTTGGAATTGGAGACGACGATGGAAAAGATTCCGATGACGGCAGCGGGCTACAGCCAGCTCGAAGATGAGCTGCGCCAGCGCCAGTCGGTCGATCGTCCGCGGATCATTCAGCAGATTTCCGAAGCCCGCAGCCATGGCGATCTTTCGGAAAACGCCGAATATCACGCGGCCAAGGAACAGCAGTCGCTGAACGAAGGCCGCATCGCCGAACTCGAAGACAAGATTTCCCGCGCGGAAGTGATCGACGTCTCGAAGCTTTCGGGTGAAACCATCACCTTCGGCGCGACGGTCACGCTCGTCGACGAGGACACCGACGAGGAGCGTAAATTCCAGATCGTCGGCGAAACCGAGGCCGACGCGAAGCACGGCAAGATTTCGATCACCTCGCCGATCGGACGCGCGCTGATCGGAAAGAAGCAGGGCGCTTCCGTCGAAGTCATGACGCCGAAGGGCGCCAAGGGCTACGAAGTCATCAAAGTGGACTGGGTCTGAGCGCCCGGCTTCGCCCGAAACGAATACGAATACGAACAAGAAGGAGCCCGCCGATGCGGAATGTTTTCGCCATCCTGACAGCCGTTCTCGCGCTGACGCTTGCCGCGGACATCGACGCCGCGCACGCACGCGACGGAAGCTATCGTGCGGTCGCCGTCGACACCTCGCGGATTGCGGTCCGCGGACATGGTCATCTGGCGCAGGCGCTGAAGCCGATGCTCGCAGCCGAACTCTCGAGAGCGCTCGGGCCCCGTCTGGGCGGCCGCGGCAGCATGCTCACCGTCCGCATCACCAAGATCGATCTTGGAACCTATGGCGGTCAGGGCGAATGGGGCGGACAGATCAACGACGAGATTCAGGGCGTCGTCATCGTACCGGGCCGCGGCGCGATCCCGATCCGCGTCGTGCTTTCCCCGAACGGCGCGGGCGCATGGTACGCGGACAACGTCGATCAACGCCGCGTTTACCGCCTGATCGAGGCCTTCGCGCAGTGGGCCGCACGCGAAGTCTGACGCAACAATGCGGATCGCAACTTTTGCGCTGAGCCTGTGGCTCAGCGCTTTCGTTTCGGCGACGGCCCAGGCGCAGCAGATTTCGCTCGACATCGCGCCCGCGGTCCTGCGCAGCGAGCCGAGGCTCGCGGTCGATCTGCGCCGGGCGCTGCCGATGGAAATCCGCAAGTGGGTCGCCGGGAAATATCGCGGGCCGCTCCGCGTTCGCATCCTCGATGCGAAGTTCATGCGCGAGCCCGGCTTCGGCATCGTCGACCGCGCGGACTATCTGGATGGCGTCGTCATCGTGCCGGGACGCGCGCCGATTCCGATCCGGCTGACGCTGCCGTTCGACCGCACGCTGTTCATGTTCACGCCGCAGGGCGAAGCGATCCGCGCGCAGAACCTCGTCTCGGTTTTTGCGCAATGGGTCGCGAAGTATATCTGAACGCGCCTCATGGTTCGAGACGCCCCTGCGCCTCATCCTGAGGAGCCTTGCGAAGCAAGGCGTCTGAATGGTGAAGCGCAGGGGCTCCTCACCATGAGGCAATATCTGGGTTTTCGAAACGACTCTTAGGATTTCTTCTCTAACGGCACGTTCGGCGCGTCTTTCGAGCGGCCGAGCGTGAGCGACGTCTTCACGTTGCGCACGTTGGGCGCGGCGGTGAGTTCGGAAACGAAAGCCTGAAAGGTCGCGAGATCGGGCGCCACGCACTTCATGATGAAATCGAACTCGCCCGAGAGCATGTGGCACTCGCGCACGAGCGGCCACTTTTTCACGCGGTCGTTGAAGGCGTTGAGGTCGCTCTCGGCCTGGCTCGCGAGATGCACCATCGCGAAGACCGTGACCGGATAGCCCAGCACCTTTTCGTCGAGGAGCGCGCGGTAGCCGCGGATGATTCCCGCCTCCTCCAGCGCGCGGACGCGGCGCAGGCAGGGCGGCGCCGAAATGCCGACCCGGCGGGATAATTCCACATTGGTGATGCGGCCTTCCTCCTGCAGGATTTGAAGGATGTGCCAGTCGATCTTGTCGAGGGACGCGAGCAAAGGGATCTCCGCAATATTCTTTCGCGCAGCCTAGTGCATGAAACCCGCTCGCGAAACAATATTGCGTGAGCAGACGCTTGAAAGTTGGGCATGACGCTTGCGGCGCTACCAGCCGGTACCTTAGATATATGCACACAGCGCATGGCTCGGGGGTGCACCTGACCAGGGGCGCAGAATGCTCCATCGGGAAGATTCGCCATGTCCGCGACACACGCGAAGGTCGTCATCATCGGTTCCGGCCCTGCCGGCTACACGGCGGCCATCTACGCCGCCCGCGCGATGCTCGAGCCGGTGCTGATCGAGGGCATCCAGCCCGGCGGCCAGCTCACCATCACCACCGACGTCGAAAACTATCCGGGCTTCGCCGACGTGATCCAGGGCCCCTGGCTCATGGAACAGATGAAGGCGCAGGCCGCCCATGTCGGCACCAAGCTGATCGCGGACCACGTCAGGGAACTCGACACCAGCACGCGCCCGTTCCGCGTCACGCTCGAATCCGGCGTCGTTTATCTTGCCGATACGGTGATCCTGGCGACCGGCGCACAGGCCAAGTGGCTCGATCTCGCTTCCGAACAGCAGTATCGCGGCGCCGGCGTTTCGGCCTGCGCGACCTGTGACGGCTTCTTCTATCGCAACAAGGATGTCGTGGTCGTCGGCGGCGGCAACACCGCGGTCGAGGAAGCGCTTTTCCTCACGAACTTCGCCTCGAAGGTCACACTGATTCACCGTCGCGACAGCCTGCGCGCGGAGCGCATCCTGCAGGATCGCCTGTTCAAGAACCCGAAGGTCGAACTCGTCTGGGACAACGCCATCGAGGAAATCGTCGGCGGCGGCGAACCCGCGAAGGTGACCGGCGTGAAGCTCAAGAACGTCCGCACCGGCGCGCTCTCGGAGCGCAAGACCGACGGCGTGTTCATCGCGATCGGCCACAAGCCTTCCACCGAACTCGTCGAAGGCAAGATCAAGATGAAACCGAACGGCTATGTCTGGACCGCGCCGGACTCGACCGCGACCTCGATCCCCGGTCTCTTCGCCGCGGGTGACGTGACCGACGACATTTTCCGGCAGGCCGTGACGGCAGCCGGCATGGGCTGCATGGCGGCCCTCGAAGCCGAACGCTTCCTCGCAGCGGAGGGCGCTGACCGCGCCGCCGCAGAATGAGCAGCAACGGGATGGATTGGGACAAGCTGAAGGTCTTCCACGTCGCGGCGGAGGCGGGCTCCTTCACGCATGCCGGCGAGGCGCTCGGTCTCTCGCAGTCGGCCGTGAGCCGTCAGGTTTCGGCGCTCGAACAGGAACTGAAGGCGCCACTGTTTCACCGCCACGCGCGCGGCCTCATTCTCACCGAACAGGGCGAGATGCTGTTCCGCACGGCGCATGACGTGTTCATGAAGCTCGAGGCGGTGCGCACCAAGCTCACCGACAACCGCGAGAAGCCGAACGGCGAAATGCGGGTCACGACGACCGTCGGGCTCGGTTCGTTCTGGCTCACCGCGCGCATCGACGAGTTTCTGGAGCTGTATCCGGATATCCGGATTCACCTGCAGCTGACCGACGAAGAACTCGATCTCGGCATGCGCGAAGCGGATGTCGCCATCCGCCTGCGCCAGCCCGTGCAGCCGGATCTCATCCAGCGCAAGCTGTTCACGGTGCACTTCCACGCTTACGCCTCGACCGAATATCTCGCGAAGAAGGGCCACCCGCGTTCGCCGGAGGAACTGGACGGCCACCGCATCCTGATGCTCGGCGGCAATGTCCCCAACTATTTCTCGAACCTGAACTGGCTCGGCGAAATCGGCCGCGACGGAAGCGCGCCACGCGCGCCGTCGATGACGATCAACACCGTGGTCGGCCTCAAGACGGCGGTCGAGAATGGTGTCGGAATCGCAACACTCCCGGACTATCTGGTCGAAGGAAACGAGAACCTCGTGCGCCTGTTCACCGAGCGTGAGGCGCCGACTCTCGATGCCTATTTTGTGTACCCGGAAGAACTGCGCTCGGTCGCACGCATTCAGGTTTTCCGCGACTTCCTGCTCGCGAACGCGCAACGGTGGAAGTACTGACGTAGCGGAACCCCGCGTGCGCAAACCGCATGGCGGGTATGTAGCTACCCCGATTGCTGCGCACGAAGATCGGGACAAATATCAATCCGTGCCCTGTAGCTTCGTGCGCTTCCTTCCCCCTTCCCTGCGCGCACGACAGCAAACTTCTCCCTCTGGCAGGCACCGCTGCGTGAGCGGCGTGACTAATAAAGCCGGACTCCTTACGGAGTCCGGCTTTTATTTTTATCAGTCTCATCCTGAGGAGCCGCGCGAAGCGCGGCGTCTCGAAGGATGCGGCTAAGTTTTCTGAAGAAGTGAAATGGAAATCTGCGCCTCATGGTTCGAGACGCGCTCGCTTTCGCAAGTCGGATTTATCCGACTTGCGCATATTTAATTCGGAAGTCGGATTTATCCGACTTGCGCATATTTAATTCGGAAGTCGGGTGAACCCGACTTCCGCTCGCGCTCCTCACCATGAGGTCAACTTACGCCCAGAGGCGCTCGCCCTTCAGGTTCTTGTAGAGATCGGCGACATATTCGCCGTAGCCGTTGAACAGCACGGTGTTGCGGCGTTCGCCGGTGCCGATGTCGCGCTCGGACGCCTGCGACCAGCGCGGATGCGACACCTCCGGGTTCACGTTCGCCCAGAAGCCGTATTCCTGCACCTGCAGCTTTTCCCAGTAACTCACCGGGCGCTTGTCGGTGAAGGTGACGCGTACGATCGATTTGATGGCCTTGAAGCCGTATTTCCACGGCTGCATCAGCCGGATCGGCGCGCCGAACTGCTTGTACCCCGGCTTGCCGTAGGCGCCGGTCACCATGAACGAAAGCTCGTTGTTGGCTTCCTCGATGGTGCAGCCCTCGACATAAGGCCAGTTGCCGTCGCTCAGGAAACCGGGGCGCTGCTCCGGCGCCATCTTCGGATCGTTGAACGTTTCCATGCGGATGTATTTCGCGCCGGAAAGCGGCTTCGCGAACTTGACCAGTTCCGCCATCGGAAAGCCGGTCCACGGGATCACCGCCGACCACGCTTCCACGCAACGCAGGCGGTAGGTGCGCTCTTCGAGCGTGTGCGCAACCGCCTTGAACAGCGTATCGAAATCGACGGTCTGCTCCTTCTCGACCATGCCGTCGAAGCGGATCTGCCACGGACGAAGCTGAAGCCGCTGCGCGGCGGAGGCGATGTATTTGCTCGTGCCGTATTCGTAGAAATTGTTGTAGTTCGCGGCGACCTTCTCTTCGGTCAGCGCGCCGTCGAACTTGTACTTCGCGTTTTTCTTCGCGGGATAGGCACCGGCGGTCGGATCGTCGCCGGCTTGCGCCCGCGCGAGTTCCGGAAAGAACGAAGCGGCCGCAAGCGATGCACCCGCGCCAAGAAGTTTCCGGCGGCTGAAATAGACGCTTTCCGGCGTCGCCTGATGTTCGGGAATTTCCCAACCGCGCTTGCGCTTGATCCGCATGGTCCGTCTCCTCGATTGGCTAACCCCATCGAAGCTAGACCGTTGCCAGCGAAAAAAGGCAATTCACGGTGCCGTGTGTTCCCTTGCTGTCGTCCCGGCCAAGCGAGGCGAAGCCGAGCGTGAGCCGGGACCCATAACCCCGGAGTCAATTTTTAGCGCAGGGGTTATGGGTCCCCGTTTTCACGGGGACGACAGAAGTTACTTCTCGTGCGACTTTATGATCGCTTCGCCCATGCGCACGAAACGGCAGCAGGGGCTGTCGTGACCGATGCTCTGCGCGCAGACGCGCGCACCTTCGAGCAGCAGGAACAACTCGTCGGCAAGCATTTCAGGCTGGTCGAGGCCGGCATCGGCACAGAGTTTCGCGAGCCGGTCGCGCGAGGCACGCTTGTGTTCCTCGATCACGCGGCGCGCCGGATGGTCCTTCTCCGCGAGTTCGACGGCGGCATTTGCAAGCGCGCAACCGCGGCCTTGCGGATCGTTCGCGTCTTTCCCGGCCGCTTCGAGCCAGACGCCAAGCTGCTTGCGCGGGCTATCCGGATGCTCGCGCTGGATATGCGCCCAGAACACTTCGGACTTTCCGGCGAGACGGCGCAGATACTCGGCGACCAGCGCGTCCTTCGACTCGAAGTGCCGGTAGAGCGTCATTTTGTTGGTGCCGGCCGCTTCCGCGATCGCATCGACACCGACCGCGCGGATGCCCTGCCGGTAAAACAGGTCCGACGCCGCGGTGAGAATGCGCTCGCGCGGCGGCACCACCGGGACGGGGCTCACATCGGATTCAACGGTTGCGGGTGAAAAACGTGGGGTCATGCCTCTTGACTCAGGTGTTACCGGTCAGTACCTATATGTTACCGATCGGTACCAAATCAAGCTCCTGCTGGTACCGACCCTCGAATGCAAGGAGAGCCCGATGAGTCGATGCCTGGACGCTTTTAATGCACGCAGCCTGTCCGCCCGCAATAGCGAGCTGAGTATGGCTGAAGCGCTGAACGATCCCCTGATCCGGACCGTCATGGAGGCGGATGGCGTCGATCCCGAGCTTCTCAAAGTCGAGTTCCTGCAGATCGCGGAAACCCGCGCGGCAGGAACCGAAGCCTGAAGTTCCCTTACCGCGGCAACCCTCCCCCAGCCGCGGGAACAGCCGGACGGTCTTCGGCGTGCCCCCGCGGGGCCGTCCGGCACATTCTTTCGAAAGGAGTTCGCCATGAACTTTCATGATCCCAAAGCAAACACGCTTTTCTCGCCGCACGATTTGCGCTCGCTCAAACTGAAGAACCGATTTGTCATGTCGCCGATGACGCGCTCCCGCGCGGTCGAAGGCCGCGTGCCGAATCCGCTCGCCGCCGAATACTACGCGCAGCGCGCCGGGGCCGGCCTGATCGTCACCGAGGCCACACAGGTGAGCCCGCAGGGCGTCGGCTATGTCCGCACGCCCGGCATTCACTCGCGGGAACAGGTCGAAGGCTGGAAGAAAATCACCGACGCCGTGCATAAAGCCGGCGGAAAAATTTTCCTGCAGCTCTGGCATGTCGGCCGCATCTCGCACGCCGACTTCCACAACGGCCAGCCGCCGGTCGCTCCCTCGGCAATCGCTGCCGAAGGCAAGACCTGGACGCCGGAAGGCCAAAAGGACTACTCGACCCCGCGTGCGCTCGAAGCTTCCGAACTGCCCGGCATTGTCGAAGATTTCCGCCGCGGCGCGCAGAACGCGAAGGACGCGGGCTTCGATGGTGTCGAAATTCACGGCGCGAACGGATATCTCCTCGACCAGTTCACGCGCGACGGCACCAACAAGCGCACGGACAACTATGGCGGCTCGCTCGCAAACCGCCTGCGCTTCCCGCTGGAAGTCGTCGACGCGGTGGTGAGCGTCTGGGGACCGGATCGCGTGGGCTATCGCATGTCGCCGTACTTCACGGGACATTCGATGTCGGATTCAAACCCGATCGCGACGTTCTCGCAGCTCGCCGACGAACTGAACCAGCGCAAGCTCGCTTACCTTCACGTGATCGACTCGCCGAAAAACGCGCAGCGGATTTCGCCGATCCTTCGCGAACTGTTCGACGGCACCTACATCGTCGCCGAAGGGTTCGACCTGCATTCCGCCTCCGAGGCGCTGGCAACCGACGAAGCCGACCTCGTCGCTTTCGGCAAGCCGTTCATTTCGAACCCGGATCTGCCGGAGCGCTACAGGAACGACAAACCGCTGACGCAGTGGGACAACGCCACCTTCTACCAGGGCGGTCCGAAGGGCGACGCGCAGGGCTACACGGACTATCCGGCGCTGGCGTAGCGAACAGAAGCAACAAAACTCGTCATGGCCGGGCTTGTCCCGGCCATCCACGCCTTGACTAGTTCGCAGTCTGAAAGGCGTGGATGCCCGGCACCCGATGTCGGGTTTACTCGACATCGGCATATTGAATGCTCAAGTCGGCTAGAGCCGACTTGAGAGGCCGGGCATGACGCTTCGCGTTATTCCGCCGCGCGCCGCGACGAAACGATCTGATCCGCCTGCTTGCCGGTCAGCTCCGCCAGATGATCGAAGCGCGAGGTGAGTCCGCCGACGCCCGCCGTTGCCGAGCGCACCTCCACGATCAGGTCGCCGATTGCGGATTCCGGCAGCATTCCCCTCACGACATCCCACCCATCCCAGCCATCGCGGGCCTCGAAGCCGAGGATCTGCCCGCGCCGCTGCGACAGGATCGCGTTGATCTTCGCGGTCGCGTCGTTCGGACATGCGATCTCCACTTCGAAGATCGGCTCAAGCAGCACCGGCTGGCAGTTCGGCAATGCCTCGCTCATGGCTAACCGTCCCGCCATCTGGAACGCCATGTCGGAGGAATCCACCGAGTGATACGAACCGTCGGTGAGCGTCACCGCGACATCCACCACCGGGAAACCGAGCGGCCCGCATTTCAGATAGGACCGCACGCCCTCTTCGACGGACGGCACGTATTGCTGCGGGACCACGCCGCCCTTGATTGTCTCGCCGAACTGG
>VFQR01002718.1_pt1 | contig 10808 bp, 10 predicted proteins | sample 3512321 | NCBI WGS metagenome assembly VFQR01 (sample SAMN10412374, study PRJNA504923) | tailings metagenome | isolation source: Relicate 3 Philex TSF1 revegetated site | place: Philippines: Tuba, Benguet | collected 2017-08-29
GCACTTGCTCATAGGGTAAGATCCCAGCTTTTTCTAGTAGGATGCGATCGATACTGATACTACCCACATAGTTAATATTCGCCCCAGTAAGGGTGCAGTTATGAATTTTTGCCAAAAGGAGAGTGCGCTGCATTTTGATTTGGGGTTAGTGGCAGTTTTGCGATCTGTAACAAGCGAAAGTTATCAAAGGTGAGAAGTTTGGAGTGAGGAGTGAGGAGTGAGGAGTTTGGAGTGAGAAGTTTGGAGTGATGAGTGAGAAGTGAGGAATAAAAATTCATAACTCTTAACTTTTAACTCCTAACTGTTAATTCTCAACTCTCAACTCCTAACTACTAACTCTCAACTCCTAACTCCTAACTCCTAACTCCTAACTCTTCTATTATGCTTTATAAGCTTTGACGGATTTTTCGACTAAAGCAGCAACCTTATCTACATCTTGCCAACCGAGAATTTCAGTTACCTTTTTTTCCAAATTTTTATAACTACGGAAAAATTCAGCAATTTCATCCAAACGGTGTGGTGCTACGTCTTTCAGGGATTTTACATTAGCGTAGCGTGGGTCTTTGTCTGGAACACAAAGAATTTTTTCGTCGCGATCGCCTCCGTCAACCATCTCCAAAAAGCCAATTGGCCGTGCAGCAATAATGCAGCCTGGAAAGGTTGGTTCATCAACGATCACCATCCCATCTAAAGGATCGCCATCATCAGCCAAAGTATTTGGTACAAAGCCGTAGTCATAGGGATATTTCACCGACGAATAAAGTACTCGGTCTAGAGCAAAAGCTTCTAGTTCCTTGTCATATTCGTATTTATTTTTACTCCCACCAACAATTTCAATCAGAACGTTGATTAGGCCTGGTTTTGGTTGAGCAGGAATACGAGATAAGTCCACAAAAAACTCCTCTGATAACCGTAGATTATGGGGGCACTCAGCTTCACTCCCCGTGTAGAATTTTAGGGCAATATGGATCTCTTCCCAATAGATGGGAGTGTTGACTGTTGACTGATGACTGTTGAGTTAGGAGTTAGGAGTTAGGAGTTGAGAATTATTCTCCTTGTCTCCCTTATCTCCCTTGTCTCCCCATCTCCCCATCTCCCCATACTTCGGCTCCGCTCAGTACAAGTCTCCCCATCTCCCCATCTCGCCACCACCTTACCCCAAACAATGGAAAAAGCGTTGCGAGCTAAACTTCGCAACGCTTTTTCCAAAAGGGTAGTAGGAATTTGCACTCTACAGCACTCGAACAAACGCAAGCATTAGTCAAACAGTTTTAGACATTGCTTGTGTTGTTTGTTAATCTTTGGTTTCTTGTAGGTTTTGGATCGCGGGTTGCTGGTTATTTTGAACATCATTTGAAGAATAATGCGCTATGACAAATACCGGTAGAGTAAGAGTCAACAAAGCGATCGCAGTTCCCACAATGTCTGCCAACCTGTGTGAGTATGTGTCGGCAGAACTGGCAGACGGACTATTTGAATTCATACAATATTCAAGTTATTCGGATTGTTGTGTACGTTGACTTTCAAAAGAGACTTTTGAAGTTATTTTAGCTAGTTTTAAACTCTGAGAGATGTAGCATTGAACTAGCTAAACCACTTTTATAACTGTCATAATAGCGATTTTATACATCCCATTCGGAACACAAAGTTACACCAAAATACATCATGTTAAATTTGACGATCGGTATTTTCAATTCTTTATCTGTGTTGTCTAATTAATTGCATAGTCATAACCTTTGCTGGCAGCATCATAGGTTACATTTTTTTCCCTGCTAAAAGATTAATTAGAAAAACGTATCTTTTAGATACTTCATAATTATAACATCTTTCAACGCCTTTGGTTTGCTTATCTTCATATAATTGAGAATTTGTAATATGGAATACAAAATTGTAAAAACAATGAAAGATATTTCTAATTTTTGATTGTTCTATATTAGTTACATTCAAAAATATTTGACACTAGAGAAAAAACGGTAGCAAATAATTTTTAACATTTTTCATCATCACCGAATAAATACAGAGCTATCATCTGTCTGATGTAGGATATATTCAGTAATATCACTAAATGAATATTTTCTAATTTAAATTTCTGAGTCTATTGATAGTCGTAGCAGATTTGTCAATCTATATATAGGTAGAAATCAAAACTAAATAAACTTAGGTTACAATACGGTTCGGTTAAAGGGGAAAGGGGAAAGGGGAAAGGTTTTAAATACATCCAAATCCCCTTACCCCTTAACCTTTTCCCAGGCCACAAGGGAAGTTCATACTGCTTATCCGAATCGTATTGACTTAGGTTAGGGTTAACTTTAGGTTAAATTTTGGGGTTAAGCCAAGGCAGTTGGGAGATTAACAAGATGATATAGCAGTCCGATTTGATTAATGAATCGGTCTGTATGGGCAGGCAAGAGGCAATAGGCAACAGGGTTATAAAACAATACAACCAAAACACTTGTAGAGACGGCGATTTATCGCGTCTGGTAAAATCCACAAATTTTTACCACTAGCCCTTAACTAAACCGTATTGGGGCATAGGGGACAGTCAACAGTCATCTCCCCATATTCCCAAAGTTAGAATTACCTTTGATAACGCAGATTTGCATAAGAGTTTGTTTGTATAACTCTATGGCACAACAATTGTTATGCGCTTATTTTCTATAAGGCTTTGAGTTGGCGATTTCGCACGCGTTCGGGGCTTCCAGTGGGAATTGCAGCAATTAATTTTTGTGTATATTCTTGTTGAGGTTCTTGGTAGATGCTTTCGGCTGTTCCTTGTTCGACAATTTGACCGCGATTCATGACTAAAATGCGATCGCTCATGAATTTGACTACGCTTAAATCATGGGAAATAAAAATGTAAGTCAGCTGAAAATCTGATTGCAATTCTTTAAGAAGATTTAATACTTGTGCTTGTACAGAAACATCCAGCGCTGAAACTGATTCATCGCAAATAATAAATTTGGGATTTAATGCCAAAGAACGGGCGATGCAAATTCGCTGGCGTTGACCGCCAGAAAACTGATGAGGATAGCGGTTCATTGCATCTGCACTCAAACCCACTCGTTCTAAAAGTTCGGCTACGCGTTCCCGTCGTTGTTGTTTTGTCTTCCCAACTGAGTGAATAAATAACGGTTCCATCACCGCGTCCCCAACCTTCATCCGTGGGTCGAGGGAACTAAAGGGATTTTGGAAGACTATTTGCATTTCCCGCCGCAATTTTTGTAATGGTTCTCCTTTGAGATTGGTAATATCTTGTCGGTCAAAGATAATCTGACCGCTCATTGGTTCAATTAATCGCAGCAAGGTTCTACCAAGGGTCGTTTTGCCACAACCAGATTCTCCCACCAATCCCACAGTTTCCCCTGGTTTAACATTAAAGGAAACACCATTTACTGCCATGCTGTAGCGTTTAGTACCACCAAAGATTCCACGTACTGGAAAACCAACTTTTAAATTGCGAATTTCCAATAGGGGTTCTTTCTGTTCTAGGTTTACCAACCTTGCAGCCATCTCTTGGCTGCTTACTTGTGGAGGTTGTGTGGGTTCTTTTGGCTGAATTACTATTTGTCCTGTAGGTGTTTCTTCTACACTCATGTAGTCAGAAACCGTCAGTAATTTTTCGGGACGGCGGTCAAGGGTGGGGCGACAAGCTATTAAGCCTTTAGTGTATGGGTGTTGGGGATTGGTAAAAATTTGCTCAGAAGTGCCAGATTCGACGATTTTGCCTTTGTACATTACCGCGACTTGGTCAGCAATTTCAGAAATTAGCCCCAAGTCGTGGGTGATGAAAATCATCGCCATGTCACGGCTTTGCTGCAATTCTCGCAACAATTCCAAAATTGTTGCTTGTACAGTTACGTCCAAGGCTGTGGTTGGTTCATCCGCAATTAAAATTAATGGGTTGCAAGAAATTGCCATTGCAATCATCACCCGTTGCAACTGACCGCCAGAAAGTTCATGCGGGTAGCGTTCCAGCATGGCTTCTTTGTGTTCTTTAACCAACTGTGCCAATTTTGGCGTGTCTGGTTTCGATGAATTGGCGTTGGTTTGATGCCAAGTTTCAATATACTGTTGTTGGATCTCTTCATCGCTAGGTAAAAGTTTTACCTCTTGTAGACCGGCGATCGCAATTTGTCTAGCTTCGGCAGCTGAGACATTTTGATGCCGCATAATTGCTTCTGTGAGTTGAAATCCAATGTTATAAACCGGATTCAGGGAACTCATGGGTTCCTGAAAAATCATAGCAATGTCGCCGCCACGATGTAGCTGCATTTCTTCAGGCGACAATTTGACTAAATCTATCGGCTTGGCATTTTCTTGAGGACGAAACAAGATTTCACCACCAGCCACTCTACCGGGAGTCTGCAATAAACCCATCACAGCTAAGGATGTGACTGATTTGCCGCTTCCAGACTCTCCTACTATCCCCAGAGTCTCACCTCGACGCAATTCAAAGGAAATACCATCCAAAGCTCTGACGATATTGCCATCACCGGGAAATTCAACTTGTAGATTGCGAACCTCTAGGACAGTTTCTCTCATAGGAGTCGGGTAGGAGTTTTAACTGAAAATTATTTGGATTTTAACAGTAGTTTTGATGAGTATGTCAGTTTTTCCACTGCTGACATCATACTTTCCACAATATACACGCATCTCCAATGTAGAACTGCTTGGAATTTGCGGAAATTGCCATCACCTCATAGTATCTTATGTTTCCATGACTTCAGTGTTTACATCACTTTGCATCACGAATAAAACAGCCAGATAGCCTAAGGGCATAGGCTCCAGCTTACCGTAGAGTACCACCCTACGACCTTAGAGGTTCTTGCATGTGTATCAAGAGATATTCACAGCAATTTTCAGGTAAATAAACCACCTTGTAGGGGCGAACGGTTGTTCGCCCCAAACGGTTGTTCGCCCCGAAGGGTTGTTTGCCCCGAACGGTTGTTCGCCCCCACCAGAAATTGTGGTTCAAATAGATGAATTTTTACAACCGCAGACAAAAAAAATAGCACATCTTAAAAGATGGCTATTTCTAGAAATTGTCTAACCGTAATGATTAGTTAGCAAGTTGAATACACGTGAATTAGCAACTTTAGAACGGAATATCATCTGGGTCTGGTTCTTCTGGTTTCACTGCTGGGTAGGTGGTTCGTTCGTAATTCGCAGGTTGGGGTGTGGGTTCATAATTTGTCGGGGGAGTAACGCCAACAGGACTTGGTGCTGGGGTAGGTGCTGGACGTTGCGACTCGTAAGTGGAGAAATTTGTCTCTGGCTGACGAGATGGTGGTGCTTGTCGTGGCGACGAAGTTTCAGTAAATGATGGGGTTGGTGTTGACGAGAAGGATGTAGTATTAAAACTGCTGCCGACTGATTGAATTTGTTGTACTGTTAATTCAGCGCGTTTTTCTTTAAAACCTTCTTGACGGTCAACAGTATTCATACTCAAACGTCCCACCAAAATCACGCGATCGCCTTGATGATAATTTTGCTGAATTTCTGTTGCTAAATTCCCCCAACCAACAACTTTGAGAGTTGCTGGCGGGTCTTCTGGTTTTTGGGAATTGGGAAATTGTACTAACATTTCCGTGACTCCCAGATTATCTGCTGTGTAGCGCAGTTGCGGCTCGTTAATAATTTCCGCCATTAAAACGCAGCTGTTCATTCAAATTCCTCCTGACTGTAAAAAGTGCCTCTTAAAAAAGAGGAGATTTTTCTATATAGTGCCAATTAATATGAAGAAGAATTCAGAATTCAGAACTCAGAATTCAGAATTGAAAATTATTCTTTGTCAGTAATGAAGATTTGCCATATCAAAAACCAGAAAATTGAAAATTTGATTTAATGTTTCAGCTTTAATTCATCCACCACGAGTTACACATTTAATTCTGACTACTGAATTCTGACTCCTGAATTCTGACTCCTGAATTCTGACTCCTGAATTCTGAATTCCATTCTTAGCATAAAAGCCAAGCGATCGCTTTGAACAGCATTAAGTATGCTGTTCGCCGCTTCCGCCTGACTGAGATGAGCATTGAATTCTGCATTTGAGTAGTATAATTGTACCATTCATTGCTAACATATCAAAAATTCTCAGCAAAAATTAAGTTTTCACGTGAACGGGAAAAACACCCAAACCAATCAACCTTCCTGGGAGGTCGCGCAAGATAGGTAAGCGTAAAAATGCAGGTGGTACAAAGGTGCGGTTTGAGGTGAGAACAGGGGCAAATACCCGCTTTTGGACAAAAGTTTGAAACGCCTGAATGATGCGTGTGGGTAACTCCCGTCGGTGTTGTACTTTTGCCAGGTCACTAAGTTGTACTTGTCGGTTCTTGAGTGGTTGAGTGAGTACGTTCGCCGCCACTACAGCATCTTGAATTGCGTAGTTAATGCCAACACCGCCAACTGGAGACATGGTATGTGCAGCATCACCGATGAGTAATAATCCTGGACGATACCAGTGTTTGACGCGACTGGATTCCACTGAGAGAAAGGCTACTTGCGACCAATCATGTAAATTTGCGATACGTTGCTGGAATTCCGGCACGACTTCCACAATAGATTTTTTTAATTCTTCTAAACCCGCAGCCCGGAGTTTTTGATAACCGCCTTTGGGAATCACATAGGCAACTTGCCACTCATCGCCACGGTCAAGCATGGCGATAATCTGACCTTGACCAAAGCGCCCCATTCCCCCCTCAGGATCTTCTGGCTGACGAGGAAGGCGGAACCAGAGGACATCCATTGGTGGAGAGGTATCAATGGACTCAAATTCACCCAAATTTCGTAAACGTGAGTGACGACCATCTGCGCCAACAGTGAGAATTGCCCGGACTTCATGCCAACCACCGCCTCCGCGATAGCGCACACCATGAACCACGCCATTTTCTGTAATTAATTCGTGGACATTCGCACCCATCACAAGATGGAAACTAGGATATTTTTGGGCTTCTTGGGTGATGAACTCCAGGAATTTCACCTGAGGCAGCATCGTAATATAGGGATATTGGGTTTTTAAATGGCTAAAATCAGCCAATGTCACAGAATCTTCAGGAGTTTGAATACTTAGGCGGCGGATTTTGGTATGGGGAAGTTGTAGCAAGCGATCGCTTAATTCCAATTCTTCCATAATTTCCATCACCGATGGATGAATTGTATCGCCACGAAAATCGCGATCGAAATCTTTATGCGCTTCCAATAACATCACAGAAATGCCTTGACGCGCCAGCAACAAGCTTAATACAACCCCTGCTGGCCCTCCACCTACAATACAACAATCAGTGGTTTGTACGTCTACAATGTCATGAGCAGCGTTAACATCTGGTTCTTGAGAAGAATTAGCGGGTATATGGGTAGTCATGACAACACCTCTTAACAGCCCTAAAATTCAGGGTAGTTTGCTTTTTATGGTGTAAGCTATTTTTTTAACTTTTCGTATTCACATAATTAGTCATTGGTCATTAGTCCAATGCCCAATGCCCAATTCCCAATTCCCAATTCCTAATCAAATAATTAGTTGTGGCCGAAGTTGTATTAGAAAACGTTTATAAAAGTTTTTCCCCGCGTCAAGGGGAAAGTGTGACCTCACAAACTCAATCTCCTCTCAAAGCAGGGGAAAAAACTGATGCAAGCCGAGAACGTGCAGAAAGCATCAATGTTTTGCGGCGGATTAACTTGACCATCGCAGATGGAGAATTTATGGTGCTGGTGGGCCCTTCTGGTTGTGGCAAAAGTACCTTGCTGCGGTTAATCGCTGGGCTAGAAGAAATTACAGGAGGTAATATTTGGTTAGGCGATCGCTTAATTAATGATTTACCACCAAAGGAACGCGACATCGCAATGGTTTTCCAAAATTACGCCCTCTATCCCCACATGACGGTGTATGACAATATCGCCTTCGGGTTACGCCGCAGGGGAGGAGAAAAAGAAGACGCGGGGACGAGGGGACGCGGAGACGCAGTGAGTTTTTTTGCGTCAGTCTTCTCAGTTTGGGCTGAAAATTTCCTTGTGGGGGCCACAAGAAAGTTACCGAAAGGACTGCGTTATATTTCTGACAAAGAAAGGGTTGTAGATGAACGGGTGCGTAGTGTTGCCCAATTGTTACAAATCGAAACATTGCTGAAACGCTTACCGAAACAGCTATCGGGGGGACAAAGACAGCGAGTTGCATTAGGAAGGGCGATCGCGCGCAATCCCCAAGTATTCTTAATGGATGAGCCGCTTTCTAATTTAGACGCCAAATTGCGGGCGGAAACCCGCGCCCAAATTGTGAAATTGCAGCGCCAATTGGGGACAACAACGATTTACGTTACCCACGACCAAACCGAAGCGATGACAATGGGCGATCGTATTGCGATTATGTCTGAGGGTAAAATTCAGCAAGTTGCTTCCCCATTAGAACTTTACAATCATCCTGCCAACCTTTTCGTCGCAGAGTTCATTGGTTCGCCACCGATGAATTTTATTCCCGTAGAATTTCATGCCCCGTTATTAATTACCCATTCCCATTTTCGTTTCACACTTCCAGAGGTTTGGGGAAAAGCTTTACAAAAATATGATGGGAAAACTTTAATTTTAGGCATGCGCCAAGAACACTTAAACTTGAGTCTACCTGCTACTAAAAATCTACCCGTGCAAGTGGATTTAGTAGAAAATTTAGGTAACGATTCCTTTCTTGCTGTTAAGATTGCTGAACCTGATTCTCAACCGAAATCTATCAGCAATTATCTCCAAGTACGAATACCACCAGAGCGATTTGTCCAAGTTGGCGAACAACTTTGGTTGTCTTTAAATCCAGAGAAAATTCACTTTTTTGACCCCGAAACTGAATTGGCGATATTTCCCTAAAACTAAACTGAAAAACATCTAAATTGCATAATCAAATCAATCTCTTGTGGGGTGGGCATCTTACCTGCCCTAATTATAAATTTAACAAAATAAAAATATGTTAAAAGATATTATTGCAGTAGAACCGAGAGAAAATTATCAACTATATATCCGTTTTGAAGACGAGGTAGAAGGAATACTTGATATAAATAAGCTAATTAAATTCACAGGTGTTTTTGCACCTTTGCAAGATAAAAAATACTTTGCTCAGGTTGAATTAAACCACGAATTAGTCACAATCCAATGGCCATCGGGAGCCGACCTCGATCCAGATGTACTTTATGCAGTGATTAGCGATCGCCCTATTCCTAAGTATAAGTTAAGTCGTAGTGCTTGATAGAAAAATTTTGAATTAGCGATCGCACCCTCGATATATACTTAACAAAGCTTTCGCCGTCCCTTCTGGCAAGCATTACAAGCAGAAGTTTTCGGTTCAAAATCAATACAACCAATAGCTTGTTCTGTACAAGCTTTTTTTGGATGTACAGTACATTTAAGGCGGTAATCATTCGTAAAATAATCACAACCAGAACATGGAATTTGATGCAGCCTTTTTAAATGAATTATTCCTTTCTTCAAGGTTAACCAAACACTCGAAACACATACAATCAAAATTGTCCAAGTGCAAAAGGCACACAAAATCATAGCTAACATTGGTTGTCCTCATAACAATTCCAAAAAAATGCCCGCAGTTCACTGCGTTTCACCGCAGGCATAGGAGTTTATTTAGCTAGCGTTGAACGAATTTAGGATTCAGCAGTCATAATTCACAATCATTTGCTCAGTCAAGGACTACAAAATCCAAAATCTAATTAAGCATTAACTTGACGAGATGAACGCCAAGAATGCCAAACGTAACCTAAGTACGCCAATACACCAAGGAAAAACTGAATATCTGCTAATCCCAGACGTTCTGTTCCGTAAAATTCTGTTGGAAAAACTGTCGTGTTATATGCCACAAATGCCGCAGAAATCCAAGCCATCAAAGCTAAACCAAGCAAGCTGTAAGAAAGAATTTCTTCACCGCTTTCAATTGGCAAAATTCGTCTCACCCACCCAAAAGGCTGGACAAGAATATGCCACACACCACCAGTAATTAAGATAAAACTAATCCAAATGTGACCGCCAATGACATCTTCTAAGTTGTCAACACTTGCCATTCCTAAAGGCGTCCAATTACCATCTTTCAGACCAACTAAGTAACCAAAAATTGTCGCTGGGTTTAAATTAGGATTGGTAATTAAGCGGACATTTTGTACATTACTATCATAAATGCCACCAAAAACCGTGGCTTTTAGTACTAGCAAAAATGCGCCCAAACCGAGAATAATTAAGTGATGACCTAAAATTAAACCCAATTGCTTGGCGTCGTTCCATTCATAGTGAAATTTTGCTGCTTGTCCGCCAGCATTATATAAAATTGCTGGAGCGCGAAAAACATGAAAAAGTCCACCTGCACCCAACACAGCAGATGCAACTAAATGCAAAATACCAATTATAAAATACGGATAGGTATTGACTACTCCACCACCAGCACCTACACCCCAGCCCAAAGTAGCTAAATGAGGTAATAGAATTAACCCCTGTTCATACATTGGTATCCCAGGAACAAAACGCGTAACTTCAGATATTGTAATTGCTCCTGCCCAAAACATAATCAAGCCCGCATGAGCAATGTGAGCGCCCAATAATTGACCAGACAAATCAATTAAACGAGCATTACCCACTAACCAAGATAAATTCGTGTCTTCTGCTAAGGTTCTCTCAGTTGAAATTGTCATAGTTACATACCCTGATGAGCATTTTGAATTTTGGATTTTAGATTGTGATAATCCAAAATCCAAAATCTAAAATCTAAAATTTTTACGATTCGCTACCTATGGCATTTAAAGCCTTTTCAATTCGGCTAAAGTCAACGCCAA
>VFQR01002720.1_pt1 | contig 10806 bp, 10 predicted proteins | sample 3512321 | NCBI WGS metagenome assembly VFQR01 (sample SAMN10412374, study PRJNA504923) | tailings metagenome | isolation source: Relicate 3 Philex TSF1 revegetated site | place: Philippines: Tuba, Benguet | collected 2017-08-29
CCGGGCCGCGCTTTTCGTGAAGCTCTCACACAAGAGAACTTCTTCCGTCAGCCAAGCTCCTGGCAGGCGGGCGTAGTCCCGCCGGGCGGAGCCCCGGATCGCCCCGGCATGTGTTTGCGAAACACACACGGAGGCGCCGCCTCCCGCTCCACAAACAAGACGCCTCATGAGTGCGTCCCCGGTGAGCGAAAGTGCGCGGAGTTTAACGCGGACGAGGTGCATGGGGATAAGCGGTCGCAACTTACTGAAATATCAGCAAACAGCAGCGCGCAGCCGCAATTCGCACACAATCGATTCCCATCTTTGCAGCATCAATGACATTGCGAGATGAGACTGCCGTTCAGTGGTTCGTGTTCTGCCGCGTGGCGGTAGCCGTGCGCGTTGGCCGGTTTGCCTTTGCGCTTTGGGAGAGCGGCTGGCAACCGGCGCACCCGTACGGCATCGAATTCGAGTCCGAGCCGCTGGCCGATGGAGATGCCGCGGCAAAGCGTTTCTGCCTGGTCTGGGCGGACTTTGATCCGGCTACCATCGAGTCCTTCGTGCGTTTCGGCATGGCTCCACCGAGATCCAGACGCATCCGCGGATTTGTCTGCATCGAGCAGGCATTGCCGCTTAATGGAGCCACAAACGTGGACGGACGGATATTCGCTGAACTGGACGACCGGACGCTCCAGCCGATCAGCGGCTGGCAGCTCGCCGCACTCGCTAAGCTGAAACCGGGAATCAAGAAATGGCGGCTGGAAGGACGAACGGACTTCCAAAATGGCTGACGCTGTCCGTGTTAACACCGTCGAAACCGAGCCGGCTGCATAACTGCCGCATGGTTTCCCGCACCCGCTTGGGCCGTGTCCTGCAAAATCTTGCGCTGTTCGCCGGTGCGGCGGCGATCATCTCGTATTTCTATTTCCAGACATACGACGGCAATTATGGCCTCAACGCGCAGCGCACCTACGAGCAGGAAATCGTGAACCTCACCGTCGAACGCGATGCACTACGCGCGAGCCGCATCGATTGGGAAGCCCGCCTCGAACTTCTACGCAGCGACCGGCTCGATCCTGACCTGCTCGAGGAAATTGCCCGCCGCGACCTCGGCTTCGTGAAGCCGAACGACTTCGTTCTGCTGACACCCAGCCGCTAACAGCAGCCTTTGAAATTGAATTACGCCGGGAACGCCAAACGGGACATTCCCTTGCGCCGGAATGGGCGCATTCCCCCGTTGCATGGGTTTTGCCATTCGATTTCTGCGCGTTTCCTTGGCGCGCGACATAAAATTGCGCTAGGATTTTCGGGTAGGGAGTACGCCAAAAATGCCTGCCGCCGCCAAAGCTTCCGAAAAATCTCCGGACTCGCCCAAACCGGCTTCCGCCAAGACGGGCGGTTCCATCGCCAACCTGAGCGCCGAGGATGAAATTCGCGCCTACCGCGAAATGCTTCTCATCCGCCGCTTCGAGGAAAAGGCCGGCCAGCTTTACGGCATGGGCCTGATCGGCGGCTTCTGCCATCTCTACATCGGACAGGAAGCTGTCGTCGTCGGCATGCAGATGGCGCTGGAAGAAGGCGACCAGATCATCACCGCCTATCGCGATCACGGCCACATGCTCGTGACCGGCATGGACCCCAAAGGCATCATGGCCGAACTGACCGGCCGCCGCTCCGGCTTCTCGAAGGGCAAGGGCGGCTCGATGCATATGTTTTCCATCGAGAAGAATTTCTACGGCGGGCACGGCATTGTCGGCGCGCAGGTGTCGCTCGGCACCGGCATCGCCTTTGCCAACCGCTATCGCGAGAACAAGCGCGTGTGCCTGACCTATTTCGGCGACGGTGCCGCCAATCAGGGTCAGGTGTACGAGAGCTTCAACATGGCAGCACTCTGGGATCTGCCGGTCGTCTACATCATCGAGAACAACAAATACGCGATGGGCACGGCGGTGAACCGCGCATCCGCACAGACGGATTTTTCCAAGCGCGGTGTGTCGTTCAACATTCCGGGCGAGCAGGTGGACGGCATGGATGTGCGCGCGGTGAAGGCCGCGGGTGATCGCGCCGTGAAACATGCGCGCGAAGGCCAGGGCCCGTACATCCTGGAAATGATGACCTACAGGTACAGGGGTCACTCCATGTCCGACCCGGCGAAGTACCGTACCAAGGACGAGGTCGACAAATTCCGCAACGAGCATGATCCGATCACCATGATCCGCGCGCGGCTGATCGAAACGAAACGCGCGAGCGAGGACGATCTGAAGAAAATCGACGGCGAGGTGCGGACGATCGTGAACGAGTCCGCCGAGTTCGCTTCCAACGATCCGGAGCCGGATGTGTCCGAACTCTGGACCGACATCACGCGTTGACGGGAGTTCGTCCGTGCCGATTCAGGTTTTGATGCCCGCACTCTCGCCCACGATGGAAAAGGGCAACCTCGCCAAATGGGTGAAGAACGAGGGCGATACCGTGAAGGCGGGCGACGTCATCGCGGAAATCGAAACCGACAAGGCGACGATGGAAGTCGAGGCCGTCGATGAAGGCACGCTCGGAAAAATTCTCATTCCGGCAGGCACCGCCGATGTCGCGGTGAATACGCCGATTGCCGTGATCCTCGGTGAAGGGGAGAAGGCAGGCGATATTTCCGCCGCGGCAGCACCTAAAAAAACCGTCATCCCGGCCGAGCGCGAAGCGCAAGCGCCGGGATCGGCTTCGGTAAAAACGGGAGCGATCCCGGATCGCGGCCCCGCCGCGTCCGGGATGACGCAAATGGCGCCTGTTGCAGTGGAAGTCGGCAACGATCCGGATATTCCCGAAGGCACCGAAATGGTCACGATGACCATGCGCGAGGCGCTTCGCGACGCGATGGCCGAGGAGATGCGCCGCGACAAGGATGTGTTCGTGATGGGCGAGGAGGTCGCCGAATATCAGGGCGCCTACAAAGTCACGCAGGGCCTATTGCAGGAATTCGGTGCGAAGCGCGTGATCGACACGCCGATCACCGAGCATGGCTTCGCGGGTCTTGGCGTCGGTGCGGGCTTTACCGGACTGAAGCCGATCGTCGAATTCATGACCTGGAATTTCGGCATGCAGGCGATCGACCAGATCGTGAACTCGGCGGCGAAAACCTTGTACATGTCCGGCGGGCAGGTGAAGTGCCAGATCGTATTCCGCGGACCGAACGGGGCGGCGGCGCGCGTGGCCGCGCAACATTCGCAGGACTATGCCGCGTGGTACTCGCACATTCCGGGCCTTCGCGTGATCGCGCCCTATACGGCTGCTGATGCAAAGGGTTTGCTGAAAGCGGCGATCCGCGATCCGAATCCGGTGATCTTCCTCGAAAATGAAATTCTCTACGGCCGCTCGACGCCGGTGCCGAAGCTCGACGATTTTGTTCTTCCCATTGGCAAGGCGCGCATCGCGCGCCCCGGCAAGGATGTGACGTTTGTGAGCTGGTCCATCGGCATGAACTACGCGCTCGCCGCCGCCGACGAACTCGCCAAGGACGGCGTCGATGTGGAGGTGATCGATCTGCGCACGCTGCGTCCGATGGACATCGAGACGGTGGTGGCTTCGGTAAAGAAGACCAACCGCTGCGTCACCATCGAGGAAGGCTGGCCGCAGTCCGGCGTCGGCTCGGAGATCGCGGCCCAGATCATGGACCGCGCGTTCGATTATCTCGACGCGCCGGTTGTCCGCATCACCGGCAAGGACGTGCCGATGCCATACGCGGCGAACCTCGAGAAACTGGCGCTGCCGTCGGTGCCGGAAGTTGTCGAGGCGGCGAAAGCCGTCCTCTATCGCTGAGGTCCGACGATGCCCGTCAACATCCTCATGCCCGCCCTGTCGCCCACGATGGAAAAGGGCAACCTTGCCAAGTGGCTCAAGAAAGAGGGCGACAAGGTCAAGGCTGGCGACGTCATCGCCGAGATCGAAACCGACAAGGCGACGATGGAAGTCGAAGCCGTGGACGAGGGCACGCTCGGCAAGATCGTCGTCGCGGCGGGCACTTCGGACGTGCCGGTGAATCAAGTCATTGCGGTGCTGCTCGAAGAAGGCGAGGACAAGGGCGCGATCAAGGATGCGCCCGCGCCGAAGGCGGCCGCTAAAACTGAAGCAAAACCTGAAACGAAACCCGTCATCCCGGTTGCGGCAAAGCCGCAAGCAGGGACCGCTATCGGCAAGCCCGCGAGCGATCCCGGCTCGCGCGCGCCTGAGGCGCTTCCGTCCGGGATGACGAATGGGTCTGGTTCGCGCGTGTTCGCGTCACCGCTCGCGAAGCGGATCGCCAGGGATGCGAACATCGATCTCGCGCGCGTGCAGGGCTCCGGTCCGCATGGGCGCGTCGTGGCGCGCGACGTGGAGCAGGCGAAGTCCGGCGGCGGCGCGATGCGCGCGCCGGCTACAGCACCTTCCGCCGGTACTCCCGCCGGCATTTCCGCGCCTTCCGACGCGCAGATCCGCGCCTTCTACGAGGAAGGCACTTATGAATTCGTGCCGCATGACTCGATGCGGAAGACGATTGCCAAGCGGCTGCTGGAATCCAAGCTCACCGTTCCGCATTACTATCTGAGCGTCGATATCCAGCTCGACGCGCTGCTATCCGCGCGCAAGGAAATCAACGAAGCCTCGCCGATGGTGGACGGCAAGCCGAAATTCCGGCTCTCCGTGAACGACTTCATCATCAAGGCGCTGGCGCTGGCGCTGATCAAAATTCCCAATGCCAATGTGACCTGGACGGAAGCGGGCATGCTGAAGCACCAGCACGCCGACATTGGTGTCGCCGTCGCGATCCCGAACGGCCTGATCACGCCCGTCATCCGCAAGGCCGACCAGAAAACGCTCGCGGTGATTTCCAATGAAATGCGCGACCTCGCTTCGCGTGCGAAGGACCGCAAGCTGAAGCCGAACGAATATCAGGGCGGCACGTCGGCGGTTTCCAATCTGGGCATGTACGGGATCAAGGAATTTTCCGCCGTCATCAACCCGCCGCACGCCTCCATTCTTGCCGTGGGGGCGGGCGAGGAGCGGGCGATCGTCCGTAAGGGCGAGATCGTTGCCGCCAACATGATGACCGCCACGTTGAGCGTCGATCATCGCGCGGTCGACGGCGCGCTCGGCGCGGAGCTGCTTTCCGCCTTCAAGGAATTCGTCGAGCATCCCGTCCGCATGATGATCTGAGCGATGCGCGGGCTCGCGACCGCGCTGATTGCCATCCTCGTTTCCGGCCTGACGTCCGGCATGACGGCTGTCATCGCCGCTGACTGGATCCGTGCGGACGAGACGTTCATCCTCATATTTCTGTCGATCTTTCCGGTGACCCTGATCGTGGCATCGGTCTTTCTGGTGCGCTGGGCACGGCTTACCGGCAATCCATCCGCGACAGACAAGATAGCGATGTGGATGCTGATCGCGGTGGCATTCCTGTTCGCGGGGTTTTCCACCTGGTCGTTTGCGGGAAGCTATCCGGCCGATACGGCAGGGCGGGAGGTCAATCGCTGTGCAGCCTTTGCGGCCACGTTCGCGTGCATCGTGCTCACGCAATGGCTGATCTTCCGGCGTGCGGTTCGCGCCGGCGCTTGACGCTTGCGGCCACGGCTTGCGAAAACGTCGCGGGGAACTGAATCATGAGCGACGCCAGAGCGCCCGAGCCGCCGCCGGCCCGGTTTAACTATCTGAAACAGAATCCGCTGGCTGTCGTGTCGTTTTTCGTCGCGGCGCTGTCGCTGGTGACATCGTTCTACCAGGGTTACCTGAACACGCGGTTCGTCGAGCTTGTGCAGTCGGGTGTGTCGCGCTCGGAGACCGCGCGGACCTGCAAGGAACTGATCGACGGCTATTTTCAGCTCAAGTTCAAGGCGGGGGCACTCGCCACCGCCGCCGAACGCAATCCGCTCGATGTGTTCGCGTTCGAATCCGATCTCGGCAACGCGGTCAGCCGCTTCGCCGCACTCGGCACGTATCTGGCGAATTTTCAGGGCGAGGAGAAGCGGGCAAAATACACCGCTCTTTCCAGTGAGCTTGAGCAGATCGCGAAGAAAGCGCGCGGCACGCCGTCGGGAGAAATCGGCAAGGCATTCGTGAATGCCGACCGCATGTTCGCGGAAATGAATGCCGACTGCGTCGGCAGCATCCAGCGATAGATCACGATGCAAATGCGTCCCGCCCGGCCGGACGATGCGCGCGAAATGGCGAGGCTGGTGGACATCGCGAGCGAGGGGCTCGCGATGCATTTCTGGCGCGAAGCGTCGGGCGCGATGGACCCGATGGAGTACGGCGTTCTCCGCGCCGCGCGCGAAGAGGGGTCGTTTTCCTATCGCAACGGCTCCGTGATCGAAATGGACGGCCGGGTGGTGGCACTGCTCACCGGATACCGGCAGCCGGATGTATTCGAAGCGGTGGAGCTTTCGGAATTTTCCGCGCTGATCCGGCCGCTGCTCGAACTTGAGATGTATGCGCCTGGAAGCTGGTACGTGAACGTGCTCGCGACCTTTTCCGAATATCGCGGCAAGGGGATCGGTTCAAAATTGCTTTCGGAAGCGGAGCGGCTTGCGAAGGTTACCGCGGCCAACGGCATGAGCCTGATCGTGGCGGAAGAAAACCGCGGCGCGGTGCGGCTCTATGAGCGGACGGGCTACCGGATGGCCGAACGCCGCCCGCTCGTGAGGTATCCCGGCTGCCCGCATGGCGGCGACTGGCTGCTGATGAGCAAACCGTTCGATCGCTAGGGACCGGCGATCTTGCTGGTACTGCGCGAACTGAGCCATTGCGATCCGATCACGGTGATTGCAATGGCGGCACCGATGGTGTCGGTCACAAAACCCGGATCGATCAGCAGCAGACCGCCCACAATCAGCAACGCCCGCTGCCAGTAATTCGCGGCAGTGAGGAAATATCCGTGCAAGCCGCCGGCGAACAGCAGAATTCCGAAACAGGCGGTGCCGAATGCGACGATGATTTTCGGCCATTCCCCGATCATCAGAAGTGCCGGTTCATAGACCACCATGAACGGCACGATGAATCCCGCGGCACCGATTTTCACGGCGGCGAGACCGCTCTTCCACAGGTCCGCCTTGGCCAGACCGGCTGCCGCGTAGACGGCAAGCGCCACCGGTGGCGTGATGGCCGACAGAACGGCGAAGTAAAGCGCGAAGATATGCGCCGCAGGCGGAATGACGCCGAGCTTGATGATCGCGGGCACCAGTAGCGCCGTCATGATGATGTAAGCGGGCGTGGTCGGCATGCCCATGCCGAGCACGATGCCCGCGATCATGGTGAGGATCAGCGCGAGGATCAGGAAGTCCTTGGCGAGGCCGACGACAAACTGCGTGAAGACGATGCCAAGGCCGGACAGCGTCACGACCCCGATCACGATGCCCGCGCAGGCGCAGGCGAGCGCCACGCCGAGCGCATTCTTCGCGCCATCGACGAAGGCGTCGACAATGTTGCGAAGGTTCACGTTGTGGCGCGTGACTTTCCGCATGGCCGCAACCGGAAAGCACATCAGCGTGCCCGCGAGGGCGGCAAGCGGCGCGCTGTAGCCGGAATACATCACCGCTAGGATCGTGAGCACCGGCAGGAAGAGATGCCCGCGTTCGGCGATGACGCGCGAGAAGACGGGAAGCTCGGAGCGGGGCAGGCCGACCAGTCCGCGGCGCTTGGCCTCGAAATGCACGGCCGCGAAGCAGGCGACGTAATAGAGGATCGCCGGGATCAGCGCCCAGATGATGACCTGGCCGTAGGAGACGGCGAGAAATTCCGCCATCACGAAAGCGGCCGCGCCCATGATCGGCGGCATGATCTGGCCGCCCGTCGAAGCGGTGGATTCGACACCGGCCGCAAAATGCGCGGGAAAGCCGGAACGCTTCATCAGCGGAATTGAAATCGGGCCGTCGACCATGACGTTGGCGACGGCGCTGCCGGAAATCGTGCCGAACAGCGACGAGGACACGACCGCGACCTTGCCCGGCCCGCCGGCGGTATGGCCGGTGAGGCTCATGGAAAAATCCATGAAGAGCTGACCCGTGCCGGTGCGCTCCATGAAGCTGCCGAACAGCACGAAGATCAGCACGTAGGACGCGGAAACCGAGAGCGGAATTCCGAAAATGCCTTCCGTCGTCATGAACAACTGGTCGAGCAGGCGTTCCGGTTCGAGCCGGGCGATAAAGAGGCCATAGAACAGGAACACCATCGCGGTGATCGGCAGCGCCCAGCCGATCACGCGGCGGGTCGCTTCCAGCACCATGACCGTCATCACCACGGCCATCACCTTGTCCATGATGGACAGGTCGTCGATGTAATAGATGCGGGTGACGACGTATTCGTAATTCAGGAAGAGATAGAGGATGGGTGCCGCGGAAATTGCGAGCAGAAGATAATCGAGGGCCGTGGGCAGGCGGTCGTCGGTGTAACGCTGGTCGTCGGAAACCGGGCCGTCCTGTTTCTTGATCGTGAGACGATAGAGCAGGAAGACGAGGACCAGCGCGAAGAGAAGATGAGTCCCGCGAAAGAATACCGCTTCGGGCGTTCCGAATGCGATGGCCCACATATGATAGAACGCCATGGCAAAGGAAATTGCGATGACGGCATAGCGGACAAACGCCACGTGGCTGAAAGCGGTTGTCATCGAATTCCCCCGAGTATTCGACGCGGCAGCCCGCTCCGGCGGGCAAAAAAAATCCGGCGCGGGTTTTTGCCCGCGCCGGTTTTCGAACTTAGTTGGTTTTCACAGTGATGCCGGCTTCCTGGTAGTATTTCGCGGCACCCTTGTGGAACGGAACGCCGATGTCTTCGGCCATCTGCTTGGGGGTCAGATTGGCGATTGCCTTGTTGATCGCCGCCATCTGCGGAATGTTCGTCGCCATCGCCTTGGTCATCGCATAGACGACGTCTTCCGGCAGTTTGCAGGACGCGACGATATGGGTCGCGTAGGCGATCACGTTCACGTCCTTGTCCTGCTTCGGATAGGTGCCTTTCGGCACGACCGCGAGCGTGTAGCCCGGATTGAGCTTCTTCATCGGCTCAAGCTGGTCGGTCAGGTCGAGCAGCTTGATGTCGCGCGCCGAGGCGAGGTCCATCACCGCACCGGACGGGATCGTGGTGCCGAGCGTGAAGGCGACGGCGTTGCCGTCCTGCACCTGCGAGACAGCGTCGGTGTAGGAGACAAAGCTCATCTTCATGTCGTTGTAGGTGATGCCGTTCACCTGCAGCCACTGCTTGGTGATTTCCTCGGCGGTGTTGCCGCGCGGCTGGGCGGCGAGCGCCTTGCCTTTGAGGTCCTTCGCCGAATTCACGCCGGAGTCGGCGCGCACGACCACCTGGAAATATTGCGGGTAAAGGGTCGCGACGTTGCAGACGTTGTCATGCGGCTTCTTGAACGGTTCGCGGCCGGCGATGGCGTCCACGGTGGAAATCGAATTGCCGAAGCCGACTTCGGTCTTGCCTTCCTGCACGCCGCGCACGTTCGCGATGCCGGCACCGGGAAGCGACTGGACGGAGAGGCCGGGTTTGGCCTTTTCCCAGAGGTCTTTCAGCTGACCTCCGAGCGGAACCCAGACGCCGCCCTGCGGGCCGGTCATCAGCTTGATTTCCTGGGCCGGCGCAGTTGCGGTCAAAGCGAGCGCAAAGGTGCCCGCGAGCAGAACAGTATTGAGCTTGGACTTCATGGCGTTCTCCCTAAGAATTCCTGCCCGGTCTATGTGGCCGGTTGGCCGGTAAGCTACGCTGGCAGGGCGGCCTTTCACAAGCTTTACAGGCTTTTGTCCGGCCTGTTTCCGTGGTGCGGCGCACGCTTTCCATGCATGGTCGCCTTGCATGGTTGCCTTGCAGGCTCGCCCTGTGGGCGGACCATGTCCGGCGGCCTATATTCCGCGTCCCGGGTGAGAAATGAGGCACGGCGGAACCCCGCCGGTGCCGGACTGTATTGGAATTGAAATAATACGGAGAAGTCAGTGGCAGATGCTTTCGACGTAGTGATTATCGGAGCGGGACCGGGCGGATACGTGACCGCGATCCGCGCAGCACAGCTCGGCTTCAAGACCGCCGTGGTCGAAAAGGAGCATCTCGGCGGCATCTGCCTGAACTGGGGCTGTATCCCGACGAAGGCGCTGCTGCGCTCGGCCGAAATCTACCACTACATGGAACACGCCAAGGACTACGGGCTGAGCGCCGACAAGATCGGCTTCGACGCGAAGGCGATCGTCGCCCGTTCGCGCGGTGTATCGAAACGGCTTTCGGACGGCGTCGGCTATCTGATGAAGAAGAACAAAATCACGGTGATCGACGGGACCGCGAAAATCACCAGGCCCGGCGAGGTGAAGGTCGAGGGCAAGGGTGCCGGAACCTATCAGGCGAAGCATATCATCATTGCGACGGGTGCGCGCCCGCGCGTGCTGCCGGGGATCGAACCGGACAAGAAACTGATCTGGACCTATTTCGAGGCGATGGTGCCGGAAAAAATGCCCAAGTCGCTGCTCGTGATGGGCTCCGGCGCCATCGGCATCGAGTTCGCTTCGTTCTATCGCACCTTCGGCTGCGAGGTGACGGTGGTGGAGTTGCTGCCGCAGATCCTGCCGGTCGAGGACGAAGAGATCGCCGCCCACGCCCGCAAGCGTTTCGAGAAGCAGGGCATGAAAATTTTAACCGGCGCCAAGGTGACGAAGGTCACGAAGAAAGCGGATTCCGTCGTCGCCGAAATCGAAGATGCGAAGGGTGCCAAGCAGAGTATAGAAGCCGAACGGATGATTTCCGCCGTTGGCGTCACCGGCAACATCGAGAATCTCGGGCTCGAGGCGCTGGGTGTGAAGACCGACCGCGGGATCATCGTCG
>VFQR01002721.1_pt1 | contig 10805 bp, 8 predicted proteins | sample 3512321 | NCBI WGS metagenome assembly VFQR01 (sample SAMN10412374, study PRJNA504923) | tailings metagenome | isolation source: Relicate 3 Philex TSF1 revegetated site | place: Philippines: Tuba, Benguet | collected 2017-08-29
TCGACCAGACCATCTGCGGCATGGTGTCGGCGATCGCGCGGAACTTCGCCTCGCTCGAAGCCAGCGCCGCCTCCGACGCCTTTCGTTCGGAAATGTCGATCACCACGCCCGGCAGCCTGACCGGCTGCCCGTTCGCGTCGGTGATGACGTGCCCGGTCGCCAGGATCCAGCGGACCCCGCCGCCGCCCGGCTGCAACCGGTACTCCGCGTTATACTCCGTGCGTTCGTCGAGCGATTCGGCGATCTTGTCACGCACATACGCCCGGTCATCGGGGTGGACGGCTTTCTCGTAGTCCCCGATGGCTATGCCCGAGGCGGCCGCTTCCGGATCCACGCCGAACATCTCCGCAAAGCGTTCATCCGCGGTGACGAGGCCCGACTTCAGGTCCCAGTCCCACGTTCCCACGATGCCAGAGGCGGTGAGAGCGAGTTGCAGGCGTTCCTCGCTCGTGGCCAGTGCGCGCTGGGCGACAACGGACTTCGTGGTCTCGTATGCGATGACGAGTTCGGCGACCGGTCTGCCTGCCGAGTCGAGCACGGGGCTGTACTCGAGATCCATCCAGATATCCTCGAACGCGCCCGTACGGTTCAGCCGCAGCATTTGGTCGGGCAGCGAAATCGACTCGCCCGTCAGCACTCTTCCCAGGATTTCGTTGTTGAAGTCGGCAATCTCGGGCCAGGCTTCGGCGGCCTTCATGCCGAGGATGTCGGGATGGCGGTTGCCTGCGAAGACCGCGTAGGCATCGTTGTAGACCAACACCCCGTTCTCGCCCATCAGCATGACCATGGGGACGGGGCTCGCCAGCATGATGCGTACGGTCACGGGCAGGGCGTCCGGCCATTGCGACATGGGCCCGACCGGGGTGGAGGCCCAGTCGAAGTCGTTGATCAGCCGCAACATGTCGCCTTTTGCCGATGGGATGGGCGTGCCGGGCGCGGCTGCGGGAAATATGTTGGTGGGCATTCTGGTGTAGGCTCGATGAAGGGGGAGATGCACAAAGGTTCGCGGGCGCCGCCCTATTCGCGCCGACACTACCCCTTCGGCCAAAAAACTGCCGAGAACGAGGCAAGGTTATGAACGCTTGCAACGCATTTCGGTTCCATCGTCGACGAAGGCGGGGCGACGGAATCCTTGTTGCGCTGAAAGCGACGAAGTTTCGCCGGAAACAGCCCGCAAAAGAAGGCGGAAATTTGGAAATCCCACGATCAATGCCTATATCTGGGCGACCAAAGGGGCGTGATTCGAGGTGTTCGACCCTCCGCCCCGGCCCGCCACCAGACGAAAGTATCCGATGAGTGATCAGACCGAGACGCCGAACGGCGCCAACGCCGAATATGGCGCCGAATCGATCAAGGTTCTCAAGGGGCTGGACGCTGTCCGCAAACGGCCCGGAATGTATATCGGCGACACCGACGACGGGTCGGGCCTTCACCACATGGTCTATGAGGTCGTCGACAACGCCATCGACGAGGCGCTCGCGGGCCACGCTACGGTCGTCACCGTCACGCTCAATCCTGATGGCTCCTGCACGGTCACGGACAATGGCCGTGGCATTCCCACCGACATACACTCCGGCGAAGGCGTCTCGGCGGCCGAGGTCATCATGACCCAGCTTCATGCCGGCGGTAAGTTCGACCAGAATTCCTACAAGGTTTCGGGCGGCCTTCACGGTGTCGGCGTGTCGGTTGTCAATGCGCTGTCGGTCTGGCTGAAGCTAAAGATCCGCCGCAAGGGCCAGGTGCACGAGATGAGCTTCACCAACGGCGTCGCCGACCGCCCGCTTGTCGTGACCGGCGATGCGGGCGCGGAGACCGGCACCGAGGTCACCTTCCTTCCCTCCCCGGCCACGTTCACGATGGTCGAGTTCGACTACGGGACGCTTGAGCACCGGCTGCGCGAACTCGCCTTCCTCAATTCGGGCGTGCGCATCCAGTTGACCGACCGGCGCCATGCCGACGTCAGGCAGATCGAGCTTCTCTACGACGGCGGCCTGGAGGAGTTCGTGAAGTATCTCGACCGGGCGAAGAAGCCCCTCATCGCGTCGCCGATCGCCATCCGCGCCGAGCGCGACGGCATTTCCGTCGAGGTGGCGATGTGGTGGAACGACAGCTACCACGAGAACGTGCTGGCCTTCACCAACAACATCCCCCAGCGAGACGGCGGCACGCATCTCGCCGGCTTCCGCGGCGCGCTGACGCGCCAGGTCAACGGCTATGCCGAGGCCTCAGGCCTCGCCAAGAAGGAAAAGGTGACGCTGACCGGCGACGACTGCCGCGAGGGCCTCACCGCGGTGCTGTCGGTGAAGGTGCCGGATCCGAAATTCTCGTCCCAGACCAAGGACAAGCTTGTCTCCTCGGAGGTCCGCCCGGCGGTCGAGGGCCTCGTCAACGAGGCGCTTGGTACCTGGCTCGAGGAGCATCCGGCCGAGGCCCGGGTACTTGTCGGCAAGGTTGTTGAGGCTGCCGCCGCCCGCGAGGCCGCGCGCAAGGCTCGCGAGCTGACGCGGCGCAAGGGCGTGCTCGACATCACGTCGCTGCCAGGCAAGCTGGCCGACTGCCAGGAGCGCGATCCCGCAAAGTCGGAGATATTCATCGTCGAGGGCGATTCGGCCGGCGGCTCCGCCAAGGGCGGTCGCTCGCGCCAGAACCAGGCGATCCTGCCGCTCAGGGGCAAGATCCTCAACGTCGAGCGCGCCCGCTTCGACCGGATGCTGTCGTCCGAGATGATCGGCACGCTGATCACCGCGCTTGGCACGGGCATCGGCAAGGACGAGTTCAACGCCGACAAGCTTCGCTACCACAAGATCATCATCATGACCGACGCCGACGTCGACGGCGCCCATATCCGCACCCTGCTGCTCACCTTCTTCTTCCGCCAGATGCCCGAGCTTATCGAGCGCGGTCATCTCTTCATTGCCCAGCCACCCCTCTACAAGGTCACGCGGGGCAAGAGCTCGCAGTATCTGAAGGACGAGGACGCCTACGAGGAATACCTGATCGAGTCCGGCATCGAGGACACGACGCTGTCCCTCGGTACGGGAGAGGTGCGCGGCGGCCGCGACCTCAGGGCCTCCGTCGACGACGCACTTGCGGTTCGCAGCCTCATCAATGGGCTGCATACGCGCTATCCCCGCGCCGTGGTCGAGCAGGCCGCGATCGTCGGCGCGCTCAATGCCGAGGCGCTCGACGATCTCGGGCGCGCGCAGGAGATGGCCCGTGCCGTCGCCGAGCGGCTCGACCTCATCGCCGAGGATACCGAGCGTGGCTGGGAGGGGCGGATGGCGTCCTCCAACGAGGGTATCGGCGGCTACCTCTTCGAGCGCACCGTGCGCGGCGTGCGCGAGGTCGCGATCCTCGACGCGGCGCTGATCGGCTCGGCCGACGCGCGCGCGCTCGACCGCTACGCCGCCAGGCTCGCCGAGACCTACGGCGTCCCGCCGGTGCTGCGGCGCAAGGACCAGACGGAAACCATCGCCGGCCCGCTAACTCTGCTCGACGCCGTGTTCGCGGCCGGCCGCAAGGGCGTCGCCATCCAGCGCTACAAGGGCCTGGGCGAGATGAATGCCGAGCAACTCTGGGAGACCACGCTCGATCCCAATGCGCGCTCGCTTCTGCTGGTCAAGGTCAATGACGCGACCGACGCGGATTCGCTCTTCTCCCGCCTCATGGGCGACGACGTGGAGCCGCGCCGCGACTTCATTCAGGAGAACGCGCTGTCGGTCGCCAATCTCGACGTGTGACCGGCTGCGCGCGCTCGTCCTCCGGGTCGAGCAGGATGCGCGCGCCCGCACCGTCGAGATCCTCGTACTGGCCGCTGCGCAGGGCCCAGAGGAAGGCGAGCAGGCTCATGCCCCCCAGGAACAGCGCGACCGGGATGAGGTAGACGAGGGTGGTCATGCGGCAACCGCTTCGGCTGCGGGCGATGTCTGGCCTCCCGCGGCCGGCCGCATCAGGCGCAGCGCGTTGGCGATGACGACCACTGACGAGAGCGACATGGCGATCGCGGCGACCAGCGGCGTGGCGTGCCCCAGCACCGCGATCGGAACGGCGACTGCGTTGTAGGCGATCGCGAAGGCGATGTTCTGCTGCACCAGTGCTCGCGCGCGCCTTGCCGTTTCTATCGCGACAGGCACGACGTCGAGCGAGGGGCGCAGAAAGACGAAATCGGCGGCGGCCCGTCCGACGTCGGCGGCACTGGCGGGCGCCATCGACACGTGTGCGGCCGCCAGCGCGGGGGCGTCGTTCAGCCCGTCGCCCACCATCAGGGGCCTGTGGCCGGTCGCCCTCAACGCCTCCAGCCGCGCGACCTTCTGCGCCGGCACGAGCGACGACCGCACCTCGGCGATGCCCAGCGCGGACGCCATCTCCGCGCAGCGCCCCGCCTCGTCTCCCGAAAGCATTTCCACCGGCCCGACATTGTCTTCGAGCCACGAGACGGCGCCGCGCCCGCCGGGCCGCGGATCCTCGTCGAATTCGAAGCGCGCCGCCTCCTGGCCGTCAAGCGTCAGAACCGTTCCTTCGCCCTGGCCATCGGCCCGCGCCCAGGCTGCCCTGCCCAGCCGCCACACTCCCGCGTCGTCCCGTCCCTCGATGCCGAGCCCCGCATGCTCGGCGACGTCGCGTAGGGGCTGCGGCGCCGACCGGGGCGCGGCTGCGGCGACCGCGCCGGACAGGGGATGGCGCGACTGGCGCCCCAGCGCCGCCGCCATCGCCAGCATGTCCGGGTCGATCCCGCCTGCGTTGGCAAGCCGGGGCTGGCCCAGCGTCAGCGTCCCGGTCTTGTCGAAGACGGCGCGGTCGATCTCGGCCAGCCTCTCGAGCGCCGATCCGTCCTTTACCATGACACCGGCCTCGAAGAGCCGCCGTGCCGCAACTACGTGGACGATAGGCACGGCGAGGCCCAGCGCGCACGGGCAGGTGATGATCAGCACGGCGATGGCGATCGTCATCGCGCGGTGCCAGTCCTGCGCCACCGCCATCCAGCCGAGGAAGGTGAAGAGCGCCCCCAGGTGAACCACCGGCGCATAGAGCGCCGAGACGCGCTCGGCGATCCGCCGGTAGTGCGCGCGTCCGCCCTCGGCAGCCTCGAGCATGTGCAGCATTTCGGTCAGGAAGGAGTCCGATGCCTTGCGGATCGCCACGAGCGTCAGCGGTCCGGTGAGGTTCAGGCTGCCTGCGCGCAGGATCACGCCGTCGCAGACCGGGACCGGGGCACTTTCGCCGGTAACGACCGAGAGATCGACCTCCGAGGCACCGGACTCGACGCGGGCATCGACCGGAACGCGGTCGCCGGCCGCCACGAGCAGGCGGTCTCCCACCTCGATGTCGGCTAGGGAGCGATAGTCGCGCGTGCCGTCATCGTCCAGCACCAGCGCGCCGCGTGGAGCGAGGCGGGCGAGGCCGAGAACGGCCGCGCGGGCGCGATCGCGCATCATGTGGTCGAGCGTGCGCCCGATCAGCAGGAAGAAGAGCAGCGAGACAGCGGCATCGAAAAATGCGTGCTGGCCATGCGTGACCGTCTCGTGGAGGCTCATCGCATAGGCGAGCGTCACGCCGACGGCGATCGGGACGTCCATGTTCATGCGGCCGTGGCTCAGCGCGGCCCATGCGGATCGATAGAAGACTCCGCCGCCGAACACGAGCGCCGGCAGTGCGATCAGCGCCGAGACGTAGTGGAACAGGTCGCGCGTCGCGCCCTCGGCTCCTGACCAGACCGACACTGACAACAACATGATGTTGCCAGCTGCGAAGCCGGAAACGGCCAGTCCGCGCAGGAGCCGGCGCAGTTCGAGGTCTTCCTCCGCCCCGGCATACTCCGCCGGATGGGCGGGGTAGCCTGCCGCCGCCAGCGTCTCGGAGAGTGGCGGCATGGTGCCTTCGCTATACTTGATCGACACGCGGCGCGTGGACAGGTTGACACGGGCGCTGTCAACGCCCTCCAGCCTGGCCAGCGCGCCTTCCACCGTCGCCATGCAGGCCGCGCAGTGGACGGCGGGGACTGCCAGTTCCACCTGCCGCAGGCCGTTTCCGAGTGCCCTGCTTGCAAGCGCCACATCCGCGTCGGCGAGGATGCGGCCGGCATCGTCCTCGGTTCCAGGGGCGCAGCAACTCATCTCGCGCGTCCCCTCTCCATGACGATGCGGCGCGTATCCTTCCAGGTGCCGCCGTCCGGCATGGCTGCCGCGATCTCCACCACCCACTGGCCGTCGTCGACATCGAGGCGGGCATGAAATCCGTCGGCCGCCCTTGTGAGAGCAACGACGCGATCCTTGCGGTCGCTAGCCGGGCTTCGCAGGGCCAGGGTGGCCGATCGGACGGGTACCGCGTGACCTTCCCCATCCATCAGTCGAAGGCTCGCCTCACCCCCCTCGATCGCGAGCGAGGCGGACCACCCGAGGTTGGCCTGGGCGCGCGCAGCCGCCACCCGGCCGTTGAATTCCTGGCTGGCCACATAGGAATTGCGCACGACGAAGCCGGTCCAGCTCGATCCCGCTATCGTCGCCATCGTGATGTTGACCGCGACGACCACCGCGAAGAAGGCGAGGATGACGATCAGCATGTGCCGGCCGGTGAAGCCGCCTGTTGTGGTCGCTGGTACGGTCTTCATGGGCGTGGGGCCTCGAATTTTGCGTCGTAGCTGTCGGTCTCGAAGCTTGACTTGTCCTCGATGATGAAGCGGAACGACTGGACGGGTCCGGCGACCCGTGATGCTGGTTGGGAGACGTAGACCTTGAGCGTTTTCAGCCGGTCGGGCTCGACTTGAACGGCAAAGGATCGGTCGGCGGGCTGGTCGATGCCGACGACGGTCATTTCCGCCCCCGGCAAGCCCTGCAGCGTCGCGATGATCGTTCGCGGTTCCGGTATCTTGTTGAGCAGCTTGACCGTGTAGCCGTTTCGGATCGAACCGTCGGAAAGCACGACGAATTGCGGGTTGCGGTCGTGCAGCACGTTGACCTCGAGCCGGTCGCGCGACAGCAGTCCGTAGACGAGCAGCAGTCCGACGAGCGACCACGCGCCGAGGTAGACGAGCGTCCGCGGCCGCACGATCGTATGCCAGCCGACATGGGCCAGGTCGGACCGCAGCCGCCCATCCTGATCTCGCACGCGAGAAGGGTCCGGTGCGAGCGTGCCGCAGGCGGTGGCGCGTGCCATGTTGGCGTTGTAGTCGGCGAGCGTCATGTACGAGATCAGCCCGCGCTGCCTGCCGAGCTTGTCCATGACGCCGTCGCAGGCGTCGATGCACAGCGCGCAGGTGATGCATTCGAGCTGCTGGCCGTCCCGGATGTCGATGCCCATGGGGCAGACCGCAACGCAGGCATTGCAATCGACGCAGTCGCCGATGGAGGCACCTGCCGCCGCGGTTTTCTTGACGTGGCGCGAACGGGGCTCGCCGCGCCAGTCATTGTAGGTGACCGTCAGAGAGTGCTCGTCGAGCATCGCTGCCTGGATGCGCGGCCACGGGCACATATAGGTGCACACCTGCTCGCGCATCATCCCGCCGAACACGTAGGTCGTCGCCGTCAGTACTGCGACGGTGATGTAGGCGATGGGGGCGGCCGTGCCGCTGATCAGTTCCACGAACAGCGTCGGGGCGTCGGCGAAGTAGAATATCCAAGCGCCGCCCGTCGCCGCCGCGATCGCGATCCAGATCGCGTGCTTGGACGTTCGCAAAACCAGCTTGCGCGTCGTCCAGGGGGCGGCGTCGAGCTTGATGCGCTGATTGCGGTCGCCTTCGCACCAGCGCTCGACGACCAGAAAGAGATCTACCCAGACTGTCTGCGGGCAGGTGTAGCCGCACCATGCGCGGCCGACGGCGGAGGTCACGAGGAACAGTCCGAAGCCGGCCATCACCAGCAGCCCCGCGACCAGCCAGAACTCCTGCGGCCATATCTCGACGAAGAAGAAATAGAAGCGGCGGTTGGCGAGATCGACCAGCACCGCCTGGTCGGGGGCGAAGGGTCCGCGATCCCACCGCAGCCATGGCGTGACGTAGTAGATGCCGAGCGTGACCAGCATCACGATCCACTTGAAGCTGCGGAAGCGCCCTTCGGCGCGCTTGGGAAATATCTTCCTGCGCGGCGCGTAGAGCGGCTGGCGCACGCGCGCCGAATTGACGGGCTGGGCATCGAGCCGTTCGATCGCCTGGGAAATCTCGAGCATTGTTCTCGCCGATGCGGATGGCGCCCTCGGCACTCGCTGCCGCGTCGCTTGGACATGTCCTAGGCGAGCCGCCGCGTGCGGGCGTTGATCCACATCAAGCGCGAAGGGTCCGGCATTTCTGCCGGACCCTCGTCGCCGGCTTCGGCGTGCGAGACAGGACCGTTGGGGCTTGGGTTCCCTGCCTCACTCGCCTCCGCCCAGCGAATGGATGTAGACTGTCAGTTCCTTGACCGTGACCTCGCCAAGCCGATTCTGCCAGCCCGGCATCACGCCATGGCGCGGCGCGCGGATCTGCGCTGCGATCGCGCTCTCCGAGGAGCCGTAGAGCCAGATCGGATCCGTAAGGTCCGGGGCGCCGATCTCGCGCATGCCCTTGCCGGCTTCGCCGTGGCACGCCGCGCAGTTGGCGCCGTAAAGTGCCGCGCCCTCGGCACTGTCAGGGCCATCCGCGCCGGCCAGTCTGGTGACATGCGCTGCCACCGCCTTGATCTGCGCGGCATCGAGCATGCCGCCGAATGCCGGCATCGCCGAGAAGCGCGTGTCGGCGTCTTCCGAAAAGCGCACGCCGTGGGCGATCGACAGGCGGATTTCCTCGGGCGTGCCGCCCCACAGCCAGTCGTCGTCGTTGAGGTTCGGGTAGCCGGCCGAGCCCGCCGCGCCCGACCCGTGGCACTGCACGCAGTTGACACGGAAGGCGGCCGCGCCGGCGGCGGTGGCGAACTGGCGCAGCGCGTCGTCGGACAGGATTTCCTCGACCGATCCCGCCGCGACGGCGGCCATATAGTCGCCCTTCGCCGCTTCCGCCGCATCGAGATCGTGCCGCACGTCGAGACGGCTCGAATAGCCGAGCAGGCCGTCGGTCGCCGAACTGATGAGCGGCCAGGCCGGATAGGCAACCGTGTATGCCAGCGCCCAGACGATCGTGGCGTAGAACGTCCAGACCCACCAGCGCGGCAGCGGGTTGTTGAGTTCCCGTATGCCGTCCCACTGGTGCCCGGTCGTGGCGACGCCGGTGACGTCGTCGATCTCTTTCTCGCTCATGGGCGCTCGTCCGGTTGGTCGTCGTTTAGGGGAATGCGGGCTGCCCGGCTCGCGGTCGCTTTTCCGCCAGGCCGGAACGCGTAGACGACGACGCCGATGAAGAAGAGCGTCATGGCAAGCAACGCCCAGCTGTCGGCGAAGTGGCGCATGGCGGTATAGGTTTCCATGGTCCTCGCCTCACCGGTATCCGGCGGTTTCGTCATAGACGGAGAAGTCGACCAGCGTGCCGAGCATCTGCAGATAGGCCACCAGCGCGTCCATCTCCGTCAGGGCTTGCGGATTGCCATCGAAATCACCGAGCCTGGCCTTGGGATAGCGCGCAGTGACGCCGCTCGTGTCGGCGTTCGGGTCGGCCTGCGCCTTCATGTCGGCCGCGGCCTCGGCGATCATCTCTTCCGAATAGGGGACGCCCAAGCGGGAATTCGCCGCCAGATGCGAGGAAAAGCCCTTCACGTCGAGCGGGGCGTCCTTGAGGAAGGCATAGCTCGGCATGATCGATTCCGGCACCACGGAGCGCGGATCTACGAGATGCTGGACGTGCCACTCGTTGGAATAGCGGTCGCCGACGCGCGCGAGGTCCGGCCCGGTTCGCTTCGAGCCCCACTGGAAGGGGTGGTCGTACATCGATTCCGCCGCGAGGCTGTAGTGGCCGTAGCGCTCGACCTCGTCGCGGAAGGGACGGATCATCTGGCTGTGGCAGACGTAGCAGCCCTCGCGGATGTAGATGTTGCGCCCCGCCAGTTCGAGCGGCGAGTAGGGCCGCATTCCCTCTACCTTCTCGATCGTGTTCTCCAGGTAGAAGAGCGGTGCGATCTCCACGATCCCGCCCACCGTCACCACCAGCAGTGAGCCGGCGAGCAAGAGCGTGGCGTTGCGTTCGAGTATGGCGTGCTTGTCCATCAGGGCCATGTCGGTCTTCCTCACTGGGCGGGCTGCAGCGCGGGCGCGCCGGCGGGCACGGCGCCGCCGATCGGCTCTTCCTCCCGCTCGTGGCCGAGGATCGTCATCGCGATGTTGAAGGCCATCAGCAGCGCGCCGGCGAGATAGAGCGCCCCGCCGATCGCCCGCATCACGTAGTAGGGGTGCATGGCTGCCACCGTCTCGGCGAAGGAGTAGACCAGGAAGCCCTGATCGTCGTACTCGCGCCACATCAGCCCCTGCATGATGCCCGACACCCACATCACCGCCGCGTAGACGACGATGCCGAGCGTCGCGAGCCAGAAGTGCCACGTGATCATGCGCAGCGAATAGAGGCGCCGGCGTCCCCACAGTCTTGGCACCATGTGGTAGATCGCGGCGAACGAGATCAGCCCGACCCAGCCCAGCGCGCCCGAATGCACATGGCCGATCGTCCAGTCCGTATAGTGGCTGAGGGAGTTGACCGCCTTGATCGACATGACCGGCCCCTCGAAGGTCGACATGCCGTAGAAGGCGAGGGCGGCGACCATCATGCGGATGATAGGGTCGGTGCGGATCTTGTCCCAGGCCCCCGACAGGGTCATCAGGCCATTGATCATGCCGCCCCAGGAGGGCATCCACAGCATGATGGAGAACACCATGCCCAGCGTCTGCGCCCAGTCGGGCAGGGCGGTGTAGTGCAGGTG
>VFQR01002722.1_pt1 | contig 10805 bp, 12 predicted proteins | sample 3512321 | NCBI WGS metagenome assembly VFQR01 (sample SAMN10412374, study PRJNA504923) | tailings metagenome | isolation source: Relicate 3 Philex TSF1 revegetated site | place: Philippines: Tuba, Benguet | collected 2017-08-29
AGCACCGCCGAGAAGGCGACGAAGTTCAGGTTGACCGCGAGCAGGATCAATTCGATCGACATCAGGATGACGATGACGTTCTTCCGGTTGAGGAAAATGCCGAAGACGCCAAGCGTGAACAGCAGCGCCGATACGGTCAGGAAATGCGAGATGCCGACTTCCATCAGATGCCCCTTCCCGTCTCGACCTTCTTGACCTCGATCGCGGTGGCCGGGGTTCTTGCGACCTGACGCGAGATGTCCTGGCGCTTGACGCCTTCCTTGTGGCGCAATGTCAGGACGATTGCCCCGATCATGGCCACCAGCAGCACGAGGCCGGCGATCTGGAAGAAGTAGACGTAGTCCGTATAGAGGATGTCGCCGAGCGCCGCCGTGTTGTGGCGCGTGGCGATATCCGGCGTCGGCCTGGCCACTTCCGTGGCGAGCTGCGGCGAAAAGGAATAGCCTCCGACGACGATGATGAGCTCGGCCGCGAGGATGAGCCCGACCAGCGCGCCGACGGGGGCGTATTGCAGCGAACCCTGCTTGAGTTCGGCGAAGTCGACGTCGAGCATCATGACGACGAACAGGAACAGCACCGCCACTGCACCGACATAGACGACGAGCAGGATCATCGCCAGGAACTCCGCGCCCGTCAGCAGGAACAGCGCGGCCGCGTTGAAGAAGGTGAGGATCAGGTAGAGCACCGAGTGCACGGGATTGCGCGCGGCGATCACCATGAAGGCCGCCGCGACCGCCACGAAGGCGAAGAGGTAGAAGAACGCCGCCTCTAGTCCTGAGAGCATGTCATCTTTCCCGTTCCGGCTCCGCGCACCCCCGCGCAAAGCCGCGTGTTCCTTAGACGAGCCCTTCCGGCGCGTCCACGTCTGCGTTTCCTTCTCCCCGTTGACGCGGAGAAGGTGGCCCGAAGGCTTTCACCGGTACGGCGAATCCAGTTCGATGTTGCGCGCGATCTCGCGCTCCCACCGGTCGCCGTTGGCCAGCAGCTTGTCCTTGTCGTAGTAGAGTTCCTCGCGGGTCTCCGTCGCGAACTCGAAGTTCGGCCCCTCGACGATCGCGTCGACCGGGCATGCCTCCTGGCAGAAGCCGCAATAGATGCACTTCACCATGTCGATGTCGTAGCGCACCGTGCGGCGCGTGCCGTCGTTGCGCCGCGGACCCGCCTCGATCGTGATCGCCTGGGCGGGGCAGATCGCTTCGCACAGCTTGCAGGCGATGCAGCGCTCCTCGCCGTTGGGATAGCGGCGCAGCGCGTGCTCGCCGCGGAAGCGCGGGGAAATGGGCCCCTTTTCGTGCGGATAGTTGAGCGTGGGCTTGGGCGCGAAGAACTGCCGCATCGACAGGAAGAATGCCTGCACGAATTCGATGAGGAGCAGCGACTTGGCCGCCTGTGCGAGCGCCGACATCGTCATTCTCCAACGATCAGGGGGGCCACGAAGTAGCCGATGACGGGAAGGAGCACGAACTGGCTCGCGCCCGTGATGTTGAGCACGCGCTTCGTCTCCGGCAGCTCGACCCGGCGTGCGAGCGCGCGCAGGAGGAGAAAATCCACGGCCGCGACCAGAAGGCCCAGCATGGCTCCATATGCGCCGACGCTCATCACGACAGCCCGGTGAGCTTGAGGAAGGAGGCGGTGATGACGACCATCGCCAGCGAGATCGGCAGGAACATCTTCCAGCCGAGCCGCATGAGCTGGTCGTAGCGGTAGCGCGGCACGAATGCCTTCACCATGGCGAACATGAAGAAGACCATGCAGATCTTCAGCACGAACCAGATCACGCCCGGAACCCAGGTGAAGGGCGCGAAGTCGAAGGGCGGCAACCATCCGCCGAGGAACAGGATCGTGGTCAGCGCGCACATGAGCACGATCGCCACGTATTCGCCGAGGAAGAACAGCAGGAAGGGCGTCGAGGAGTACTCGATCATGTGGCCCGCGACGAGTTCGGACTCCGCTTCCACCAGATCGAAGGGCGGCCTGTTCGTCTCGGCCAGCGCCGAGATGAAGAAGATCACGAACATCGGGAACAGCCCGAGCCAGTGCCAGTCGAGGAAGGTATTGGGCAGGCCGAGCATCGTGCCGAGACCGTCCTGCTGGGAGAGCACGATCGTCGTCAGGTTGAGCGAGCCCACGCAGAGCAGCACGGTGATGATGACGAAGCCGATCGAGACCTCGTAGGAGACCATCTGCGCGGCGGAGCGCAGGGCGCCGAGGAACGGGTATTTCGAGTTCGACGCCCAGCCGCCCATGATGACGCCGTAGACCTCGAGCGAGGAGATGGCGAAGACATAGAGGATGCCGACATTGATGTCGGCGATCGCCCAGCCCTCGTTCACCGGAATTACTGCCCAGGCGGCGAGGGCCAGCACGGCCGAAACGAGAGGTGCCAGCAGGAACACGCCCTTGTTGGCGCCGGACGGGATGACCGGTTCCTTGACGACGAATTTCAGCAGGTCCGCGAAGGCCTGAAGGAGACCCCAGGGGCCGACCACGTTCGGACCGCGGCGGAGCTGGACCGCCGCCCAGATCTTGCGGTCGGCGTAAAGGAGGTAGGCCACGAGGATCAGCAGGACGACGATCAGCCCGACCGACTTCGCCAGGATGATCAGCGCGGGAAGCACGTAATATGCGAAGAAGCTTTCCATACGCCCTGTCCTACTCGGCCGCCTGCCTGAAGCCGCCCTTCGCCAAAGCCGAGCATTCGGCCATGACGGCCGACGCCCTCGCGATAGGGTTGGTCAGATAGAAGTCTTTGACGGCCGACGCAAACGCGGTCTTCGGCAGATCGCCGGTTTTGCGGGCCAGGCGCGCGATGTCGGCCGGATCGCCGGGCAGTATCGTGTCGATCTCGGCCAGATGGGGGTGATCGGCGCGCAGCCGCGCGCGAAGCTGGACAAGCGAATCGAAGGGCAGCCTGTGGCCCAGAACCTCCGATAGCGCCCTGAGGATCGCCCAGTCCTCCTTGGCGTCGCCCGGTGCGAAACCGGCACGGTTGGCAAGCTGAACGCGCCCTTCGGTGTTGACGTAGGTGCCCGATTTCTCGGTGTAGGCCGCACCGGGCAGGATGACGTCGGCACGGTGCGCGCCGGCGTCGCCATGCGTGCCGAGATAGACCGTGAAGGCTCCGCCGATGGCATCCATGTCGATCTCGTCCGCGCCGAGAAGGAACAGCACGTCGAGCGCGCCCATCATGGCCGCGACATCCATGCCGCCTTCGCCGGGCACGAAGCCGACATCGAGCGCACCGACGCGCGAGGCGGCCGTGTGCAGGATGCCGAAGCCGTTCCAGCCGTCGGTAACGGCGCCGACGGCATCGGCGATCTTGGCGGCCGCAGCGACGACGGCTGCACCGCCCTCGCCCGAGATGGCCGCCTGGCCGACGATGACCATCGGCCGCTCGGCCTTCTTCAGGACGGACAGGAACTTGCCCTTGCCGGATGCGAGCTGGCCGAGCGTCTCGGCGCCCGCGCCAAGCAGATCGTAGTCGTAGCGCAAATCGCCCGCGTCGCCGATCACGCCGACCGGATACGGACCCATGCGCCAGCGCTTGCGGATGCGCGCATTGAGAAGCGAAGCCTCGAAGCGCGGATTGGCCCCGACGAGGAGAAGCGCGTCGGACTGCTCGATGCCCTCGATCGTCGGGTTGAACAGGTAGCTGGCGCGCCCGAGCGCGGGGTCGAGTGCCGCGCCGTCCTGCCGGCAGTCGGTGTTGGGCGAACCCAGGGCCTGCATCAGGAGCTTCAGCGCGTAGATCTCCTCGACGGCAGCGAGGTCTCCGGCGATCGCGCCGATGCGCTCCGGCTTCGCCCTGGCGACTGCGTCCTTGATCGCGGCGAACGCCTCGCCCCAGGAGGCGGCGACGAGCTTGCCGTTGCGGCGCACATAGGGCCTGTCGAGACGCTGGGTCCTGAGCCCGTCCCATACGAAGCGGGTCTTGTCGGAAATCCACTCCTCGTTCACCGCCTCGTTGACGCGCGGCAGGATACGCATCACCTCGCGGCCGCGACTGTCGACGCGGATCGCAGAGCCGACGGCGTCCATGACGTCGATCGATTCGGTCTTGGTCAGTTCCCAGGGGCGCGCCTGGAAGGCATAGGGCTTCGAGGTCAGCGCGCCCACCGGGCAGAGATCGATGACGTTGCCCTGGAGTTCGGACGTCATGGCCTGTTCGAGATAGGTCGTGATCTCGGCATCCTCGCCGCGGCCGATGAGACCGAGCTCCGAGATTCCGGCGACTTCGGTCGTGAACCTGACGCAGCGCGTGCAGTGGATGCAGCGCGTCATGATGGTCTTGACCAGCGGCCCGATATACTTGTCCTCAACGGCGCGCTTGTTTTCGTGATAGCGCGAGGCGTCGACGCCGAAGGCCATCGCCTGGTCCTGCAGGTCGCATTCGCCGCCCTGGTCGCAGATCGGGCAGTCGAGCGGATGGTTGATGAGCAGGAACTCCATGACGCCTTCGCGCGCCTTCTTCACCATCGGCGTGTTGGTGAACACCTCCGGCGGTTCGCCATTGGGACCCGGGCGCAGGTCGCGGACGCCCATGGCGCAGGAAGCGGCCGGCTTCGGCGGTCCGCCCTTCACCTCGACGAGGCACATGCGGCAGTTGCCGGCGATCGACAGACGCTCGTGGAAGCAGAAGCGCGGAACCTCCGCGCCCGCCTCCTCGGCCGCCTGCAGCAGCGTGTAGTGGTCGGGGACCTCGATCTCCCTGCCGTCTACCTTGATCTTCGCCATCTCGCCTCAAACCCCTGCCGCAAGCGCGGCCGTCAATCGTGGCACCGGACCGCCGGCGCCCCTGTCAGTGTTTCGCCCCGCCGGCGAGGTTCTTCGCTTGGCCGATCCAGTCGTCGCGGCCGATGCGGCCCCTGAAGCCCAGATGTTCGTCCAGCCAGGCGACCTGTTCCTCGCTCCATCCGGCTACCTGGGAATAGGTCCAGATGCCGAGATCGTTGAGCACATGTTCGAGCTTCGGTCCGATGCCCGCTATCGCCTTGAGATCGTCCGGCAGATGGGGCCGTTCGGCGCGGATGGAGTCGGTGATCGTCAACGGGGCGGCGACCGCCCTGGCGACGGCCTCGGCCGCATCGTCCACGGATGCCTCGGCAACCTTCGCGGCGACCGCCGCAGTGTCCTTGGCGGCCTTCTCGACGTCGGCGATCAGTGTCTTGGCCGCAGCCCTGGCACGCGCGGCGGCGGCGCCGGGCGCGCGGAAGGACTCCACGCCGCCCCCCTCGTCATCCAGGCCGAACATGCGCTGCGAGGCCTCGACGCTTCCCGCGACGGCCCCGGCCCAAAGGCCGAAAGCGTGGCTGGCGAACGCCAGGCCGAGGGCCGACCCTGCAGCGGCTGCCGCCATCGGATGCGCCATCAGGTTCGCAGCGCCTGCGAATTCCTTCGGCATCATCGCGTTCAGGTCGTCCTGCATCTTCTTCAACTGCGCTTCCATGGTCCTGGCATCGGGTATCAGCGTCTCGGGCATGGAAAATGTCGACATGGCAAAATCTCCTTCGTCGCTCTTTCCGGTTTCCCTCACTTGACTGCTTCTTCCCCCCGTCATCCTTCCGCTATTCCGCCGCTACAAGTGCCGGCGCGGCGCGGTGCGCATTGCGCGTGAACTCGTCGATCCGACGTTCGATCTCGGGACGGAAATGGCGAATGAGGCCCTGGATCGGCCAGGCCGCCGCGTCGCCGAGAGCGCAGATCGTGTGCCCCTCGACCTGCTTGGTCACGTCGAGCAGCATGTCGATCTCGCGCTTCTGCGCCTCGCCGCGCACCAGCCGCTCCATGACGCGCCACATCCAGCCCGTACCCTCGCGGCAGGGCGTGCACTGGCCGCAGCTCTCGTGCTTGTAGAAATAGGAGAGTCGGGCGATCGCCTTCACGACGTCGGTGGACTTGTCCATGACGATGACGGCGGCGGTGCCGAGGCCGGACTTCAGGTCGCGCAGCGCATCGAAATCCATCGGCGTGTCGATGATCTGCTCGGCAGGGACCAGCGGCACCGACGAGCCGCCGGGGATCACCGCGAGCAGATTGTCCCACCCGCCGCGGATGCCACCACAGTGGCGGTCGATCAGTTCGCGGAAGGGAACAGACATCGCCTCTTCCACCGTGCACGGGTTGTGGACGTGTCCCGAGATGCAGAAAAGCTTGGTGCCGGCGTTGTTCTGGCGGCCGAAGGAGGCGAACCAGGCCGCGCCGCGCCGCAGGATGGTCGGGGCGACCGCGATGGATTCGACGTTGTTGACGGTCGTCGGGCAGCCGTAGAGACCCACATTCGCGGGGAATGGCGGCTTCAGCCGAGGCTGGCCCTTCTTGCCTTCCAGGCTTTCGAGCAGCGCCGTCTCCTCGCCGCAGATATAGGCGCCGGCGCCGTGATGGACGTAGATATCGAAATCGTAGCCGTTGCTGTTGCCCTTGCCGATCAACTTCGCCTCGTAGGCCTCGTCGATGGCGCGCTGCAGGGCCTCGCGTTCGCGGATGAACTCACCGCGCACGTAGATGTAGGCGGCGACCGCACCCATGGCGAAGCCGGCGATGAGACAGCCCTCGACCAGCGTGTGCGGGTCGTGGCGCATGATGTCACGGTCCTTGCAGGTGCCCGGCTCGGACTCGTCGGCATTGACGACGAGGTAGCAGGGCCGCTCGGACTGCTTGGGCATGAAGGACCATTTCAGTCCGGTCGGAAAGCCGGCGCCGCCGCGCCCGCGCAGGCCCGACGCCTTCATCTCATTGACGATCCAGTCGCGTCCCTTGGCGATCAGGCCGGCCGTGTCGTCCCAGTGGCCGCGCGCGATCGCGCCCTGCAGCGACCGGTCGAAGCGACCGTAGATGTTGGTGAAGATGCGGTCCTTGTCCGAAAGCATCATTCGGCCTCGTTCTTCCTGCCGCCACGCGGCTTCTTCGAAGCCTCGGGCGCGACGAAGGGAGCCTTCTCCCCACCCTTTGGATCGGCCTTGCGCCGGCCCTCTTCCGCCTTCACCCCGCCTCTGGTGCGTTCCTTGCCGTGACGCTGACGCGCTTCCCCCTCGACTGCGGGATCGGCGACGTTGGCAGCCTGCCTGTTCTCGGCCGGAGCGTCGGCACTGGCGGCCTTTTCGACGGCGGGGCTGACCTTGGCCCTGGAGGGCGACCTGATCGCCGGGTTGGTCTCGATGGCATCCGTCTTCGGCCTGGCCGCCTGGCTCGGTGCCGAGGCGACGTCCGCCGTCTTCGCAGCCTTGGCGGCGGCCCTGGTCTCGCGGTCACGGGTAGACTTGAGAACGTCCTTCTCGCTGACGAGCGAGGTCAGACCCGAGGCGGGCGCGGAAACCAGACGTCCGTTCTGCGGACCGACCGGAACCGAGGCGCCCCTGCCGGCCTCGAAGGCATCGATGATCTCACCGAGCCGTTCGGGCGTCAGGTCCTCGTAGGTGTCCTTGAAGATCATGACCATCGGCGCGTTGACGCAGGCGCCGAGGCATTCGACCTCCTCCCATGACAAGGTGCCGGAAGCATTGGTGTGAAACTGCTCGGGATGGATCCTGTCCCGGCAGACCCGCATCAGCTCCTCGGAGCCGCGCAGCATGCACGGCGTGGTTCCGCAGACCTGGACATGGGCCTTCGTGCCGACCGGCTTCAGCTGGTACTGGGTATAGAAGGTCGCGACCTCGAGGACGCGGATATATGGCATTTCGAGCATGTCGGCGATGTGCTCGATCGCGGCCTTCGTCACCCAGCCGTCCTGCTCCTGCGCGCGCATGAGCAGCGGGATGACAGCCGATTGCTGGCGCCCTTCGGGATACTTCCTGATCGTCTGCTTCGCCCAGGCCGCATTCGCCTTCGAAAAGGCGAAGCTGGCTGGCTGGACGCTGGCTTCGGCAAGTCGGCGTACTGACATCTACTCGGGTTCCGTGATCCCGTTGAGGGCAAAGGCAGGCTTGATGCAGGCCTCGCAGGCGGTAGCGATACCGGCGCGCTCCTGCATCTCCTCGGTCCAATCGCCATTGCTCGCGCGCAGCATGTCGTCGCACGCATAGCAATAGGCGTTGATGGAGCCGTCATCGTCACGCGACCAGATCAGGCCGCGCGGCTTCTTGTCGGCCAGCGAGCGCACGGTGTGTGCGCAGACATAGGCCTCGTTCTGCTGGCCGTGGCGTTCGCACGTCAACTGTTCGGTCATCGCTTCCCCCCGTTGCGTCCAGCGAGCCGCTCCAGCCGCTCGATCCAGAATGGGCTGCGCGTGGCGACGAGGTCGTAGCCGAAACGGCGCGACTTCTTGATCGCGTCGAGTTCGCCGGCCTCGCGGATCTCCTTCGCCGCGCCAGGATCGAGCCAGAAGACGCGCATGGCGAGCGCGTCAAGCACGTGGCGGGTCGTGGCGTGGTCGCGATCCGAGCCATGCTCTTCGTAGACGAAGGCTGTGTCGCCGTCGATCAGCCGGCGCGCGCCCTCGAAGGCGGGAATCTCGACGCCCTCGACGTCGAGCTTGACCAGGAACTTGTCGATGCCGGCGAATTCCGGCCGCGCGGCGATGTCGTCGATCGAGATCGTCTCGCAGTCCAGGATCGGCGTGGCGTCGGGAGACGGCGCGACCGTGGTGCGCGACTCGTGCTTGAACCCGTAGATGCGGACCCGCTGGCCGCTCTCGGCCCCGATGGCCATGTTGAGCGCGGTGAAGCGATCGCCGTTGAGGCGGCGGTTGTCCTCCAGGTGCCTGAACGTGTCGGACGCGGCCTCGATCGCGATCGCCTTCTTGGCGCCGCCGGGTCGTCCGCTCGCCAGGATGGACCAGAAGCCGTGATTGGCGCCGCCGTCGATGAAGCCATAGGGCACGTCGGCGGAGTCGGCCAGCAGGACGGTGATCCAGGGCTCGTAGGGATAGCCGGGCGCCAGCAGGGTCGACCAGTAGGCGTCGCAGTAGTCGACGCGCATGCGGCTGTCGTCCGCCAGCTCGAGCACCATCGCCTTGCGGCTCGGCAGGAGCTTGCGCGTCGCGCGGGCCACGTAGGAGAAGCCGAAATCGTGGAACGGCCGCAGCACGGCGTTGGCCGCCCGCAGGAATCCGATCGCCATGCGCTCGGGCGCGGAGGCGCCCTCCACCCGCCCGCTGCGGGTGTCGATGACGATGTCTCCTGACGCGGCCAGTGCCGTCACCGGTCGACCTCCCCGAAGACGATGTCGATCGAGCCGAGGATCGCCGAAACGTCGGCCAGCATGTGTCCGCGGCAAAGGAAATCCATGGCCTGCAGATGCGCGAAGCCGGGCGCGCGCAGCTTGCAGCGATAGGGCTTGTTGGTGCCGTCGGATACGAGATAAACGCCGAACTCGCCCTTCGGCGCCTCGACGGCCGCATAGACTTCGCCGGCCGGCACGCGGTAGCCCTCGGTGTAGAGCTTGAAATGGTGGATGAGCGCCTCCATCGAGCGCTTCATCGCCTGGCGCTTGGGTGGCACGACCTTGCCGTCGGTGTTGGAGACGGGACCGGTCCTCTCCTTGCCGAGGAGCAGATCGACGCATTGGCGCATGATCCTCGCCGACTGGCGCATCTCTTCCATGCGGATCAGATACCGGTCGAAGCAATCGCCGTTCTTGCCGACGGGGATGTCGAAATCCATCTCCGGGTAGCATTCGTAGGGCTGGCTCTTCCTCAGGTCCCATGCGGCGCCGGAACCACGCACCATGACGCCGGAAAAGCCCCACGCCCAGGCATCGTCGAGCGACACCACGGCGATATCGACGTTACGCTGCTTGAAGATGCGGTTTCCGGTCAGCAGGTCGTCGAGATTGGCGACAGTCTGCAGGAACGGGTCGATCCACTTGCCGATGTCCTCGACCAGGCGGTCGGGCAGGTCCTGATGCACGCCGCCGGGCCGGAAATAGGCCGCATGCATGCGGGCGCCGCAGGCACGCTCGTAGAAGACCATGAGCTTCTCGCGTTCCTCGAAGCCCCAGAGCGGCGGCGTCAGGGCGCCCACGTCCATTGCCTGCGTGGTTACGTTCAGCAGGTGCGACAGGATGCGTCCGATCTCGGAATAGAGCACGCGGATGATCTGGCCGCGCTTCGGCACCTCGATGTCGAGCAGCCGTTCCACCGCCAGCGCAAACGCGTGCTCCTGGTTCATCGGCGCGACATAGTCGAGCCGGTCGAAATAGGGCACGGCCTGGAGGTAGGTCTTGGCCTCGATCAGCTTCTCGGTGCCGCGATGCAGGAGCCCGATATGCGGATCGACGCGGTCGACCACCTCGCCGTCGAGCTCCAGCACAAGGCGCAGCACGCCGTGCGCGGCCGGATGCTGCGGGCCGAAGTTGATGTTGAAGTTGCGGACGTTGTGCTCAGCCATGGCTGGCTTCGCTGTGAATGGTGAATGGTGAATGGTGAATGGTGGTCGTCACGGCTCTCCACGCTCCAGCGAGCGAACATATTGCACGAGGCGTTTCCCCAGCCTCTGCGTGTGCGCCAGGAAGTCGCCTTCCTGTTCCTGCGAAAGCAGGCCCACACGCTTCGCCAGCAGAGCCTGTGTTTCCAGTTCCTTCAACGAGCCCTGGGAAATTCTCAGATACTGAACGAAACTCTTCCGCTGGGCCCGGCCGAAACCCTCCGCGATGTTCGATGGTACCGAAATAGCGGCGCGCCGCATCTGGCTGGTCATGGCGAATGCTTCCTCGCGCGGAAAATTTCGCGTGAGCGAATAAACCAACTCGGCGATGTCCATCGCCTCCTTCCAGACGATCAGATCGCGGTAATCCCGAATCTGATCGCGCTGCTCGCCCATTCACCATTCACCATTCACCATTCACTGCTTCGCCTTCTCATCGCCCGGCAG
>VFQR01002723.1_pt1 | contig 10803 bp, 11 predicted proteins | sample 3512321 | NCBI WGS metagenome assembly VFQR01 (sample SAMN10412374, study PRJNA504923) | tailings metagenome | isolation source: Relicate 3 Philex TSF1 revegetated site | place: Philippines: Tuba, Benguet | collected 2017-08-29
CGGCACCGATGCCGTGCATACGCACATGACCAATACGCGCCTGACCGATCCGGAAATTTTCGAATTCCGTTTTCCGGTGCTGCTGGAGGATTTCCACATCCGCAAGAATTCCGGCGGCAAGGGCAAGTGGAAAGCGGGCGACGGGATTCTGCGCCGCATTCGTTTTCTCGAAAAAATGGATTGCGCGATTCTCTCCGGCCACCGCCGCGTGCCGCCCTTCGGGCTGGAAGGCGGTGAAGCGGGCGAAGTCGGCGAGAACTCCGTCCGCCGCAAGGACGGCCGCATCGAGAAGCTGCAGGGTTGCGACCAGACCGTGCTGGATGCCGGCGAGGCAATCATCATCCGCACGCCGACGGCGGGAGGTTACGGCAAAGCTACCAATCGAAAATAAAATTCCGTCATGCCCGGCCTCGTGCCGGGCATCCCGCTTAGTGAAGCAATGCCTTGATAGTCGGGATGGCCGGGACAAGCCCGGCCATGACAAGGAATGATTACTTCCTCGCCCCCGGCAGATTGAACACCGTCAGCGTTTCCGCCGGACCCTCGTGCTCTTCCGCCATCGGTTTCGGGCTGAGGAGATTGCCCGGTTTCTGTTTTGCAGCGGGCGTGGCCTTCTTCGGCTCGCCCTTGATCGATCCCGTCACCATCGGATCGCCCTTGCGCGCGCCGACATTCGACGGCGGCACTGGACGCTGCATGCCCGCGGGCGCACCGAATGTCTGCAGCGCCCGCTGGTCCACCGCCATCGGCGCACCGAAGGACGTATGCGACGGCGGCTGCTGGCCGAGATTCATCGGTTGCCCGGCGGGCCGCGCATATTGCTCGCGTGCGATCACGCTCGGCCCGCGCGGCGCTTCGGCGGGACGCGGCGCGAACGGCGATGTTGAAGCTGGCTGCGAAGGTGCCGCGCGCATTGCGTCTCGCGGTGCTTCGCGCGGCGCATCGGCCGCATAGGGATCGTTCGCTGCCATCAGCCGCTCGGCCGGCGACAGATGCTGCGCCGATGCATGGCCGCGCGTTGTTTGTGCCTGCGCCTGACGCGGCGGCGCGTTCAGCACCGGCGGTGCCAGCGGACTGCGCTGCGCCATCGGCACGCCCCGCGACATGCGCGGCGGCTGCGGGACGTTGCGCGGCGTGGGATTGCAGACGCTGCGGCCAGAGGCGCGGCGGGAAAGATCGACATGCAGATGGTCATAGTGAAATGCGTCGGCGCCCGGGCCGAGCACCGTGGTGAAAAAATCGCAGGCCTGCGCGTGGATGTTGCGGAGGAAGCCGCTTTCGTCCGCGGGGCCTTTCCAGCCGCCCTTCACGGTGACTTCACGCCCGCTCTGGAGTTTGAACGTGGAAATATCCAGCGCGTTGCCGAAGGCGTGTTCGGAAATCGTCGGATTGGCGCTGCCGTTGTTCATCTTGCGGCAGGAATAGGCGGAGATCTGCCGGATCTCGACCACCGGCTCGCCGAACCATGCTTCGGCCTGCGGCTGCACCACCTTCTCGAACCAGTATTCGACGCCCGCCACGATCGGGCAGCCGAGCTGTGCCGTGGGATGCACGGTGACGAATCCCTGACTTAGCGCGACCACCTTCAGCGGCTTGATCATCCCGCAGCGGCCGGGGCCGTTGAGTTCGGAGCCTTCCTCGACGAAGGCCGACGGCTGGAACGCCTGCTTGGCGAGGCATTCTTCTTCTGCTTCCGCGCGCCATGGATCGCGCACCTCGTAATCCGAGATGCGGCATCCAGAAACTGCCAACGCCACCAACGGGGCGACGAAATACCAGACTGATCCCCGCGCCATCGGCTCTAGATGCGACGGACACGCTTAAAGGCAGCTCAAGGAAGTGCGTGAATGAAAGCTTAACGGTGCCGGGACGGGACGGAGACGAATACCGAATTACCGGCAGCCGATTTCGGCCTCATTCGATCCACAAAAAATTGCGGTTCCTAATTACCATTTCGGAACCCGGTTAATCGCCGATCCAGCGTGCGGCAGGCCCGCCAGCCACCAAATCTCGTCCATTTCCCGGGGTCCGCCAAAAATTCGTGCCGCGTTGCACAAAAATTCGTGCTTGCCGGACCGGGTTTCCGCCTTAGGTTCGGTACCAGTCCAATACGGCCAGGGAGACAGACCTTTGGAACTAGCCCAACGGATCAACGTGCTCGCGATCTGCGCGGCTTTCGCTTTTGTGGGAGCCGTTCTGCTCGGCATGTTCTGAGCTTCTAGCCTTGCTCCGGCACCGGTCCACGGGGCCGGCGCGGAGGGCAAAACGATAAACGCCGGGGTGGGAAACCACCCCGGCGTTTTCCGTTGGGAGCAGGCCGTTTCGGTCCGGCCATTGGCAACAAAGGACTGCAACGCCGGGGACAATTACAGATATGTGTAAACTATCTCTAAAACTATAAGTTGCATTCACTCCCGTTTCGCTTTTTGATGCGTGCGGATGCGGCAGCAAGCGCAACAGCGCAATTTGTAGGGAGTGAACTGAAATGAAGCGCACTGTGATTCTGGCTGCCCTGGCTCTCACGCTCGCAGCCGGTCCGGCATTCGCCGGCGGCAAGGGCGGCCTCAACGTCAATGCAAACGTCTCCACCGGCAAGAACGGCGTGCTCGGCACGCTGCTCGGCGGCGGCAAGAACACGATCAAGGCCGACGTGAATGTCGGCAAGCTCGTGAAGGTCGATGCCAATGTGAAGACCGGCAAGAACGGTCTCCTCGGCGGCATCCTCGGTGGCGCCGGCGGCCACGGCTGCGGCTGCCATTGAACTGAGGGCGGGCTCAATTCCAGCCCCCTGAAGGAATGCGCCCGCCATCATCAGCGGGCGGGGATTGCCCTCCCCGCCCGCAACTTTTTCTGCGGGTCGGCGGCGCTGCGCTTCGTCAGCGAGACGAAGCCGACAAGACTGTCGACGATGGGACCCTGGATCGGAGTCGCCCACAACTGCGCGAGTTCGAATCCGATCGCGGTCTGCTCGTCGATGTCATGCGACAGTTCGATCCCGGAACTGTCGGTTTTCGAACGGAACGGGGAATCGAGAAATTCCCGCGCGGTTCGCCGCGCGAAAACCGAGGCGACCGTTTTTCCGCCAAACGCGCGCGAGAATTTCGCCGAATAATTTGTGTCGATGATCACGGGTGAGAGCGGAAACGTCGTGTCGCTCGCAACGCGCGTCGCCGCAAGTTCGAATCCATAGGGCGCTTCGGTGTAGTCTGCCGTCACGCTGAACATGGTTTTGCGCACATCCGTGAAGTCCACGTCGTGCCAGTCGCCGTAGAGTTTCGACACCGAAGCGAACAGATCCCATTTTGTGTCCGCATAACGCGCGAACAAAAACGGCTGGATGCGTTCGTTGTCGCGGCGATAACCGAATACGTCGAATTCGTCCCGGTAACGCGTCGCGGAAAGGTTCACTGACGCGCCGATCTCGAATTTTTCCTTCTTGTAGGCAATGCCGGGAATAACCGTGCCCCGCACGAACGTGTAGGGATCGGCAAGGAATTCCCCGAAGATCACGTTCTTCTCGTTCAGTTCGGAATATTTCAGTTCCGCCGTCATGAACGGCTGCCACTCGCCTTTCACGCTTCGCAGGCGCAAGCGCTGCTCCGCTTCCAGCAGTTGCGTGTCGTAGCTGCGGAACGACAGCAGCGAAGCATCGCTTTTCAGTGACACACCTTCCTGTTCCTTGTTGGCGAGGCTGAAGGCAAGACGGTGCCGTTGCAGCGGCTCCACTTCGGCATTGGCGAACCGCACATAGGTGATTTCGCCCGTCAGCCCGGCGATATGATCCGCGTTCGAGCGCGCGGAGATGAAGGCGCCGTCGATCCCGGCGAATGCCGAACCGCCTGCACCGCCAAGACTGAGCGTCGGCCGGCTGTCATAGCCGCCGCGCAGCCGCAGCGAGGCGAGGAATTCCTCTTCCTCCGCCGCAACATCTGCCGCGGCCAGCGCGGCAGCGAAGGTCAGAAAAAAGCCGGCGCGGCGCAGGAAAGAATTACGGTCCATGCGCCGTTTGTGATTGATTAACCTTAAAGGGCCGTTACTACCTTAGGTAGCATCATGAAAAAATGCACCAAGACCGGAAAATGAGCCAAACGAGCGAACCAGACGTGCGTCCCGGCGAGGAAGCGGTCGAGCTTCCGGCCGGTTTCAACGCGGGTGTCTATTTCATTGGCCGCATCCGGACACCTTGGAAAACCCGCGCCGAATGCCCGAAGAACGGGCGGCTCACCCGCGAAATCTGCACGGTCGAGGTCGATCCGCGCTACATAGCGGCACTCGACGGCATCGAGAAATTCCCCCGGATCGTCGTCGTCTATTTCATGGACCAAGCGCGGCGCGATCTCGTCCGTCAGGTGCCGAAGCATCTTGGCGAGGCGCGCGGCACCTTTGCGCTTCGCTCGCCGGTCAGGCCGAACCCGATCGCGCTCTCCACGGTCGAACTCGTGCGCGTAAACGGCACGAAGCTGGAGGTCATCGGCCTCGACTGTCTCGACGGAACGCCGCTCCTCGACCTCAAGCCACATTACGAGACGGTGGATGGTGCCGCCCCCGCATGAGCGCGATCACGCCGGTTTTCGTTCTCATTCGCCTGCGCTTGCCCTAGGATTTGGCCAGAATCGAACCAAGCACACGCAAGATGTCCAAACCGGCCCCTCCGCCCGCCACCGTCCGCGATCTCCGGCTCGATTTTTTTCGCGGGCTGTCGCTCTGGTTCATCTTCCTGAACCATGTGCCGTCGAACAGCGTGAGCTGGATCACCATCGCGAATTTCGGCTTCAGCGACGCGGCGGAAATCTTCGTATTCCTGTCCGGCTACACCGCCGCCTTCGTCTATGCCCGCATCATCAACGAGCGCGGATTTGTCGTGGGCCTCGCGCGCATCTGGAAGCGCACCTGGCAGCTCTATGTCGCCTTCGTTTTCCTGTCGGTGATCTATATCGCGCAGATCGCCTATGTCGTGGGCCGCTTCGACAATCCGCTCTACGCGGAAGAAATGAACATCGTGCAGTTTCTCGAGCAGCCGGACATCGTGCTGATCGAAGTGCTGCGGCTGCGCTTCCTGCTCGCCAATGCCGACGTGCTGCCGCTTTATGTCGTGCTGATGCTGTTCTTTCCCTTCATGCTGCTTTTTCTGTTGCGTGCACCGACGGCAGCACTGCTGACTTCGATCGGCGTGTATCTCGTCGCGAAATGGACCGGCATAAACCTGAAACTTTATCCCACCGAGCGAAACTGGTTCTTCAATCCGTTCGCCTGGCAGTTGCTGTTCATGATCGGGGCATGGTGCGCGGTGGCGCGCGCGGAATGGGTGAGCAAGCTGATCCAGTCGAACATCGTGCTTGCGATCTGCGGCGCTTACCTGACCTTCGCCCTGCTGCTCTCCACACTCGGTGTATTTCCCGCGACGTCGCGCAACCTGCCGAACTGGCTCTACATATTTCCGCTCAACAAGACCGGGCTGTCGCCGCTACGGCTGTTTCATTTTCTGGCGCTTGCAATCGTCGTCGTGCGTTTCGTTCCACGGGACGCGGAATTCCTGAAGTCGGCCTGGGCACAGCCGCTCATCATCTGCGGCAAGCATTCGCTTGAAGTGTTCTGCCTCGGCGTATTCCTGTCCTTCACCGCGCATTTCCTGCTGGTGGAGGTGTCGGCGAAGGTCTGGATGCAGCTTTTTGTGAGCTTCTGCGGCGTCTTGCTGATGGTGGGTCTCGCCGCTTTAATGAGCTGGTATCAGGGACTGGACCGGCGCACCCAACAAAAAGCGGCGGCCTGAGGGATGCTGAACTTGAGACGCCATACTATCCGACTGCTGGCTGCCCTCGCGGCACTGGCTGCATTGGTGGGCCACGCAGCGGCCACGCCGGACGAGCGATGCAGCGTTCCGGACTCGCTCGCGACCCCGCAGTCGTCGCTGCCGCACACATCTTTTGCGGTGAAACGCTCGCAGCGGCTCGACATCCTGTTGTTGTCGGGCTCGCCTTCCCAGGTCGGCTCTACCAAGGGGCTGAAGAGCTACCCCGCCTATTTCGAGCAGGCGCTGCATGAGCAGCTTCCCGGCGTGGAGGTGCGGCTGACCGTCCGCTCGGCTCCCCGCCGGTCGGCCATCGAGGTGGTGCCGCTGCTGCCGGAACTGCTGGCGGAACTGAAACCCGCGCTGGTGATCTGGCAGGCGGGAACCGTCGAATCGCTCCGTGGCATCCCGCCCGACGAGTTCGGTTTTGCACTGCAAAAAGGAGCCGCGGCGATTATCCAGTCCGGCGCCGACGTCGTACTTCTCAACATGCAATACAGCCCGCGCATGGCTGCCATTATGGATACGGCTAACTATTCGAAAAACATGCGCTGGGTCACGGAAACCCTTGATATATCGATGTTCGACCGCTTCGAAATCATGCGCCACTGGAACGAGACCGGCGCCTTCGATTTGAGTTCCACCAAAAATGATGGATTATTCGAGCGTATTCACCTATGCCTCGGCCAGTTGCTGGCCGGCTTTGCAGTCCGTGGGGCGTCACTGACCAACTACAAAGGCACTTCCAGATAATGCGTATCGCGACCCTCGCCGCGTGTCTGTTTGCGGCCGGAAGCCTTGCGGCTCCGGCGATGGCCGGCGATTCCCCCGCGCACCAGCATGACTGCGCCGCTCCCGCCGAACTCGTGAAGTTGACCGAGCCGCTGTTCCGTCTCGCCGACCGCGCCAGGCGCGACGACAAGGTGACCATTCTGGCGCTCGGCTCGTCCTCAACGGCTGGTGTCGGCGCCTCGACCGAGGAAATGTCCTATCCGCACCGCCTCGAAGTGAAGTTGCGTGCGCTGTTTCCCAAAGCCTCGATCAAGGTTCTCAATCGCGGCGTGTCCGGCGAGGACGCGCTGGAGATGCTCGAGCGGCTCGACGACGAACTTGAAAAAGAACGCCCCGATCTCGTGCTCTGGCAGGTCGGCACCAATGCCCTCCTCCGCACCAACGGCATCGACGGCGAGGCCCCGCTGATCCGCGACGGGCTGCGCCGCATTCGCGCCAACGGCGCCGACGCGGTGATCATCGACCCACAATATGCCCCGAAGGTGCTGATCGACGCCGATGCGAAGCCGATGGTCAGCATGCTTGCCCGTGTCGCCCGCGAAGCCGGTGTCCCGGTGTTCAAGCGGTTCGCGATCATGGAGCACTGGCACGAGACGCGCGACATCTCCTTCGCGGAGTTTCTGTCGTCCGATCTCTTCCACATGAACGACTGGAGCTACGGCTGCATCGCCGACAACATCGCGAGCGCGCTTGCGCTTTCGATGACGGCGCCGTCGAGCGCGATTGCCGAAACGCAGGCCGCTTCGCCGACCCAGTCGGCTGCCGCGCGTCCCGTACCCGCCCGCTGATCCCGTCTATTTCGGTACCGGCATCACGATGCAGGTCGTGCTTGCATGCGCGTAGATTTTTCCTGACGCGTCCGTGAGCTTGCCTTCCGCGGTCGCGCTGCGGGTGCCGGCGTGAATCACTTTCCCTTCCGCTGAAAGCACACCGGTGCTCTGCGTGACCGCGCGCGTGAGGTTTACCTTGTATTCGAGTGACGCGTAGATCATGCCCGCCGGCTGCGTGGAGTGCACCGAACAGCCCATCGCGGAATCGAGCAGGATCCCGGCCATGCCGCCATGCACGATCCCGATCGGGTTGTAGTGAAATTCCTGCGGCTGGAATTGAAATACCGCAAGGCCGCGCTCCACCTTCACAAGCCGGAAGCCGAGCACGTCCGCGATCGGCGGCAACGGAAGCTCGCCACGCATCATGCGCTGGAGAAACTCCAGCCCGCCGAGCGCGTGCGCCGCCGCGGCACTTTCCATGGGATCGCGCCAGTACACGGTCTTGCTGCGGATATTTTTTTCCGTCTCGATCAGGGTCACGGCGGTCTCCATGGGTGGGGGAATTGGCCGGAACGGGCACCAGTTCTATTGCAGGAAAGGCATAACTGAACGGACGTTCAGGGAATGGCGCAGTGCGATATAGACCCAAATCAAACTTACGCCAAAATGCGAACCCAGTTGATCCGGGCTTCCAGTTTCGGACACTCTGTTGCAAGTTTGATTCGAGCATCCGGCGCGAGCCCGATGCGCCTCAGGAGAAAATCTCATGAAGAAGACCATGATCGCCCTGACGATGGTCGCGGCCTTGATCGTCACGGCGTTCGCCGCGGCGACGAGCGCGGACGCGCAGGGCCGTGCCGAACGCCGGTTCTTCCAGGCACTCGGGGTTGGCGTAGGTGTGGGCGTCGGGCTTGCCCTGTTCGGCCATGCCGCGCGCGCGAATGTCGAACCGCGCTATCACGCGTGGGCTCCGGAAGAAGGCTACTACTACTATCCGGAATACCGCGCCCGTCCGGTGGCGGACTGCCCGAACGGTTTCTGGGCGGCTCGCATTCGCGGCTATGACCGCTGGGGTGAGCCGATCTATGGCAAGCCGCGCTGGACCTGCCCGCCTTACGGCGCCAACTACACGAACTACTATTACCGCCGCTGATCGTTCAACGGCTTGAGATGAAACGGCCGCCTCCGGGCGGCCGTTTTGTTTTGCGCGTCAGCGGAGTCAGCGCCCGCGCATGTGACGCAGCACGTCGCCCGTCGGCCAGCAGTCGAGCTTGAGCCCGTTCGTCCTCTGATATTTGCCGAGCGCCGAGCGCGTGAGCATCCCGGCCTTGCCGTCGAGCTTGTCGGCATACATCCCGCGCGCGAGCAGGATGCGCTGCATTTCCTCTACCTGTCCGCTTTGCAGTTGCGTGACCTTGTCCCACGCGCGCTCGAACGGCTTGCCGCCCGCGATCCTGTCCGCCAGATGCCCGACGAACAGCACATAGAGATCGGAAAAATTATAATCCTTCAGCACGAAGTAGTTTTTCGTCGTGAGAAACGAAGGACCATAGAGACCCGCCGGCATCAGCAGCGACGCGGTTTCGCTCGCTTCGCCCGTCGCAAGTTTTCGCTCATAGGCAAGGCGGTAGCCGCGCTTTATCCAGTCACCCATCGCGAGCGTAAATCCCGGCTCCGCGATCGTGCAGTCCACACTTTGCGGCACATGCACCTCGTAGGCCCAGCGCACGCCGCGCTTCCAGCCTTTCTCGGCAAGCTGCCGCGCGGCGGACGCAAGCGCGTCGGGAATGGAATTGAACACGTCGATTTTTCCGTCGCCGTCGAAATCGACGCCGTGCCGGTAGAAATCCGAAGGCAGGAATTGCGTATGGCCCATGGCACCGGCCCATGAGCTTTTCATGTCGGCGCGTTTCGCGTGGCCATCCTCGATCATCTTGAGCGCGTAGAGAAACTCCTCGCGGAACTGATCCTTGCGGCGCCCGAGATATGCCTGCGTGGCCAGCGTGCGTATGCCGTCGAGCTTTAGTTGATGTCCGCCGAACGCCGTCTCGCGTCCCCAGATCGCAAGGATCACCGGCCCCGGCACGCCGATCTTCTGCTCGATCGCGCGCAGCGTGCCCGCGTGCTCGTCACGCAGCTTGCGCCCGCGCGCGGCAAGATTCGAGATCGCCCTCTCGGAGACATAAACCTCCGGCGACTGGATAAACTCCGCCTGCCCCTTTGACGGGTCGGTCTTGCGGCCCGGAATTTCAAGATCGGGCAACGACAGATCCGGTTCCAGTCCGCGCGTGTTGTTCTCGAACACCCGCCGCGACACGCCAAGCTGCTGCGCCTGCGGCCACAACGATTGGATGAAACGGTCGAAGGCGGGGTCCGCCCGCGCGGTGTCCGCAAAAACCATGCACCCGAGAAAACCGAACGCCGCCAACAGGCTGCGCATGCTTATCCCCGCCGCGCCCGGCGAACCTAAGCTCTCGTCTTTTCCGCATTTCGAAAGGACAGACATTGATCAATCGCCGATTCTTTTTCGACTATATACGCACCCAGCTTTTTGGCGGCAGTTTGCGGCAAACGCAGGTCGACGGCCTGAACGCCATCCTCGATTACTGGGAAGCCGAATATGCGCGGCAGGACGACCGCTGGCTCGCCTATATTCTGGGAACCACGCATCACGAGACCGACCGCACGTTCAAGGGCATCGAGGAATACGGCAAGGGCCGCGGCCGCGCCTATGGCGTCACCGACCCGCAGACCGGCCATGCCTATTACGGACGCGGATTCGTGCAGCTCACCTGGCGCGTGAATTACGACCGGATGGGAAAATTTCTCGGCATCGATCTCGTCAACCGCCCCGAAAAGGCGCTTGAGATCAGAACCGCCGCGAAGATTCTCGTCATCGGCATGGTGCGCGGCATGTTCACCGGCAAGAAGCTCGCCGATTATTTTCACGCCCGCGGCGAGGACTGGGCGCAGGCGCGGCGCATCGTGAACGGCATGGACAAGGCGAACCTGATCGCCGGCTACAGCCGAGCCTATTACGCGGCGATCAGCCATACGGTGTGAAGAATGCAGTCATGGCCGGGCTTGTCCCGGCCATGACTGGCACATTTTAACGCTACGGTTGTTCTGGTTTAGGCGGAACACTATTCATGCCGAGCGACGAAAACATTAGCTCAACAGGGTAAGGCGGAAGAATTCGGTCCAGCACTTCTTCCGGAACGTCGCGAATGTAATTTCTTGTACGAAAATTCTTTAGGTAGTCGTCAATCTCCTGATACTGATTGTGCAGATTCAAGAATTCGTTTTCACGGGCATCATTCGCTTGTTGTTCTGTAGTATAACGCTGCCCCCGATAATCATAACCTTCGACTTTACGCATGATTGGTGAACGACTTTCATGAATTTGATGGTCGTTCAGCTTTTCAAGCTCCGCAGCAATTTCCGATCTCTTTT
>VFQR01002724.1_pt1 | contig 10802 bp, 7 predicted proteins | sample 3512321 | NCBI WGS metagenome assembly VFQR01 (sample SAMN10412374, study PRJNA504923) | tailings metagenome | isolation source: Relicate 3 Philex TSF1 revegetated site | place: Philippines: Tuba, Benguet | collected 2017-08-29
ACCACGCGCTCCTTGAGCAGTTTTTCGAAGTTCTGCCGGTCGCTGGAGACGCGCTCGATGCGCACTTTTCCCTTGGCGAGAAAGGCATCGAACGCCGGACCATAGCTGTATTCCAGGCCGCCGCCGAGGGTCATGCCGCTGAGATCATCGAAGTGCCGCCAGTCGAAGGGCTGCGTTTTCAGGTGGAAGAACACGAACTGCTCGTTGAGCAACGGAGCGCTGAAGAGAAAGTCTGCCTCACGCTCGGCCTTGTGCATCCACACCGCCGTGGCGTCGTAACGGCCGGCGGCTGCTTCGGCGTAGGCGCGTGGCCAGGGCAGGAAGGTGAACTCGACGCGATAACCCTCCTCGGCCAGCAGGTCGCTGATCAGATGAGCCACCGGTCCCTGGTGTTCGACCCTGGCGGACAGATAGGGCGGCCATTCCCCGGCGCTGATACGTAGCAAAGGTGCCTCGACGGCCTCGAGAGGGCCGCAGCAGAGCAGGCTAAACAGCACGATAAGCAGGCCTTGGCGCATCTGTAGTCCTCGACAGCTCGGGCAACAGGATGATCGCACTTTAATCGGTTTGCCCTGTTGATCCCAGTCATGCTCGCGCATGCGAGGCAGTGGAATGATTCAAGCCTGGCGCCTGGCTTCGCTCCGTGCTGGCGCGTCGTTTTGCCAGGTGGCGCTCCCAGGCGTTGCAGACGGCTGCGGGCGAATGTGCCTATGCTTGAGGCAGGACGATAAGTCGGTGGCAAGCCGCGAATCGAATGCCCGTGCTCGGGCATTCCGGTGATGGAGTCTCGTTTTGCACAAAGCGCTGCAGTACTGCCTGCTCTGGGCGTTGGCCGCTGCCTGTCATGGCGCGCAGCCGACGCTGACCTTCTGCCATGAGGATCAGAACTCCTTCCCCTGGGTGATGACCGACGGCACCGGCCTGAACCTGGAGCTGCTCGGCCTGGTGCAGCAGGCCTTGGAACTGCAGATCAGCTACGTCGCGGTGCCCTGGAAACGCTGTCTGTCAGGGCTCGAGCAGGGCCTCTATGACGGCGCCTTCGCCGCCAGCTTCAAGCCCGAACGCCTGCAGATGGGGCATTATCCCGTCGATGCCGAGGGCCATCCGGACGTCCTCCGGCGTTTGCACACTTCGCGCTACAGCCTGTACCGCCGCGCCGGCAGCGCGGTGTCCTGGGACGGTCAGCGTTTCAGTCAACTGAGTGGGCGGGTCGGCTCGCTCAGCGGTTTTTCCATCCGCGACCTCTTGTTGGCTCACCGGCTGGAGGTGGACGAGTCCAGCCGCGACCCGCTGGCCTTGCTGCAGATGCTGGTGCACGGGCGGGTCGAGGCGGTCGCCTTGCAGACCATGCGTGGTGATTTCTTCCTGAAGGCCAACCCGCAGCTCGCCGTGCGGGTGGAGAAGCTGGCGCAGCCGCTGGAGGAAAAACCCTATTACCTGATGCTGTCCAAGGGCTTGCTGGCGCGCGATGCCGATCTGGCCGAGCGGATCTGGAACGAGGTGCAGCACCAGCGCGAATCGGCGACCTATCAGGCCCGGGTGACGGCCTATCTGGCGCAGCCCGGCCCTTGAGGAAAATTCGCCCGGGCTATTCCCGCACGGCCTCGGTATCGCTAGGCTCCGCTCCTTCTTACCTGCATCCGACTGGTTGAATCGCGCATGACCCTCGCTGCCTGGCTGACCATCGGCCTGTTCGTTTTCACCTATCTGGGCATGGCCGCCGGCGGCATTCGCGGCCTGCGCATCGATCGCAGCTGGATCGCCTGCTTCGCCGCGGTGCTGCTGCTGGTCAGCGGTGCGCTGAGCATGCAGGACGCCGCGCATCACCTCGACCCCGGCGCGCTGTTGCTGCTGCTGGCGCTGATGCTGATCTCCGCGCAGTTCGATTTCTCCGGCGTCTACGCCTGGCTCAACCGCTACCTGACCGAGCATGCCGAACGTCCGGCGGTGCTGCTGTTGGGTGTGGTGCTGCTAGGTGGTTTGCTCTCGGCGGTGCTGGTCAACGATATCGTCGCCTTCGCCCTGACCCCGCTGCTGTGCCGCAGCCTGCACCTGCGCGGGCTGGAGCCGCGGCCGTTTCTGCTGGCGCTGGCGTTGTCGTGCAATGCCGGCTCGGCGGCGAGCCTGATCGGCAACCCGCAGAACATCCTCATCGGCCAGGCTGGCGGGCTGGATTTCTGGGGCTATGTCGCCGTCGCCGGGCCGCCCGCATTGGCGGCCATGGCCATCGTCTATGCGGTGATCTGGCTGCAGTGGCGACATCGCTGGGGCGAGGCCAGGCCCTTGATTGCCGGCGAGACGGCGGTGGAGCTTATCCACGGTGCGCGCAGCTACTTCAAGCCGCTGCTGGCCAGCCTGGCGCTGCTGGGGCTGTTCGCCACGGCCTTGCCGCGCGAGCTGTCGGCGCTGCTGATCGCGGTACTGGTGATGGTGTCGCGACGGGTGGACAGCCGCGACTACGTGAGCAAGGTGGACTGGAACCTGCTGCTGCTGTTCGTCGGCCTGTTCCTGGTCAGCGGCGCCGCGCTGCAGTTGCCGCAGCTGGCGCAGGGCGCCGCCTGGCTGGCCGAGCATGGGCTGTTGCCGCAGGGCGTGATATCGCTGGCGACCTCGTCGCTGGTGGCGGGCAATCTGATCGGCAACGTGCCCTTCGTGGTGTTGCTGCTGGGGCTGATGCCGGAGCTGTCGCATTCGGTGCTGATCGGCCTGGCGTTGATGTCGACCCTGGCCGGCAACCTGTTGCTGATCGGTAGCGTGGTCAACCTGATCGTCGCCGAAGGGGCGAAGCGCCAGGGCGTGCGTATCGGTTTCGTCGACTATGCGCGCAGCGGCGTGCCGGTGACGCTGCTGAGCATGACCCTGGCCGGGCTCTGGCTGGCGTTGGGTGGCTGGCTGCCCTGGTAGCTCGATCGGTGCGCGCGGCGCACCCTGCGGCCCGGCGTGCCGGACAAACCTGTAGGGTGCGCCATGCGCGCCAATGGTTCTCCGGCCGCTTGGTCTAGCGCCAATGCCTTTGCCGCCAGGCGGCGCGCGCCTGCGCATCCTTGAAGGTCCAGGCCACCAGGCGGCTCTGCTTCTGCCCCTGGGACATGCCGAGGATGCGCATCTCGGCCGCGCCGGCCTTGGCCAGCCAGCCCTGCAGCAGCTCGACGTTGCTGCCCTTGGACACCAGGCTGCTGAACCACAAGACCTGCCCGGCCACCTGCGCGCTCTCGCTGGCCATGCGCTTGAGAAAGGCGGCCTCGCCACCCGGGCACCACAGCTCGGCCGCCTGGCCACCGAAGTTGAGCACCGGCAGCTTGCGCCTGGGATCGAGTTTGCCGAGGTTGCGCCACTTGCGCGTGCTGCCACGGGTGGCTTCGTCGGCGCTGGCATGGAAGGGCGGGTTGCACAGGGTCAGGTCGATACGTTCGTCCGTCTGCAGCAGACCGAGGAAGATGTGCTCGGCATTGGCCTGCTGGCGCAGCTCGATGCCGCCGACCAGCTGCGGGTTGGCCGCGACGATGGCGCGCGCCGAGGCCAGCGCTGCCGGCGCGATATCGGCGCCAATGAAGTGCCATCCGTATTCGCAATGGCCGATCAGCGGGTAGATGCAGTTGGCACCGACGCCGATATCCAGCGCGCGAATGCCGGCGCCGCGGGGTATCTGTCCGTCGTTGTCAGTGGCCAGCAGGTCGGCGAGGTTGTGCAGGTAGTCGGCGCGGCCGGGGATCGGCGGGCACAGGTAGCCCTCGGGAATGTCCCAATGGCGGATGCCGTAGTACTGCGCCAGCAGCGCGCGATTGAACACCTTGACCGCCGCCGGATTGGCGAAGTCGATGCTCGGCTTGCCATAGGGATTGCTGATGACGAAATCGCCCAGTTCGGGGCTGGCCTTGATCAGCGCGGGAAAGTCGTAGCGGCCCTGGTGGCGATTGCGTGGATGCAGCTCGCCCTTGGCCGGTGCGGTTTTCACGGCGGCGGGGGCAGGTTTGCGCGGGCGTTTCGGCGGCTGGGGCATGAACGGGCATCGGCGAGTCGGGCGCGGGATTTTCCCATAGTCGGGCAGGGGGCGCACTGCATTCGGGATGCGAAGCCGGTGCGCGTGGCGCACCCTACGTTTGCGGCCGCTGCGATCCGTAGGGTGCGCCGTGCGCACCACAGTACCTCAGAGCGGAAATATCAGCGGCACCAGCAGCACGCTGACCAGCATCACCAGCAGGGTGAAGGGCACGCCGATGCGCACGAAGTCGCCGAAGCGATACTGGCCGGGGCCGAGCACCAGGGTGTTCACCGGCGAGGAGATCGGCGTCATGAAGGCAGCCGAGGCTGCCAGCGCCACGGTCATGGCGAAAGGCAGCGGTGAGGCGCCCAGCGCCTGCGCCGTGGCGATGGCCACCGGGGCCATCAGTACCGCCGTGGCGGTGTTGGAGATGAACAGGCCGATCACCGCGGTGAGAGCGAACAGGCTGGCGAGTATCAAGCGCGGCCCGGCATCGCCCAGGCCACCGACCAGCCCTTGCACGGCCAGCTCGACGCCACCGGTCTGCTGCAGCGCCTGGGCGAAGGGCAGCATGCCGACGATAAGGATCAGCGTCGGCCAGTGAATGGCGCGGTAGGCGCTGTCCAGGTCGATGCAGCGAAATGCGCCCAGCAGCAGACAGGCGATCAGCGCGGCCTGCACGTTGGGCACCAGCCCGCTGACCATCAGCCCCACCATCACCGCCAGACTGAGCAGGGCGTAGGGCGCCTTGCGCGCGGCCGGTGCCACCTCGGCCACTTCCGCCGGCAGGCTGAGCACCAGAAAATCGCGGCTCAGCCCCTGCAGGCGATGGATGTCGCGCCAGGCGCCGGCCACCAGCAGGGTGTCGGAGGCCTTGAGCTTTTCGTCCACCAGCACGCCTTCCAGCGCCTGCCCCTGGCGGCGCAGGCCGACCACGTTGAGCTTGTGCCGCGAGCGAAAGCCCAGTTCCTGAATGGTCTTGCCGGGTAATTGCGATTCCGGCGGCAGCGCCACCTCGGCCAGGCCCAGCTCATGGGCGTGCAGGCTGAAGTACGAGTGCGCCAGCGGCATGGGCTCCAGCCCCAGCGCCTGGTAGCTGCCGAGCAGACCGATGGCGGGGCTGGCGATGTCCACCAGCAGCACGTCGCCCGGCTCCAGCTGGGTGTTGCCGCTGGCCATCAGCAGCAGGGTGCGCAGGCGCTGGCGGCGCTCGACGGCGATGACGTTGATGCCGTGATCACGACGCAGCTGCAACTCGTTGAGCACCTGATTGGCCAGGGGCGAGTCGGCGCGTACCTGCAGGCGTCGCTCGCGCTCGTTCAGGCGATAGCGCTCGGCCAGGTCGGCCAGGGTCAGGCGCGGCGGCTCGGCAGCGTCACCGGCGCCCTTGCGCACCAGCCAGCGCCGCGCCAGCAGCATGTAGCCGATACCCAGCCCAAGGATGGCCAGGCCGATGGGGGTGAAGGCGAAGAAGCCGAAACCCTCCAGCCCGGCGCGACGCAGCTCGGCGTGCACCACCAGGTTCGGTGGGGTGGCCACCAGGGTCAGCATGCCGCTGATCAGCCCGGCGAAGGCCAGTGGCATCATCAGCCGCGCCGGGGCGATGCGCAGGCGCGCGGCGACACCAAGCACCACCGGGATGAAGATCGCCACCACGCCGGTGGAGCTCATCACCGAACCCAGGCCGGCCACCGCCAGCATCAGCAGGATCAGCAGGCGCGTCTCGCTGCTGCCGGCCCTGGCCACCAGCCAGTCGCCCAGGCGGTAGGCGATGCCGGTACGCACCAGGCCATCGCCGATGACGAACAGCGCGGCAATCAGGATGACGTTGGCATCGCTGAAGCCAGCCAGAGTCTGTTGCAGGTCGAGTACACCGGTCAGCGGCAGGGCGACCAGCACCAGCAGGGCGACCACGTCCATGCGTGGCCTGCCGATGACGAAGAGGGTGACGGCGCCGGCCAGCAGGCCGAGCACCCAGAGCAGATCAGGATTCATCGCAGTTCCCATGACGTATGGGCGCGATTATTTCAGGGATAACCCAGCGTGGCCTTGATCTGCTGCAGGTGGGCGGCGATCCAGCGCTTGTCGATCGGCCCCCAGTTGTGAATCCGGTAGTGGCCGGCGTTGTTGCGCTCGCCCGGGTTCTGCTCGAACTGGCAGTCGATGTCCAGCTCGGACAGGGCGGCCAGGGTGTCCTGCGCGGTGCGCCGAGGCATGCCGGTGGCTTCCATCAGCGCGGGTACGCTGACGGCCTGGCCGCTGTCGATCAACCAGGCCACGTAGAGCCGACGGTAGAAGCTGGTGCGAGTCTTGCTGGTCTGCATGGCGACTTCCTGTACCTGTTGGTGCGCCGCCGGTCAGGCGGCGAACAGCAGCATGTAGGTGGCGGCGCCGGCCAGGTAGCCGATGAAGGCCAGGCCGGTGATCTTCTTCAGGTACCAGATGAAGTTGATCTTCTCCATGCCCATGGCCGCCACGCCGGCGGCCGAGCCGATGATCAGGCAGCTGCCGCCGGTGCCGGCGCAGTAGGCGAGCATTTCCCAGAAGTTGCCGTTGACCACGAAATTGCGCAGCCAGGGCAGTTCGTCTGCGGCGGCAGTGGCCAGCGCCTCGGGGCTGATCAGCGGGTACATCTTCATGGCGCCGGCGACCATCGGCACGTTGTCCACCACGGCCGAGAGCATGCCGATGGAAATGGCGATGCTGTAGACGTTGCCCAGGCTGTCCTTGAGCAGCGTCGCCACCTGGATCAGGTGCCCGGCGCTGGACAGCGCGGAAACGGCGAGCAGGATGCCGAGGAAGAACAGCACGCTGGTGATGTCGATGCGGCGCAGCACGCCGACCACCGACAGCGGATCCTTTTCTTCGCTGTTCTTGCTGCGGTGGATGATCTCGGTGGTGATCCACAGCAGGCTGAGGCCGAAGAGGATGCCCATGTACGGCGGCAGATGGGTGATGGTCTTGAAGATCGGCACGAAGATCAGCGCACCCAGGCCGAGGCCGAACACCAGGTTGCGTTCGAACGGAGTGGTGGGGTCACGGCGACTCTCGGCGCTTTCCTTGATGCGCGGTTCGGCCACTTCGCCCTTGAGGCGAAAGCTCATGATCAGCAGCGGCACCAGCAGGCAGACCAGGCTGGGGATGATCAGCTTGACCACGATGCCGGTGGCGGTGACCTGATTGCCGATCCACAGCATGGTGGTGGTCACGTCGCCAATCGGCGACCAGGCGCCGCCGGCGTTGGCGGCGATGACCACGATGCCGGCGTAGAACCAGCGTTCGTGCATGTCGGCGATCAGCTTGCGCAGCAGCGAGATCATCACGATGGTGGTGGCCAGGTTGTCCAGCGCCGCGGACAGGAAGAAGGTGATCAGCCCCACCAGCCACAGCAGGTGCACGCGCTTGTGGGTGCGAATGCGGTCGGTGATGACCTTGAAGCCTTCATGGGCGTCGATCAGCTCGACGATGGTCATGGCGCCCATGAGGAAGAACAGGATTTCGGAAATCTCGCCGAGGTGATGGCGCAACTCCTCGACCACATGATGGGTATTGGTGCTGGCCCCGGCAGTGCCGGTGCCGAGCAGCGGCAGGATGCTGTCGGCGCCGAGAACCAGCAGGGTCCAGGCGATCACGGCCGTGAGCAGGGCGGAGGCTGCCTTGTCGATCTTTAACGGGTGCTCCAGTGCAATGCACAGGTAGCCGAGGACAAAGACGAGTGCCATCAACGCATACATGATCAGGGTTCCGTTTTTTTATAAGAGTGGAAAGCCCCGGCTTAAGGCCTCCGGGGAGGCCGCAGAAGATGCCTGAAAAGTTCGGCAATTGGGAGTGGGCAGCGCTGAAAACGCTGCCTTATAACGGTCGGGCGCTACTTTTTTGGCGAAATTCTGTAAGTGCGCCAGGCCGCATCAGCCGCGGCGCTGGGCTCGGAGCGCCGCCGGTTGATGACGACGGGCGCTCAGCTCTTCTGGCGCCTGGGCGGCAGCACGTAGGCCAGGGCGATGGCCAGCACCGGCATGATCAGGTTGAAGAAGCAGTACGGCAGGTAGCTCAGGGTGGCCACGCCGAGGGTGGCGGCCATGTAGGCGCCGCAGGTGTTCCAGGGCACCAGCACCGAGGTCAGGGTGCCGCCGTCCTCCAGCGCGCGCGACAGGCTGGTCGGCGCCAGGCTGCGCTTCTCGTATTCGGCGCGGTACATGCGTCCCGGCAGCACCAGGGCGATGTACTGGTCGGCGGTGATGACGTTGGTGCCGATGCTGGTGGTGATGGTGCTGGCGACCAGGCCGCTGTCGCTGCGTACCAGGCGCAGCGCGCTCTGCAGCAGGCGTTGCAGCAGGCCGAGGCGCTCCAGCACGCCGCCGAAGCACATGGCGCAGATGATCAGCCAGACGGTGGTGAGCATGCTGCCCATGCCGCCCTTGGACAGCAGGCCGTCCAGCTCGGCGTTGCCGCTGGCCGACTCGTAACCGGCGAACAGCGCGCTCCAGACGGTTTTCAGTGGTGCCAGGACGCCGGCCGCTGGATCGGCCAGGCGGCCCATCACCTCCGGCTGGAACACCAGGGCGAACACCGCGCCGAGCAGCGCGGCGAGAAACACCGCCGGAAAGGCCGCCCACTGGCGCATGGCGAGAAACAGCAGGAAGGCCACCGGCAGCAGCAGGTGCCAGCCCAGGCGGAACTGCGCCTCCAGCGCCGCCAGCACCTCGGCGATGCGCCCGGTGTCGTGACTGGCGCCGGCCTGCTGGCCGAGCACGAAGAAGATCACCAGGGCGATCAGCAGCGCTGGCGTGGTGGTACGCAGCATGTTGCGGATATGGGCGAACAGATCGGCGCCGGCGGCGGCCGGGGCCAGGTTGGTGGTGTCCGACAGGGGTGAGAGCTTGTCGCCGAAGTAGGCGCCGGAAATGATCGCCCCGGCGGTGATCGCCGGATCCAGACCCAGGCCTGCCGCCACGCCCATCAGGCCGATGCCGAGGGTCCCGGCCACCGTCCAGGAACTGCCGATCGACAGCGCGGTGAGGGCGCAGATCAGGCAGCTGGTGACGTAGAAGTACTCGGCGCTGATCAGTTTCAGGCCCAGCCAGATCATGGTCGGCACGGTGCCGGCGAGAATCCAGGTGCCGATCAGGGCGCCGACCGCCAGCAGGATCAGGTTGGCCTTCATCGCCATATGGATGCCGGCGAGTATGCCTTCCTCGATATCGGCCCAGCGCAGGCCGTTCTTCAGCCCGACCAGGCCGGCGACGAAGGCGGCGCTCATCAGCGCGATCTGGTTCGGGCCACTGGAGGAGCCGTCGCCGAACAGGTAGACGGAAAGGCCGAGCAGCACGACGAGCACGCCAATGGGTAGCAGCGCATCGAGCAGGGAAGGGGAGCGGGTGGTCATGGGGATACCGGTAAATCAGATGAACCGTGGGAGGGGCTTCAGCCGCGACTTTGCGGTTGAAGCTCGCGGCTGAAGCCCCTCCCACAAAAAACAAAACCCGCGCCGGTCAGGGCGCGGGTCTTTCTGTGGTGCGCGGTGGTCAGAGCGCGGCGATCTTGCCGCGCTGCTCCACCAGCTTGCTCAGCGCCTGCTCGGCCTCGGCCAGCTTGGCGCGTTCCTTGTCCAGCACTTCGGCCGGCGCCTTGGCAACGAAACCTTCGTTGGCCAGCTTGCCGCCGACGCGCTGCACTTCGCCCTGCAGGCGGGTGATTTCCTTGTCCAGGCGCGCCAGCTCGGCGTCCTTGTCGATCAGCCCGGCCATCGGCACCAGCACCTGCATCTCGCCGACCAGGGCGGTGGCGGACATCGGCGCTTCCTCGTCAGCGGCCAGCACACGGACCGATTCGAACTTGGCCAGCTTGTTCAGCAGCGGCTCGAAGTCGGCCAGGCGGCGCAGATCGGCGTCGTTGGCGTTGGCGACGATGATGTCGATGCGCTTGGCCATGGAGATCTTCATCTCGCCACGGATCTGCCGCACGCCGAGCATCAGCTGCTTGACCCACTCGATATCCGCTTCGGCGGCGGCGTCGATGCGCTCCTCGGCGGCCACTGGCCAGGGCTGCAGCATCAGGGTCGCGCCGTCCTTGCCGGCCAGCGCCTTGATGCGCTGCCAGATCTCTTCGGTGATGAAGGGCATGAACGGATGGGCCAGGCGCAGGATCACTTCCAGCACCCGTACCAGGGTGCGGCGGGTGCCGCGCTGGCGCTCGGCGGAGGCGGTTTCGTCCCACAGCACCGGCTTGACCAGCTCCAGGTACCAGGCGCAGTACTCGTCCCAGACGAACTCGTACAGGGCCTGGGTGGCCAGGTCGAAGCGGAAGGCATCGAGGTGGCGGGTGACGTCCTGCTCGCAGCGCTGCAGGGCAGAGATGATCCAGCGGTCGACGGCGGACAGCTCGACAGCCTCGCCACCGGCGCCGCAGTCCTTGCCTTCGGTGTTCTCCAGAACGAAGTTGGTGGCGTTCCACAGCTTGTTGCAGAAGTTGCGGTAGCCCTCGACACGGCCCATGTCGAACTTCACGTCGCGGCCGGTGGTGGCCAGCGAGCAGAAGGTGAAGCGCAGCGCGTCGGTGCCATAGCTGGCGATGCCTTCGGGGAACTCGGCGCGGGTCTGCTTGGCGATCTTCTCGGCCAGCTTGGGCTGCATCATGCCGCTGGTGCGTTTTTCCAGCAGCTCGTCGAGGGTGATGCCGTCGACGATGTCCAGCGGGTCGAGCACGTTGCCCTTGGACTTGGACATCTTCTGCCCCTGGCCGTCGCGCACCAGGCCATGCACGTAGACGGTCTTGAACGGAATCTGCCCGGTCAGGTGGGTCGCCAGCATGATCATCCGCG
>VFQR01002726.1_pt1 | contig 10795 bp, 10 predicted proteins | sample 3512321 | NCBI WGS metagenome assembly VFQR01 (sample SAMN10412374, study PRJNA504923) | tailings metagenome | isolation source: Relicate 3 Philex TSF1 revegetated site | place: Philippines: Tuba, Benguet | collected 2017-08-29
TCGGCATGCGCGGCTCGCACACCGGCGAACTCGTCTTCGAGGACTGCGAGGTGCCGGAGGAGAACGTGCTCGGCCAGGTCGGCAAGGGCGTCAACGTGTTGATGAGCGGCCTCGACTACGAGCGCGCGGTACTGTCGGCCGGCCCCATCGGGATCATGCAGGCCTGCATGGACGTGGTGATGCCCTACATCCACGAGCGCAAGCAGTTCGGCCAGGCCATCGGCGAATTCCAGCTGGTGCAGGGCAAGATCGCCGACATGTATGTGTCGATGAATGCCACCCGCGCCTATGTCTATGCGGTGGCGAAGGCCTGCGACCGCGGCCAGACGACGCGCGAGGACGCGGCCGGCGCCATCCTCTACGCGGCCGAGAACGCCACGAAGATGGCCCTCGACGCCATCCAGCTCCTCGGCGGCAACGGCTACATCAACGACTACCCGACCGGCCGCCTGCTGCGCGATGCCAAGCTCTACGAGATCGGCGCGGGAACCAGCGAGATCCGCCGCATGCTGATCGGGCGCGAGCTGTTCAACAAGACGCTGTGACGGGAGCGGGCGGTGGCCGTCACGCTCAAGCCGCTTACGCCTGATCTCTGGCCGGCGCTGGAAGACCTGTTCGGTCCCAACGGCGCCCACGGCGGCTGCTGGTGCATGTACTGGCGCATTCCCGGGCCGCGGCGGAACTGGGCCGATGCCTGCGGCGAGCCGAACCGCGATGCCTTCGCTGACGTCGTCCGGGACGGTCCGCCGCCAGGGCTGATCGCTTTCGACGCAGAGCGGCCCGTCGGCTGGGTCGCGGTCGGCCCCCGGCCCCTCTATCCACGCTTCAACGCCGCCAAGACCTCTGCTCCGGCCATGCCCGGTGAGGGCGACGACGCAGGCGTCTGGGTCATCAACTGTTTCTTCGTCCGGTCCGGAGCGCGGGGCGGGGGCCTGATGCGTGTGCTGATCGACGGCGCTGCCGCCTTCGCGCGAGAGAACCGAGCGCGGTGCCTTGAGGCCTGCCCGATCGAGGCGACGCGCAAGCTCGTCTGGGGTGAGGGCTATGTCGGCATCGGCTCGACCTTTCGCGCCGCCGGCTTCCGCGAGGTCGCGAAACGGACGCAAACGCGCCCCCTGATGCGGCTCGACCTCGCCGCCGGATCCCTTTCGTGACTCTCTTCAACAGTCTCTTCTTCTACCTCTCCAAGATCGTCTGGTGGTTCGCCGCGCCGTCTAACGTGCTGATCGGCATGGCGGTGCTGGGAGGGCTGCTGTTGTTCACCCGCTGGAACCGGGGAGGGCGACGTCTCGTCGCCGTGGCGGCGCTGGGCCTTGCCGTCTGCGCCTTCTCGCCGCTCGGCGTCTGGCTGGCGCGGCCACTGGAGGACCGTTTCCCCGTCCAGGGCCAGGAGATGACGCCGCCGACAGGAATTGTCGTGCTCGGCGGCTCCATCGACCAGCTGACCACGGCGGCGCGCGGCGGGCAGGTGACGTTGACGGCGGCTCCCGGCCGGCTGACCGAGGCGGTGGCGCTCGCCCGTCGCTACCCCGAAGCCCGTCTCGTCTTTACGGGCGGCTCGGCAGCGCTGCTCAGGGCCAATGCCATCGACGAGGCCCGCTCCGCCGCCAAGCTTTTCACCGAGCTCGGCATTCCCGCCGACCGCGTCACGCTGGAGCGGGAGAGCCGCAACACCTACGAGAACGCCGTGCTGACCAAGGCCATCGTGCAGCCGAAGCCCGGCGATCGCTGGCTGCTCGTCACCTCGGCCTGGCACATGCCGCGGTCGGTGGGCATCTTCCGGCGAGCCGGCTGGGAGGTGATCGCCTATCCCACGGATTTCGAGACGCGCGGCACGGAGCGCGAGCTCTTCCGGCCGATCCTCCCCGGCAGCCGCGGCCTCGACCTCGTCGACCGCATGGCGCGGGAGTGGCTCGGCCTTCTCGCCTACCGGGTCGGCGGCAGGACGGACGCGCTGTTCCCTGCGCCGTGAGCGTCAGTCCTCGCGCGGCACGGTGAGGCGGTAGACACCCCGGAAATCGGCGGGATCGACCGGCTTTCCCTTGCGCAGGATGATCAGCCGGCCGTCCATGGCGAGCCTGACGGCCGCGCGCCGCACCGGTTGCATCAGCGCGTGCCAGTCGATGCCGCGCGCTGCCGCGACCTGCTTGGCAGGCTCCGCCGGATCGATGGACTTGTCCGGGCCCCGGGCCTGGGCAAGGCTCAGGATGGCGGCTTCGAGGTCGGAATCAGGCGTGGTCATCTGATCCTCATGCACCAGGGCCGCAAGGCCGTCGAGCCTCGTGCGGCACGGGATGGAAACGAATCCGGGCGATGGTCGCCCCATGATCGCAAGCTACCGCCGCCTTTTTGTGCCACTGCTCGCTGCCGCCACCCTGTTTGGGCCTGCCACGCGTGCCCAGGAGGCGGGGCGCCCCTTTCTCGACACCATGGACCAGGCGACGATGGTGGCGCTGGAGGCGCGAGGCTTCGGTCTCTCCCGCGCCTTCGGCACGCCGGAGGCGACCAGCAACGCCGCGCTTCACACGCAGAGCGCCGCCTACCGCCAGCTTGCGACCACGGTGACCGCCGACATTCGCTCCCTGCGCGCCGAGATGGAGGCGAGCGGCCGCCGCCTCTACGAGATCACCGACGGCAATGTCGGCCGCGTCTTCGAAACGGCCTGGCTGTCGGCGCCGATGGCGCGCTTCGGGCTGGTCGCGGTGGTGGCGCGGCTCGACCGGCACGATTTCGCCGATGCTGGCCGTCGCGAGGCGACCTGCGGCGAGGTCCGCCTCATCTACCGCCTCGGCTACCGCTTCGATCGTGCCGGCCGCCGATACGCCTCGCGCATGCCCTTTTCGGTGAATGTCGTCCACGACCTGCCGAGGCCGGCCGGCGGGTGCGCGGAGCTCGCCCGCAGCTTCGTCACCCCGTCGGGGCTCACCGACGCCCGCGCGCGCGCAGCCTGGCTGGTGGATGGCCCGCTCGCAGCCGCCACCGGCGTGCCGCGGCAGGTCGAGATCAATGCGCAGATCGTCCGCTTTCCCTCCGGCCAGGAGACGACCTTCGGTGGCCAGGCGGCCTACCTGATGCGGGTCTTCGGGGTGAGCGGGCAGGGTGGCGCGCTGGTCGAGAAGCCGCTGGAGAATACGCCGGATGTGGCGCGTCTCCGCAGCGACGCGGCCCTGCGCGACGATCTCGTCCGCTTCCTCTCGCAGCGGGCGGGTGATGTGGACCGCGGCGTCGTGCTGGTGCCCGACCGATTCCTCGCGACGAAGGCGATTTCCTACTCGACCTATGGCTCGGCGCGGCTCGCCAACCGCCCCTTCGCGCAGATCTTCGGTCCGGGGGGTGATGTCTTCGCCGGCCTTGCCTATGGCGGCATGACCACGGCCGCGAGCCCGGCCGGCTTCGTCGAGCGGCTCGATGCCGGCACCTGCCAGGGCTGCCACCAGTCCGGCGCCACCGCCGGCTTCCACATCATCGGCGAGGACGATCCGGCGATGTCGCCGGTGAACCGGGTGCTCGTCGGCTATTCGCCCCATCTGCAGGCCGAGCGGCCGCGCCGCGCCGCCTATGCCGAGGCGGTCGCGGCCGGGCGGGAACCGAACCGCTATCGGCCGCTGCCGCTCGCGCCCCCGGCCGATTGGAGCGGCGAGGGGATGCCGAGGTTCCGCCCGGCAGGGCTGGGGCAGGCCTGCCTTCCGGCCTCGCAGCAGCGCCATGTCGGCGCCGGCTTCACCTGCGAGGGCCGGGCGACCTGTACCGACCTCGCGGAGAACGCCGCCGTCGGGGTGTCCTACGGCCAGTGTGTCCTCAACGAGCGCCGTGACGAGTTCTCCGGGCAGGCCTGCCTGACAGGACGGATCACCACGGCCGATGCCGCCCGCCCGTGGCTCGACCGCTTCGCCGTCACCGGCCAGATCAACAGCCGTGCCGCGCGCATCAATGCTCGCGACCACACCTGCCGGCCGCCCGTCGGTGGCGCTCCGGCGGGGCTCGCCTATCGCCAGTGCGACGAGACCGACCGGCGCTTCGCCCGGTTCGCACCGGGGCGCTCGCCGCCGAACGAGATCTGCGGTTTCGCCGGCGGGCGTGCCTTCGACATTTGCGTCGCCACCAACGACTTCGCCAACTGCCTCGGCGGATCGATCGTGCGGGGCATGCGCGCCACCTGTTCCGCCGACCGGCTCTGCCGCGAGGACTTCATGTGCCAGGCGCTGCCGGCCGATCTGCCGGAGGTCGGGCGTGTCGCCGGGCTCGGCTACTGCTCTCCGACCTATTTCCTGTTCCAGATGCGCCTAGACGGCCATCCGGACCCGCGTCGGCGTGGCTAGACCACCGCCTGGCGGCTGTCGGAATAGAACTGCCGGCGATAGAGGACCGCGAAGACCGCCGTCGTCGAGATCACGAACACCAGCGGCCCGGCGAACCAGCCGAGATAGCCGAGGGCGAAGAAATAGGCGCGCTGGCCGCGGTTGAAATGGGCGGCGGCGATGGTGTTCATGCGTGCCGCGCGATCGGCCATGGCCTTCGCTTCGTCGGAGGTACGCCTCTCCCCCTCCGGCGTCGCGCCGATGAGGATGGCGCAGTAGTTGAACAGCCGGTAAGCCCAGCCGAACTTGAAGAAGGCGTAGACGAAGATCACCATCAGGCCGGCGAGCTTGATTTCCCAGAGCTGCCGGTTGCCGGCGTGGCCGAAGGAGAGCGTCTGAACCACCTCGACGGCGCGGTCGGAGGCGTTCATCAGGCCGAGGCAGGCGCCGACCGCCAGCAGCGAGGTCGAGGCGAAAAAGGACGAACCCTGCTGCAGCGTCATGTTGATCTGGGTGTCGACGATGCGGTTCGGGCGCACCAGCATCTCGTCCATCCAGCGGCGGCGGTATTCGCTCATGATGGCCGTGAGGCCGCGGCTGCGCTTGGCGCTGGCCTCGACGATCCAGGCATAGGCGGCCCAGGCCACGGCGAAATAGCCGAAGGCGAGACCATCGAGGAGGGTGAGGCTGAACATCGCCCATCGGTAGCAAGCCATGTGCGGCTGCGTCGAGTCTCCTGCCGTCCGGCGGGTGGCCGGGCGGTGCGAGGCGATGCTAGTCTCCCGCCCCCAACCGGAGGAACCCATGTCGCAGATGATCACAAAGGGCTACAAGGCTCTGCTGGACGAGGCGAATGCCGCCATCGAGACCCTGACCGTGGAGGACGCCAAGGCGCTGCACGGCCGCGACGACGTCGTTCTGGTCGATCTGCGCGATCCGCGTGAGCTCGAGCGCGACGGCAAGGTGCCCGGTGCCTTCCATTGCCCGCGCGGCATGCTGGAGTTCTGGATCGATCCGGAGAGCCCCTATGCCAAGCCGGTGTTCCAGGAGGACAAGAAATTCGTCTTCTTCTGCGCCGGCGGCCTGCGTTCCGCACTCGCGGCCAAGACGGCGGTGGATATGGGCCTGAAGCCCGTCGCCCATATCGAGGGTGGCTTCGGCGCCTGGAAGAAGACCGGCGGCCCGGTCGAGGAATGGGTGCCGAAGCACAAGGCCTGACCGATCAGCGCAGCGAATGAGCCGATCACGGCAATTCGCTGGATCGCGGGCGCTGCGACCGGCATCGTGAGGCGGTCTCCGGGAGTGCCCTCATGAAGCTGGTCATCGCCAACAAGGCCTATTCGTCCTGGTCGCTGCGGCCGTGGATCCTGATGCGCCATTTCGCCATTCCCTTTGAGGAAGAGGTGATCGCGCTCTACAAGCCGGACACTGCGGCCCGCATCGCCGGCTATTCCGGGGCGGGCCGGGTTCCCGTTCTCATCGACGGCGAGGCGACGGTGTGGGAGAGCCTCGCCATCATCGAGCATGTCGCCGAGCGTTTTCCGGCGCTCGCGATCTGGCCGCGCGATGCCCTTGCCCGTTCCCACGCGCGCTCGGCCGCGACCGAGATGCATGCCGGGTTCACGGCGCTCAGGAGCCGCTGCCCGATGAACATCCGCCGGGCGCCGAAGGCGATTGCCATCGACGAGGCGGTGCAGCGCGACGTCGACCGGCTGGTCAGCCTGTGGCGCGAGGCACGCAGCCGCTTCGGCGCCGCCGGTCCGTTTCTCTACGGCGCCTTCTCGGCCGCCGACGCCATGTTCGCGCCGGTGGTGAACCGCCTGCACGCCTATGACATCGCGGTGCCGGAGGATGTCCGCGCCTACATGGATGCGGTCATGGCCCTGCCGGCCTGGCGCGACTGGGAGGCGGCGGCGCGGGCCGAGCCCTGGCACGAGCCGCGCTACGACGACGTCGCCTGAGGCTCCGCCACTCCGCCCGGATGACAGGCCAGCCGGGTCGCGCTAACCAAGGTGGCCCGACCCGTCTGACCGGAGCCGTGACGCCTTGGCTATCCTGAAATCCGCCTTCAATGCCGCCGCGCCCGAAGCCAAGGCTAATGCCGAATCCTGGCGCGCGATCATCGCCGACCTGCAGGCCAAGCGTGCCGAGGCCGCCCTCGGCGGCAACGAGAAGTCGCGCCAGCGCCACGTTTCCCGCGGCAAGCTCTTGCCGCGCGACCGGGTGATGGGCCTGCTCGACCCCGGCTCGCCCTTCCTCGAGCTGTCGCAGCTCGCCGCCAACGGCATGTATGGCGAGGCGATCCACGGCGCCGGCGTCATCACCGGCATCGGCCGCGTCGAGGGACGCGAGGTGATGATCGTCGCCAATGATTCCACCATCAAGGGCGGCACCTACTACCCGATGACGGTGAAGAAGCACCTCAGGGCGCAGGAGATCGCGCTGCAGAACCGGCTGCCCTGCGTCTATCTCGTCGATTCCGGCGGCGCCAACCTGCCGCACCAGACCGAGGTCTTCCCGGACCGCGAGCATTTCGGCCGCATCTTCTACAATCAGGCCAATCTCTCCGCCGCGCGCATTGCGCAGATCGCCGTGGTCATGGGTTCCTGCACGGCGGGCGGCGCCTATGTGCCGGCCATGTCCGACGAGACGGTGATCGTCCGCCGGCAGGGCACCATCTTCCTCGGCGGGCCGCCGCTGGTGCGCGCCGCGACCGGCGAGATCGTCTCGGCGGAGGACCTCGGCGGCGCCGATGTCCATGCCCGCCAGTCCGGCGTCGCCGACCACTATGCCGTCGACGACACCCATGCGCTCGCCATCGCGCGCCGCATCGTCGCCAACGTCAATTCGGTCAAGACTGTCGACATTGCGCTGTCGGAGCCGCGCGAGCCGAAATACGACCCGGCCGAGCTCGAGGCGCTGGTCCCGACCAATCTCAAGACCCAGTACGACATCCGCGAGGTCATCGCCCGGCTGGTGGACGCCTCCGAGTTCGACGAGTTCAAGGCGCTCTACGGCACGACGCTGGTGACGGGGTTCGCGCGGCTCCACGGCATGCCTGTCGGCATCATCGCCAACAACGGCATCCTCTTCTCGGAGAGCGCCCAGAAGGGCGCGCATTTCATCGAGCTGTGCTGCCAGAGGCGCATTCCGCTCCTGTTCCTGCAGAACATCACCGGATTCATGGTGGGACGGCAGTTCGAGGCCGGCGGCATCGCCAAGGACGGGGCCAAGCTGGTCACGGCGGTCGCCTGCGCCCAGGTGCCGAAGATCACGCTTCTGGTCGGTGGCTCCTATGGCGCCGGCAACTACGGCATGTGCGGACGGGCCTATTCGCCGCGCTTCCTCTTCACCTGGCCGAATTCGCGTATCTCGGTGATGGGCGGCGAGCAGGCGGCGAGCGTGCTGGCGACCGTGAAGCGCGAGAACTTCGAGGCCGAGGGCAAGGACTGGCCGGCGGAGGAGGAAGAGGCCTTCAAGGCGCCGATCCGGGCCAATTACGAGGCCGAGGGCCACCCGTACCACGCGACCGCGCGGCTGTGGGACGACGGCATCATCCTGCCGTCGGAGACGCGGCGCGTGCTGTCGCTAGCGCTGTCGGCGTGCCTCAACGCGCCTGTGCCGGAAACGCGGTTCGGCGTGTTCAGGATGTGAGAGCCGGCCCACGGCTCCACGACAGGGAAGGACGACCCCCATGACAGGACAACCCGCCGCCCTCGTCACCGGCGGCTCCCGCGGCATCGGCGCGGCCATCGTGCAGAGGCTGCTCGCGCGCGGCCTCCCCGTGGTCATTCTCGACCGCGAGGCGCCGGCCGAGGCCTCGGCCGCGCGGTTCGTCCGGTGCGACCTCACCGATCTCGCGGCGACGCAGGACGCGCTGGCCCGCATCGCGGAGGAGAACGCCATCCTGTGGCTGGTCAACAATGCCGGCATCGCCGCGCCTGCGACGCTGGAGGAGACCACCATCGAGGATTTCGACCGGGTGGTCGCCATCAACCTGCGCGCCTGCATCCTTAGCGCGCAGGCGGCGCTGCCGGCCATGAAGGCGGCGGGGAAGGGGCGGATCGTCACGATCTCCAGCCGCGCCGCGCTCGGCAAGGAGTTGCGCACCGCCTATTCCGCCACCAAGGCGGGGGTGATCGGCCTCACACGCACCTGGGCGCTGGAGCTCGCGCCGCACGGCATCACCGTCAACGCCATCGGCCCCGGGCCGATCGAGACGGAGCTGTTCAAGTCTGCCAATCCGCACAACTCGCCGCGCACCCAGGCGATCATCCGCGGTGTGCCGGTGCAGCGGCTCGGCCAGCCCGAGGACATCGCCCACGCCGCCGATTTCTTCCTGTCGGACGGCGCGAGCTTCGTGACCGGGCAGGTGCTCTATGTCTGCGGCGGCATGACGGTGGGGGTGGCGCCGATCTAGGCAGCCACCGGCCAATCCCTCTGCTCCGGCCGGATCCTCTCCAGCGCGGCACACAAGCGGATGACGCCGACGTCGTCGAAGCGATGGCCGGTGACCTGCACCCCGATGGGGAAGCCGGTCCGGTCGTAGCTCCAGTTGACGCTCGCCGCCGGCTGCTCGGAGAAGTTCTGCGCCACGGTGAAGGGGATGTGGTCGAGCGCGCGGTGCGGGTCGTCGGTCGGCGAATGGGCCTCCGCCGCATAGTTCACCGGGCAGGTGCAGGGCGAGATGAGGAAGTCGAAGGGGGCGAGGGCCTTCGTCGCCGCCTCGCGCATGGCCTGCACGGCGAGGAAACCGCTCATCACGTCCTCGCCGGTGAATTTGCGCGCGCGCCAGGTCGCCCATTCGACGATGTAGGGCAGGATCTTCTTCTTCTCGGCGGCCTTCAGCTTGACGACATCGCCATAGGAGCGCGCCTCGAAGAAGCGGCAGATGCCGTCGAGCATGGCGTGTGTGAGGTAGCCCTCGACCGGCGTGACGATGGCGCCTTCCGCCGCCAGCGCCTTGGCCGCCGCCTTCACCGCGCGGACGATGGCGGGGTCCGCCGGCAGGCCCGCCTGCATGGCGGTGATGACGCCGACCCTGAGGCCCTTCAGCGACAGGCTGTTCAGCCCCTTTGCGTGGTCGCGGCCATCCGGCGGCAGGCTCGCATAGTCGCGGGCGTCGGGGCGGGAGATGACGTTCATCAGCAGCGCGCCATCCTCCACCGTGCGCGTCATCGGGCCGGCGACGCGGCCGAGGAAGGGCGGATGGATCGGCACGCGGCCATAGGAGGGCTTCAGCCCGAACAACCCGCAATGGGCAGCCGGCAGGCGGATGGAGCCGCCGATGTCGGTGCCGATATGCAGGGGGCCGTAGCCGGCGGCCGCCGCCGCGCCGGCGCCGGAGGAGGAGCCAGCGGGGTTCTTGGCGAGGTCCCATGGGTTGCGGGTGATGCCGTGCAGAGATGAGAGCCCCGAGGACATCATGCCGTAGTCGGGCATGGTGGTCTTGCCGAGGATGACGCAGCCGGCTTCCCGGAGGCGGGCCGGCACCGGCGTGTCCTCCGCCCGCGGGGTCATGTCGGCGATCGGCACGCCGATGGGGGCAGGATCGCCCTTCGTGCCGATGTTCTCCTTCACCGTCACCGGCACTCCGTCGAGCGCCGAGAGCGGTGCGCCCTTGGCCCAGCGCTTCTCGGCAGCCTTCGCCGCCTTCAACGCGGCGTCGGACGAGACGATGTACATGGCGTTGATGGCGGGTTCCGAGGCCTCGATGCGGGCGAGCACCGCGCGGGTGACCTCGACGGGCGAGAGCTTCTTCGCCCTGAAGGCCTTCGACAGGGCGGCGGCGGAGAGGTCGGCGAGGTCGGTCATGGTCGGCTCCGGAAGGCGTGCCATCCTTGTCCCGCCGCCGCGCGGCCGGCGCAAGCTTGTGGGAGCGAAGCGAAGCCATGCGCGCGCGTCTTTCCTTCGGCATGCTGGCATCGGCGCGCGAACAGGCTACATTCGGCGCCCCTCATCCCTGCCAGAGGCCTGCATGCTGTCCTCCGTTCTGATCGCCAACCGCGGCGAGATCGCCGTCCGCGTCATCAAGACGGCGAAGCGCCTGGGCCTCCGGACCATCGCGGTCTATTCGGAGGCTGATGCGGGCGCGATGCACGTGAAGCTCGCGGACGAGGCCTATCCGATCGGTCCGGCGCCGGCGCGCGACAGCTACCTCGTCATCGACAGGATCATCGCCGTGGCGAAGCAGGCAAAGGCCGAGGCGATCCATCCCGGCTACGGCTTCCTCTCCGAGCGCGCCGAGTTCGCCGAGGCCTGCGAGGCGGCCGGCATCGTCTTCGTCGGGCCGCCGGCCTCGGCCATTCGCGCCATGGGCCTCAAGGACGGCGCGAAGGCCCTGATGCAGAAGGCCGGCGTGCCGGTGGTGCCGGGTTATCACGGCGCCATGCAGGAGGCGAAGTTCCTGAAGGAGAAGGCCTACGAGATCGGCTATCCCGTGCTGATCAAGGCGGTCGCCGGCGGCGGCGGCAAGGGCATGAAGCGCGTCGACAAGG